>Ga0070713_100000255_pt1 | contig 35004 bp, 31 predicted proteins | sample LARL82metaG_FD_65465 | JGI IMG/M metagenome (GOLD analysis project Ga0070713, IMG submission 65465) | Corn, switchgrass and miscanthus rhizosphere microbial communities from Kellogg Biological Station, Michigan, USA - LAR L8-2 metaG | ecosystem: Host-associated > Plants > Roots > Rhizosphere ... | reverse complement strand
TATAAGCGAGGCACCAAGGGGAGGCTAGACGAATGCGTTAAACCAGTCATTTTCTCGGCTCGACGGGGATATCTCCCATTGAATGGGACCCGCTTGGGAGTCTCGGTCGGCATTGAAAATACTAGGCTTATCACCTACTGGGTTCGTTTTGTAATCATGGGACATGACCTCTGATGAGGTGAAACGCTTAGCCCGGGAATGCGGCTTCGAACTGGCCGGGATCGCCCGCGCCGAACCACTCCAAGAGGACAACCGGCGCTACCTGGATTGGGCGGAGCGCGGAATGGCCGGCGCGATGGGTTACCTAACGGACAGGCGCGCTCAGATTCGAACCAATCCCAAGCTGCTGCTCGCGAGCGCCCGTACGATTATATGCGTCGGGAAGCTGTATAACGGACCGGAGAGCCATTCCACGGAGTTAGGCGATTCAGAGCTGGGTTGGATTTCCCGTTATGCCTGGGGTGGGGACTATCACGATGTGGTCCGTCGTGGATTGGAGCGGCTGGTGGAGCGGCTGCCGGACGGGCCAGATTACAAGATCTGCATCGACACTGCGCCTCTGCTGGAACGATCGTACGCGCGCGAGGCCGGGCTCGGCTGGATCGGCAAGAACACGTGTTTGATTAATCAGGAGATTGGGTCGTGGTTCTTTCTGGGCGAAGTGCTGACGTCGCTTGAGATCGAACCCGATACGCCACCGCCTGACCGCTGCGGGACGTGCAGGCGCTGCATCGAAGCCTGCCCTACTCAGGCGATCACAGGCGAGGGCTACGAGATGGATGCCCGGCGCTGCATTTCGTATTTCACGATCGAGCTGCGCGGCTCGGTGCCCGAGGATATGCGCGCGGGGATCGGCCAGCACGTCTTCGGCTGCGACATCTGCCAGGATGTCTGCCCTTGGAATCGGGAAGCGCCGCTGGCCGCTGAACCTTCGTTCGCGCCGCGCCATTTCGCTCCGCCACTCGATCAGCTCGCGAGTATGAGTGAGGCGGAGTTCCGTGAGCTCTACGCCGACAGCCCGATCCAGCGCGCCAAGTACGCAGGTTTACTTCGCAACGTAGCGATCGCCATGGGCAACAGCAGGCTCGCGAAATTCCGCGCGCCGCTGGAGGAACTGGCCGGGGGCCCGGACGCATTGGTGGCTGAGCACGCCCGTTGGGCATTAGGGAATTTGGAGCGTTAGGTCACCAGGGTTAGGTAACCCAGGATTGCTGCGATCGTGAGGCTTGTTTGACCCGGTACATGGCCGAGTCTGCGGCCGCGATCAACCCTTCGGATGCCGTTGCATCGTCCGGCAGGCTCGCAATTCCGATGCTAAGGCTGAGGGTGAGCCGACCCCCATCAACCGGCACCGGAGTCGTGGGAAGCGATTGGAGAATCCGGTCCCGCACGACTGCGGCGGCTGCTGCATCAGCATGAGGCAGAACGACAGCGAACTCGTCGCCGCCTAAGCGGGCGCAGAAGTCAGTGGAGCGGCAGCTAGAATTCAATACGGTAGCCACGGTTTTGAGCGCTTCGTCCCCAATCTGATGCCCGTAGCGGTCGTTCACGTGCTTGAAGAGGTTCACGTCGATCATAAGTAGCGATAGTGGGCCATAACGCAATGCGCGGTCAACTTCCTGGTGCAGGACTTCTTCAAACTTCCGGCGGTTGAGCAGACCAGTAAGTGGATCGGTGATAGCCAAGTTGAGCAGATCGACGTTGGCCTGCTCCAGCCGCTCTTTGTAAGAACAAAGGACTTGGGTGCGCTGTCTAAGCAGGATTTCAAAAGCGTTGTTTAAGGAATCGTTCAGCTCAAATGCGTTGGCGGCGAAAGCGACGGTAGAAGGGATGGTGACGCCGCTGAGCTTCCCGCCTGGTTCGCGAAGAAGAACAGATTCATAAGCCTTCTGCACCGCGAAATATCCCTGGAGATACCGATTCTCGTCTATGATAGCCGAGACAATTCGCCGGTCGAGGAAGTGGCGCGCCTGCTCGGTATTACTGAACCCCACGAACGGAATGCTCAGCGCGGCCTGGTCGAGAGCGGCCGCCACATTCACCAGGTCGTGGCATCCGACATAGACGCCATCAGCTTGCGTTAAGGCGGCAAGCAACTCCGGAGTAATACCGTCTACGGGTTTCTCGAAGACATTCTCTTCCAGATAAGGCTGGCACCTGAGAGCAGCTCGGAAGCCCTCGTGCCTCTGGGAGAAGTGATGCCGTTTCGTCGGACCGGTGAACGAGAGAATCCGCCCACGGCCCCCCATCAGTTTCGAGAGAACTTCGGCGGCCAGCCCTCCCGCGGCATGAGAATTGGGACCGACAAAGGCCGATCGCATGCTGGCGGGAGCGTCGCCATGAAATGTAACGACAGGGATTCCACGGCGTTCATGCTCGGCAATCAGATCATCTAGAGCGGAGCAATGCGCGGGGAGAATTGTGATCGCGTCGATTTCGTCTTCCAATAACCGCGTCAGTATTTCCCTTTGACCTGCTGCGTCGTGGTGCTCGGTGGTTAGGTTTTCAACCTGTACGCCGAAGGAGCTGAGGTCGAAGGTGGCTTCCCAGACGCCCTCCCACAGGCGGTCGAAGAAATCCTCTGGTTGGAGAGGCGCAACAACGGCAATCGTGACATTCTCGCGCACCAGACCTCCCTCTCTTTCGTTATCGAACCGGAAGGGATATTCTTTAGCGCAGCATGAACAATAGGTAGAATTACTGCCTTATCATGGAAGCGATGTCCGTTTCCGAAGAACTGCATGAGCAAACCGAGCACGCCAAGGCGCCGTTTGATAAGCGCGTAGCCGCGACCATGGCGATTCTTGCCGCGACGCTGGCCATTGTATCGGTGTTAGGCCATATCACGACCACCGAGGAATTGCTGCTACAGCAGAAGGCGTCCGACCAGTGGTCGTATTATCAGGCCAAATCGATTCGCCGCTATGAATCCGAGATCGCGCGCGACATGTTCGGCGCCCTGCGGAATGAGGTGAAGAATGACGAATACACCAAGAACGCCGAGCGCTATCGGAAAGACGACGAAGAAATCCAGAAGCAGGCGCAAGAACTCGAAAACGAGAGCCACGTCAGGGGACATCAGGCTCTACGTCTGCACTTCGGTGAAGTATTCCTCGAAATCTCGATCGTGTTGGCATCGCTCGCGATCCTGAGCAAGCGGGCTTTGTTCTGGTACGCGGCTATGGCCGGCGGTGTGGTAGGCGTGGCCGTCGCCGCTACATCTTACTTCGCCTCCTGATATCGGGCTGTCTCTTGGACACGCGCCGGGATAACCGGCAATATAATGTGCGACGAGTGCTGGGCATCCAGGTAAACCGTGTTTTCCGCGATCCGCCAGCGCCGGTTCCCATTAAGCGGTTCGCCGGTATTGGGATTCACATCGAAACGCGGGAAGTTGCTGCTGGAAATGTCGAGCCGGATCCGGTGACCTCGTTTGAAGATCAGCGAGGTCGGATACATCTCGATCGTAAACTCGTACGGGCGCCCGGGCTGGAGCAGTTCCGCTTTGCCGAGGCCATTGTGGTATCGAGCGCGGACGATGCTGTCGGCGATGTTGAGATCGACACCCGCCGGAAAATCTGCGTTGGGAGGATAGACGTCGATCAGCTTGGCGGTGAAATCGGTGTCGGGCGAGTTCGAGGCGGCCCACAACTTCACGATCAGACGGCCGGTGACCTCGGTGTCGCGCGTGAGCGGCGGCGTCTGGTAAACCAAAATGTCGTTGCGGGCGGACAACGGCTTAGAGTCGGAGCACAGCCAGAAATCGGGACGGCAGCGCTGGTCGGCCGCACCTTGAAACATGAGCGTTCCTTGCGAAGACACATTTCCGCCCAAGGTTGGGACGGGGTTGCGTGGATCGAAAACATAAGTGACCGGTGGATCGTTGGCCGGCTTGTCACTGGACAACACACCGTTGGCATGCAGGTAATAAGGCGTCGGAGTAGTGCGCGCCAGCGGCCACTCCTGCTCGTCGCGCCAGTAGCCACCCACGAAGAGGCGTCCGTCCGGCGTCTTGTGCGCATCGCCGCCACCCATCACATAAATGCGCACGGGCGTTTCACGTTCGACGCCATTGTCGACGCCTCTCAGCCAGTGGTCGAACCAGCGCAGCCGCCAGGGGTTGAAATCAAGCGCGGCATCGTCGGTGAATTGCGCCTCGCCAGCATAGCTGCGGATTTGTCCGCCATGTGTCCAGGGACCGATGATCAGCCGCTGCAGGCTCTTCTTGGCTTTGCGCAGCTGCGGATAATTCAAGTTGGCAACAGGCGTACCCCAAGAGTCGTACCACCCGGTCACGTGGTAAATCGGAACGTCCTTGTACTCGGCCAGATGATCGACCACGCTGGAGCCGTGGTTCTTCCAGAAATCATCGTAGTCGCCGTGGCGCATGGCTTCGATCAGCCAGGCTTCGTAATCCGGCGCGAATTTCAGGGGAGTTGTACCGGGACGGAGCGGGAGACTGCGCACGTAATCGCGGACGTGATTGCCCATGTCGATCAGGGCGGAAGCGGCCGCTGGGTCGGAAGCAGCGCGTGCTGCGGCGGCGCTCGCATTGGGAGTCCCAGCCGCATTCCCCATCGTCATTACCCAATTGAAGAAGCGCAGCTCGAAAGCACCGTTGTGGCGGACACCGTATCGTCCGAAATCGGACATGGCGTCGACGGGAATCATGGTCTTCACATAAGGAGCATTGGCAATGGCGAGGGCATGCTGGGTTGCGCCTGCATAGGAGGTCCCCATGGTGCCGATACTGCCGTCCGACCAAGGCTGTTCTCCGATCCATTTCGCGGTATCGAAGCCGTCGTTCGGATCATCGGCGATGGGTCGCCAGTGCCCTTCCGATTTGTAGCGGCCGCGCACGTCCTGGACCACCACGACGTAGCCACGGGGCACGAAGTAGTTGGCCGATCCTGCGCCACCGTCTTTGTTGTATGGCGTGCGTTCCAGGAGGGTCGGGAATTTGCCCTCGACCGGCGAGCCATTTTGTGCCGGGCGATAGACGTCGGTGCCGAGCTTGATGCCGTCGCGCGCGGTGATCATGACGTTCTTCGAGGCGGAAACCTCGTAAGTTTGCGCTGATAGCAGGAACGGAAGGCTGACCAACGCAGACAGCCCCGGTAACACGCGCCGATTACACTTTGCGTCCAACATAGTGTTTTTAATTGTAGTCCCGGCGGCTGCCGAAATATTTTTCGATGGGATGTCGATTCCGGGCGCCCCGGTTCGTTATTAGGGTGCAAGACGCAAACACCTAAGGAGAACCCAATGAAAACACAATTCTTTCTGATAACGGCCCTGATCGCGGCTTCGGCCGCTCTGCCGGCCGCCGATATCAAGCCAGCCCAGACGACCGATGCGGGCGCCGCGTTTGCCCGTCTCAAAGCGCTGGTCGGGCAGTGGGAGGCGACCACCAGCTCGGGAAAAGTGCATCTGAGCTACGAACTCGTTTCCGGCGACACAGCTCTGTTGGAACGGGAGTCGTCCGAGTCAATGCCGAGCATGGTCACGGTCTACTATGTTGATGGCGGCCGCTTGTTGTTGACCCATTACTGTATGGTCGGTAATCAACCGCGCATGCTGGCCAAGGCCTTCAACGCGGAAACCGGCGAGATCGACTTCCAGTTTCTGGACGCGACAAATTTGACTAGTCCAGCCGCCGGTCACATGCACAATGCCAAAATCCGTATCGTGGATAATAGCCACTTGGTCAGCGAGTGGCAGTTTTACGATAACGGCAAACCGAAATTCAGCGAGACCGCGCAGTACACGCGCGTACAATAGGAGAAAAACAATGCCACAATACATGCTTCTACTTCATGGCGAACCGGCGATCTGGATGAAGCTCAGTCCGGAGGAAATGCAAAGAGCTACCGAAAAATACTTCGCCTGGACGAAGAAACCCTTCACCAAGGACAGCAAACGGCTGGCAGAGGATGCCGGACGCGTGATTCGATCCGTGAGTGGTAAGCCCAAAGCGACCGACGGTCCCTATAGCGAGACCAAGGAGATCCTGGGCGGCTATTACACCATTGAGGCGGCCAGTTACGACGAAGCGGTCAAGCTGGCGCTGGAGCATCCGCAGTTGGAATACGGCGGTACGGTTGAGGTGAGGCAAGTCTACGGATCGTGACGGCGACGGGCGAGACCGGGGCGCTGTTGGAGCATTTGTTCCGGCAGCAGGCGGGTCGCATGGTGGCGCACCTGACCCGCCTGCTTGGTCCGGCGAATATTGATCTCGCCGAAGAGACGGTGCAGGAAGCCATGCTACGGGCTCTCCAGACATGGCCCTATGAGGGCGTGCCGGAGAACGCGGGTGCATGGCTTTTTCGCGTAGCTCATAATGCCGCGATCGATGCGGTGCGCCGCAATAAGCTCCTGAGCGACAAGAGCGACGCGATGGTCGCCGAGCTAACGCGATCCGCGATGGCGCCGCAGGATACTCCGGATGTCGAAGTGCAGCTCCGCGATGACGAGCTGCGCATGATCTTCATGTGCTGCCATCCGGACATTTCCCAGGAATCGAGCGTGGCGTTAAGCCTGAAAACGGTGGGTGGATTCAGCGTGCGGGAAATAGCCCGCGGCTTTCTGGCCGACGATGCTGCAATCGCGCAACGGCTGGTCCGCGCCAAGAGCCAGATCCGCGACCGGGGCCTGACGCTCGACATGCCAAGCGGAGACGAGCTGAAGCGGCGCCTGGCTTCTGTGTTGGACGTGGTCTATTTCATGTTCAATGAAGGCTACACAGCGCATGAAGGTGATGACCTGATTCGCCGGGACCTTTGCTTCGAAGCGCTGCGATTGGGTCGCCTGGTGGCAGCTTCATCGATTGCGATGCCGAGCGTCCATGCGCTGGTGGCGTTGATGGCTTTTCAGGTTTCGCGTCTGGCCGCCCGCGTGGATGAGTTGGGCGACTTGGTTCTTTTCGAAGACCAGGACCATGCGCTTTGGGACCAGCATCTGATCGGCCTGGGGTTCCATCACTTCAATCAATCCATGGCCGGCGAAGAGGTCTCTGAATATCACGTGCAGGCGGCCATCGCGGCTACGTACGCTCGGGCAGCGGACGCGCAGTCCGTCGATTGGCCGATGATCCTCGGCCTATACGATCAGTTCCTGGCGATCAACCCGTCACCGGTGGTGGCGCTGAATCGCGCGGTCGTAGTCGGGAAGGTCGAGGGGCCGGCGCAAGCTTTGGCAGCGATCGCGCCGCTCGAAAATAATACGAGACTGCGCAGTTACTACTTACTGCCTGCCGTCCGCGGACACTTGTTGATGGAAATCGGGCGACAAACCGAAGCGGCGACCTTTTTTCGTGCGGCTCTGGAGTGTCCGTGCTGTGAACCAGAGCGGCGCTTCATGCGGCGCAAACTCGAGGAGTGCGAGCGCGCTACAATTCTTGATCAGGATTAAGGAGGTGTCATGAGACATCCACGTCGATTCGTTGCTCTGCTGGCAATCATCAGCGCATCCGTGTACGCTGCAACCAGCGAACCGAATGCACAACCCAACCCTTATCGAACGATCGAGAACTGGGCCAAGCTCCCCGACGGGCGCACCTGGGGGTCGGCGGCTGGCGTAGACATCGACTCACACGGCCATGTGTGGGTGGCGGAGCGATGCGGCGCGAATTCCTGCGAGGGCAAGACCGATGATCCGATCCTGGAGTTCGACACATCCGGGAAACTGTTGAAGAGCTTCGGCGGCGGCATGTTCGTTTTTCCGCACGGTCTTTATGTGGACAAGGACGGCAACATTTGGGTGACGGACGGCCAGGGCAAAAACGGCAAGGGCCATCAGGTGTTCAAATTTAGTCCGGATGGAAAGGTTCTGATGACGCTCGGCAAGGCGGGCGTCACGGGCGATGGTCCCGATACGTTCAATGCGCCGTCGGCTGTCGTAGTGGCTCCGAACGGCGATATTTTCGTCGCTGACGGGCATGGCGGGAACACAAACGCACGGATCGTGAAGTTCGACAAGAATGGGAAGTTCATCAAGACCTGGGGTCACAGGGGATCCGGCGACGGCGAGATCAATGTGCCGCATGCTCTCGCGTTCGATTCGAAAGGGAGACTATTCCTGGCCGACCGTGGAAACAATCGCATTCAGATTTTCGATCAGGATGGTAAATTTCTAGAAGTGTGGACCCAGTTCAGCCGGCCGAGTGGAATTTTCATTGACAAAAAAGATGTCATGTACGTGGCCGATTCCGAGTCGAACGACATGAATCACCCGGGTTGGAAGCGCGGCATGAGAATCGGGAGCGCCAAGGATGGATCCGTGACCGCGTTCATTCCCGATCCGCAGCAGCCCGCCCCACGCAATACCAGCGCGGCGGAGGGCGTCGCGGCAGACTCGAAAGGCGTGATTTATGGCGCTGAAGTCGGCCCGAAAGACTTGAAGAAATACGTCAAGAAGTAGGCGCCAGCGGCCGCCCGCAGAGCGCTTCCAGGATGTCGATGGGGGCGTGTTGTCGCGCCGCCAGTGATTCACGCCGCACGATCACAGTCTGTTCCAAGGCATGCTGACCTGACAGCACCGCATGCGGCACGATGTCCGTGAAAACCATCCACGTGGAGTCGGGTGGGAACTCGAAACGATATTTCGAGCAGTCCCGCTGATACTGCTCGTTGAACTTCAAGTAGTCGTGGAAGCCGAGCATGAAGCGGTCATAAGCCGTTCGATCCAGAATTGGCAAGCCTACAGCCCGTAGGATATTTTTCAGGGGAGACCTGGCAGGCTGCTTGGCAATCTCCGGCAATCCGGCATCCATGGCATAGCGCTCGGCGAGCGGCTGGAACGGATCAGAGGTGAGCCAAACGCGCGGCTTAGTCTGATTGATGTTAGTGAACACACGCAGAATCAAATCGCCTTTGGTCGGCCGAGTCGGAAAAGCATCCACGTGCAGCAGATCATTGCGCTTCTTGGTCGGAAGATCGCGACCCTCTTCCTCCTGCGGGCGGAAACTGGCGTAATCGACGCGGCAGCCTTCCATATAACGAGGGAGAAGCCCGCGAAGCAGCCCCAGTGCTCGTTGCGAGTAGGCGCGCAGCACTTCGCGGAGCTTTTCGGAATCGTTCGCTGACGACCTATCGAAGCCGGTCACTTTGTCTGAAGCCGGACGATAGGCAATGTTCTTGTGCAGGCTGCCGCCGGTGAGGCTGGTGCTACGCATCACGTCGCGCTCAGCTTCCGACAGCGGGAAGGGCGTCCGCGGAAAGAACAGAATGTTGCCCCGCTCGAGATGCGTGTAGAGCTCGTCGCGCGGTTGAACGTCGGTGACCGTTACAAGTTCCATGCCAGAACGTGTCCGCCAAAATGCGGCACAATTAAGTTTAATGCCCACAGCGGATACAAGCCAGTGAAAGTTTCTCTGTTCGTGACCTGCGTTGTCGATCAGGTTTTCCCCAAAGTTGGAATCGCGATGGCTGAGGTGCTCGAACGTTTGGGCTGCGAGATCGATTTTCCGCCCGCTCAGACTTGCTGCGGCCAGCCTGCGTTTAATAGCGGCTATCCGGAGGAAGCCCGCACCGTGGCGCGGCACTTCCTGGATGTCTTTCGCGATTCCGAATACATCGTCGTACCTTCGGGTTCGTGCACGTCGATGATCACGCACCATTACGAAGAGATCTTTGAGCACGATCCGAAGCGACTGCAGGAGACGCACCGGTTAGCATCGCGGGTTTGGGAGTTCTCCAGATTCCTGACCGAGGTCGCGAAAGTGGAGGATGTTGGAGCGCGCTTTGACGGCATCGTCACCTATCACGACAGCTGCCACGCGCTGCGTGAGCTCCGGATCAAAAATGGTCCGCGCCGCCTGCTGTCCAAGGTGCAGGGCTTGACGCTGCGCGAGATGGATGCGGCCGAGGAGTGTTGTGGATTCGGCGGGACATTCTCGGTCAAGTTTCCGGAAGTCTCTGGCGCGATGGCGCGTACCAAGATCGATTCCATCCGCAAAACCGAAGCCGGCGCCGTGGTCTCCATCGATTCCAGTTGCCTGATGCAGCTTCAAGGCGTGATCGACCGCGCCGGACTGCCGATCCGTACGCTGCACCTAGCCGAGGTACTGGCGTCTCGATAAAACCAATGACCGGCGCACCTTCGGAAACAATCAAACAGACACTCGACGACCCACGACTGCAGCTCGCCATCTACACGGCCAGCGGCCGGCTGATGGATCACCGCGCTCACGCTATCGCCGCGGATGTCCTGCCGGAATACCAGGAGCTTCGCACGCAGGCGAATCAGATCAAGAAACACACCATAGAGAATCTCGATTACTATCTCGAGCAGCTGGAAGCGAACGTCGTGGCGCACGGCGGCAAGGTGATTTTTTGCAGAGATGGCGAAGAGGTCGCCGACTTCGTGCTGGGGTTGGCCAAAGAACGCAGCGCGCGGTTGATCGTGAAGTCGAAATCGATGACCAGCGAAGAGATCCACTTCAACGAACGCCTGGAGCGCCATCAACTCGAAGCGGTGGAAACTGACCTGGGCGAATATATTCTCCAGCTCGCGCACCAGCGGCCCTATCACATCGTCGCGCCGGCGCTGCACATGACGCGCTACGACGTCGCGGATGTGTTCACGAAGAGGCTGGGCGTCGACAAAGAAGTGGTGCCTGAGAATCAGACTAAGATCGCGCGCGCCGTGTTACGGGAGAAGTTCATAAAGGCCGACATCGGCGTTACAGGCGCGAATTTCCTGGTGGCGGATTCGGGTGCCGTGGTGGTGGTCGAAAACGAGGGCAACGCGCGGCTCAGCTCGTCCACGCCGAAGATCCACATCGCCGTAGCCGGCATTGAGAAGCTGGTGCCGCGAGCGCAGGATCTGGCGGTCTTCCTGGATCTTCTGGGTCGCAGCGCGACCGGCCAACCGCTCACTGTCTACACGTCTTTTCTTTCCGGACCCCGGCGCGGTGCTGAAGTGGACGGCCCGGACGAGTTCTATCTCATCCTTCTCGACAATGGCCGCACCAAGCTGCTCACCGATCCGGAGAAGCGGCAGTCGCTGTACTGCATTCGCTGTGGCGCGTGCCTGAATCACTGTCCGGTATACCGTAAAATCGGCGGCCACAATTATCCCTGGGTTTATTCGGGACCGATCGGCGCGATCATCACTCCGCAGTTTCATTCCATCACCGAGGATGGGTGGCTTCCGTTCGCATCCAGCCTGTGCGGCGCCTGTGCCGAAGTCTGTCCGGTGAAGATCGAAATTCCGAAACTGCTGTTGAAGCTGCGATCCGAAGTAACGGAGGCGAAGCGGCGGCAAGGCGCGGGCGGCCTAGAACGGCTGGCATTCCGGATGTTCGCGTGGGTGATGGCGCACCCGAAGGTATACCGCCTAGCCGGCAGTATCGGCGCGAAGCTGGCGCCACTTGTGCCACCAGTAGGCCCTCTGAAGAATTGGGCCAGCCAGCGGACTCTTCCGCGTCCGGCCAAGCAGAGCTTCCACCAGTGGTGGGATGCGAGAGAAAGCAAGTGACGTCGCGAGAACAGATCCTGGGGGATATTAGAACCGCGTTGGGACGGAAGGCGGGCCAGACGCCTGTCCCACTCGGCGACGCGTTATTGCGGGGACCACGAATGGATCGCGAACTATACGCTCAAACATTCGTCCAACGGTTCGAGAAGCTCGCCGGAAAGGCGTTCATAGTGCCGGACGCTGCCGCGGTTGAACCGCAGCTGTCATCGCTACTCGATGTTAAGCGCGTAGTTGCGTCTAATGCACCTTTTCTTGAAGCATGCGGGATCACGCGCCTACCACAAGTGCAATCCGGGTTCTCGGATCGAGAGGCTTTACGTGATGCCTGCGCAGTTGCCGATATCGGAATCACCAGTGCCGACTATGCTCTGGCCGAAACCGGAACGCTGGTGATGTTGTCGAGCCGGCAGGAGGCGCGCCTGGTTTCGTTGCTGCCGCCGGTGCACGTGGCCATCGTCCCGCGATCGCGCATCCTTGCGAATCTTGACGAATTGCTGACCCTGCTTCCAAAACCAGCTGAGCAAACGAGCTCGATGGTGCTGATCACCGGGCCGAGCCGTACGGCGGATATCGAGCAGATTCTGGTACGCGGCGTTCATGGCCCTGGCGAGATTTACGCTGTCATTGTCGAGAACGCGTGAGTCAGTCTGTGGTAGAGACGCGGGTAGGAATCCGAATTAGCACGTAGCCGATCGCCGCGAACCCGATCAGGGACAGCCATCCGCCCCAAGCCGGAAAGAATTTGAAAGTCGCGATAGCGGGCATCCCAGCCAGGAAAACCACAGCCAGCAAGATTCCGACGATCGCCTCGCCCGCGATCAGGCCGGACGCGAGGAGAGTGCCCTTCTCTTCGATCTGAAGCTTCTCTTCGGCTGCGCGCTTCTCCGATATACGATCGACGATCCATTTGGTAACACCGCCGACGAAGATCGCCGAAGAGGTATCGAACGGCAGATACATTCCAACGGCGACCAGCATGGGTGAGCGAGCACCGAACAGCAGTAACGCGACGCCGAATGCTGCTCCGATTCCAAGCAGGCCCCAGGCCATCTGTCCACCAACGATTCCTTTTGCCAGCTGGGCCATCAGACCGGCTTGCGGCGCAGGCAGAGCGCGCCCGCCGATTCCACCGGTGCTCAAGTTGGCCTCGTGCAGCGCGATGATCGGGCCCATTAGAAAGAACGCGAGGAGAATCACCGAAATAATTTCGACGAGTTCCATCTTCCAGGGAGTGCCCCCGAGTAGATGGCCGGCCTTCAGATCTTGGATGAGCGAGCCCGACACCGAGCAAGCGACACACACCACGGCCGCCACGCCCAACACGGCTGCGACTCCGGACAATCCTGTTACTCCGATCGTGACCATCACCAGCGCGGCGATGATCAATGCCGCGAGCGTCAAACCCGAAAGCGGCTGGTTCGAACTGCCGACCAAACCGACCAGGTAGCCGCCGATGGCCGACAAAAAGAATCCGGTGATGCTCATGATGACGGCAGCGATAATCGCCGAGCCGAGCCCGTGAGTGAAGTAGTAGTAGATGGCGGTTATGGGAATCAGAAGCGCCGCGGTCGATAAAACCACCCAGCGCGCGGGGATGTCCTGCTCAGTGCGATCAAGCGCTTTGCCTTCTTGCGCCGCTGAGGCTGAGACCTTGAAAATCCCACGCAAGGAACTGAGCAGCGATTCGCGCATGGAGAACATCGTGCTGGCGGCACCCACGAGCATGGTCCCGACCGCGATGGGGCGTACAACGTTGTACCAGAGCGTGTAAGCCGCGATGCCTGGATCGTTGGTTCCGATGCGACGTGGGAGATCGGGATCGAAGAAGAGCAAGAGCGGGATCAAAATCCACCAGGCCACGATTCCACCGGCGACATTAATACAGGCCAATTGCGGTCCGATGATGTAGCCGATTCCGATCAGCGCTGGAGATAGGCTGGGCGTCGACCACGGAATGCCGCCGAAATGCGTGACGTTGCCGATGGGTTGCTTCTCGTAATTGAAGTGCTGGATGACGGATTTCGGAAACGCGAGGAACCCTTCGGAATATTCGCGAAAGATTTGTATGCCGGTGTCCGACTTCAGAATCTGGATCAGGCCGCCGAAACCCATCGCGCCGAAGATGTAGCGCGGCGCTTTGGTGGCGCTGGCTTCGCCCGCTTTGACGATCTCGTAGCTGGCCACACTTTCGGGCCAAGGCAAAGGCGCATCAACACACAATGGGCGACGCAGCACAATAATGAAGAAGACGCCGATCAGGCCGCCGACCAGGAGCACCAGCGTGGCCTCCCAATAGTGCGACCGCAGATCGCTCCACAGCCGGTGCCCGTCCAATTCCACCATCATGAAGGCCGGGATGGTGAAGATCGCGCCGGCGACCAAAGCCTCGCCGACTGAGGCTGCAGTGCGTGTGATGTTTTGTTCCAGGATGCCGCCGCGAAATGCGGGAATGCGGAACAGCGCCATGGCGATAACGGCAGCCGGGATGGTAGCGGCCACGGTTTGCCCGGCTCGCATTCCAAGATAGGCATTGGCCGCGCCGAATACAAAAGCCAGGAAGATTCCGAGGCCGACCGCCTTAACGGTCATCTCGGGAGGGGATTGCTGCGAGCCGTTCTGCACTAAAGCATGTTAGCGCACGGCATCCACGGTTCGTCGCGGACGAAATTGTTAATGTTCGACGCGCGGCTAATAGTCGCCCCGCCCGCCTCTACCGCCACCACCCCCACCGCGGCCACCACGTCCGCCGCCGCCACCGCCACCGCCACCTTCACGCATCGGGCGCGCCTCATTCACCACCAATGCCCGGCCCATGAACTCCTTGCCGTTACAGGATTGGACCGCTCGCTCCGCTGCGCCGTCATCGGAGAACTCGGCGAATCCAAAGCCGCGGGCTTGACCGGTGAACTTATCACGAATGATCTGGACGGAATCGGCATGAACTCCCGCCTGTGAGAAGAAGTCCTGCAGTTCCGCCTCGCTGGCCTGATAAGGAAGGTTGCCAATAAACAGTTTCTTCACCGAAGCTCCTTTCAGTGGTTCCTAACAGCAAATTGCATTGTTTCCAAGTTTGGACCGAAATCAGGTCCCGAGTCAAATCACTTTTTCGGATTGGACTTTTCGGGCATCTGGAAAATCGAATCATCCAGGGGCGTATTTACTTCATTCATTTCTTGATTCAGGCGAAACGGCATCATTAGGTTATTCGCCAGCCTAAACGTCTCCCTAGATTGATTCAGTAAGGCCTCAGAGCTGAGGCGGCCGAAGAAATCATCACTTTCAGCACTAGTCAGGTGGTTACTGACTGTTGACCCGTAGAATGCCCAGCGAGAAACCACTGGTAGGTCTGCTTGATTCCTTCTTCCAGGGTGATGCGGGCTTGCCAGCCTAAGGCCCGCAGCCGCGAAACGTCCAGCAGCTTTTGGGGAGTGCCGTCGGGTTTCGAAGTGTCAAATACCAGCCGGCCGCTATACCCGACCACTCGGCACACCAGCTCGGCGAGCTCGCGTATGGAAAGATCCGTGCCGACGCCCACGTTGATAATTTCGGGCTGGTCGTAGTTCAGCATCAGAAACAGCGCTGCATCGGCCAGATCGTCCACATGCATGAACTCCCGGCGGGGGGCGCCCGTACCCCAGACGACCATTTCCGCTGAATCGCTGATGCGGGCTTCGTGAGCCTTCCGCAACAAGGCCGGCAAAACGTGTGAGGACTTGAGATCGAAATGGTCACCGGGGCCATAAAGATTGGTAGGCATCAGGCTGATGGCATGGAATCCGTATTGCTGCCGGTAGGCCTGCGCCAGTTTGATACCGGCAATCTTGGCAACTGCATACCATTCGTTAGTTGGCTCTAGCGGACCAGACAGAAGACACTCTTCCTTGATAGGTTGCGGCGCCAGTTTGGGATAGATGCATGAAGATCCAAGCGATTCCAGCTTTCTTACACCGTGCCGGTAAGCAGCTTCCATTACATTTAGCTCAATGATCAGGTTGTTCCGCAGAAAGTCGACTGGGTAGGTGCTATTGGCCAGAATTCCGCCCACCTTGGCGGCGGCTACAAACACATACTCGGGCTTTTCGGAAGCGAAGAAGGATTCGACGGCGGCGGGATTCGTCAGATCCAGCCGGCATCGTTCCGGTACGATGAGGTTGGAGTAACCACCACGTTTCAAGCGTCGGCAAATGGCGGATCCGACCAGACCATGGTGTCCGGCCACGTAAATGCGGTTGGTTTTATCCATGCTGGTTTTACCCATGCGAGGTGCCTCGCAAGATGACTTTGTGTCCGGCCTGCGCCAGGGTTTGTTCTTGACTGGCCAACTCGAGATCGTGATCTACCATCAGGCGCACTAACTGCTCGAAGCCGACCTTGGGCTGCCAACCGAGTTTCTTTTTGATCTTCGAAGGATCTCCCAGAAGGTGGTGCACTTCGCTTGGACGCAAATAGCGTGCGTCGGTCTCCACGAACTTCTTCCAATCCAGGCCGCAGCAGGCGGCCGCATGATCCAGGAACTCTCCGACGGAATGGGCCTCGCCAGTAGCGACGACATAGTCGTCAGGTTGGGGCGCCTGCAGCATCATCCACATCGCTTCCACGTAGTCGCCGGCATAACCCCAGTCGCGGCGAGCTTCGAGATTGCCCAAAAAAAGCTTTCGCTGAAGTCCCAGCTTGATGCGGCCGAGCGCGCGCGTGATTTTACGCGTTACAAAGGTTTCACCCCGGCGTTCGGACTCATGATTGAACAAGATGCCATTGCAGATGAATAATCCATATGCCTCGCGGTAATTGACGGCGTACCAGTGCGCAGCCACTTTGCTAACGGCATACGGACTACGCGGATAAAACGCCGTGGCTTCGCTTTGTGGGGGATGAGCGGCGCCGAACATCTCGGATGAGCCGGCTTGGTACAGGCGCACTTGCCGGCCGGTGTTGGAGGTATAATCCCGGATCGCTTCGAGCAGCCGCAGCGTTCCGGTGGCAACCACATCCGCAGTATATTCCGGCTGATCAAAACTCACTCGCACATGTGACTGGGCCGCGAGATTATAAATCTCATCGGGCCGCACGGTTTCGATCACGTGACGGAGACCGGACCCGTCGGTCACGTCGCCATAGTGGAGATGGAGCCTGACATTTTGCTCGTGTGGATCGGCGTAAATCGAATCCAGGCGGTCGGTGTTAAAAGTGGAAGCACGCCTGACGATGCCATGAACCTCGTACCCTTTGGCTAGAAGGAACTCCGCCAGAAAGGAGCCGTCCTGGCCGGTGATCCCGGAGATGAGGGCCTTCTTCATAATCAACTTGCATCATAACGGGTTCTGTTGCTCGGAAGATACAGGCTTTCCTTGGTCTGTTAAGGTGGACTATGTAACCTGCCTAATCGTGCTTCTAGAGTGCCCTTCGTGCTGCGGCATCGATTCAACGAGTCATAGTAAAATGAAGCCAGTAGATGACAAGGTCTGAGCCCATCCTTCACGCGTCGCCGCTAAAATTTAATCCAATTCAACAAGCATGACGACCCCGGAATCCCCAACCAAAGCGTGGGGCGTCGAAGCGCTCCGCCTCAGTCGAGAGGCGCGGCGGAAACAACTGGAAGAGAGTGCCCAGCGACGCGAACGCTCGATTCACCGCAATCGGTATTATTACGACGCAGTCAAGCGTCTTCTGCGCTACATTATTGAGCCTGGGAAGCGTGTGCTGGAGGTCCGTTGCGCGACCGGGCATTTACTCGACGCGGTAAAGCCGAGCTACGGTGTGGGGATTGAAATCAGCGAACAAATGGTCGCGATCGCCAGGGCTAAGTATCCGCATCTTCATTATGTTCGCAGTGACCCGGAGACGCTGGAGCTAGATGAAAAGTTCGACTATGTCCTTTTCAGTCACATTTTCGATACCGTCGATTTGCTTGGCGCGCTGAAGCGCATACATAAGTGTTGTCATCAAGACACGCGGCTAGTCATATACAGCTACAACTATTTGTGGCAACCAGTATTGGAATTGGCCAGCCGTTGGGGCCTGCGCGCCACCACATTTGAGCCGAACTGGGTCTCTGAATACGATGTGAAGGCTTTTCTCGATTTGGCCGGTTTCGAGGCGGTCAGAACACACCGTCGGTTGTTGTTCCCGAAATGGATCCCCTTGGTTTCCTACTTGCTGAACGGCCTGTTGGCCTCCCTGCCTGGATTTCGCCGGCTCTGTTTAGTCCAAATTACTGTGGCCCGACTGAAACCAGCGGCCAAAAAGATGGACGAAATCAGCGTCTCTGTCATCATCCCCTGCAGGAATGAACGCGATAACGTGCTTCCTGCCGTGGAGCGCATGCCCCAGATGGGAAAGCACACCGAGATTATTTTTTGTGATGATAAATCCAACGATGGCACCGGCGCCGAGGTGGAACGCCTAATCAAGAAGTATCCTGAGCGGGACATACGTCTCGTGGAAGGCCCCGCTATCTGTAAGGCCGAAAACGTCTGGACCGGTTTCCGCGCGGCCCGCGGGGACGTGCTTATGATTCTAGATGGCGATTTGGCGGTGATGCCTGAAGAACTCCCTTATTTTCTGACAGCTCTCGCGTCGGGCACCGGCGAGTTCATTAACGGTAGCCGGTTGGTATACCCCATTCCAGAGCATGCGATGAAGTTCAGCAACATGGTAGGGAACAAATTATTCGGTGCTTTGTTTTCGTACCTTTTGGATCAACGCATCAAAGATACATTATGCGGAACCAAGGTCCTGTGGCGCAAGGATTGGCTGAGAATCGAGCCTGACCTTGGTAACTGGGGGATTCAAGATCGCTGGGGCGATTACGAATTGCTTTTCGGCGCCAGCAAACTGCATTTGCCGATAAGGGATCTCCCGGTGCACTACCAGGAAAGAATCTATGGCGTTACCAAGATGACTAGAGTATTTTCCAACGGTATGCGAATGCTCGGGATTTGTTGGGGTGCCTGGAGACGTTTGAAGGCGTGAGGGGGGACTAAATGAAGGCCGTGGTGACTGGTTCAGGAGGACTGATTGGCTCGGAGTGCGTTCGCTTGTTATGCGAGCAAGGTTGGACAGTCGTTGGCATCGACAACGACATGCGCCGTGAGTTCTTCGGCGAGCAAGGCACTACGCGTCCCGTGGTTGATGAACTCCGTGCATCGCTCCCAACTTATCGTCATGTGCCGCTGGATATCCGGGACCGCGAAGGGGTTCGGGCTCTGTTTCGAGAGGAGCGCCCGGAATTTATCATTCACACAGCCGCGCAACCATCGCATGATAAGGCCGCCTCTATCCCTTACGAGGATTTCGATGTTAACGCACTAGGAACGATGAACGTTCTGGTTGCAGCGCGAGACTTCTGCCGGGATTCACCATTGTGTTTTACCAGCACCAATAAAGTTTATGGTGACGCTCCTAACTCGCTTCCGTTAATGGAACTGGAAAAACGTTACGATTTCGCTGACGGACGAGATGGTATTGACGAGAGCATGTCCATCGATCAATGTCTGCACTCGTTATTTGGCGCATCTAAGGTAGCAGCGGACGTGATGGCCCAGGAGTTCGGCCGATATTTTCAAATGCCCGTTGGAATTTTTCGCGGGGGCTGTCTCACAGGGCCCCAGCACTCCGCTGTCGAACTGCACGGATATCTAGGGTACATCGTTCTGTGCGCTGTCATGGGCCGTGAATATACGGTGTATGGTTACAAAGCGAAGCAAGTCCGTGATCAGATTCATTGCCGTGACGTTGCCAATCTTTTCCTGGCCTTCTTTCGAAAACCCCGCTGTGGCGAGGTCTATAACCTGGGCGGGGGACGTTCGAACAGTCTCTCGATCTTGGAAACGATAGATCTCTTGGCGGACATGGGATTCCCGCTCAAGTACAGTTATAATTCAACGAACCGCGTTGGCGATCACATTTGTTATATATCCGACCTGTCAAAGATTCGCTCCCATTTTCCGGATTGGCATTTGGAGTATGACCTGCGGAAGATCATCGGGGCGATTGCCGAGCGGCGACTGCACCCTGTGAAGACGACATCTAAGGTGTAGAGGAAGCGCACGCCTCGCGCTTAGTCACAGCCAGCAGAGCGAACATGGCCCACCAATCCATGTGAGGCCTCATCCAATGTTCCAACTGAGTCCATACAGGGAACGCAAAATTCGGCATCAGGGTCCGCATCGACACACCGCCTGAGACCAGATAACGAAATGGCATAATCGGCACGATGGTTGAGACGACCAGGTCCGGAAATTCAGATGCAAAGATGGCTTGGTCGCGCTTGAAGACGATATAGGGAAGAGCACCGTTTGCTCCGGAAAGAGGTCCGTTACTGGAATGCCGCCAGTCGCGAACTTCAGTTTCGAATGGCTCGTGATGAAGGCGAGTATAGATCAGACGCGACCAAGGCGACACCCAGGGCTCGATCATCGCGATCACGCCGCCCGGGCGGAGGCAACGCGCTGCTTCCTTCAGAAAAGCACGCGCGTCGGGAATGTGATGGAGCACGTTGGTCATCACGATCCCTTGCAAGCTCTCGCTGGCAAAGGGTAGCGATTGCCCGTCGAGTATGAGCCGGATATTGTCGCAAGGGAAGATCTCGGAAGTGATCAAATTCGGAATGTAATCGGCCAGGAATCCAGCCCCTGAGCCTATCTCGAGAACACTCCCCTCGATGTCCGGCAGACAATTTGCCAGTGCCTGATACCATTCCTCATAAATCCGCTTCAAGAAGGGTTTGCTCTGAACGATGCTCCGGCGCAGAATCGTGGTGGCGGGGTCGTCAATATCGAGTCCACGCGTTAGCGGATGTGCCAGGAGTCGCCTTAACATAAGAGTCCAACTCGCTCTTATCTAACGCCATCGCGCCAGTTTGGGTTCGATGATGGCGGCTTGGCGTGGCATTGGACCGAATCATCAATATAACATGTGCGCTTGCAACTACCGGTTACGTTAGTGTGCCGGTACTCCCATGTCATACTGGTAAACAACGAACTCCTTCGCTTGGAAAAGTTACTTCACCAGCCGTCAAGATCGTACAGCGCTCAAGGGCTCAGTTCCCGGTCGGCTTACACCCTGCTCCTTGGGCTGTTCATTGTCTCCCGCATTATGTATTACATGCTGGGCGTGCGTTTTGACGCTCGACCGATTCTAAACTTTTTCCAATTTATCGATCCTGAACTGCTGAAACATCGACTGCTGGAGAGCTTGTATTATCTTCACGTCCAACCGCCCGGCTTCAACCTGTACACGGGGATCGTTCTGAAGTTGTTCCCCGATGCGTACCCCGCCGTCTTCCATGCCATTCATCTCGGGTTAGGGATCGGCATCTGCTGGTTCATCTATTACCTGATGACAGTTTGTGGTGTACGGCCCTGGATCGCGCTCACGTTGACAAGTTTGTTCATCGTCAGCCCGGGTGTGGTGCTGTTCGAGAACTTCATGCTCTATGAATACCCGCTGGTATTCCTGCTGCTTGCCGCCGCCGTAACACTTTACAATTTCTGCCTACGCGAAAAAGCAATCTATGCGGTCTTGTTCTTCGCGTCCCTGCTTTTCTTGTTGTTGCTGCGAAACCATTTCCATCTGGTCTATATCGCCGGCGCATTCCTGCTGCTGCTCGGTTTCTACAAGCGCCGCCGTAGGATGCTTCTGTTGAGCGGGATAGTACCGCTGTTGCTGGCGTTTGGTCTGTTCTTCAAGAACTGGATTCTGTTTGGATCATTCTCCAGCAGCACTTGGCTGGGGATGAATATGAGCACGATCCTCACTCACCAGCTGACCGAGCAGGAAGCGCGTGGTTTCATAAGTCGCGGGGTTATTTCGCCAGTTTCGCTGATCGATGCCGGCTCTCCGATTGCGCTCTATCGGCCGTACGTTCAGATGCCACCTAAGACTGGAATTCCAGTGCTCGATGAAGAGGTTACTGCCACGGGCGCCACCAACTTCAACAATACGGTTTTTTTTCAGATTCAACGCTACTACATGAAGGACGGAGCGTGGATCCTAAGAAATTACCCGGTGGCATATCTTCGATCGCTGCAAGCGGCTTGGTTCAGTTATTTCCTGCCGACTGGTGATTTTCCATTCTTCGATCTCAACCGCCCCCGTATCTTTGGGATCGATCGTTTTTTCAACCTTGTCTTTTTCGGCCAATTCAAGTACGCGTCCGACCGCAAGGAGCTCCGAGAGATCGCCGGACAAGGAGGCAAGCTCAGGCTGATCCTTTATACCGGAACTTTCCTGCTCATTGGGCTACCCGCGTTATGGCTGTGGAGCATCTACTACCTGGTGAATGGAGTTCGCAGGAAAACAATCCCGCCACCCGTTGCGGTGGTGATCGGCTTTTTCCTTTTCAATATCACGTACCTCACCGGGGTTTCGAACTTCCTTTCCAGCTTCGAAAACAATCGCTACCGCTTTCAAGTGGACGCATTCTTCGTGATCCTCTTGGGAATCGCTTTTGAACACTTGCGTCGCAAGTTCTCTCGGGCGGCAAAGGAACCGATCTGACCCATGTCTGTGAACCTAACCGGGACCCCGATTAAGACCTTGACCAATGTTTATTGGTTGGCGCGAAAATTACGCGTACTCGATACGGGTTGGGGACGGCGGGCTTTTTCAGCTTCGTATTTTTTGTATAAACGCTATCTCGAGGACCCCTTTCATGATTTAGCTCAGCGACATGCTGAGCTGTTTCAGGGCGGAAACATTCTTGACATCGGCGCCAACATCGGGTACACGGCGATGGTTTTTAGCCGCGCCATCGATCCTGAGTACAAGGTGTACGCGTTCGAGCCGGAACAATTTAATTACGACCTGCTGGTACGCTCCTCCCATAAAAACACAGCGCGAGAGCGAATCGTTCCGATTCTATCAGCCGTGGGCGACCAGGACGGCACCATCGAGTTATGGGAAAACCAGCATCACCACGCTGACCATCGCGTACTAACTAACCAGTTTCGCGAGACTGCGGCGCCGTCGGGAACGGTCGCAACACCGATCTTGCAGATCGACACGTTTGTGGGGACGCAGGGGGCTGAATTTCCGGTTCGTTTCATCAAAGTCGACGTACAAGGTTACGAGTTTCCGGTATGCAAAGGAATGGAGCGCACACTAGCGGTCAATCCACGTGCGATCGTCGCTCTTGAGTATATGCCCGAGGCGATGCGCGAGCTGGGTTTTCAACCCGATGATCTGCTCAAGTGGCTCCGCCAAAGAGAATACCAGGCGTATACGCTCGAAAAACATGGGCATATACGATCTGGCGTCGTGGATCCCTCCCAGGGGCCGGGTTACGTTGATCTCCTTTTTTCTCGCGAGAAGCTCAGCGCTTAAGGGCTGAGCGGGGTCCATCGCGAGGTCCGTATTAAGGAACGCGCGTATCGATCCAGTATCGCCTTGAGGGAAAGGGCTGGAAGCTCCAGGAAAGGGCGAGACAACATATGAAGCGTCATTATTCGACCAATTTGTTGGCGAAGTAGAAGTAGAAGTGGCGCCCATCGATCCGCTTACCCTGGCTCGATATCAGGGCCCGCTCGGCGCCGTTTCAGCAAGGAATATCGATTGCGCCTGTTGGGCGATTTGCGCGACAAGCGCGTGCTGGATATCGGTTGTTGTGGCGAGGGCACTAATTCTATTCTGCTAGCGAAGCTCGGCGCCCAGGTTACTGGAGTCGACATCTCACCCAAGTCGATTGAATTGGCAGAGAGACGGGCGGAGATCAATCAAGTGACTGGATCATACCGTTTCTTATGCAGCCCTTTGGAGACTGCTGAGCTTGAACAGGGATCGTTCGACATCATCTGGGGTGATGCGATCTTGCACCATGTGATCGCCGACCTTGCGAACGTTCTGAGCAGGCTGACGCTCTGGACTAAGCCCGGCGCGTTGATGGTTTTTGGCGAGCCAGTAAACTTCAACGAGACTCTTCGGCGCATTCGTTTCATGGTGCCGGTCAAGAGGGACGTCTCGCCGGACGAGCATCCGCTGGAATTCGGGGAAATAGCGATTCTGCGCCATTATATTCCGGACCGTTTCGTTCTCGTGAAGCACAAACTAGAAAAGGTCGCCTTGGGCTCGACGTGCAATTACCTACGGTATGGCGGTCTTCGATGCGATGGCGCTGTCGATTCCGGGAATCTAGCGGTTGGGAGGCCGCGCGGTTTTGTACGGGCATCGAGTGCAAACGTGAGCTAGCGCGAACGCTGTGGTTCGAGGCGAATCGGGTAACCAGGATATAGTATTCCTTCCGCGGGAAAGCCTTCAAAGTCAGACTGCGCGGGCTGTTCCGTGTAGTAGCCGCGCAGCCGCGTCGCGTGAAAATAAAAGTGGATCATCGGAAGATCTTCTTGCGGGACTAGAAGAGTTTTGTCTGTAAGCGTGGCTTGACGGATAGACTCCAAGACGGCGGATGGACGCTGACTGGAGTGCCGGGCATGCCGGAGCCCTTGATATAGAGCCGTGGAGTAGAGTCCCACGAGAAGTAGCGCGGTGGCGGCGAAGCCAACCGGTTTGCGCAGAGAAGCGAGAAACGGCGCCAGCGTGAGACCGGCGAAAAGATCGATGGCCGGCATGAATGGCAGAGAATAGCGAGCGGTCTCACTCAAGACACGCGCGGTTGCGCCGAGCATCAGGATGGAATAGATCAGGATCGGGTATGTGAATCGATTCTCCTTGAGTGTCCGCTTGCGCAAGAACAAGATCACACCGAGGGCCACCAGCGCCCATTCCACAGGCGAAGTCAAAAAGCGACCGCGCCAGGTCTCGAAGAAGCCGATGTTTCCCCAAGGCGCCTTTCGAAATAGCGCAAGGTAGGCCATAAAAAGGTAGGCTTTCACCACGGACAGTTTGAGGATGGCGGCTGGCCAGATTACGAGCACAGTCGCCATAAATAGAGCGACGGATCTGCCAATGAACGACCATCCAACCTGGAGAGTACGACGTTCGATGTATGCACTGACGGCGAGCGTGAGAATGAGCGCGAAGGTGATTTCCAAAGTGCAGAAGGCTAGCGCGGCTGCCACGACCGCGGCATACCAATAAGAGCGACGCCCAGTGGCCACGGTCTTCGCAAGAAAGAAAAGGCAGCCGAGGAAACAGAGCGCAAAGAGCTGGTGAGGCGCGAGTTCGGTGGAGCGGAACACTGTCACGCTGGATAAGAACAGCACGCTGCTCAGGACCGCTGCGATGGATCCACCTGCTCCAGGGATGAGCGAGAGGCATCCGAAATAAATCGTAAGAAGGCTCAGGGCTGGGACACCCAGCATGGCGCTGCGGACGCCTTGTTCGTTCAATCCCAGGCGTGATATAGGGATGAGGATGTAATGGTAAAGCGGTCCGTGCCAGTGGCGATAGAAGAGCACATCGTCCCTCTGGCGGATGAATTCCGATAACTCCTGGCGGCCGCTGGTTTGCTTGCCACGGCCCAAGCCCATCCGCAAGAAATCGGTGAAGGAGATCGTGGGGGTATCGGTCCAGTTCGCAAAATATCCGAGCGAGGCGGCATACATGTAATCGGCTTCGTCATAAACGTAGGGATCGGATGAAACATTGCGCGTGAGCAAGAACAGCAGAAGCGCCACTAGAGCGCCCGCCGCAAGAAGGTGCTTCATGGAGGCTAGTCGAGTTCTAATTTAACATGCAAGGCTCAGGCGGTTTTCCTGAGGGCCTGAATCAGCCAAGAATCGCTGAGCGGAAGAGCGGTGCCTCCAGAAATGGTGGGACAACAACTACAACGCCAGGGCAAACGAAATCGTCGGTACGACGGTCACCAGAAGGAGCACGGACGGTCACCAGAAGGAGCACGTCCTCTGTCGTAGGGCGCGAGAGTAACTCAGATCGCCGATCAATCTCGCGAAACGTAAATTGAGGGGTGACGTTACCTTCGTGGACCGGCGCGCGATAACCATCGAAGCGAAACCGCAGCAAGGGACATATACGTTGTGGTCGAGCTGAATAAGACTTGGATGGGCTCTTGAGATCGCGGTCGATCAACCGACCCAATCTTCGGGGCAAACGCAAGCCCCACCGAGCCGGCCGCAGGGAAACCGAAGTTCCGACTCAGTCCGGCGACGCCGATCCGACGAATCGGGCAGGTGTTCTCGTGCGATGATCGCGAAGATGTCGTCTTTGCGCCCTCATCACAAATGATTCGCCAGGGGCTTTTGGGGGCAACCTCAACTCTGGCACGAGCGCTCCCACGTATTGGTGCTCGGGCTCTAACATCAGACTACAATGTGTTCCATCGGGAGACTACAATGTGCTCGATCGCGCGACCAGCGGCGAGGGAGCGAGTAGCGGCTCGGCGGCCAATTCCCTCAGATGGGCTATCAGTTTGGCTCGCCGTGTGTGGCAAGATTCTTTTCGAGTTGACCGTGACAGACTTGGAACAACGCTTTCATCGCGAGACGCCCGGTGCGGACGTAGAACGCCTGAGCGTTCGCCATCGGCTGGGGCGGTCTGCTTATCAGCATCGAAGGGCCGGCGGACTCACGGGCACCCCGAAACAGGCCGACGGGCTGATGGGATCGCGTTCTCGCTACTGCGTGTCCCAGCGTGGCCGGACTGCCGCTGATCGGCACAGTCTCCGGACAGACGGCCCTGTGGGACCTGCTCGCTCGGTTGGTCAAGTGGTGGGTGGGCACCCGCTGGTACGCGGTCGCGCCCGGGGTTACTCAGCGAGTATATACTGATTCTATTCGCAGCGCTGGCATGGACAATCTTCCGGGGCGAACTATTGGACAGAGTCTCGCCCCGGAAAAAGCGCTTTCCCGTGTTCACATCCTCGAGTTGGATGGCATTCGCGGCATTGCTGTGGTTTCTGTGCTGGCGTACCACCTGATCGCGTATTCCATGCAGTTGCGAGCACAGCTAGGCCAAGTGTGGACCACGTTCCCGAAGCTTATCGAACTGCTAACATGGCCCGGATTCCTGGGCGTTGATGTATTTTTTGTTCTGTCGGGCTTCCTGATTACGGGCATCTTGCTCGACTCCAAAAACGACGAGCACTTCCTGCGGAATTTCTACGTACGCCGGGCACTTCGGATACTTCCGCTCTACATGGTTGTTCTAACCGTGATCGGAGTCGCTTATTCGAATTCCGGAAGGTTTGTGCTGCTGAGTGTCTTCTTTCTTTCGAATCTAACTGTTGTGCTGGGAATACCTGCATTTGGACCAATGTGGTCGCTGGCCATCGAGGAGCATTTCTACTTGATTTGGCCTTGGGTTGTGAAGGGAGTCAGCCGGCGGAATCTCGTAGCGGTTGCCTGGTGGATCTGTGCGATCGAGCCTGTTGTCAGGCTCGCCGGCTTTCCACTCTGGCAGGGTGATAGTTACTTCTATTCCTGGACCCGGTTCGACGGACTCGCCTGGGGGGCTTTGATTGCATGCTTCGTGCGCTCGCCGAGCGCAACAGGAACTCTGGCATCCAAACTGAGCTGGGCATGCTTGGCTGCAGCCGCCATAGTCCTGCTGGCAGGAATTCCATTTGGTATTTTGAGTCGTCAGAACCCCGTAGGCGCGGCCTTCCAATATGCCCCCGCTCAGTTTGTTTCGATGTCAATGATCTTAGCGGCCGTGGGAGTGCCCGGTCACATGGTGACTAGCCTTCTAAGAAGCAGAGTGCTGCGGCTATTTGGCGATCTTAGCTACTGCCTCTATTTGATTCATATGAATTTGATGGACGCTTATGATGCGCTGGCTGCTCGATACTTCCCGGCTTCGGAAATGACTCTCGGCCCCTTCGGCGCCTTATTGGTGCGCAGCATGGCCGTATTGATATCGGCAGTTGGATTAGCGCTGCTGTCCAGGCGATTTATCGAGCTCCCGGCTCTACGATTGAAACGGCTGATCACGGATTCGCCTCGGCCGAGCCGATCGCGCCACCCTGCCTGAGACCTTAGAAGAGGAGTTCTTGGATCGCTTGGGCTTCTCGGGACGAATAAGTCTTCACCATCTTCAATAATCCGATCTTCTTTCTGATCCAGCGGCCTGGTTCGGTCTTTCCTCCTGGCGAACGACTTTTCATGGACCTTGACCAATGCTTGGCGCGCGAGGGTTAAGCTAAGACGCGCCCAAGCGGCTGTTCAACGTCGCGGGAGACGCCTAACGGCTCGGCGACCAATTGGAGAGCCAGGGTAAATCCAGCGAGTTGGGGAAGCCCGCCACTGTAGGCGATGTGAAAAAAGAACGTACTTACGGCGTAGACCAGTACGCCCACCAACAGGCAGAAACTTAGATTCGCCACATCTTTCAAACCAGGATTATCCCGAGACTGCCGGTAAAGCCGCCAGTTGCTTCGAAAGGAAAGCACCAGCACGGCACAATAGCAGATAAACGCGGGGATCCCACATTCACTTGACACCTGAGTATAGGTGTTATGGGTTCCCAACCACGCGGAATGGACTCCCTGCTTGGCTGAGTCGCCGGCCACGGCTACAGCGAATTGATTGGGCCCGACGCCGAGTAAGGGATGAGTGGCAGTGTAGTACAAGCTCTTCTTAAATAATTCCTGCCGCTCTATCTGGGAGCCGATAGCGGCTACGTCGGACTCGCTTTGAGCTTGAAGCTCCGAGGAATCGAATCCAAACAGTAAAAGGCGATGGACGGTCGCCGATGGCAGGAGCAGCAGTGAGAGGCCGATGGCCGGCAACGCGAATATGGCGGTCGCAAGTTTGTTCCTGCTAGACAAGAAGATCAGAAGGAACATCGCAATTGCCGCCAGCATGCAGCCGCGCGATGCGGTTTTCAGGGCGTACATGACTGAAAAGAGAATGCCTGCCAACCCTAGGATCCGCTTTTTCATGCCAGTCTGGTAGACCAAGAACAAAAAGGAGGTCACACCCAATAGAAGCGCGAGCGCGAGCTCATTGGCGTTGGCATAGAACAGACTCTCCGGGATCGCGAACCGGCCGCCTTCGGCGCTACCAGCAGCTCCGAACTTCATACAAGTCAGCAAGAGCACAACGGCGCCCGCGACGTTAACGTACATCAAGACGCGGCAACGACGGAGGGATGTCGCAAAAGCGCATATATAAAAGAAGGCCAAGTAATTGCGAGGGATGTAATTCCACAGCAGGGCGGCACTGCCTCCCTTCCATACGCTAAATGGCGCCGATATTAACAAAAACAGCAGAAACGCTGCCCACCATCGGCCCACCGGGCGCTGCAGTCCACGGAGGGCGTTCCCACTGAGCAGCCACGCCACTGGCAGCAGAACCACCACGATTGTGGAAATGTAAGCCTTGTTGCCCAGCAGCCTCATGGCCCAGTCGTTCGCAAAACCCGATAGTACGTAAGTGCAGTACAAGAAAAATCCAACGGATGCGACGATGCTTGGCGAGCCAGCGTCGTTAACTGGCAAAGGTTCGAACGTCTTTGGATGAACTTGACGAAAGGAAGCAGGGGCAAGCAAGGGAGCGGGAGTGTTAGCCACGCTGCTCATCGCCATTGTGCTCGCAGCGACAGTCTTCGGGGTATTCTTGAAGCGACTCATGTGCGAGCGGTGTCGAGATCCTCAGTCTCAAATTTAGCATTTTGCCCGTTATTGAGGTACCCGCCATTAGTACTTGCCGGTTGGTACTACTTAGCCTCAAGAACGGTGGATCAACGTGCTCCGCACGACGGAGGTGAAAAACTCCCGCGTTAAGCCGCAATGCAGGCGCCGAAGTGCTCGAATCGGCACGGTTTCAAGAGTTTCAAACTTAAAGGGACTATTCGCTACCAGGCGCTCAAATTTGCGGATGCTCATTTGGTTCAAGCCTCCCGCAACCTCGTGAAATTTCTTCGCTCCATCCTTTTTGTACTTCGAACGCCATTTCATCAACGACTTCTCGGTCAGCAGCAGATGGGCCCATAAAAATAAAGGGAAATGCCCACCCTTGGGGTGGTACCAGGGCGGACCGAAGGACACAATCACCTTGCCATCCGGTTTCAACATCCTCGCCATTTCCTTCAGCACTTCATCCGGTTGGCCAAAGTGTTCAAACGAATCCACCGAGAGAACGATATCGACTCTCGAATCGAACTGCTGAACAAAGGTGCAATTGACGACGCCGGCAGCGGCCTGTTGTGCCCGCCCCATGGCCAGATGTTTATCCTGGATATCGAGTCCGATTACTTGCTTGGCGCCATGGCGGGCCAGCTCGATCGCCTCACGGCCCGGGCCACATCCGAAGTCGAGAACCACCTTATCGGCAATCTGATCCCAGATGGTTGGTCCAAACAGGGCCTCGAGCTTGCCGCTGCCTTCGTAACCCGGAGGGGCTTCGACGTCGTGCCACTCATACCGATTCAAAATTGCCGCGGCTAATCGGCCGCCTACCAACGCCACTGTCTCATCCCTATCGCAAATCTAGCATAGCCGCTTCCGGCCAACGCAACAGTAGTATCATTTCTGCATGTTCAAATCCTGTGCTGCCATGCTCTTGGGCACCCTGCTTCCACTTTCCGCCGCGAGTAACGACCATTGGGTGGGCACCTGGGCCACCGCCGTGGTAACGCGTCCACAGCCGCCTCGGACAGCGCCGGGGCCGCCATCCACGCCTTCTGCAACGCCAACTCCGGGCGCGCAACCGGCGCCCTTGAGCCTTAACAATCAGACCTTGCGCGAGATTGTGCATGTCAGTATCGGAGGCAGCCGTCTGCGCGTGGTTCTCGGTAACGAATTCGGGACAGCTCCGCTGACCATTGGAGCAGCCAGCGTCGCTTTGCATGACAAAGACGAGAAGATCACGGCCAACTCCAGTCGCGCCCTGGTATTTGGTGGACGCCCCTCGGTGACTATTCCGGCCGGCGCCAGCATGATCAGCGACCCGGTGGACGAAAACGTGCCGCCGATGGGCGACCTTGCAATCGATCTCTATCTACCAGACGAAATGACTCCCCTCACTTCGCCGCTTACGGTACATGCCGGCGCTTCTCAAACCAACTACGTTTCTTCGACCGGAAATTTCGCAGGTTCGGCGGACCTGCCGGTCTTGACCACCATGCCGTCCTGGTATTTGCTGGAACGGGTGGAAGTCGCCGCGCCTGCTGAGACCGGCGCCATCGTAACGTTCGGCGATTCTATTACGGACGGAGCGCGATCTACACCGAACACCAATAATCGCTGGCCAGATCATCTGGCCAAGCGATTGCTCGCCCGTCCAGGGAACGCCAAGCTGGCCATCCTCAATACCGGTATCGGCGGCAATCGTCTCCTCAGCGATAGCATCGCTAATTTCGGGATTAACGCGCTGGCCCGATTCGATCGCGATGTCCTGGCCCAGCCCGGCGCAGCTTACGTGGTAGTGCTGGAAGGCATCAACGACATCGGGCAGGGGCGCGCTAATCCAGCGCCCAGCGCGGCCGATCTCATCGCGGCTCAGCAGCAAATGATCGAGCGCGCACATGCGCATGGCCTGAAAATCTTCGGCGCTACCTTGACGCCCTTCGAAGGTGCTGCCTATTACACACCCGAGGGTGAAGCCAAGCGCCAGGCCATCAACAACTGGATCCGAACCAGCAAGGCTTACGACGGCGTGATCGATTTCGATTCTGCCACGCGCGATCCCGCGAGTCCCGGCAAATTCCTGGCTCTCTATGACTCCGGAGATCACCTGCACCCCAACGACGCTGGCTATGAGGCCATGGGAAAATCGATCGACCTGAATCTCTTCGCGGCCGGCAAAAAACGGCACTAGCGAGGTGGTGGAGGAGCTTCCAATATTCGATGTTCTGGTAGCGGGAGGCGGCAACGCGGCGCTGTGTGCGGCTTTGAGCGCTGCTGAACAAGGCGCTAGCGTCGCCATCCTGGACAGTGCTCCCCGAGAGTTTCGCGGTGGCAATAGCCGGCATACCCGTAATCTGCGGTGCGCCCACAACGCGCCGACCGTGTTCCTGACCGATTCTTATCCGGAGGAAGAATACTTCAGCGATCTCGTGCGGGTAACCGGCGGGGAGACTAACGAGGAACTCGCCCGTAAGACGATCCACGAATCATGCACCGCCATGGAATGGATGCGCGGCCACGGCGTGCGCTTTCAGCCGTCACTCAGCGGAACCCTCCAACTCGGCCGTACCAATCTCTTCTTTCTTGGCGGCGGCAAGGCGCTGCTGAACAGTTATTACAGCGGTGCCGAGCGCCGGGGCGTTCGCATTTCTTACGGAGCGGAGGTAGTAGGCCTTAAGCTGTCGGGCGAGACGTTCGAAAGCGCGACCGTGTTGTTACAAGGCAAGCCGGTTGATATTCGTGCCAGGGCATTGGTCGCCGCCACCGGGGGATTCGAATCGAATCTTGACTGGCTGAAAGAGGTCTGGGGCGACGCTGCCGACAATTTCCTGATCCGCGGGACACCTTATAACAAAGGCAAAGTGCTTAGATTGCTGCTCGACCATGGCGCTGAACCTATCGGCGATCCTAAGCAGTGTCACGCGGTGGCAATCGACGCCCGGGCACCCAAGTTTGATGGCGGCATCGTGACTCGCCTGGATTGCGTGCCCCTGGGCATCGTCGTCAACCAACAAGGCCAGCGCTTCTACGATGAGGGCGAGGACCTTTGGCCGAAGCGATATGCGATCTGGGGGAGGCTGGTGGCACAGCAACCCGGACAGATCGCCTGGTCGATCATCGATTCCAAGGCGCTGGGGAAATTCATGCCGTCGGTGTTTCCGCCCATTCGCGGAGACACGATTCGAGAACTGGCTGCGAATCTGGGCCTCGACGCAGGCGCGCTGGCATGCACAGTCGACCGGTTTAACCACGCCGTCCGGCCGGGAAGTTTCGATCACGAAGTGTTGGACGATTGCCGGACCTGCGGCTTGGCGCCCGAGAAATCGCACTGGGCCCGAGCGATCGACACGCCACCGTTTCTCGGGTATCCTCTTCGTCCCGGCATCACGTTTACCTACCTCGGCGTCAGAGTAAGTCCGAGCGCTCATGTGCTGATGCGCGATGGGCAGCCGGCGCGCAATATATTCGCCGCCGGAGAAATTATGGCCGGGAACATTTTGGGCAAAGGCTACCTGGGCGGACTCGGGATGCTGATCGGGACGGTTTTCGGTCGACTGGCAGGAAGGGAGGCCGCTCGTTTTGCCATGGGAACCACAGGCTGACGTAGCGCTCGAAGGCGCTCGCATTCTGACCATCTGTAACGCGTGCCGCTATTGCGAAGGCTATTGCGCGGTCTTTCCCGCGATGGAGCGCCGGTTGAATTTCGCTGCCGCCGATCTCGACTATCTCGCCAATCTCTGCCACAACTGCGCCGAATGTTATTACGCCTGTCAGTATGCCCCGCCACATGAGTTCGCGGTCAATGTACCAAAGACACTGGCGGAACTTCGTGTGCGCTCCTATCAGACCTACGCATGGCCGGCGGCGCTGGCGGCCGTGTTCCGCAAGAACGCCCTCGCGGTATCCCTGGTACTCGTGATAGCGCTCGTTATTTGGATCGGTGCCACGAGCGCGTCCATAGCGGGCGCCGCTCAGTTCTATCAAGTTGTTTCACATCGGACCATGGTTGTGGTTTTTGGCGGCGTGTCGATATTCATCCTCATCGCGCTGGCCACCGGCTGCGTGCGGTTCTGGCGCGAATCAGGTGAAGGCGCCGCGGATCTTTCCGCTCTGAAGCAGGCGATAAACGACGTCCTCCGGCTCAACTACCTGTACGGTGATGGATACGGCTGCACTTACCCGCAAGAGCGCCGATCGCTGGCCCGTTGGTGGTTCCACCATCTCACGTTCTACGGTTTTCTGCTGTGCTTCGCATCGACATCGGCCGCGGCCATCTACCATTACGTGTTTGGCTGGCGAGCGCCTTATGGATATTTCAGTCTGCCGGTGACGCTCGGGACGCTCGGCGGCATCGGATTATTGGTTGGACCGGCGGGGCTGTTCTGGCTCAAACAGCGCGCCGATGTCACCACGCGCGACCCTCGGCAGGACGGAATGGATCTGGCGTTCATCACTTTGCTTTTCTTCACCAGCGCCACCGGATTGCTGCTGCTCGCACTGCGTGAAACATCCCGCATGCCGGTGCTGCTGGCTCTTCATTTCGCGACTGTCCTGGCGTTGTTCCTGACGCTGCCATATGGAAAGTTCGTGCACGGCATCTACCGTTTGGCGGCCTTAGTGCGTTACGCTCTAGAGCGGCCTCAGGTGAAAGGGCGAATCTCGATTGGCCAATAAGTCTCAGGGCGAATCGAAAATCTGGCCCGTCATGCGCGTGGCCAGCGGCAATTTTCTGGAGGCTTACGATTTCCAGGTCTTCGGCTATTATGCCGCCGCGATCGCTCGCACATTCTTTCCAGGTGAAAACCAGTTCGCCTCGCTCATGCTCACTTTCGCGACTTTCGGCGCAGGTTTTCTCATGCGTCCACTAGGAGCGATTGTACTCGGTGCATATATCGATCACCACGGACGCCGCAAGGGCCTGCTGTTGACTCTCAGCCTGATGGCGGTCGGGACCTTCTCGATCGCCTGCACACCCGGATACGCCACGCTGGGATTGCTGGCGCCGCTGCTGGTGTTGGTCGGCCGGTTACTGCAAGGGCTATCGGCAGGTGTCGAACTCGGGGGCGTGTCGGTGTATCTATCCGAGATCGCGACACCAGGACACAAGGGATTTTTCGTTAGCTGGCAATCGGCCAGCCAGCAGATCGCGGTTATGTTCGCGGCGCTGCTCGGCTTGATCCTGAGCGCGAATCTCTCAGCGGGCGACATGACGCGCTGGGGCTGGCGAATTCCACTGCTGATCGGCTGCCTGATTATCCCTCTGGTTTTCGCCATCCGGCGATCGCTGCAGGAAACCGCGGAATTTCGCTCGCGCACGCATCGGCCCTCCATGACTCAAATCGTGCGGACCGTCGCGGCGAACTGGCGGCTGGTGATCTTGGGAACGATGACCGCAACTGTCGTTACGGTGTGCTTCTATATGATCACTGCGTACACGCCGACGTTCGGGACTTCGGTGCTGCACTTGACCGCGACAGGAAGCCTGCTAGTTACATTACTGGTGGGCGCATCCAATTTCATTTGGGTCCCGGTGATGGGTTGGGTTTCGGACAAAGTCGGCCGGCGTCCGTTGCTGATCATCTTCACGACGCTGACGATCTTGACCGCCTACCCGGCATTGATGTGGTTAGACAGCGCGCCTTCCCTGCCCCGATTGTTGATCGTCGAACTGTGGCTCTCCTGCATGTTCGGCAGTTGCAGTGGCGCGATGGTCCCGTTCATCACCGAAATCATGCCCCGCGAAGTGCGGGCCTCGGGATTCTCGCTGGCGTTCAGCCTCGCAACGGCCGTCTTCGGTGGATTCACGCCCGCAATTTGCACTTACCTGATCCACATCACGGGCAATCGCGCCATACCCGGAGCCTGGTTGTCCGCGGCCGCCGCATGTAGCCTGATTTCGACTCTGCTGCTATCGCGCGCGAGACTTGCGTCGTGGAACACACCAGCGGTTTTGGAAGCGCCTGCCACGTCGTAATTACCACCTATTTATCCTGCGGGCTGGCCTTCGGATCGCTCCGCAAATAAGCCTTTGACTTGGCTTCATCCTT
>Ga0070713_100000253_pt1 | contig 35204 bp, 33 predicted proteins | sample LARL82metaG_FD_65465 | JGI IMG/M metagenome (GOLD analysis project Ga0070713, IMG submission 65465) | Corn, switchgrass and miscanthus rhizosphere microbial communities from Kellogg Biological Station, Michigan, USA - LAR L8-2 metaG | ecosystem: Host-associated > Plants > Roots > Rhizosphere ... | reverse complement strand
CGGCCACGCGCTGGGCTTCGACCAGCGGCTCCTCGCCGAACAGGGAGATGTTGCCGCGGCCGTCGCTGATGAGAACCATGAGCGGGTACACGGAGGGATCGCGCAGGCGCTCGGTGTGGATCACCTTCAAGCCCGCCACGAGTCCATGCGTGAGCGGCGTGGTGCCGCCGACGGTGAGTCGCTGCAGGCGCGACTCGGCGAGGTCGACGCTGCTGGTGGGCCGCAGGATGGTGCGCGCGGTGCGGCCGCTGAACACCACCAGCGCCACCTTGTCGCGGCGCACGTACGCGTCGCGCAGCAGGGAGAGCACCGCGCCCTTGGTGGCCTGCATGCGCTGCTCGGCGTCCATCGAGGCGCTGGCGTCGACGACGAAGACGATGAGCGTGCCGGTGCGCCGCTGGCGCACCTTCTGGCGCAGGTCCTGGCGTTCCAGCTTGAGGGCGAGGTCGGCGAGCTCGCCGGCGTCGAGCTCCGCGGCGGCGCGGCGCGAGGGCTGGTGCGGCGCGGCGGCGCGCAGCGTGGCGTCGAAGGCGAGATCGGTGGTGCGCTCGACGGTGGTGCTGCGCACGTAGCGGCCGCGCTTGTCACCGCTGCGGGTGAGGCTGCGCTTGCCGGGCGTGCGCCGCGTCTTGCGATCGCGCGGCAGCTGAATGCGGCGCACCGGGAAGAGCGTGCCCTCGAAGTGCATCTGCGGCGCGCCGGGGGGACCCTCCTGCGGCTCCGCGTTCTCCGGCGACTGCTGGCCGACGCCCTCCCCTCCCCCGCCGCCACCGCCGCCCTCGGAGGGCTGGCCCTCCTGCGGCTCGGAGTCCGCCTCGGCACCCTCGGAGGGCTGCTCCATCTCCTTGAGCCGGTCGCGGGCGCGGTCGGCGATGCCCTGGTCGCCGCCCTGGTCCTGCTGCGGCTTGTCGCGGCGGCGGTGCGCGAGCGCGAGCTCGGCGGCGCGGATGACGTCGGGACCGGTGACCTGCAGCGCGTCGATGGGATGGGTGCGCTCCACCTCGCCGGGCCCCTCGCGCACCAGGTGCTCGGCCTCGCGCATCGACGCCAGGGTTCGTGCGGTGCGGGTGACCACGATGTCGGCGCGATGTCCGAGCGCGCCCGCGTCGACGCAGACCAGCGAGGCGAAGTGGCGCATCGCCGCGGGCACCTCGACAAGCGGCAGCAGCTCCTCGGCCTTGGCGATGGTGTCGCGCATGCGCTGCTCGCCCGACTCGCATTCGTCCTCCAGCTGGTCGGTGCCGCGGCGCGCCTCCTGCTCCATGACGCGCACGCGCTCGGCGACGTCCTGCAGCCCCCTGACGTCGACGCACAGTCCGAAGCGGTCGAGCAGCTGCGGCCGCAGCTCGCCCTCCTCGGGATTCATGGTGCCGACCAGGATGAAGCGCGCCGGATGCCAGACGCTGATGCCCTCGCGTTCGACGACGTTGACACCCATGGCCGCGGCGTCGAGCAGCACGTCGACGAGATGGTCGTCGAGCAGGTTGACCTCGTCGACGTAGAGGATGTTCCGGTTGGCTTCGGCCAGAACTCCCGGCTCGAAGCGGCGCTCGCCGCGCTTGATGGCCGCCTCGATGTCGATGGTGCCGACCACGCGATCCTCGGACGCGTTGATGGGCAGATCGACGACGCGCATCTGCCGGGTGGCCACGGGCAGCCGCTCGCCGGCGGCGAGGCGGGCGCGGCAGTCGGCGCACTGGGCCTCGGGCTCGTCGGGCGGGCAGCCGTAGGGGCAGTCGGCGACCACCTCGATGTCGGGCAGCAGGGTGGCCAGGGCGCGCACCGCGGTGGACTTGGCGGTGCCCTTCTCGCCGCGGATGAGCACGCCGCCGACGGCCGGGTTGACGGCGTTGAGCACCAGGGCCTGCTTCATCGACTCCTGGCCGACGAGCGCGGTGAAGGGCAGGAAGGTGCGGGCCACGGCCATGGGGCCATTGTTCCAGCAACTCGGTGCCACCGTTCGTGGCCGCCCGCGCCAGCCGTCCTCCGGTCCCCGCTATGCTCCGGGCCCTGATGGCCCAGCTCCCCCCCGACCTGCTCGCCCTGCTGCGCTGCCCCGTCTGCCACGGTGAGCTCGCGGTCGAGCCGGAGGCGCTGCGCTGCGACGCCTGCCGGCTGCGCTACCCGGTGCGCGACGGCATCCCCGACCTGATCGCCGACGACGCCGAGCGGCTCGACGGCTCCCCCACCTGAGTGCTCCGCGTCCTCGCCGACGCCTCCTGCCTCTGCGACCGCCGTCGCGAGGCGGGCATCGGCCGCTACGCCACGCTGCTGCTCGACGCCCTGGCGGAGCTGCCCGACCTCTCGGTGACCCCGGTGGTGCCCCGCCGGCCGCCGCGCAGCGAGTCGCGGCCGGGGCGCTGGGTGCACGCGCAGCCGCTGCTCGCCTGGCGCGCCGTGCGCGAGCGGCCGGCGCTGCTGCATGGGCTGAGCGGCGAGCCGGCGCTGGGCTGGCCGCCCGGTCGGCAGGTGGTGACGCTGCACGACCTCGAGCTGCGCGGCACCGCCGCGGGGATGCCGGGGCCGCGCGGACGGGCGCTGCGCGCCTACACCGTGTCGGTGGAGCGGCTGCTGCGGCGCTGCGCGGCGGTGATCGCGGTCAGCGAGGTGGTGGCGGCGGAGGTGTGCTCGGCGATCGGGGTCGAGGCGTCGCGGGTCCACGTGGTGCCGCACGGGGTGACGCCGGGGTTCGAGGCTCTGCCGCGCGCGGAGGATGCGGCGTTGCGGGAGGCCTGTGGGGTGGTGGGTGCAGAGCCGTACCTGCTCTGGGTCGGCAGCCTGCGCAGCCACGACCCGCGCAAGGCGCTCGACGTGCTGCTCGACGCCGTGGCCGGGATGGGACCACGGGCGGTGCGGCTGGTGCTGGTGGGGGCGGCGGGGGCGGAGACGCGGCGGGTGGCGGCGGTGGCGCGGCGGTCGCAGATCGCTGTGACGCTGCCGGGACACGTCTCCGACCCATCGCTGGCCGCGCTGCTGCGCGGCTGCGCGGCGGCGGTGGTGCCCTCGCTGCACGAGGGATTCGGGCTGCCGGCGCTGGAGGCCCTGGCCTGCGGGGCGCCGTTGGTGGCGGCGCGGGCGGGGAACCTGCCGGCACTGGTCGGGGACGCGGCGCTGCTGGTCGAGCCGGGGAGCGCGGAGGGGCTGCGGGCGGGGCTGTCCGCGGCGCTGGGTGACTCGGTGCTGGCGGCGACGCTGCGCGAGGCGGGGCCGCACCGGGCCGCGCAGTTCAGCTGGCGGCGTGCGGCAGAGGCGACGGCGGCGGTCTACCGGACGGTGGCGGACGGGTAGGCGCGGTCGCACCGGTCCACGGACGATCTCGATGCCATCCTCGGAGCCGACTCACGGCAGCAGCTCCAGGGCCTCCGTGTGGCGTGGCCGGATGGTGCCGAAATGGCGCCGGTCGAGCGTGGCCAGGCGCTTCGCCCCCAGGCGCTCCGCCGCCGCGACGATCGAGGCGTCGGCCGTGCCCAGGTTCATGTCGCGGTAGCGCCAGACCAGCTCGGCGATGCGCAGCAGGTCCGCCGGCAGAAGCGGCTCGAGGATGAAGGTGCCCACCGCGAAATCACCCACGAAACGGGTCTCGGCGTCGGCGCCGATGCGCCGGCCCAGCAGGTAGGCGACCTCGGCGACGACCAGCACGGGCACGCGCAGGGGACCGGGAGCGGTGGCGAGGAGCTCGCGGCAGGCCGCGTGGTGGGGGTCGTCCGCGTCGGCGGCGGCGTAGAGCGGACCGGCGTCGACGAGCACGTCAGCGCGTCCATTCCTCGGCGAGGATCTCCTCGATGCGCTCCGACGTGTCGGAGTGGCCGCTGCGCCAGACCTGGCCGCCGAAGAGCTGGCGGCGCTGACCCGAGCCGAGGTGGACCTCGATGGCCTCGCGGGTCAGCTCGGAGACGGTGATGTTGCGGCGGCCGGCCTCCTGGCGAAGCCGGGCGTCGAGCTCGTCAGACAGCTTCACGGTGGTGCGCTTCATGGTATGCCAGCATACCGTGCTGGCGGTCGGGCGGCCCTGTGGTGGATGCCAGAGGGTGCTTGAGACGACGCCTACTATACAACAGAGTTGTGGTAGCGGCAAGGTCTCATGTCGGCGGCGCCTGGTTGTTCCCGCAGTTCGCGCCGCTGCGGTACCGGTAGTTGCCCGACGGCGTCACCAGCACCAGGGTGTCGGCGCTGGGCTGGACGATGGTCCAGTCGCCGCTGCGGTCGACCACCTTGCCCGACGCCGCGGCACCCTGGGTGAGGTCGCGCTGGATGTACTGCGCGCCGCTGTAGTCGATCTCGCCGGGCGCCTGCTGCGGGTAGCGCACGGTGATGGCGCAGAGGCCCTGCGCGTCGGTGAACTGCATGTCCCTGGGGACGGGATGCCCGGCGGCCCAGGAATGCGGGCCACTCGACGGCGCCGAGCCGCAGGCGGCCAGGGCGAGTGCGGCGGTGGCGGCGAGGCCGGCGATGCCGGTGAGCCGATGCGACGTCACGGCGACAGCGCGCAATCCGGTCGCTCAGCGGCCGAGCAGGTCGCCGGCCAGGGCCATGCGCTGGTCCTCGCTCAGCACGCTGCGCGCTTCGAGATTCGAATGAGCGGCGACCACAGCCACCTCGCCGCCACGCAGGAAGGCGGCGCGCTGCTCGTCGCTGAGGTGGAAGCGCAGGTAGTGCACGCTGCTGGTGCGATCCTCGCGGCTGCGCCCCTCCTCGTGCACCTGCTCGACGCGCTCGCCGTCGATCTCCAGGTGCACGGCGGACTCGATGCCCCGCAGCTCACCGAGGCGCTGGGCCAGCTCGGCGGGATCGGTGACCTCGAGGAACATGGTCGCGGAGAGCTCGCGATCGCCGGGGATCAGCTCGTTGAAGACGGCCAGCTCCTCGGCGATGCGCTCCGGGTCCTCGATGCGCTCCGCGCGCAACAGCTCCTCGACGACCGCACGCACCGTCTCGCGGTTCTCGAAGACCAGCGACACCAGCGGCCCGAGGGTGACGCGGCGGTGGCGCTTGAGCTCGATGACCTGGCGGCGCGCCTCGGCGCGCACCGGCTCGTAGACGGCGGGCGGCCGCACCTCGCTGAGGGCCAGTGGTTGCACGTTCTGCGACTCCGCTTCGGCGATCCGTTGTTTGTTGTGGCCATCGGCGCGCGAAACTCGGCGGCGGATGGCGGGGACGGTGCCCGCGGCGCCGGCGCTCAGGCCGCGCCGCGGGCGTCCGTTGTGAGCCCGGAGGCTCAGTCCTCGCTGAGGCTGACCAGGCCCTTGTTGAAGCGACCCGCGTGCGACTTCTCGGCGCGCGCCAGGGTCTCGAACCACTCGGCGACCTCCTCGAAGCCCTCGTCGCGCGCGGTGCGGGCGAAGCCCGGGTACATCTCGGTGTACTCGTAGGTCTCGCCCTCGATGGCGCTCTTCAGGTTCTTCTCGGTGTCGCCGACGGGCACGCCGGTGACCGGGTCGCCGACCTCCTCGAGGAACTCGAAGTGGCCGAAGGCGTGTCCCGTCTCACCCTCGGCGACGTCACGGAACAGGCCGGCGACGTCGGGATGCCCCTCGATGTCGGCGCGCCGGGAGAAGTAGAGGTAGCGGCGGTTCGCCTGGGACTCGCCGGCGAAGGCCTCCTTGAGGTTGGCCTCGGTCTTGCTGCCCTTGAGAGCTGGCACTGTGTTTCTGCCTCCTGTGACTCAAACGTACTGTCTGCGGATCTTCGTCGTGTCGTGTCGGGCGGCACAGGACTCGCAGAGCCCGCGCGCGTGGACGTGCAGCGAGTCGACGCGATAGCCGGCGAGGCCCTCGCCGCGCAACCGCTTGACGGCGTCGAGCTGCACCGGGATGTCCTCCACCCGGCCGCAGGCGCGGCAGGTGAAGTGGTCGTGGTCGCCGGTGTTGGCGTCGTAGCGGGTCTTGGGGCCCAGGCCGCGCAGCTCCAGGATCCAGCCGGCGTCGGCGAGCAGGCGCAGCGTGTTGTAGACGGTGGCCACGCTGACCCGCGGGTCGCGGCGGCGCACCAGGGTGATGAGCTGCTCGGCGTCGGGGTGGGAGTCGGTGGCGGCCAGCGCCTCGTAGACGAGGCGGCGCTGCGGGGTGAGGCGGCGGCCGGCCGGGAGCGTCGGGAGGGTGGGGCTCGGGGAGGACATGGCTGGGCCCGGGTATTCTAGAACGATTCTTAGAATTCGTCGCCTGAGAGCGACCTGGGAGCGGGCGCGGCGCTCGACGGGCCGGCGGGCGGCGGCAGCGTACGACAGCGGGAGGGGGCCCCGCCGAGCATTGCATCGCCCCCTCGTGGCGCGGTATTGTTGACTAACACTATCGGGAAAGTCGTCTTTCTCTCGTAATCCCGTCTCTGAGGTAATCCCATCCCATGGGCACGGTGCCCTTCGACCGCAGCGTCCTCAAGGTCAACCAGGTCATCCTCATGGCCGGGCTGATCGCCGGCTACGCCGCCTCCTTCGCCCGGCCGGTGGCCTCGGTCGCCCTCCCCGTCTTCGCGCTGATGATGCTGCACGGCGCCGCCGTGCCCCCGCAGTCGCTGCCCCGCGTCCTCTACCTGCGGGTGCTCAAGCCGCGCGGGCTGGTCAGCCCGCGGGTGGTGGTCGAGGATCCCGCGCCGCACCGCTTCGCCCAGCTGGTCGGGGGCATCTTCCTGGCCGCCGGCTCGCTGCTGGCCCTGGCCGGGCTCTATACCGCCGCCTGGACGCTGGGCTGGATCGTGGTGGCCCTGGCCTTCCTCAACTTCGCCTTCGACATCTGCGTGGGCTGCATCATGTATGCGCAGCTGGTGCGCATCGGGCTGCTGCCGCTGCGCCGGACGGCCGCCTGATGCTCGCCCTCGCTCCCCTCATCGCCGCCGCCCTGCTGGTGCTCGCCGCCGTGGCGCTGCGGGCCGGCCAGGAGCGGCAGCGCCGCCACCTCCTCGGGCGCGTGGTCGGCCGTGACGTCGACGGGCCGGCCATCCTGTTCTTCTCGGGTGAGGCCTGCACCATCTGCCACACCGCGCAGCGGCCCGCGCTGGAGCGTCTCGCTCCGGAGCTCGACGGGCGCGTCGCGGTGCGGGAGATCGACGTGGCCGTGGAGCCCTCGCTGGCGCAACGCTTCAAGGTGATGTCGCTGCCCACCACGGTTGTGCTCGACGGCGACGGGCGCGCCCGCGCCGTCAACGCCGGCTTCGCGCCGGCGCCGGTGCTGCAGCGCCAGCTGGTCGAGGCGGGGCTGCTCTAGACCCTCAGATGTCGATGGCGAGCCCGACGGCCGCCATGGTCGCGTGCTTGACGGCCTCGCTGAGCGTGGGATGGGCGTGCACGAAGCGCTCGAACTGGTCGGCGCGGACGTCGAGCGCGGGCGCCATGACCATCTCCGGCAGCAGCTCGGTGACCTCGGCGCCGATCATGTGGGTGCCCAGGATGCGGCCGCTGCCGCCGTCGACGACCACCTTGACGAAGCCGGTCGCGTCGCCCGCGGCGTGCGCCCGCGCGCTGGCGCTGAAGGGGAACTTGCCGACCTTGACCTCAACTCCGCGCTCGCGGGCCTGCTGCTCCGTGTATCCGACGCTGGCAACCTGCGGTACGCAGTAGGTGCAGCGCGGCATCTGCACGCCGTCGAGCGGTTCGGGCTCGCGCCCGGCGGCCGCCTCGGCGGCGACCACGCCCTCCGCGGAGGCGACGTGGGCCAGCAGCGGCGGTCCGACGCAGTCGCCGATGGCATAGACGCCGGGGACCGAGGTGCGCATCCGCTCGTCGACCTTGATGCCCTGCCTGGTGACGGCGACGCCCACCTCGTCGAGGCCCAGGTCCTCGACGTTGGGCTGCACGCCGACGGCGACGAGGACCAGATCGCACTCCAGCCTCTCGCCGCCCTGCAGGTGGACTGCGACGCCGCGTTCCCCGGTCTCGACGCCCTCGACGCCGGTGCCGGTGCGGCGCTGGATGCCCTGCCGGTCGAAGGCCTTCTCCAGCTCGCGGCTGACCTCCTCGTCCTCCTGCGGCAGCAACCGGGGCAGCATCTCCACCACCGTCACCGCGCTGCCGTAGGCGGCGAGGACGTAGGCGAATTCGCAGCCGATGGCGCCGCCGCCGATGATCACCGCGCGCGGCGGGATGTCGCGCACCTCGAGCATCTCGCGGCTGGTGATGACGCGGCGGCCGTCGAGCTCCACACCGGGGATGCTGCGCGCACGAGCACCGGTGGCCAGGATGATCTGCTGCGCGTTGACGTCCTCGCCGCCGTCGTCGCACTGCAGCACCTGGTCGGAGCGCAGCCGGGCGCGGGCGCGGCGGACCTCGATGCCGTTCTTGCGCATGAGGAAGGCGACGCCCTTGGTGGTGCGGTCGACGACGGCGCGGCTGCGATCGACGGCGGCGCCGTAGTCGGCGCGCACCTCGCCGACGCTGATGCCGAAGCGCTGCGACTCGCCGACGAGGCGGAGCACCTCGGCGTTGCGCAGCAGCGACTTGCTGGGGATGCAGCCCCAGTTGAGGCAGATGCCGCCGAGGGTCGGCTCCTTCTCGACGAGCACCGTGCGCATGCCGAACTGCGCAGCGCGGATGGCCGCGACGTAGCCGCCGGGGCCGCCCCCGACCACCGCGAGGTCGTACATCAGGCGCTCACACCAGCAGGGCCGCGGGGTGCTCGAGCAGCCACCTGATGCGGCCCAGCGCCTCGGCGCCCTGGGCGCCGTCGGTGACGCGGTGGTCGATGGCCATGGTCATGCGCATGCGCTTGCCGGGCCGGACGGCGCCGTCGACGACCACCGCCTCGTCGCGCACGCCGCCGACGGCGAGCACCGACGACTGCGGCGGGGTGATGATGGCGGCGAAGTCCTCGATGCCGAACATGCCCAGGTTGCTCAGGGCCATGTGCCCGCCGCTCAGCTCCTCCTGGCGCAGCCGGTTGGACTTGGCCCGGCCGGTCATGTCGTGCAATTTCTCGGCGAGCTCGCGCATCGACATGCCGTCGATGTCGCGCAGCGTCGGGGCGATCAGCCCGTCGCTGAGTGCCACGGCGACGCTGACGTTGCTGCGCCGGTAGCGACGCACCTTGCCGTCGACCCAGGAGGCGTTGAGCTGCGGGTGCGACTGCAGGGTCAGCGCGCAGGCGCGCACCAGCAGGTCGGTGACGCTGAACTTCGGCGTCTCCGGACCGATCGAGTTGATCTCCTCGCGCAGCCGCAGCAGCGGCTCGGCGTCGACGTCGACGGTGAGGTAGAAGTGGGGGACGGTGGTCTTGGCCTCGACCATCGCGCGGGCCAGCGCGCGGCGCAGGCGCGAGGGCTCCTCCTCGGTGTATGGGTCGTCGCCGGCAGAAACTCCAGCCGCGGGGGCGGCGGCGCCGCTGCGGGCGGCAGCGGGTTGCTTGTCCTCTGCGGCCGGCGCCTTGGCACCCTCGCCGAGGGCGCGCTCGACGTCCTGGGCGACGATGCGGCCGCCGGGTCCGCTGCCGCGCACGCCGGAGAGGTCGACACCGAGCTCGGCGGCGCGCTTGCGCGCGTAGGGACTGGCCTTGACGCGGCCGTTGCCGCTGGGCGCCTCCTCGGCGGCGGGCTCGGCGTGCGTGGTTTCGCCTTGCGGCGGCGGTGGGACGGCCAGCTCACCACCGGCGGCGCCAGCGTCGCGCTCTTCGCCCTCGTCCTTCTCGTCACCACCGGCCTTGGGCGGAGGCGCGCTCTCCTCCGATTCGGCGGCCGGTGCTGCGCCCTTCTCGGTGCCGCGGTCCTCCGACGGCTGGCCGCCGTCGCCGCCGGATTCGGGAATCTCCTCCTCGGCGTCGCCGATCCAGGCGATGACCGTGCCCACCGGCACCGTCTGTCCCGGGCCGACCACGATCTTGCGCAGCACGCCGTCGGCGTAGGCCTCGATGTCGATGTCGGCCTTGTCGGTGGCGATGGAGGCGATGGCGTCGCCCCGCGCGACCGGCTCGCCCTCCTTGACGCGCCACTCGTTGATGGTGCCCTCGGTCATGTCGTAGCCCATCTGGGGCATGGTGACCTCGTGAGCCATTCAGCGGCGCCCTCCGATGGACAGCAGGCCGCGCACCGCCTCGGTGATGGAATGCGCGGTGGGGATCAGCATCTTCTCCAGGTTGCGCGCGTAGGGCAGCGGCACGTCGGCCATGGCCACGCGCGCCACCGGCGCGTCGAGCGTGTCGAAACAGCGGTCCTGGATCTCGGCGACCAGCGTGGAGCCGAAGCCGCCGGTGCGCCAGTCCTCGCCGCAGACGACGGCGCGGTGGGTGCGCGACACGCTGCCGGCCACGGTGTCGACGTCGAGCGGGCGCAGCGTGCGCAGGTCGACCACCTCGCAGTCGACGCCGTAGCTGGCCAGCTCCTCGGCGGCGGCGAGGGCTTCGACGAGCATGCGCGAGTAGGCGACGATGGTGACGTCGCCCCCCTCGCGCACGATGGCGGCCTCGCCGATCGGCACCAGGTGGTCGTCGCCCTCGGGCACCGGACCGCGGCGGGAGTAGAGCAGCGAGTGCTCGATGAAGATCACCGGGTCGGGATCGCGGATGGCGGTCTTGAGCAGGCCCTTGGCGTCGGCGGGCGTGGCCGGCATGACCACCTTGAGGCCGGGCACCGAGGCGAACCAGCCTTCGAAGGTCTGCGAGTGAGTCGCGGCGAGCTGGCCGAAGCCGCTGACGGTGCGCACCACGATGGGCACCGACCACTGCTCGTTGAACATGTAGTGGAACTTGGCCGCGTTGTTGACGATCTGGTCGAGCGCGAGCAGGGCGAAGTTGACGGTCATCAGCTCGGCGATGGGCTTCAGGCCGCCCATCGACAGCCCGATGGCGGTGGCCACGATGCCCGCCTCGGCGATGGGCGTCTCCATCACCCGGTCGAGGCCGAACTCCTCGTGCAGTCCCTTGGTGACCGCGTAGCTGCCGCCGTAGCCGGTGATGTCCTCGCCGAGCAGGAGCACGTCCTCGTCGCGGCGCATCTCCTCGCGGATGGCCTGCTGCAGCGCTTCGCGGTAGGAGATCTCGACAGTCATGGCCGTTTCCCCACCGGCGCGGCGTAGATGCCGTCGAACACCGTGTCCGGCGAGGGCGGCGGCGACTCGTCGGCGAAGCGCACCGCGGCGAGCACCTCCTCCTCGACCTCCTTGTCGACGCGTTGCAGCTCGTCCTCGGAAGCCACGCCGTGTTCGACGAGCACCTTGCCGAAGGCGGGGATGGGGTCCTTGGCGCGCCACTCGCGCACCTCCTCACGGCTGCGGTACATCTCCGGGTCGGCCATGGAGTGTCCGCGGAAGCGGTAGGTGAGCGCCTCGACGAAATACGGTCCCTCGCCTCGGCGCGCGTGCTCGCAGGCCTCGTGCATGACTCGGCAGGTGTCGATCGGGTCCATGCCGTCGCACTGCGCCGCGGGCATGTTGTAGCCGCGGGCCCTGTCGACGAGCTGCTTGACCGGCGACTGCTCGGCGAGGTGGGCGCCCATGCCGTAGAGGTTGTTCTCGCAGAGGAAGACCACCGGCGTGCGCCAGATCATCGCCATGTTCAGCGCCTCGTGGAACATGCCGATGGCGGTGGCGCCGTCGCCGAAGACGTCGATGACGACGAGCCCGGTCTTCTTGCGCTGCTGCGCCATGGCCAGGCCGACGGCGACGGGGATGTGTCCGCCGACGATGGCGTGCCCGCCCCAGAAGTGCTTCGAGGCGTCGGCCAGGTGCATCGAACCGCCGCGTCCGCCGGCCACGCCGGTGGCGCGGCCGTAGAGCTCGGCCATCACGGCGCCGGGATCGCAGCCGCGCACCAGCGCGTAGCCGTGGTCGCGGTAGTGGGTGATGAGGTGATCGTCCTCACGCGCCCCGTGCAGCGCGCCGACCGCGACCGCCTCCTCGCCGATGTAGAGGTGGAGGAAGCCGCCCACCTTGGCCTGCGCGTAGCTCTCCGCGGCATGCTCCTCGAAGCGTCGGATCAGCAGCATCTGCCGGTACATCAACCGCAGGGTGCGATCGTCGAGACCGTGCAGGGCTGCGCGATCGCGTGAGCGCGACGGCGCGGCGGCCCCGCCCCCCGCACGTCCGTCGCTGCGCCGGCGCGAACTCGTGGGGCGGCTCGTCGCCTTGGCCATCGCTCCGCATGATACCGAGCGTGTCCAGGCGGGTTCGGAGGCTGCGGGGGCGCGCGCCGACCGCGCCGGGTGGCATGCTCCATGCACGGCCGCACCGCCGAGTCCGCACGTCCATCCGTGGAGACCGAGACCATGGCCACCACCCAGGAGCCGCCCGCACGGGTGACCCTGCCGCCGGCGACCGACCTCTACGCGGTCGACGACCTGCTCAGCGACGACGAGCACATGGTCCGCGACACCGTGCGCAGCTTCGTCCAGGAGCGGGCACTGCCGGTCATCCCCGAGCACTTCGAGGCGGGCACCTTCCCCCGCGAGCTGATCCCCATGGTCGCCGAGCTGGGCCTGCTGGGCATGCACCTGCAGGGCTACGGCTGCGCCGGGGCCTCGGCGACGGCCTACGGGGTCGCCTGCGAGGAGCTGGAGGCGGGCGACAGCGGGCTGCGCTCCTTCGTCTCGGTGCAGGGCTCGCTGGTCATGTTCCCCATCCACGCCTACGGCAGCGAGGAGCAGAAGGACCGCTGGCTGCCCGAGCTGGCCGCGGGGCGGGCCATCGGCTGCTTCGGCCTCACCGAGCCCGACGCCGGGTCCGACCCGGGCTCGATGCGCACCCACGCGCGGCGAGCGGGATCGGACTGGGTGCTCAACGGCAGCAAGCTGTGGATCACCAACGGCTCGGTGGCCGACGTCGCGGTGGTGTGGGCACAGACCGACGAGGGCATTCGCGGCTTTCTGGTCGAGCGCGGCACATCGGGCTTCAGTGCGCGCGACATCACGCGCAAGCTCTCGCTGCGCGCCTCGGTGACATCGGAGCTCACGCTCGCGGACGTGCGCCTGCCGGCTGACGCGGTGCTGCCCGGCGTCACCGGCTTGCGCGGACCGCTGTCCTGCCTGTCGGAGGCGCGCTACGGCATCTGCTGGGGAGCGCTCGGCGCGGGTCGCGCCTGCTTCGAAGCGGCGCTGCGCTACGCGGGCGAGCGCACCATGTTCGGCAAGCCGCTGTCGGCATTCCAGCTCACCCAGCAGAAGCTCGCCGACATGGCGACATCGCTGGTGCAGGGACGGCTGACCGCGCAGCGGCTGGGGTCGCTCAAGGACGCGGGAGGTGTCCACCCGGTGCAGGTGTCGCTGGCCAAGCGCGCCAACGTGCGCATCGCGATCGACATCGCCCGCAGCGCGCGGACCATCCTCGGCGCCAACGGCGTGACCCTCGAGTACCCGGTGGCGCGGCATATGGCCAACCTCGAGTCGGTGCTCACCTACGAGGGCACCGAGGAGGTGCACACGCTGATCATCGGCAAGGCGATCACCGGGGTGGACGCCTTCGCCTGAGCCGCGCGCGGGACGCGGCCGGCTAGTAGCCGCCGTCATCGTCGGTGCTCCATCCGGGACCGGCGTGCCAGCGCTCGCCGAGGCGGAACGAGTAGTGGGTGCGGCGTGCCACCACGAGGTGGTCGAGCAGGGGCAGGCCGACCACGCCGGCGGCTTCGCGCAGCGCGGTAGTCATCCGCCGGTCGGCCGCGCTGGGCTCGGGATCGCCGCTCGGGTGGCTGTGGGCGACGACGATGGCGGCGGCGCCGGCGCGCAGCGCGGGGGCCAGCACGTCGCGCGGCTGCAGGCGGCTCACGTTGACGCTGCCGACGGCCACGGTCTCCATGCGGACGAGGTGATAGCGCGCGTCGAGCATGAGCACGACGACGCATTCGACCGGCTCGTCGCCGAGGGTGGCGAGCAGCAGCAGCGCGTCGTGCGGTGAGCTGACGGTGGGACGGTCGTCGGGGAACCACCGCTCCGCCAGCTCCCAGAGGGCGGCGAGCCGCACGGCGTGGCTCTCGCGGATGCCGTGGTCGCTGACCAGGCCGGAGACACCGAGGGCGCGGCGCTGCCAGAAGGGAAGCTGGGCGAGCTGCTCACCGCAGCGCAGCACCTCGCCGGCCGGCTCGGGGCCACCGAGCACCTGGGCGATCAGTTCGGCCTCGGAGCGCCGGGCCAGGTCGCGGTCGGCGCCGAAGAGGTGGATCGGTTCGGCATGGCTTGGCGCCGCTGGGAGGTCGAGAGGAGCCGTGCTGCTCATGCAGAGCAGTGTAACCTCTTGACTGCTTGTTCGTCAACGCTATACTTCAATCGCGATGAACAGCAGGATAGTGGATATGTGGAGACGGCCGGGCACGCTCGGCTGGGCGCCGCGTGCCTCAGGCGGAGGCGGTGGGCCGGGCCTCTTCGAGCGCCTGGGCGCGGCCGTTCTGCGGCGCATCCGGGGCGCCGGTTCCGACCAGCGCGCGATCGAAAAAGCCGACCACGCGGTCGACGTAGCGCTCGCGGTCCGCGAAGTACGCGCCCACGTGCACCGCTCCGGGCACCATCCACAGCTCGCGGGGGTCGCCCGCCGCGTTGTAGAGGTCGCGGGCGTGCCGCGGCGGCACCGCCCGGTCGCCGGCGCCGTGGACGAGCAGGAGCGGGCGCGGCGCGATGCGCGCCACCGCGTTGAGCGGGCTGAAGTCGGCCAGGCGCGCCCCGGTGCGAAGGGCGACGATGGCGCCCACCGGCGCTGTGAGCACCGCGCCGGGGATGCGCAGCACCCGTTCGACGCCGTCGGCGAGCACCCCGGCCGGGTCGCTGAAGGCGCTGTCGGCGCAGACGGCGCGGACCCGGGGATCGTCGGCTGCGACCACCAGGGAGACGGCGCCGCCGAGCGAGTAGCCGAGCAGGCCGACGGGCACGTCGCCCAGCCGCGCCTCGACCGCGTCGATGGCGCCCTGCAGGTCGCGGCGCTCGAACACGCCCAGGGTGTGGGCGGCCGGATCGCTGCCCGGGGTTCCCCGCCAGCCGTAGGCGACGACGTGGAAGCCGGCCCGCTGCAGCGCGGCGGAGATGCCGAGCACGTCTCCGGCGCGGCCGCGGTGGCCGCCGCTGACGACGACCGCGGCGTCGCGGCTGCCGGGCAGATACCAGGCGAGCAGGCTCAGCCCGTCGCGGGTGCGGGCCTCGAAGCTCTCGTGTGGAACGCCGAGGTCCGCCGGGGTCCACCCGCGCTCCGACTCGGCACCCCAGCGCATCGGCCGGAAGGCGTGCCAGTAGAGGCTGGCGCAGGCGCCCATCCAGGCGGCACCACTGAGCGCGGCCGCGCCGCCGAGGGTCTTGAGCAGCGCCGACCGCATCAGCGGGTGAGGAGCAGACCGGCGACGAAGACGACCAGCATGGCCATGGCGACGATGGCCATGGCCAGCCACTCGTCGACCGGCGGTGCCGGTCGGCTCGGCGCGGTCGCCGGCTCGGAGGCAGGGGCCATGTCCGCGCCCACCGCCGTGACCGGGATGAAGTCGGCCGCCGAGCCGGCGGCGAGGAAGGCGACCCGCCCGGGTGCGTCCTCCGGGATGTCCATCGGCGACGGCAGCGGCGGCAGCAGTGAGGCACTGCGGCGCCGGCGCCGGGCCAGCCGGCGATCGGCGGCGTCGCCGCTGAGGAGCGGCCCGCCGGCTGCATGGGTGTCCACGGCAGGGCGATTGTCCACCGGGGGCGGGCCCGGCGGGACGATCGTCTGCGGGCTGCGACCGACGGTGGACTCGATCGGCGCAGGGATCGGAGCGCCGTTGCCGACCAGGGGGGTCGGCGCCGGCCCGGCGGCCGCGACGCGCGCATCGCTGAGTGGTGCCACGGCGCCGGTGAGGGATGCGCTGAACGGGGTCGCCGGCGCGTCGGGCGTGGGAGTGCTAGCAAGCGCGGGCGGAACCGGCGAGGAGAGGAGCTGGCCTGGCGATGCCGCGGCTGCGAAGGCAGGCGCGCCGGCGGCGGTCAGATCCATCTGCGGGGTCGTGGCCGGCGGATCGAGGTGCGCAGGCGCAGCCGGCAGGTCGGGTTGCGCAACGGCGCCGGCGGCATCCAAGGCGCGTGGTGGCTCGGTCTGCGGGGCCGCCACCTGTTCCGCGTGTTCGCGGAGGTCGGCATCGGCGATGACCTCGGCCAGGTGGTCGCGAAGGCTCGGGCGGCGTCCTCGCGCGCCGGGGCGCTTCAGCGTCTCTGGCGGGGCTGGGCGAGGCTGACCATCGCCGTGACGAAGCCGACGACGGCTACGACCACGGCGGCGATGATCGGTGCTGCGCCGCTGCCCACGCCCTCCAGCACGGTGACCAGGATGAACACGATTGCTCCCACCGCGAGGCCGATTCCGAGCACAGCGTAGAAGAGTGGACCGCGGCGCAGCAGCGCGGGCAGGATCGAGGGCGCGACGGCGGGACGCTGCGACGCTTCGATGCGGACGGCTGGGACGGGACCACTGACGACCAGGCGGCTGCCTGACTCGGGGGCCACCGCGGACGGTGCATGCACACCGGCGGAGGCGGCGACCTCTTGGGCGTCTGTTGCGGCGGGAGCCGCAACGGGCATCGACTCGGCGGCGATGTCCTCGTCGGTGCTGGTGGCCGGTTCGGGCTCGGGGAGCTTGATGGGAATGACGTGAGGAGTGGCAGAGACCGATGGCCGCTCGGTTGGAGCCGCGACCACGGTGGGCTCTGGTTCGGTGGTGGCCGCCTCGGTGTCGGTGAGGTCCGCGGCGGGAGCCTCGGGTGACGCGGCTTCGGCGTCTGGCGCAGTGGCCTCGACCTCGGCTTCCGCCTCGGCCGCCACCGGCGCAGGGTCGGCGTCGGGCTCAGCGACTTCGGGCTCGGCTATGGGCGCCTCGGCCTCGACGGCGGGAGTTTCGGCTTCCGCGGCGGCCGTCTCGGCGTCGGGTGTGATCGCCTCCGTGTCCGGAGTGGCAGTCTCGGCCTCTGCTGCAGGCGTTGTGATTTCGGCTTGTTGTGCAGCGATGTCCACTGCGAGAGCGGCTTCGGCGTCCGGCACCGCAAAGTCCGCCTCAACGGCTGTGGCTTCGGCTTCGGGCGCTGCGGCCTCGATTTCCGCTGTAGCGGTTTCAGCCTCGGGTGCGGCGGCCTCGATTTCCGCTGTAGCGGTTTCAGCCTCGGGTGCGGCGGCTTCGACGTCGGGTGCGGCGGCCTCCGCGTCAGGCGCAGTGATCTCGGCTTCTGGAGAGGCGGCCGCGACTTCCGTTGTCTCGGCCTCTGCGTCGGGCGCAGTGATTTCGGCTTCTGGAGCGGCGGTCTCCGCTTCTGGAGCCGCGGTCTCGGCGTCTGGAATGGCGACTTCGGCGTCAGGGGCCGCGACTTCCGCGTCCGGTGTTGCGACTTCGGCTTCTGGAACTGCCGTCTCTGCCTCGGCGGCGACCTCGACCTCGGCCGCGGGAGCCTCAACCGTGTCAGTCGGGGACGCGTCCGCAGGCGGCGCCTCGGCGGTCTCATCGAGTGCCGGCGCGACGCCATTCTCGGCGGACAGCGGTGCCACCGGGAAAGTGACAGGATCGACAGGAACCGGGGGCGGTGGCGTGGTCGGAGCGGTGGTCTCGACGGCCGACTCGTCGGCGGGCCAGCCGGCCACCTCGTCGAGATCGACGTCGACGGCCGCATCCGCCGCGGTTTCGGGATCGACGACCTCGACAGCCTCGTCCGCAACCGGTTGCGCCTCCGCGGTCTCCACCGGTTCGGTCACCGTGACCGCCTCGACGTCGAGCGCCACCTCGTCCTCGGCCCCCTCGCGCACCGGCACGGTGCCCACCAGCGCGGTGGCCTGCCCCTCCTCCATCCCGGCGTCGACGAGCTTGACGACGAGGTCGCGCGACTCGGTGGCGGTCAACCCCGTGCGCAGCAGCGCGTCCCAGGAGCCGCCGACGAGCGCCTGCACGTCGTTCAACTCGCGCACCACGGCGGGAACGGTCGACTGCGCGGTGTCGCGCGCGGCGCGCAGGCGGCGGACGCCGCTGACCACCTCGAAGCCGCCTTCGGGATGCGGCCGCAGCAGCAGCGGCTGCAGCACGCCGGAGGCGCGGATGCTCGCCTTCAGGGCGCGATAGGCGGGCTCGGTGGTGTCGACCTCCGAGCGCCAGGCGCGGTCGCGGACCTGGTCGAGGGGGATCTGCTCGACGCGCGACTCGGTGGTGGGCGCGAGCCAGCTTTCGAGAGCGCCTCCCGCCGTGTCAGGGAGCGCTTCGGTGAGGACGTCGGTGATCTCGCTCTTGAAGCGCCGTTCAGGCATCAGGCATACGCCAGGATCTCGGCGGCCAGGCTCCGGTACGCCTGCGCGGCGTCCGAGGACGACGCGTACGCGGTCACCGGGACCCCGGCCAGGGAAGTCTCCTGCAATTTGACGGTCAGCTTGATGATGCTGTCGAAGACGCGCAGATTGGGGATCTCGCGCAGTCCGTCGAGCATGTCACGACTGAAGTTGGTGCGCAGATTCACGAAGGTGGGCACGATACCGAGGATGCGCAGGTCGGGATTGAGACGCTGGCGCGCGGCGTGCACGCTGCGCAGCACCTCCTTCAGGCCCTTGATGGCGTAGCCGGACATCTGCACCGGCACCAGCACCCACTGGATGGCGGCCAGCGCGTTGATGGTGTGGAAGCCGAAGTTCGGCGGCGTGTCGTAGAGGATGAAGTCGTAGTGGGTGGTGGTGCCGTTGGCGTTGACGGCGTTGCGCAGCAGCAGCTCGCGATGCAGCTGGCTGGGCAGCTCCGCCTCCACCGCCGAGAGGTCAGGATTGGCGGGAACCAGCGACAGGTTCTCCCAGCGGGTGGGCAGGATGACTTCGCCGTTGAGATGGACCCGCCCGGCGAGGACGTCGCGCAGAGTCACAGGCAGCGTGTATGGATTGAAGCCCAGTCCTGATGTCAGGTTGGACTGCGGGTCGCAGTCGACGACGAGGACGCGGTTGCCCTGCTCGGCGAGAGAGGCTGCCAGGTTGATGACAGTCGTCGTCTTGCCGACACCGCCCTTGCCGGAGATGCATGCGATGGATCGTGCCACGTCGTCTTTGACCACACCCGGAACTGTGCTGGACAGCAGATGGCGCAGGTGCCCACGGGTGCCGGGTGGCCCGTGGCGTGCGTCAGTGTACGACTGGGAACGCCAGGTTCAGCCGCTTCCTTGTGATTTCGACCGAGGCGTCACGAGCGCGCGAGACGCCAGATCCGGTTCAGCCTGCTCTGCTGCCGAGCCATCACCACGAACCCGCCGATCACGGGGACCAGCAGCCAGCCCACCAGGGCGGCGGGGCGGAGCTGCTCGTCGGTGTTCAGGCCGGCGTGGTCCTCGACCACCCGCACCCGCTCGGCGGTCATGGCCACGGCCACCAGGCTGAAGGGCAGCAGCAGCACCAGGTAGGGCACGGCGCCGATGGCGGCCAGCGCCAGCCAGGCCTGGTGGACGGTCACCGGGATGTCCAGGGCGACACCGCGGTGGTCGAGCCCGATGATCGCGCCCGCCCCGGCCGAGGCGAGCAGACCCGCCAGCAGCGGCAGGGCCACCGCCCACGCCGAGCGCGCCGGCTGGACGTGGATGCGCGGGTCGAAGTCGCCCATCTCCTGGTTGACCCGGCGGTGCCAGGCCACCGCGTACCACCCCAGGGTGACCACCGACAGCAGCACCATGGCCGCCGCCGAGCGCTCCTTGCCGGGCGGCCCGAAGGTGGGCGTGGGCGTGTCGCCGAGCCGCGACCGCCGGCTGACGGGCTCGGTGGTGGGCATCAGCGCGCGCGGCACCTCCGCACGGCGCGGGATCTCGTCGCTGAAGATGGGCGGGCGCCGGAACGGCTGGCCGGCCAGGGTCTGCGCGGTCTCCTCCCGAGCCGGCGGCGCGCCCGGGGCGTTGAAGCCGAAGGGCGGCGGCTCCATCGACGCGGAGGGACCCGGCTCGTCCAGGGCGGCCACGGGCCCCTTCTCGTCGAGGAAGCCGAGCGGCGGCTGGGAATCCATCACGGCGGTGCTCGACGGCGAGACCGCGGGCAGCTCGGCGGCGCCCAGCGCGTGGGCGTGCGCGGCGGGTGGGAAGGCTTCGACGACGCCGCCCGGCGAGGCAGTGCCGCCGCTGCCGGCGGGCGTGCCCGCCAGGGGATCGTCGGGCTCCGGCGGGTAGGCGCGCGCGGCGGCGGTGTCGGTCATGGGTGCGTCCTCGAGGGTGGTGTGACAACCGAACAGCACGTACGCTACCAGGCTTGACGCGCCAGCGGAACAGATGTGCCAGGCGCGAGGGGCCGCAGGCGACTGCGGGCGGGCCGCCAGGATGGCTCCGGGTACTGGATTCGAACCAGTGACCTTGCGGTTAACAGCCGCCTGCTCTACCGCTGAGCTAACCCGGAACGCGGGTGGAGAGTATAGCCACCCCCGCCCGGAGGCCCCCGCCGTGGCGGCGCGGCTCAGAGCACCAGCATGGCGTCGCCGAACTCGTGCCACAGGTAGCCGCGATCGACGGCCTCGGCGTAGGCGCGGTCGAGCAGGGCGTCGTCGACGAAGGCGCGCAGCAGCTCGATGTGGCTGCCGCCGGACTCGTGCAGCCCGGTGAGCAGACCGTCGACCGCGCGCGGCGGGCGCTGCGGCGAGATGGCCAGGTCGGTCCAGCCCGACCGCGGCTGCACGCGGCTCTCGCCGTCCACCGCGGTCTCCAGCGCGCGCACCACCGAGGTGCCCACGGCGATGACCCGCCCCGCGTTGTTGACGGTGCTGGCCAGATCAGCGCCGACCTCGAACCACTCCTCGACCAGGGTGTGCAGCGTGTCGAGCTCGTCGTCCTGCGTCGAGCTGAGCCCCGTGTGCAGCACCAGGTCGCCGATGCTGACGCCGTGGCGGCGCAGCTCGAGCAGCACCTCCCAGGTGAGATGCCGCCCCGCCGACGGCGTCTCCGCGGAGCCGGGCCGTCCCGCGTAGAGCGTCTGCTGATGCTCCATGGCCACGGGCTCGGGCACGTAGGAGTAGCGGATCGGCTCGCCGAAGCGCAGCAGGGTGTCGAAGCCGTCGCCGCCGACGATCTCCAGCCGCCACAGCGCGACCAGGTCCTCACGGCGACCGCGCACGCGCAGCACCAGCCCGCCGGGGAAGCGCAGCGTCTCACCGCTGCGCAGCGGAAGCGGTGCGAAGGGCGGCTGTGCCTCCACCGCGATGGCATCCCAGGACTCCGCGCGCCGCACCCAGGGGCGGACCTGCACGGCGCCGCCGTCCTCGCGCGTGCCGGTCAGCGCGGCCGGAATGGTGCGGCTGCTGTTGAGCACCAGCGCGTCGCCGCTGCGCAGGTGCTCGCCGATGCGCGCCACCGCGGTGTGCTCGACGCTGCGCGCCGCACGGTCGACGACGACCAGGCGCGCGCCGTCGCGACGCAGCCCGCGCAGCTCGGCGGGCAGCGCGGCGCGCAGGCCGCGCGGAACCTGCACGATCACAGCGGCACCACCATGCGCGGCGCGGCGCCGAGGCCGTCGCGGAGCAGGCCCGCCAGCGCAATGGCGACATCCTCGGGACGTCGCAGCGTGGAGGGGTCGGCGTCGGGGTCGGCGGCGCGGTGCATGTCGGTGTCCATGTCGCCGGGGTCGACGGCGAGGACGCGCACGCCGCTGCCCTGCAACTCGGCCGACCAGACGCGGGTCATCAGGTCGAGACCCGCCTTCGAGGCGCCGTAGAGCCCCCAGCCGGGATAGCCCTCCACCGCAGCGTCGGAGCTGATGTTGACCACCAGCCCGCGGCCGCGCAGCAGCATGTTGCCGATCACCGCCTGGGTGAGCCGGAAGGCGCCGAGCAGGTTCACCTCCAGCACCTCGCGGAGCGCCTCCGAGGACGCGTCGGCGAGGTAGGGCAGCGGCGTGGGGCCGAGCGCCGAGGCGTTGTTGACCAGCACGTCGACGCGGCCGTATCGGTCGAAGCCGGCCGCAACCAGGCGCTCGGCGTCGCGCGCCGAGCCGACGTCGGCGGCCACGGCGAGCACGTCCGCGGCGCCGGCGGCGCGCGCCTCGGCGGCGACGGCGTCGAGCCGGGCCGCGTCGCGCGCGCAGATGGCCAGCGAGGCGCCGCCCCGCGCCAGCTGCAGCGTCAAGGCGCGTCCCAGCCCGCGCGAGGCGCCGGTGACCAGGACGACCGTGTCCGAGAAAGTGTGGTTCTCCATGCAAGCCATGCTCGCGCCGCACCCACCCACGTCGCGTCGGCCGCCGGTCGGAGTGCAGCATCCGCCTTAAGACGGATGAAGAAAGGGTTTCGCTGCCGCAGGCGACTTCATGTCGCCGGAGACGGCAACCGCTCTCCCGCCGAGAAATCGCGGTGGCCGGGTTCGGATTTCTCGGCGCTTTCAGTCCACCAGCCGCGCCCGGATGGCCAGCACCGCCGCCTGGGTGCGGTCGACCACGCCGAGCTTGCCCAGCACCCGCGAGACGTGGGTCTTGACCGTCTTCTCGCCGATGCGCAGCCGCACCGCGATCTCCTTGTTGGCCAGCCCTTCGACGATGAGCCGCAACACGTCGCGCTCGCGCGCGGTGAGGTCGGCGAGCCCCGGCTCGGGCTGCCCCGCCTGCCGCATCAGCCGTCGGGCCACGTTGGGATGCAGCGCGGGTCGCCCCGCGGCGACGTCGCGGATCGCCGTCGCCAGCGCGTCGGGGTCGACGTCCTTGAGCATGTAGCCCGCCGCGCCGGCCTCCATGGCGGCGAAGAGCTGGGCGTCGTCCGCATACGAGGTCAGCACCAGCACCCGCGACGACGGCGCGCGCTCGCGCAGCAACCGCAGCGCGCTCAGCCCGTCGCCATTGGGCATGACCAGGTCGAGCAGCACCACGTCCGGCCGCAGCGACGAAGCCAGCCGCACCGCGGCCTCACCGTCGGCCGCCTCGCCGCAGACTTCGAGATCCGGCTGCAAGCGCAGGAAGGCGCGCAACCCCTCGCGCACCATCGCGTGGTCGTCGACCAGCAGCAAGCGGATGGCCGGAGCCGCCACCTCACTCACGACGCCGCCACTCCAGAGCCCGCGCGCCGCGGCACGCGCACCGAGACCACCGCGCCGCGCCCCGGCGCGCTGCGCACCGACAGCTCGCCGCCGAGAGAACGCGCACGCTGCCGCATGGTGGTCATCCCCAGCGAGCGCACCGTGCGCGGCAGCGACTCGGGGTCGAAGCCCGGCCCGTCGTCACGCACCGTGAGCACCACCGCGCCGGACTTGCGCCGCAGCAGCACGCGCACCGCCGCGCCGCCGCCGTGCTTCACCGCGTTCTGCATCGCCTCCTGCGCGATGCGCAGCAACTCCTGCTCCGCGTCGAGCGACAACCCCAGCTCCGCATCGGCCTCCAGGCTGATGTCGATGCCGTGCGTGCGCCGCAGCGCCTCGACGTGGTCGAGCAGGGTCACCGCCAGTCCGTCGCGTTCGAGACTCTTCGGCCGCAGCGCAAAGACCAACCCGCGCAGCTCGTGCAGCGTCTCCTGCGCACGCTGCTCCAGCCGGGCGAAGGCCGCCGCGTCCTCAGCCGACTGCGCGCGTATCCCCGCCGCGCGCGCCTCGTAGACGAGGCTGAACAGCCGCTGCGACGCCGCGTCGTGCAGCTCCCGGGCCACCCGCGAGCGTTCCTCGGCGACGGCCAGCTCCTGCGCGTCGCTGTACACGTCGGCGTTGGCGATGGCCACACCGGCGTAGCGCGCCAGCACCTCGACGGCGTGACGGTCCTGCGCGGTGAAGCGCCCGCCGCGCCGGCCCGAGAGGAAGATGTTGCCGAGCACCTCGCCGCGATGGGTGATGGGCACGCCGAGGAAGTCGGTCATCACCGGGTGGTGGCGCGGGAAGTAGGAGAAGCGCGGGTGCCGGCGGATGTCGTCGAGCACGATGGGGCCGCTGTCGAGCAGCGCGCCGAGCACGCCGTGCACCCGCGGCAGCTCGCCGATCTCGGCGGCGTGCTTCTCGGAGATGCCCGCGGTGATGAAGCGGGCGAAGCCGCCGCGCCCGTCGGGCACGCCGAGCGCTGCGTAGCGCGCCTCGACCGCGCTGCGCGCGGCGCGCAGGATGCGCTGCAAGATCAGCGTCAGGTCGGGACTGTCGCCCAGCGAGAGCAGGTCGAGAACGCTGGAGGCGACGGAGGGATCGCTTCGAGGAGCACCCACGGCGGAGATGCTACCCGCGCTCCCGGCGCCGCCGCGTCCGTCGCAGGACGGACGGCTGCGACTACTCCAAGTAATCCTTGAGCTTCTTCGACCGCGAGGGGTGGCGCAGCTTGCGCAGCGCCTTGGCCTCGATCTGGCGGATGCGCTCGCGGGTCACCCCGAAGCGCTTGCCCACCTCCTCCAGGGTGCGCTGGTGCCCGTCGATGAGCCCGAAGCGCAGCTGCAGGACGCGGCGCTCGCGCGGGGTGAGGGTGTCGAGGATGTCCTCCACCTCGGTGCGCAGCATGGTCAGCGAGGCCGCCTCGGACGGCGCGGTGGCCTCCTTGTCCTCGACGAAGTCGCCGAGGTGGGAGTCCTCCTCCTCGCCGATGGGGGTCTCCAGGGAGACGGGGTCCTGCGAGACCTTGATGATCTCGCGCACCTTCTCGGGCGTGATGCCCATCTCCTCGGCGATCTCCTCGTCGGTGGGCTCGCGGCCCAGCTCCTGGAGGAGTCGCCGCGACACACGGACGAGCTTGTTGATGGTCTCGACCATGTGCACCGGGATGCGGATGGTGCGCGCCTGGTCGGCGATGGCCCGGGTGATGGCCTGGCGGATCCACCAGGTGGCATAGGTCGAGAACTTGTAGCCCTTGTGGTAGTCGAACTTCTCGACAGCGCGGATCAGGCCCATGTTGCCTTCCTGGATGAGGTCGAGGAAGGACATGCCGCGGCCGATGTACTTCTTGGCGATGCTGACCACAAGTCGCAGGTTGGCCTCGGTCAGCTTGTTCTTGGCCTCGTCGTCGCCCTGCTCGATGAGCTGGGCGTACTCGACCTCCTGCTCGGCGCGCAGCAGGGCGACGCGGCCGATCTCCTTGAGGTACATGCGCACCGGGTCGTCGAGCGACACCGAGTCGATGGCCTCGGCGGTGGCGATCATGTCGTCGTCGATCTCGTCGACGGCCTCGAAGTCCTTGTCGCCGTCACTGACCTCGATGCCCATCTCGCGGAAGGCGCCGAAGATGCGCTCCAGGTGGTCGGGCTCGGCTTCGATCTCGGGGAAGGCCTGCAGGATGTCGTCGGGCGTGAGGAAACCCTGCTCCTTGCCGCGGACGATCAGCGTCTCCGCGGCAGAGACCAGGACGTCTCCGGTCGCCACTCCGCCCATCCCCGCCTTCACCTTTGCCGTCGCCATCCAGTTCTCCTCTGCCCCGGTCCTCCCCGCTGCCGCGAGGCCTGCATGTGGACCTGGGTATTTAACGTGCGCCGGCCGCGGAGCCGTCGCAGGGCTTGGTCACCACGCCTGACGAAGTCGCTGCACCTCTGTGGCAAGTCCGTGGAGGCGCGCTGCCAGCGCCTCCGCTTCGCTCGATCGGCCGCCGTCGCGCGCCCGCCGCAGCTCCCGCTGGACCGCCTGCCATTCGGCACGCTTGGCGGCCTCACGGACTCGGGCGACGCAGCTCGACACGGTACGCCTCAGGGGGACGGGATCGATGTCCTGCAACTCGGGCAGGGAGCGTACCAATAGACGGCCGGCAAGCCGCTGTTCTGACTCCCCGAGCAGGTGGACGGGAAAACGCTCCGAGGCCTCCAGGCCCACGGCGACCTCGTAGAACCGCCGGATGGCGGGGTGGACCAGCTCCTCGGGGCGCAGGCCCTGCTCGCCCAGCATCGCCGCCGCCTGGTTGGGGCGCTGCAGCAGGAAGACGCCGAGGTGCTCCTCCCAGGAGGCCAGGGGCGCCTCGGGCTCGCCGGCGGCCTGCGGCGGAGCGGGCGCGACAGGCGCCGGCGCGGCGGCGACCACGCGCACCGGGCCGCGCTGGCCGGTGCGGCGCACCCGGGCCACGTCCTCGGCGATCGAGGCCGGCTGTAGCTCGAGGCGCTGCGCCGCCTGCTGCACGTAGAGGTCGCGGGCCGCGGCCTCGGGGATGCGGGCCAGCATGGCGACGGCGCGTTCGGCGGCCGAGCGGCGCTCGTCGGTCGAGGACAGCGGATCGTCGCCCAAAGCACGGTCAAGCAGCACCTGCCACTCGCGCGGTGCGCCCGCCACCACCTCGGCGAAGCGGGCGGCATCGCTGCGCACCAGCTCGTCGGGGTCCTTGAAGCCCGGCGGCAGCACGCAGATGTGGCACTCCAGCCCCTCCGCGGCGACCACGTCGACGGCGCGGGCGGCGGCGGCGCGGCCGGCGTCGTCGCCGTCGAAGCAGAGCACCAGGCTGCGCGCGTGGCGAGAGAGGATGCGCACCTGCTCGCGGGTCAGCGCGGTGCCGCTGCTGGCCACCGCGGTGGTGACGCCGGCCGCATGGGCGGCGAGCACGTCGAAGTAGCCCTCGACGATGACCGCGGTGCCGCTCTCCCCCATCGCCTTGCGGGCGCGGTCGATGCCGAAGATGGCCTGCGACTTGTCGTAGACGCCGGTGGCCGGCGAGTTGAGGTACTTGGGCACCGCGTCGCCGAGGGCCCGGCCGCCGAAGGCGATGGTCTCGCCGCGCTCGGTGCGGATGGGGAAGACGAGGCGGTGGCGAAAGCGGTCCCGGGGTGGGCCGCCGCGGTCGGAGGTGTGGGCCAGGCCGGCCTCGCCCAGCTCGGCGGCGTTGGTGGCGGCGCCGCGGCGCAGCAGGTAGCGGATCAGCGCGTCGCCGCTGCCGCCGCCGGAGGGGGCGAAGCCGACGCCGAACTCGCGCGCCTGCTCCTCGCTGACGCCGCGCTCGACGAGCAGCGCCCGGCCCGGCTCGCCGGCCGCGGTGTTCCAGAGCACGTGCTCGTAGAACTGCTGCGCCCGGGCGTGCATCTCCAGCGCGGCCTTGCGCTTGCGTGCCGCGTCGCGGCGCTCGCGGCCGTCGCCGTCGCGGGTGAGCTCGACGCCGGCGCGCTCGGCGAGCATCTCCAGCGTCTCGCGGAAGTCGAGCCGCTCGATCTTCTGCACGAAGCTGAGCAGGTCACCCCCCTCCTGGCAGCCGAAGCAGTACCAGGCCTGGCGCTCCTGCGACACGGTGAAGCTGGGCGTCTTCTCGCTGTGGAAGGGGCAGAGCCCCTTGTGCTCCCGTCCGCTGCGCTGCAGGCGCACGTAGCCGCCGACGACATCGACGATGTCGAGGCGCGACTTGATCTCGGCGACGGCGTCAGCCGGCATTGGCGCGAGTGAGTTGTACGCCGAACATGCGTTCCCGTCAAGGGTGCGCCGCGGCGCGGCGCGATCCGCCCCGGCTCAGCGGCGGAAGAACCAGCCGCGCCGGGACTGGTGGCGCAGCTCCTCGAGCTCGCGCTCGCGGACGGCCAGGTCGCGCATCCGCTCGGCGACGACCCGCTCCTTCTCGGCCAGCGCCGCTGCGTGCTCGGCGCGCGCGGCGTCGAGTTCGAGCTGGAGCTGCTTGACCTTGGCCTGGCGGGCGGTCAGCTCGGCCTCGAAGCGCTGGCGCTGCTCGGCGTAGATGCGCTGCTCGAGGGTGCGCTCCCAGCGGTCGAGCAGGCCGGCGACCAGCTCGCGCGGGTCGAGGGCCATCATGGCCAGCTCGGCGCGCGGGCCCTCCATGTCGCGATCGACCGGCGCCAGCTCCACCGTGCCGCGCGCGGGCGGGGGCGGCAGCTCGGCGTCGATGTCGACGTCGTCGTCGATGCGCTCGACGTGGTCGGCGGTCGCCTCGGTGCCGGCGACGGCCTGCGGGGTCCCTTCCTGCGAATTGCTCACGTCATCGATCTCGTCGATCTCACTCTGTGCGGTGAACGGTGTGGTGGACGGGTGCACGGGGAGGACGGACCTGCTCGAAGTGCCGAGGTCCGCGATGCGAACGGCGTAGTGGACCCCCTCCTCGTCCTCGTAGCGGCGGGCCGGGATGTCGCCCGCCTCGATGCGACGGATGAGCATGGCGGCGGGGAGGCCGAGGCGGGCGGCCACCTCCTCGACGGGAAGCTCCAGCTCCTCGTCGGTCACGTCATGGCGGATCGCGGCGGAGCGGGAGGTGGGCACCTGCAAAGGGTAGGGGATTTCGCGCCCGTTGCGGACTGTGCGATCGCTGCAAAGAGCGAACTCCCCGGAGGAGTATCCTGCCGACTCCGAATGAGCGAGCACGTCCGCATCCGCAAGGTCGGCACCCGCGACGGCAGGCCGGTCATGCTCGATGACGGGCACGTGGTGGAGGGCGACGAGGTCGGTCCGCCGACGCCGGGGATGCCCTACCTGGTGCGCCGCACGGTGATGGAGGAGGAGGAGGCGCCCGAGGTGTTCAACACCTCGCCGGTGCGCGCGGTCATCACCGACAAGGCGTCGGGTGGGATCACGTTGCTCACCGACAACTCGCGCTACGCGGTGGAGGTGGTCGGGCGCTAGTCGCGCGTCAGCGGTCGCGCTCTGTCGCCGCCAGGCGTGCCTGCGCCGCGGCCAGGCGGGCGACCGGAACGCGATACGGCGAACACGACACGTAGTCGAGACCGAGTCGCTCGCAGATGGCGATCGACGAGGGGTCGCCGCCGTGCTCGCCGCAGATGCCGACCTTCAGCTTGGGACGCGCGGCGCGGCCCTCGCTGACGGCGATCTCCATCAACCGGCCCACACCGTCGGGGTCGAGGGATTCGAAGGGGTTGACGGGGAGGATCTTCTCCTCGACGTACTTGAGCAGGAACTTGCCCTCGGCGTCGTCGCGCGAGTAGCCGAAGGTGGTCTGGGTCAGGTCGTTGGTACCGAAGGAGAAGAACTCCGCGTCCTCGGCGATCTGGCCGGCGGTGAGCGCGGCGCGCGGGATCTCGATCATGGTGCCGACCTTGTAGGCCAGCTTGACTCCCGTCTCCTTGATGACCTCGCGGGCGACGCGGTCGATGACCTCGCGGGTGCGCTTCAGCTCCTCGGCCGTGCCGATGAGCGGCACCATGATCTCCGGGCGGACGTCGACGCGCTCCTTCTTGAGCTGTATGGCCGCCTCGATGATGGCGCGCGTCTGCATCTCGATGATCTCGGGGAAGAGCAGGCCGAGACGGCAGCCGCGCAGGCCGAGCATGGGGTTCTGCTCGTGCAGGTCCCTGACCGCCTGCAGCAGGCGCGCCTGCTCGGCGTACTCGGATTCCGGCTTGCCCAGCGCCTGCGCGCGCGTCACCTCGACGAGCAGGTCTTCCAGCGACGGCAGGAACTCGTGCAGCGGCGGGTCGATGAGCCGGATGACCACCGGCAGCCCCCGCATCGCCTTCAGGATTCCGTAGAAGTCGCCGCGCTGCACCGGCAGCAGCTTGTCCAGCTCGCGGCGGCGTTCCTCAGTGGTCTCGGAGAGGATCATGCGCTGCACGATGGGCAGGCGGTCCTGCTCCATGAACATGTGCTCGGTGCGGCACAACCCGATGCCCTCGGCGCCGAACTCGCGGGCGCGCTCGGCGTCGTGCGGGTAGTCGCCGTTGGCCCAGACGCCGAGGCGGCGGATCTGGTCGGCCCAGCGCAGCAGCTCCTCGAGGTCGCCGCTGATCTCCGGGTCGATCATGGGCACCTGGCCGTAGACCACGTTGCCGGTGGAGCCGTCGATGGTGAAGAACTCGCCCTGCTTGATGGTGCGGCCGCCGGCGGTGAACTGCTTGCGGGTGAGGTCGACGCGCACCGACTCGGCGCCGGCCACGCAGGGCTTGCCCATGCCGCGCGCCACCACCGCGGCGTGCGAGGTGCGGCCGCCGCGCGAGGTGAGCACACCTTCGGCCGCGATCATGCCGTGCACGTCGTCGGGGTTGGTCTCGATGCGGACGAGGATGACCTTTTCCCCGTTCTTGGCCCACTCCTCGGCGGTGTCGGCGTCGAAGACGGCCTTGCCGTAGGCAGCGCCGGGCGAGGCGGCCAGACCGGTGGCCATGACGTCCACCTTGGCCGCGGGGTCGATGCGGCGGTGCAGCAGCTGGTCGATGTGGCCGGGCTCGACGCGCTGCACGGCCTCCTGCCGGTTGATGAGGCGTTCGTGCACCATGTCGACGGCGACCTTCACCGCGGCGGCGGCGGTGCGCTTGCCGCTGCGCGTCTGCAGCATGTAGAGCGTGCCGCGCTCGATGGTGAACTCCATGTCCTGCACGTCGCGGTAGTGCTTCTCGAGGCGCTGGGCGATCTTCTCGAACTCGCCGTAGACGCGCGGCATCTCCCGCTTCATGGCGGCGATGGGATGCGGCGTGCGGATGCCGGCGACGACGTCCTCGCCCTGCGCGTTGGGCAGGTACTCGCCGTAGAGCTCCTTCTCGCCCGTCGAGGGATCGCGGGTGAAGGCGACGCCGGTGGCGGAGTCGTTGCCCATGTTGCCGAAGACCATGGTCTGCACGTTGACCGCGGTGCCCAGGTCGTGGCTGATCTTGTTGTAGTTGCGGTAGTCGGTGGCCCGCTTGTTGTTCCACGAGGAGAAGACGGCGCCGATGGCCTGCTGCAGCTGCGCGTAAGGATCCTCGGGGAAGTCGACGCCGGCCTTGTCGCGGACGACGCCCTTGAACTCGTCGATGAGCAGGCGCAGCGCCTCGGGCTGCAGGTCGGCGTCGGTCTTGGCGCCGAAGCGCTGCTTGCAGGCTTCGAGCGCGTGCTCGAAGACCGCGCCGTCGATGCCCAGCACGATCTTGCCGAAGAGCTGGATGAAGCGGCGGTAGGCGTCCAGGGCGAAGCGCTCGTTCTTGGTGAGTTTCGCCAGTCCCTGCAGCGTCTCGGCGTTGAGGCCGAGGTTGAGGACGGTGTCCATCATGCCCGGCATGGAGAACTTGGCGCCGCTGCGCACGCTGACCAGCAGCGGGTTGCGCGGATCGCCGAAGCTCTTGCCGGTCTTGCGCTCGAGGTGCTTGAGGGCTTGCAGCGCCTGGTCCCACATGCCCTTGGGGAACTTCCGCCCGCTCTCGTAGAAGGCGTTGCAGCACTCGGTGGTGATGGTGAAGCCGGGCGGAACGGGCAGGCCGGCGCGGGTCATCTCGGCGACGCCGGCGCCCTTGCCGCCGAGCAGGTCGCGCATGCCCGAGCTGCCCTCCTCGAAGAGGTAGACCCATTTCTGCTGGCCGCGCGGGATGCGCAGCCGCGCGCCGGCCGCGGCGGGCTTGCGGCCGTTGGGCATGCCGGCGCTGCCGGTGACCACCGCGCCGCGGACGGCGGCGGTGCGGCCGCGCGCGGGCGCCTTCTTGGCGGCGATGGTGCGGCTGGTGCGCGCCGTACGGGTCGCCGGCGTCTTCGCGGTCCGCGTCGAGGCCTTCGCGGCCGTGCGTGTCGTGGACTTCTTCGACGTGCTGCGCGTCGAGACCTTGCCCGCGGTGCGCGTGGTCGACTTCTTGGCGGCGCGCGTCGAGGTCGACTTCGCGGCGGTGCGGGTCGTCGCCTGCTTCGCGCGCGTGGTCGCGGACTTCGCCGCCGTGCGCGTGGTGGTCTTCTTCGCCGTGCGGGTGGACGCCGCCGCCGGGCGCGTGGTGGCCTTCTTCGCGGCGGCCGCGGTCTTCGTCCGCGGCGTGGTGCTGCTGCGGGCCGCCTTCCCGGTGCTCGACTTCTTCTTCTGGGTGGTACGGCTCTTGACCGCCATCGGTGACTCCGCGAGGTGGTGGCTGGCGTCCGGACGGGCGGCCGAGCGTAGCATTGCGACCCCCGCGACCGCCGCCGTCCCGCCCTGGGCTCAGCCCGCGGCGGCCTCCGCGGCGTGGTGCCGGGTGCGCAGCTCGGCCAGCCCGTCGATGATGCTGATGACCGGCGCGTAGCCGATCTCCCGCCGCGCTTTGGCATCGGACACGGTCATCTCCTGGGCCACCAGCGCCAGCGCCGCCGGGGTGACCAGCGGCTCCGAGGCGGCCCGGGTCAGCGCCGCCCACCCCGCCAGCGTGGCCGCCACGCCGCGGGCCACCAGCCGGGGCACCGACCGCGACGGCGCCGCCACGCCCTGGGTGGCCAGCATCGCGGTGATGAACTCGCGGAAGACCACCGGCTCGCCGTCGGTGACGAAGTAGATCTCACCGCCCCTCCCCCGCTCCATCGCCGCGATGATCCCCGCCGCCGTGTTGGCCACGTGCGTCGTCGAGGTGCGGTAGCGGCCGCCGTCGAACCAGGCCATCTGCCGCGTCCGCGCCGCCGCCACCAGTCGCGGCAGCAGCGTCGAGTCGTCGCGCCCCCAGACGAAGCGCGGCCGCACCACCACCGTCGCCAGCCGCTCCGAATTGGCCGCCACCACGTGCTGCTCCGCCATCGCCTTGGTGATGCCGTAGGGACGGATGTGCCGCTTCGGGTAGGGATGCGTCTCGTCGACGTTGCGCAGCGGCCGCCCGTCGGCGAGCACCGCCTCGGTGCTGACCTGCACCAGCCGCGGCACGCCGGCGCGCTCGGCGGCGCGCAGCACCGCGTCGGTTCCGGCCACGTTGGTCCGGAAGTAGAGGCCCTCGTCGCGCGGCCCACCGAGCAGGGCGGCGGCGTGCACCACCGCGTCGCAGCCGCGCATGCCCTCGACCATGGCGTCCTCGTCGAGCACGTCGCCGCTCACCACCGACGCGCCCCGCGTCGACACCGCGGACGACGATTCGACCGACCGCGCCAGCGCGCGCACCCGATCGCCGCGCGCGACCAGGGCCTCGATGAGGTTGCGCCCGACATACCCCGAGCCGCCGGTGACGAAGACGTCCATGCGCAGACCGCGGGCTCGGCGGGCGCCGGTCAGCCCGCGCCGCCGCCCTGGGCGCGCGTGGCGGTGCGGCGGCGCGAGACGTCGAGCTGCTCGCGCAGCGCCGCGGAGAGTCCGTCGATGGGCACGCGCACCTGCTCCATGGTGTCGCGCTCGCGGATGGTGACCGCGCCGTCCTGTAGGCTGTCGAAGTCGACCGTCACCGCCAGCGGCGTGCCGATCTCGTCCTGCCTGCGGTAGCGGCGGCCGATCGACTGCGTCTCGTCGTACTCGGTGGCGAACTCGCGGCGCAGCGCGTGCTCCACCTCGCGTGCCTTCGACGACAGCTCGGGCTTCTTCGAGAGCGGCAGCACCGCCACCTGCACCGGCGCGATGTCGGGGTGCAGGCGCAGCACCACGCGCTTCTCGCCGCGCACCTCCTCCTCGTCGTAGGCGTCGACGAGCACCGCGATCATGCTGCGGTCGACCGAGGTGGTCGGCTCGATGACATAGGGCAGGTAGCGCTCGTTGCTGACGGTGTCGAAGTAGCTGAGGTCCCTGCCGCTGAACTCCTGGTGGCGCTTCAGGTCGTAGTCGGTGCGGTGGGCGATGCCGCCCAGCTCGCCCCAGCCGAAGGGGAAGAGGTACTCGACGTCGAAGGTGCCCCTGCTGTAGTGGGCACGCTTGTCCGCGGGATGCTCGTACATGCGCAGCCGCTCGCCGCGCAGGCCGAGGTCCTCGACGTACCAGGCCCGCCACTCCCTCTGCCAGTACTCGAACCACTCCATGTCGGTGCCCGGGGTGGTGAAGAACTCCATCTCCATGATCTCGAACTCGCGCAGGCGGAAGATGAAGTTGCCGGTGGTGATCTCGTTGCGGAAGCTCTTGCCCACCTGGGCGATGCCGAAGGGCAGCCGGGTGCGCACCGCGTTCATCACCGAGGTGAAGTCGACGAACATGCCCTGCGCCGTCTCCGGCCGCAGCCAGACCTGCGTCGAGGAGTCCTCGACGGGACCGGCGAAGGTCTTGAACATGAGGTTGAAGTTGCGCGCCTCGGTGAGCGCCCCGTCGCACTCGGGGCAGAGCCGCAGCGCGGGATCCTTGCCGCGGACGCGCCGCTCCTCTTCGAGATGGTCCTCGCGCCAGCGCCGGCGACACTTGCCGGTGCAGTCGACCAGCGGGTCGGTGAAGTTCTGCACGTGGCCGCTGGCCTCCCAGACGCGGGGATGCATGATGATCGAGGTCTCCATCAGCTCCACGTCGTCGCGCAGGTCGACCATGCGGCGCGTCCAGGAGTTGCGGATGTTGCGGCGCAGCCGCGTGCCCAGCGGGCCGAAGTCGTAGAGCGCGTTGATGCCGCCGTAGATCTCGCTGGAGGGAAAGACAAAGCCGCGCTGCTTGGACAGCGAGACCAGCTTCTCGATGAGGTCCTGCGGCAGTGGAGCGGGCTCGGGCACGGCGGTGCCGGCGGGGTCGACGGCGGTCATGGAGAGGCGAAGTCTAGCGGTCGCCGCCGGTCCGAGGCGGGCGCGTTGCGGCTGCACCACCACAACCGCATGGTCGAGGTGTACAACTGGCAGACCGCACGACGGGCGCTGGGGACCGCGTCAACCGTCGGGCGGTGGGCGCCGGGCGGGCTGCCACGGTGGAACGTCGCCACCGGCACGGGGCGCTCGGGGGACCGGGACGACGTGCGGGGGTGCAGCCACGGCCAGCAGACCAGCGGGCGCATTGCTCGACGCCATCACGCCCGCGGCCGCCGACGAGGCCGCCATCACCCCGCCGCCGCTGCGCAGCGAGGGGCTCTTCCGGCGCACCGCGCCCTACGTGGCCTCGGCGGTGCTGGGCGCGGCCGCGGCCACCTCGGGCGACTTCGGCGGCTTCGGCCCGCTCCGCCTGGCCGTGCTCGCGGCGGCGCTGGTGAGCGTCGCCAGCTTCCCCTTCGCGCCCTGGGAGCGCCTGCCCCGCGCCCTGCCGGCGCTGCCGGCGGCGGCAGCGTTCACCGCCCTGCTGGCACCCCACGGGCTGAACGGCGTGGGCCAGGTGCTGCAGCTGCTCGGCGCACTGGGCATGGACTCGGTGGTGCTGATGCTCTACCTGATCCACTGGGACCGCGTCCCCCGCCGGCTGCACAACGTGCCGCCGCTGGGCGCGCTGGTGGCGCTCATCCTGCTCGGCGCCGGGCTGGGCACCTCCGCCGCGCTGCTCTTCCCCATCGCCGTCCTCGCCGTCCTCTGGCTGACCCTGCACCACACCCGTGACGAGCTGCTCGCCGGCGTGGTGCTGGCCGCCGGCGTCTTCCTCGCCCCACCCCACCTGCACGCGCCCTACACCGACCCCGGCCCGCGGCTGCTCTACACCGCCATCGTCGCGGTGGTCGCGGTCAGCGTGCACGGGGTGGTGATGCGCGCCCGGCGGCAGGCGGCGGAGATCGCCGGGGTGGCCGGGGAGCTCCAGTTGATGCAGGAGGTGGCAGCAACACTCTCGGCGACGCTCGACGTCGAGACCATCCTCGGCGAGACGGTGCGGGCGGCGGCCCAGCTGGTGTCGCCCGCCGGCGCGCACGGTCGCCGCTCCACGGTGATGCAGCTGCGCGGCGACACCCTGGTGTCGGTGGCCGAGCACGCGGTCGACGGTGACAAGCAGCTGGAGGGCTCGACCTACCCGCTCTCCGCCTA
>Ga0070713_100000252_pt1 | contig 35212 bp, 38 predicted proteins | sample LARL82metaG_FD_65465 | JGI IMG/M metagenome (GOLD analysis project Ga0070713, IMG submission 65465) | Corn, switchgrass and miscanthus rhizosphere microbial communities from Kellogg Biological Station, Michigan, USA - LAR L8-2 metaG | ecosystem: Host-associated > Plants > Roots > Rhizosphere ... | reverse complement strand
AAGTGGAACTACACCGATCGACGCGGCGTGGGTAGGCCGGGCATCATGCGGCACGTCTCGCAGCTGATTGTACGAATGGCGCAGGAGAATTCGGGATGGGGCTACACCCGCATTCAAGGACCTCGACGCCCATGTGGGTGTCGTGATTGACGGCGTCGGTAAGGTTCTTGGGACCTTGATTGCACCGGCTGGAATCCATGGGTACCAGCAGCTTCTTCAGTGGTCCCGTTCATTCGGGGCGTGCACACGAGCGGGCGTTGAAGGAACGGGAACCTACGGTGCTGGGCTCGCACGCATCCTGCGCGACGCAGGCATCGAAGTTCTGGAAGTCAATCGGACGGATCGCTCGAAGCGACGCCTCAGAGGCAAGTCCGACCCGACGGATGCCGAGAATGCCGCGCGCGCCGTGCTGTCGGGAGAGGCCACGGCGATCCCGAAGCTGCAATCGGGCGTCGTGGAGGCGATGCGTGCCATTACCGTTGCCAGACGCAGTGCGGTCAAGGCGAAGACACAGGCCATCAACCAACTGCGCTCCCTGCTGGTGACAGCGCCCGATCCGATTCGCTCGAAGCTGATGAAATCGAAACCTGAAGACTGCGTGCAGGCCTGCATCCAGATGCGTGTCCTTGGAACGACGCCTCTTCTGAAGGCGCTGAGCCGCACGTTGCGCATCCTGGCGAAGCGCTGGACCGTCCTGGCGGCCGAGCTGCGCGAGTTGGATGCGATGCTCGAGGCCCTTGCCAGGCGCGCCGCCCACCGGATGCTCGATCGGTTCGGCGTCGGTCCATACACCGCCGCCACGCTCATGGTCGTGGCCGGGGATAACCCTGAGCGCCTGCGCAACGACGCGGCACTGGCGGCTCTGTGCGGTGCGAGCCCTCTGCCGGCATCTTCGGGAAAGACGCAGCGCCACCGACTCAACCGCGGGGGCAGTCGGGAGGCCAACAACGCACTGTGGACCATCGCGATGGTGCGGATGAGAAGCGATGCCCGCACTCGCGCTTACGTCGCACGACGGACCGCCGAGGGCCTGTCATCGAAAGAGATTCAGCGCTGCCTGAAGCGCTATATCGTGCGCGAACTCTATCCGCTGATCCTCGCGGATCTGAGAGACGCCACAGTCACTTCTTGACATAGGAGCGTCAATGCGCCGATGGAGAGCTCCTTCCACACGCTCAAGACCGAATTAGTGATGCACTGCGACTACAAGACCCGCGATGATGCGCGAGTCAGCTTGTTCGATTACATGGAAGTGTTTTACAACCGGCAGCGACGGCACTCGATAAGCTACGAGGCCCCGCTCCCGTTCGAGGCGATGCAATCGCCTGGTAAGGTGTGCACCGCTCGTGGGTAAGAGCAGAAGCGGTCATTTCAACGGACCGCGTTGAAGGCCCACCATAGGCGCCGCCAACGAGAGGGCGCTTCTGGCCGATCTGCGACTAAGTGCGCCCTAGGTCTAGGCTGCGCAGAAGCGCCCTATCCGCTGTGCAGAAAGAAAGCGGGCGTAGCCAACTACGATCAGAATGGGGGACGCGAAAACCCGTTGCTCGTCCCCCCACCGCATATCTCTAATTCATTGCGCCGCGCTTTGATTGAGCGCGGCGACCCGCTCCGCATCGCCAGCTCGGACACTCCACGGCGCGCCGTCTTTGCAACGCACGCGCGTGTATACGACGTCGAACTTCTGATCGAAACTCTTACAGGTCGGAGTAGCCATCCGCGCGCTGCCAAGCATGCCCACAATCCCAAGCGAAGGGCCGCGCGACTCCGTGACTGCGAGATGGCCCTATCGGGATAGAGCCGCCAGATGATGTTGGCTCCTACCACGCCGTCGGTGAGCAGGAAATTATCTTACAACGAAATCAGAAATCACCCACTCCCCCGTCGCGGTCCGTGTGTAGATACTGTGCAGCCGGGAGGTTCACCATTAGCAGGCGAAAATGAAAAGCGTTCCCGATCCCTCGTTCTCCGCCGTGATGCTCATGCACACGGATCCACAGGCGGCTTTCGACCGTCTCATGCGTGCTCGTCAGGAAACCGGCGAGTTCAACATCGGTGCCATCACCGCGCTGTCGGCCGCAGCATTCAGAGAGCAGAAGCTCGCAGGGCGGTCCACGGTAAAGGGTCGCGTCGCAAGACGCTCGGCAACGCGCGCGGCGGGGAAGTCACATGAATGATCTCCGACGATTCGACGGCGCCGACACCGACACCGTGCGCGAACGCCCTCTAACTGCTACGGAATCGCAGTTCGACGACGTCCCCATCATCGTCCATTCCCATCTCCGATGGGATTTCGTCTGGCAAAGGCCGCAGCAGATCCTGTCGCGGCTGGCGCAGCGCCATCCGGTCCTATTTCTCGAAGAGCCGGTCAACAGCCCAGACGAACCACGGCTCATCATTTCGGCTACCCGCTCGGGTGTCATTCGTGCAGTACCCGCGTTCCCTCGTGAAATAGAGGAACCCGACGAGAAGATTGACGCGGTGGTTCGGTTGCTCGTGGACGCGGTGCGGGAAGATCCGGCACTGGTTGGACGGTTCGACTCGCCTGTCCACTGGTTTTACTCACCGATGACGGCCCCGGCGGTGTTGGAGTCCTTTGACTCGCAGGGGGTCGTTTACGACTGCATGGATGAACTTGCCAATTTCAAGTTTGCACCGCCCACCATTGCTGCTCGAGAGCAATTCCTTCTTCAGCGCGCGGACCTCGTGTTTACAGGCGGTCACGCACTGTACAAAGCCAAGTCATCCCAGCATCGCAACACCCATTTCTTTGGCTGTGGCGTCGACGTGCAACATTTTGCGAGGGCGCACGCGCCCGATACCATCGTACCTGTGGAGGTAGCATCGCTTCCTAAACCGGTCCTTGGTTACTTCGGGGTAATCGACGAGCGCCTCGATTACGAATTGATCGAGCTTCTCGCGAAGCAGATGCCCTTTGCCAGCGTCGTGATGGTTGGGCCGGCGGCAAAGGTCCGTCCGGAAGACCTGCCCGCGCTGCCGAATGTCCACTGGCTGGGTCAGCGATCGTATTCCGAGCTCCCCGCGCTGGTGAAAGGCTTCGACATCTGCCTGATGCCCTTTGCACTCAACGCGGCTACGCAATTCATCAACCCCACCAAAACGCTGGAATACCTAGCCGCGAGGAAACCCGTCGTCTCCACGGCGGTGCCTGACGTGGTCCACGGGTTTTCGGACCTGGTCGACATTGGCGCATCCCGGCCGGATTTCGTCGCCCGGATTCAGCAGTCGCTTCTCGCGCCAGACCCGCTCAGGGCGGAACGCGGCGTCGAGAAGGCGCAGGCAGCCTCCTGGGAGTCGATTGTCGCCTCCATGCGAGGGCATTTGCTGCGCACACTCGGGGAGCGGGACGCGCGTGTTGCTCACCATGACCGATCTGCGTCCCTTGCAGCTCACGACCAGCGCGGAGTGCATCCATGAGGGTCCATCGTCCGGTGCTGGTCGTGGGTGCCGGTTTTTCGGGCGCCGTTGTGGCGCAGCGACTGGCTGCTCAGGGCATATCGGTGGTCGTGCTCGACAAGCGGCCGCACATCGGCGGCAATGCCTACGACACCGTTGACAAGCACGGCGTCCTGATCCATCCCTACGGGCCGCATATTTTCCACACCAACGGCGGATATATTGCCGAATATCTCTCCCGGTTCACCGAATGGCGACAGTATGAGCATCGTGTCCTGGCCAAAGTCAACAATCGTCTGTTGCCGATGCCGATCAACATCGACACCGTCAACCGCTTGTATGGGCTGTCGTTGAACAGCGAGACAATCGCTGCATTTTTCGAGCGGGTCCGCGAAAAGCGAGCGCCGATCCTGACCAGCGCGGACGTGGTCCTCAACTCCGTGGGCAGGGACCTCTACGAAAAATTCTTTCGCGGCTACACCCGCAAGCAGTGGGGTCTGGATCCGGCCGAACTGGCCGCTTCCGTCGCCGCCAGGGTGCCTACGCGGCTGAATCACGACGACCGCTATTTCACCGATACGTTTCAAAAGATGCCGGCGGCGGGATACACGCGGCTCTTCGAGCGACTTCTGGGGCACTCACGCATCGAGGTGCTGCTGGGTGTCGATTTTTTCAAAGTGCGGCACAAGTATCGGCCCAGTCACATCGTCTATACCGGCCCCATCGATGCTTTCTATTCGTATGTCTACGGTCCACTGCCTTACCGATCCATCCGGTTCGAGCATCAGCACATCGACCGGCAGGCGGCGTTCCAGCCTGTCGGCACGGTCAACTTTCCGAACGACCACGATTACACCCGGATCACCGAGTTCAAGCATCTGACAGGGCAGGCGTGCAAAGGCACCTCCATTGTTCGCGAGTACCCACAGGCGGAAGGCGATCCGTATTATCCGATTCCGAGACCTGAAAACGAACTCCTCTTCAAGCGATACGAAGCATTGGCGCGGGTTGAGGCCAATGTGACGTTCGTCGGGCGACTGGCGCAATACCGTTACTACAACATGGATCAGTGCGTCGGCGCTGCTCTGAAGACATCGCAATACGTACTGGAAAAGCTGGGCGTCGCGAGGGAGGACGTTGCGCCGGAGTTGGGCACCGGTACGGTTCCAGCGTAGCTTCGCGGCAGCGGTGGGCAGCCTGCGAGTACCGATGGACTTGCCAGTGGCAATCGATATCTGGGGTGGCATCGAGGCGACCGTCAATCGCGTTGGCCAGTCCTTCTACAGTCAACTGGCGTGCAGCGGCCACGACGACCGTGACAGCGACGTCGATCTCATCGCGGACCTGGGCATACGCGCGCTTCGTTACCCGGTGCTCTGGGAGCGCATCGCGCCGGTCAGTCTTGATTCCCCCGACTGGAACAACACCGATTCAGCACTGCGCAGGCTGAGAGAGCGCGACGTGCAGATCATCGCCGGCCTGCTGCATCACGGTAGCGGGCCGATCTACACGTCGCTGGTCGACCCAACATTTCCCGAGAAGCTCGCGCGATTCACGGGAATGGCCGCGCGGCGTTATCCGTGGATCGGGCGCTACACCCCGATCAACGAGCCGTTGACCACGGCGCGGTTCAGCGGTCTCTACGGGAAGTGGTATCCGCATGCGCGCGATCCGCGGGTATTCGCCACGGCGCTTCTCAACCAATGCCAGGGAATCGTGCTGGCGATGCGAGAGATTCGCGCCATCAATTCATCAGCGCAGCTGGTGCAGACCGAGGACCTCGGCGAAACCTACAGCACGCCTGCGTTGGCGTATCAGGCCCGGTTCAACAACGATCTGCGCTGGTTGGCGTGGGACCTGCTGTGCGGACGCGTCGACCGGGGGCATTCGTTGTGGCAGTGGCTGACCGAGGTTTGCGCGGTCACCGACAGGCGATTGGCGTGGTTCGTCGAAAACCCGTGTGTTCCCGATGTGCTCGGAGCCAACTACTACGTCACCAGCGAGCGCTTTCTGGACGATTGCATCGACGCATACCCCGTGCGCTATCACGGCGGCAATGGACGCGCGAAGTACGCCGATATCGAGGCGGTCCGTAGCCTGGAGACGCCCACAGGCGGACTGGGGCCTCTGCTGGTGAAGCTGTGGCAGCGCTACAAGATCCCTGTCGCGGTCACCGAGTGTCACATGGACGCAACGCGCGACGATCACCTGCGGTGGATCGCCGAGAACTGGGAAGCGACGATCGCCGCTCGGCGCGCCGGCGCGGAAATCGTCGGGTTTACGGTGTGGTCGCTGCTGGGCTCTTTCGACTGGAATTCACTGTTGACCGAGCGTCGCGGCTACTACGAGCCGGGTGCGTTCGATGTTCGTGGCGCGCATCCCCGCATGACCGCGGTAGGGCACCTGCTGGAGCAGCTGGCGCGGGGCGAGTCGCCGAGCCATCCAGTGCTTTGCTCACCGGGCTGGTGGCGCAGAAACGATCGTTTGTTCAGTCGACCCGCCAAGGCCGCGCAGACTCCCGGCGCGCGCTTGCCCGTGGCTGCGCGAAAGAGGGCATCCCCTCTGCTCATCAGCGGGGCCACGGGCACGCTCGGAAAGGCATTCGGGCGTATTTGCCGCCGGCGCGGACTGCCCTACGCGCTGCTCAGCCGCGCGCAACTCGATATTGCCGACGAGTCCAGCGTCGTGTCCGCGATCGAAAAATTCAAGCCGTGGGCCGTCATAAACGCATCGGGCTACGTGAGAATCGATGCAGCTGAGCACGAAGTCAGCAAATGCCTCCGTGAAAATGCGCTGGGACCGTCCACCCTGGCGAAGGCTTGTTCGCAGATGGGGCTCCCCCTGGTCGTATATTCGAGCGACATGGTCTTCGATGGGCAGCACGAGCATCCCTATGTGGAGCACGAGCGCCTAGCTCCACTCAACGTCTACGGAAAAAGCAAGGCGGAGGCGGAGGCACAGGTGTTGGCGAGGTGCGGTGATGCACTGATCATTCGCAGCAGCGCGTTTTTTGGCCCCTGGGACCAGGCCAATTACGTCTCGCAGGTCATCAAGGCGCTCACCGCCGGCGGCTCCTATCGCGCTGCAGTCGATCTGACGATTTCGCCCACCTATGTGCCCGACCTGGTGAATGCGTCGCTGGACCTCTTGATCGATGGCGAAAAGGGGATCTGGCACCTCACCAACGAATGCGCGGTGACCTGGGCGGACCTGGCGATCGAGGTCGCGGATCGCGCTCATCTGGACCGCGCCAACATTTACGGATGCGCGCATGCCGATCTCCAGTGGCACGCGACGCGACCCGCCTACAGCGCGCTGAGAAGCGAACGCGCGAAACTGCTGCCTGATCTGCAGAGTGCGCTGGACCGCTATTTCCTGGAACGCGAAGTCGTTTAGGGCACGCTTGATCAGTCGCGTTGGCGGTCGTTTCGCACTGGGACGGTTACCGCTCTGATTTTTTCGAGTGGAACCTTGGGCGTTCGGTCGGCGTACAACAATCCGTTCGCCTCCTGGAAGGTATCGGCAAACTGGGTGTAGCAAAACCCGGAGAGCAGCGGGGCGGCTGCCACCACGCCCAGAAGCTGCCCGTAGCGCTCCAGCAACTGTTCAGGACTGCCCGCGGTCGCGTAGCCCCAGGTGTGCAACTGCTCGTCCTCGCTAAATGAAATCCCGCCGAACTCGGTCAGCATGATCGGCTGCCCCCGGTGCGGGAACCCGTCCAGGGTCAGCACGCGGCCGCCCGGGCGGCCCTGCGCGAACAGCTCCTTGGGATTGGCCAGCAAGCCATAGCGTTCGCTCATGTGCTTCGGGTCGGAATCGTAATCATGAATCCCGACGATATCGGTCTCGCCGCTCTCCCAGCCGTCGTTCGCGAGCACCAGCCTGGTCGAATCGAGTGTCTTGGTGAGGTGATACAAAGCCTGCACGCCGTGACGATGCGACTCGACGTTGGGCAGCTCGGGTACACCCCACGATTCGTTGAAAGGTACCCAGACAATGATGCACGGGTGGCTGAAATCCCGATCGATGGCCTCGCTCCACTCACGAACGGTCCGCTTGATCGCGGTTCGGGTGAATCGGTAAGCGGAGGGCATCTCTTCCCAGACGAGCAGCCCCAGTTTGTCCGCCCAATACAGATACCTGGGCGCTTCGATCTTCTGGTGTTTGCGTACGCCATTGAAACCCATGAGCTTGGCGCTCTCGACGTCGCGGCGAAGGGCTTCATCGCTCGGCGGCGCCAACAACGTATCGGGCCAGTATCCCTGGTCGAGCACGAGACGCAATGGATAGGGACGGCCGTTGAGCATGAACCGATCGCGTACCGCCTCCACCGATCGCAATGCGGTGTAGGAAGCGAATTCGTCGAGCACGGTCTCGCCGTGGCGAAGGCGCACGTGAGCATCCAGCAAGGTGGGGTGTTCGGGACTCCACAGCAACTCGTTTCTGAAATCATCGATGCCGGGATCGGAAAGTACGATCCGTCGATCCGCCTCGCCGTCGATGACGACGTAGGAGTCTTGAGCGAGCACCCGACGGCCGTGCAACAGCAACAGATCGACGATCAGATACTCGATCGGATCACCGCCGACCCGAGCTTCGAAGCCCAGCGCGTAGCCGTCGAGATGAGGTGTCCACCGGATCTTCTCGATGTAGGTCGCGGCCACGTATTCGAGCCAAACCGTCTGCCAAATGCCCGAGGTCCGCGGATACCAGATCGAATGCGGCTCGAGTTGCCAATCCTGCTTTCCGCGAGGTTTCGTTAGTTCGAGGGGATCGTCGTAGGCCATGACGGTGACTGTCTGGAGCGAGTCTGCGTTCAGCGCAAGCGTGATATCGGCCCAGAAGGGGGTGTGGCCGCCCTCGTGCGTGGCAACGAGGTGCTCGTTGACCCAGACCCGCGCGTAGTAGTCGACTGCCCCGAAATGCAGGAGCACTCGCTTGTCTCCGGGGGATACTTCGAACTCGCGCTCGTACCATGAGCAGAAGTGATACGACGTGTCGCCGATTCCACTCGCTGTCGACTCGGGAGGGAACGGTACGACAATCTCGAGAGGCCAGTGCTCGATGTCCGACGGACTGCTGAACTGCCGATTATTGTCGAACGCGAATTTCCACTTCCCGTTCAGGTTGACCCACTGGGGGCGCTCGAGCTGCGGCCGAGGATACGCGAAGCGTGCATCTGCTCTATCCATTGTTCGTTAGGAGGTCGAGGCTACGCGGATTGCGGTCGTGGGGGAGAAGGGGCGCAACGCTGCCCGCCGCGACGGGCCGCAGTGACGCGTCGCGTTTTGCGTGGGGCGCGGCGGCCCCGGAACCGCCGGAAGCCGCGCGCAGCCGCGAGCGTTACTCCGAGAGTTTCTTTCCAGCCGTGAGCGCGATGACCAGAAAGATGATGAAGAGCGCGAGCGCCACGAAGAACAGGACTTTCGCGATCGCTGCGCTACCGGCTGCCACACCGGTGAAGCCGAACACGGCTGCAATAACCGATATGACGGCGAATATGATTGCCCATTTGACATTGTCGAGCTCCATAGATGATTAGGACAGCCTCGCGGCCCCGGTACGTAGTCATGCCCGGAGACGCTATGTCCCTGTCGACACAGCATAAAGGGTGGGTGCGGTGGCTGCCGTCAGCCCTACACTGAAGTTGACGTAGGAAATCACCGACAGCATCAGCGCTGCGTCGAGGAAAAGAGCAACGTGCGCGAGGTGTCTAAGACCATCGCGGGGTTAACAGCCCTCGCCCCACGGCGAAACCGTGCGCTCCGATATCGGAATCAGACTTCCGCCGATTACCCCGGCCGCGATCGGTCTCGCACAATTGACGCTCTTCTAAGGCGCTTCTCAAGGACGACCCGGATACCAAGTCGGTTATCACAGCGACACTGCGCGAGATTGTTTCGTCGAGTAGCCGGCGCCTCGATCCGAGCATTCCGAAATCCTGGTGGGGACTCTGCGCCCGAGTGCAAGCACCTAGCGCACGTCGACTGAGCGCGCGGCCTCGCAATGGGAGCGGTGTGGATCAAGCCTTGGGGAGATCAGCTAGGCGTCGCCGCCGACTTCTGCGCGCACTGTGGCCCACGCATCACCAGAGTCCTACAAAAAAATCAGCGCGCGCCGATGGCTTCCAACAACTGCCGCAGTGAGACTTGGGCCTGTCATTCACAGGAGATCAGCATGGACGATAAATCCAATCGCGGAGCAGTGGACAGATCGAGAATCAACCTCAATCAAGACTACGAAGTGCCCTATTGGACACGAGCTCTAGGCGTTTCTAAAGAGGGACTGCAGGCACTTGTCCAAGAAGTTGGCAATTCGGCTGACACGATAAGGGCGCGGCTAAAGCAAGGCGCACCAAAGCATACGTAGTCTTCTTACTTTTCTCAATATTTCCACGGAGTACGATCATGACGACCCGAAAGAGCAGTGGCAGCAAAGGCTCGAAAGACCAAAGCGCCAAGCCTTCAAAGGCGCGCAGCAGTGGGAACCCAAATGGAGATGCGATAGAAATGCTTGTCCGAGACCACCGCGAAGTCGACGCCTTGTTCAAGAACTTTGAGGCTATCAAGGATGGCGATGAAGAAGAAAAGGAGCGGCTGGTCCAGCAAGTTTGTGGTGCGCTAACAATCCACGCGACTCTCGAGGAGGAGATCTTCTACCCCGCGGCGCGAGAGGCCCTCGGCGACGAGGGAAGCGATCTACTCGACGAGGCCGCCGTGGAGCATGCGGGTGCTAAGGAACTCATCGCGCAACTCGAGACTGCTGACCCCTCAGACGCTCTGTACGACGCCAAAGTTACGGTCTTGTCCGAATACATCCGCCACCATGTTAAGGAAGAAGAGGGCGAGCTCTTTCCCAAGCTACGCAAGGCCGAGTTTGATAGCGAGGCGGTGGGGGCAGCAATGAAAGACCGCAGAGAGGAACTGGCAGAAGAGGTGCCTTCGGCCGCATGAGCCTCGGCCACGCTGCGGGGCGACCCTTCGAGTACCGGCGCGTTGGAAGTGCGCTTACCGCCATTGCGAAATCGACCTCTAACCAATGGGCTGTTTCCGTCAGCCGCGCCGATTATAAGGACGCAGGCGAGGCTCGCCCGCCTAGCGCGATAGTGGCCGCTCGACAGGAAAGGCAAGGTGTCACTCACTATCGCCACCTACAACGTCAACGGGCCTTCCAGCGGAACAAGGGTATGAGGCTCGACTTTTTATTAGTCAATCCACAGATGCAATCGCTCGTGACGGACGCCGGTGTCGACGCGCTCTATCGAGGCCGTGACAAACCCAGCGATCACGCGCCGACGTGGATAACGATACGCTCATCGCCTTCGCAGGGTACATAGATGCGAACCTCCCAGGCTGCGGCGCGCGGCGGCACGCGCAGGGCTAAAAAATCGTCTACAAAACCGCGCGGCAAATCAGTCCTGCAAAAGCTCGGCCCTGGTTTGATCACGGGCGCGGCTGACGATGATCCGAGCGGTATCGCGGCCTATTCTCAAAGCGGAGCGCAATTTGGGTACGGCCTGTTGTGGACTTTGTTCTTCACCTACCCGCTCATGGTCGGTATACAACTCGTAAGCGCGCGAATAGGCAGAGTCAGTGGATACGGCCTGGCGGCCAACATGCGCCGTCACTATCACCCCGTCGTGGTCTATGGCCTCGTCGGTCTGCTCTTGGTCGCGAATGCGATTAATATTGGCGCGGATCTCGGCGCAATGGCCGATGCGCTCGCACTTTTGATTGGCGGCCCCCGGCAAGCATACATTGTCGCCATCGGCCTGCTTTGTGTCGTCTTACAAGTGTTCGTATCGTATGTGCAATATGTCCGCGTTCTCAAGTGGCTTACGCTATCGCTGTTTGCGTATGTCGGCGTAGTCTTCGCGGTGAAAATTGCGTGGAGTGAAGTGGTTCACGGCGTTGTCTTCCCCGCAATAAGCCTTGAGAAAGATTACATCACGACCGTGGTCGCCGTTTTAGGCACTACGATTAGCCCCTATCTGTTTTTCTGGCAGGCATCTCAGGAGTGTGAGGAATTGCGCGCGGTGAAGGCGGATAAAGCACTGCGCGCCCACCCGGAACAGGCCAAACGGCAGATGCGGAGAATGACCCTTGACACGACAATCGGCATGGGCTTTTCGAATCTCATCGCTTTCTTCATCATGCTCACTGCGGCGGCAACCCTCCATGCGCACGGCGTTACCGATATCCAATCTTCGGCACAGGCGGCAGAAGCCTTGCGTCCGCTCGCAGGTCCGTTCGCATTTCTCCTCTTTAGCATGGGCATCATTGGCACCGGATTGCTCGCCGTGCCTGTTCTGGCAGGCTCGTCCGCATTCGCGCTCGCGGAAACCTTTCGATGGCGAAAAGGCCTCGACCTGACACCGCTGCGCGGAGCGAGATTTTATGGCGTTATCGCGGCATCAACCTTGATTGGTGTCGCGCTCGGATTCAGCCCAATCGATCCCATTAAGGCGCTTTACTGGGCCGCTGTAGTCAATGGAGTTATCTCGGCGCCGATCATGGCCGCAATGATGTTGATGTCCGCGAATCCGAAAGTGATGGGCAGCTTCGTCATCGGAACACCACTAAAGATCCTTGGCTGGGCAGCGACTGCGGTCATGACCGGAGCCGCGACCGTCATGCTTTTTCAGCAGAGTCTATGAGCTGCTTGGTATCCGCATCGGATCCCCACAGACGAGGGCCAATCGGCAGCGGTCACTACGGCACGTAGCTGAGAGGCCCGATGGCGCCTCTTTGCGCCCCATTGCAGCCAGTCGCGATCAATGAAGCTTCCATTCGGACGATTCGCGAAAGGCGCGTACGACGCGAGTCGATCCGGTGCCAGTTTGTGGATGCGTAGTTGTTCGCGTATCCGCCTCGCATATCACGCGCGCGTCTGCCAAGTCGCTGCCACCAGCAACGCGAAGCCCGCGACCGCAGCGCTAGCGTGGACGATGATGAGCCATTTGGGCAATGGCAGTTGCTTCCAGTGATAGCTCAGATTCAGGATTGCGCCACCGCCGGCAGCGGCGAGAAAGAGCGCGAGCGCAACGAGTGCCATCCCCGGCAACCCCACCGTCGCAGCGGCGTAAAGCAGCAAGGTAACTGCGGCGGCAGCCAGAAATCCGTGCAACATTGCCAGCGACGCGGGCGGCGGTCGGTCGCCCATGAACCTGATCCCCGCCATAACCAGTCCGCCTGCTGCTGCAAGGGCAAGCAAGACCGTCGAAGTAATCAGAATTGACGCAGGTTCCATAAGCCTCCTTCCGTAATTCCGTTTGTGGCCGGTTCTGAGTTTCACTCATTGGATGCGATGGCAAGGCGCCGCGTTCCGGGCTTCTATCCTTTCCCGCTGTTCGGTCGTTGATCCTCACGACTCGGTGGGCATCGGCTCGAGGTCGCACGCGTCACGAAGCCGGTGGGTGCTCGATCACTCCATGGGCGGACCGATCGCGTAGAAAATGCGGAGGCGGGCGCGGTTCGCGCCGCAGTCCTGCTTTGCAGGACGCTGCCGCGTGGTGTCCTCACCAGTAGTCCGACACTGATCGGGCGACAACTGAAGCGCTGGTGCCTCCGGCGCGGATTCATCGCCATCGCTAATTTGGCGTACTCGCGCGGACGGCTGCTTCGGGCAGATTGGCGGGCGAGGTCGAATGTCTCCAACTGGCCGAGAGCAGTCAGGCTTCGACGACCGCTTTCTACGCGCAGTCGGCACCTATGTTCGTCAGCGAGCAGACCGAACAACAGCATTGCCGTACCCTCAGCTCAATCGCCGTGGGTCAGACCGCTTGCACCGCAGCGCGGTATAGGACGCGGAATTGGCGCCAATTGTCTGGATGCCTTCGGGCGGCCCTTGATCCTTGGCTGGCTTCGTCAGCTGGCTTCGAGGAGATCGGTGACAACCACGAGGTATGCCGGTTTCTTGGCCCAGCGATGAGACGCCGTGTGTTGCGGCGCCATCAACCCCCTTAGGACTACAGCCATGGATATGTTAGAACCCGGCAAATTCGGAATTGCAGTGCCGTTCAAGAAGCGCTACGAGAACTTCATCGGTGGACAATGGGTCGCGCCGGTCAATAAACAATATTTCGATAACACCACACCGGTGACCGGCAAGGTGTTCTGCGAGGTCGCGCGGTCTACCGCGGCCGATGTAGAGTTGGCGCTCGATGCCGCGCACAAGGCGAAGGGTGCCTGGGGAAGGACATCGACCACCGAGCGAGCGAATATCCTCAACAGAATCGCCGATCGCATCGAGGCGAACCTGCCCATGTTGGCGGCGGCGGAGACCTGGGACAACGGGAAACCCATCCGCGAGACGATGGCCGCGGACCTGCCCTTGGCGGTGGACCACTTTCGCTACTTCGCTGGATGTATCCGCGCCCAGGAAGGTGGCGTTAGCGAAATTGATCACGAAACCTATGCCTATCACTACCACGAGCCCATCGGAGTCGTCGGACTGATCGTCCCCTGGAACTTTCCGATCCTGATGGCGACCTGGAAGCTAGCGCCTGCCCTGGCCGCGGGTAACTGCGTCGTCCTCAAGCCGGCGGAACAGACGCCGGTGTCGATCCTGATGCTGGTCGAGCTGATCGCCGACCTCCTGCCACCCGGAGTGCTAAATGTGGTCAACGGGTTCGGCCTGGAAGCGGGTAAACCACTCGCTTCCAGCAACCGCATCGGCAAGATTGCGTTCACCGGAGAGACGACAACCGGCCGCTTGATTTCGCAATACGCCAGTCAAAACCTGATTCCGGTGACGCTGGAACTCGGTGGCAAGTCGCCCAACATCTTTTTTGCCGATGTGATGGAAAAGGATGATGCATTCTTCGACAAGGCGCTCGAAGGTTTTGCGATGTTCGCGCTGAACCAGGGCGAGGTGTGCACCTGTCCTTCCCGAGCTCTCATCGAAGAGTCGATCTATGAGCGCTTCATCGAACGTGCGATCAAGCGCGTCGCCGCAATCACTCAGGGAAATCCGCTGGATCCGGCAACGATGATCGGTGCACAGGCATCGAGCGAGCAACTGGAGAAAATCCTGTCCTACCTCGACATCGGCAGACAGGAAGGCGCGCAATGTTTAATCGGCGGTCAGCGAACGCAGCTCGAGGGTGATCTCAAGACCGGCTATTACGTTCAGCCGACAGTGTTCAAGGGAAATAACAAGATGCGCATTTTCCAGGAGGAGATCTTCGGGCCTGTGCTAGCGGTAACCACGTTCAAGAATGAGGAGGAAGCGCTGGCCATCGCCAACGACACGCTGTACGGACTCGGTGCCGGTGTCTGGAGCCGCAATATGAATACCGCTTTCCGCATGGGTCGCGGAATCCAGGCTGGGCGCATCTGGACGAACTGCTACCACCTCTACCCGGCGCACGCGGCGTTCGGTGGTTACAAGCAGTCCGGGATCGGCCGCGAGAATCACAAGATGATGCTCGACCACTACCAGCAGACCAAGAACGTATTGGTGAGCTATAGCGAGAACAAGCTAGGCTTTTTCTGATGCTCGACGCCTATGGCCCCATATCGCCAGACTGGCGATATGGGGTGTCGGTGTCTTCACGATGGTAAGGAGGCTTTCATGACCGAGGGAATTTTGCGCGTCACCGCGACTGACTCCGCACGGGCACTGATCGCCATCTTGCACGCAAAACACGGGGACCTGATGTTCCACCAGTCAGGCGGATGTTGCGACGGCAGTGCGCCAATGTGCTATCCGCGACGCGAATTCGTCATTGGTGACTATGACCGATTGTTGGGTCACATCGGTGGTGTGCCCTTCTACATAAGCGGGCCACAGTTCGAGTACTGGAAACACACTCAACTAATCATTGACGTGGTGCCGGGTCGAGGCGGGATGTTTTCGCTCGACGGCCCCGAGGGCCTAAGGTTCCTCACGCGCTCGCGCTTGTTTACGGAAACCGAATGCGCCAAGCTCGCCTTGCTCGAGGCCGCGACGGCCCCGTTGGTTAGGGCAGCTTCTCCTTCGTAGCGAGAGCCGGTAGTCGCAAACCCCGGGCCGCGTCTAGCATTCACGCGGAAGCGTCCGCTTTGTAGAAAATTTAGCTCGCGACCTGACCGTCCGGAAATGGCTGTGGATTCAACTGTCAGCGCACCACATTCTGGGTTTGGACGACGCATGAGCAAGTGCTTGTCAAATCGGTACTAATCGCAAGTAGCTCTGTTTCCTGGTCCCTCTCACTCGTGGTCGTGCGACCTTGGATCCTTCTAAGCCGCGTCGCAGCAAGGCCATAGGCTTCAAACCCTTGTCTGTAAGGATGTACGGTGTTGCGTCGACCGGTTGAGCCCGCAGCCGATTGCAGACAAACTACGACAGACTGTGCTTGATTGATCTCGGCCGGCCCAAGGGTGTTGAATTCTTTGGCTACCCAATCTTCACCCGTCTCTTACGTAGGATGCGGGTCCCTGATTTGAACCTGCGAGCGTGATCCAGTCGGGCAGTCCGTGCACCTTCTGCAACTTAAGAAGTGAAAGTGCGCAGCGACTTCGAAATTGCTCCGCAATTTTGATGGGTGCCCTGCCAGTACTGGCGCTACGGACCCTGATATCAGCCTAATTGCGGAGCAGAATTGCGACTAAGCAGTTGTTGTTAATAATTTCTGCGACAGACTGCTAATCCGTAGGTCCCTGGTTCGAGGTGCGCTCGCACCGACGGACCGAATTGCGGAACGCGATTCCCAGCGTACCGCCCCTTTCTGAAGCTGCTGGCGGCCCAAAGCTCTGCGGTCGTTGCCGCGGAGTTGGCGCGTGACGCTGTCCAACTAACGATGTTCCCGCCTGCGGCAGCACCGTGGTGTCCTTTCCCGCCAAGTGCGGACATTGGCGTTCCCACAAAAAGTAGTGTCTGTGGGTAGCAGCCTAATAGCAGAAGAATCGCTTGCGCTGCGTGTCGGAATGCAATATGATGCGCGTAATATGAAACGAGCTGCCAGTAGGTCCAAGGAAGCTACACACGACCGCATAGTCGAGGCCGCCGCGCGCGCCATCCGACGCAGTGGCTACAACGGCACCGGTGTCGCCGACATAATGAGGGACGCCGGCCTGACGCATGGTGGCTTCTACGCCCACTTCGGGTCGCGTGAGGCGATGCTCGCCGAGGCCGCCGACCGGGCCGGCAGCGAAAGCGTGGAATTGATGGAGCGCATCGCCGCAGCTGTGCCGCCGGAACACGCGCTGCCAGCGATGCTGAAGGCTTATCTCTCCAAGGCGCATGTCGAAAGCATTGAGAGCGGCTGCGCGACTGCCGCCCTCGGTTCGGAGATGCCGCGCCAGGCGCCGGCCGTGCGGCGCGTCGCCACGCGCCGTATCAAGGAAATGATCGACCTCGTCGCCCGTCAGTCGCCAGACTGGGGGCAGAAGGGGGCGCACGAGCACGCCCTGGTCACCGTGGCCACGATGGTCGGCGCATTGACGCTGGCACGCGCCGTCGACGACCCCAGGCTTTCCGACGCGCTGCGCGAGGCGGCGTTGAAGCACCTCACCTCCACTCTCGACTGACGCCGCTTGCGCGCGCAAGACCCTTTGCTCGAGTCTTAATATGATACGCATCATATGTATTGCAATCATCGCCATCCACTGAAAGGTGTTCCCTATGAAGATTAAAGATTCCGTCGCGCTCGTCACGGGCGCCTCATCCGGCATCGGCCAAGCTTCGGCGGAGCGGCTCGCGAAGGGCGGCTACAAGGTCTACGGCACCAGCAGGCGCGGCGCCCAACCAGGCCAGCGGTCTTTCGCAACGCTGCCGCTCGACGTTACCAGCGATGAATCGGTCGAGGCCGCCGTGAAGGAGCTCATTCGCCTGGAAGGCCGCGTCGACCTGCTCGTGAACAACGCCGGCTTCGGCGTTGCGCCCGCCGGAGCAGAAGAGAGTTCGATGGAGCAGGCAAAGGCAATTTTCGATACGAACTTCTTCGGGCTCATCCGCATGACTCGTGCCGTAGTCCCGCACATGCGACGCCAGGGAAGTGGCCGCATCATCAACATTGGCTCGGTGCTTGGATTCCTTCCGATGCCGTACGGCGCCCTCTATGCGGCGACCAAGCATGCGGTTGAAGGCTATTCGGAGTCGCTCGATCATGAGTTGCGCACAAGAGGCATCCGGGTCTCGGTCATCGAGCCCGCCTACACGAAGACGCACTTCGACGCGAACTTTCTGGCCCCCGATTCAAAGCTCGATGAGTATCGCGAAGTGCGCACGCACCTAGACAAGGTGCTCAAGAAGGTGATGGCAGCTGCCGACAATCCGGCCGTCGTGGCCGACGTTGTGCTGGAAGCAGCCGTCGCCGACCACCCAAAACTCCGCTACCCGGCCGGCGGGCTCGCGAATCGCCTGCGGTTGCTGCGCAGATTTGCGCCGGTTGCCATGGTGGATGCAGGCATTCGAAGGGATCTGCGGCTCGACGCACCCGCGGCTTTGTTGCCCCGCACCCCGGCCTTCGAGAAGTAGCGGATCAGGAGAGCGCTATGACCGATTTGATCAAGCGATACTTGGAAGACTTTGAAGCGGGACAAACCTTTCGGTCCGGCCGCATCGGCATCGATGGCGAACGCATCAAGAGCTTTGCCGCCGAATTCGATCCACAACCCTTTCACCTCGACGAACGTGCGGCGTCCGACTCGATATTTGGCGGTCTCGCCGCGAGCGGCTGGCACACCGCCGCGATCACGATGAGGCTGCTGGTCGAGAGCGAGCTTGCCCCGGTCGGCGGCATCGTCGGCGCTGGCTTCGACGAATTCCGCTGGCCACGACCGGTACGGCCAGGCGATGAGCTTCGGGTCGAAAGCGAAGTGCTCGAAGTACGGGCCTCGAAGTCTCGTCCCGACCAGGGCGTCATCAAGGTGCGAACCACGACGCTGAATCAGGACAACCAACCCGTGCAGGTGTCCGTGGGCAACCTGATCGTGCCGCGTCGTCCCGCGCGCGCGGCATGAAAGCATTCATCATCGATCGCTATGGAAGCGCAGATCGCGTGCAGGCCAGCGAAGTACCGGACCCGGAAATGCGGGAGGATGACGTCCTGATTGAGATCCACGCTGCCGGTGTAAACCCGGTGGATTCCAAGATCAGAGACGGAGCATTCAAACTGTTCTTGCCTTATCGAATGCCGCTCATTCTCGGTAACGAGTTGGCAGGAGTTGTAATCCGAGTGGGATCTCGCGTGCGGCGATTCAAGCCCGGCGACGAGGTGTATGCACGACCTGACAAGAACCGAATCGGGACTTTCGCGGAGTTCATCGCAGTGAGCGAAGGTGACTCGGCGATTAAACCCAAGAACCTGACGATGGAGGAAGCGGCTTCCATCCCTCTGGTCGGCTTGACCGCTTGGCAAGCACTCGTCGAAAAGGCGAAATTGAAGCAAGGGCAGAAAGCTCTGATCCACGCAGGCTCGGGCGGTGTGGGAACGTTCGCAATTCAGCTTGCCAAGCATATTGGCGCGACCGTGGCTACGACGACGAGTACGCCGAATATCGACTTGGTCAGGCGTCTCGGTGCAGATATCGTGATCGATTACAAGAAGGATTCGTTCGAAGAGATGCTGCGCGATTGCGATGTAGTTCTGAACAGTCTGGACGGAGAGATGCTCAGGAAGTCCCTCCGAGTGCTCAAGCCCGGTGGAAATCTCATCTCGATCTCCGGTCCACCGCATGCCGAGTTTGCGAGGAATCTTGGATTGAGCCGGATACTTGAACTGGCGATGCATCTCTTAAGCTTCCGGATCAGAAGACAAGTGAAGCGCCACCAGGTCAACTATTCTTTTCTCTCATGAGAGCAAGCGGGGATCAGTTGCGACAGATCGGTTCTCTCATCGAGACGGGCGCCATACGCCCGGTCCTGGATCGGGTCTTCCCATTTGAGTCGACCAAAGAGGCGATGGCCTACGTCGAAACGGGACGTGCAAAAGGGAAAGTCGTCGTTAAGGTTCGATAGAAGACGCGCTTTGCGTATCGAAGGCATCCGCTCTGAGGGCGTGTCCGCTATGGGTCGATCTCGACCGGTCGAAACGGCCACCAGACATGACCCTTTGTCGTTGAGCGCGAGGATTATAGGTGCGCCCTGGACCCGTCGACCGCAGACAAACGCTTATTCTAAGCAAGCTAGGCTTGTGCGTTCAGCCACTCAATACGAATTGCTACCTGGACCGTCACGCGACGACATCGGGGCGAAACCCCCTCGTGTGTAGCGGCATGCTCTCCTAGTTGGATGGCATGCCGACCTCTAACAATTTAAGCACAGATGGCCCCGGTAGGGGTATTGATGGCCGATACTTCCTGCGTTAGCAAGGGACACTATGATCGGCGGGATCGCTAGGCGGGTTAAACAGGGCGGGTTCTATTACGCTCTCGTAATGGATCGCAACGGGCGCTAAGTCGCCGTATCTGGCCAAAAATAGAACCCATGGGTGTGCGGTAATAAACTGATTCGGTAAAGCCATTTCGTGCGGGTGCGCGCCGTTCTGTTAATCCGCAGGTCCCTGGTTCGAGCCCAGGTCGGGGAGCCATTCCAGCTTTGCTTCGCACGAAAGTAACCGCTAACCGGTTAGACCCAAATAGAACCCGTTTGGCTTCTATTTCACCGGCGCCATGTGATCGGCACCTCGTTCGGGCGCATGATCTCGCTCACCAAACCCTTCAAATAAATCTCGGTCGTCTGCACACTCTTGTGACCTAACAGCACATGAATTTTGCGAATGCTGCCGCGGTCGGCGCGATACGTATGCGTTGCGCCCTTCGCTCGTAAATCACGCAAATGAAGTCGGGATACTGCGGACCAAGCGGACCCAGTAGCGGCGGAACATCGCGCCAATGCCGTCCACGGTCTACCATTTGCCATCTTCGCGTCGAACAAATGTCGGCTCCTCCGCAGCCGACAGTGCGGCAGATAGCGCTGCGCGTGCATCCCGGGACTTTTCGCATTTGGTCGGCGCGGGAGGCGCAACAACACAAAACACGTGCGGGCCGACGCGTTAGGCAATTGCCCTGACAATTCCGACCTGCTAGCGCCATCGTGGCCCTCGAAGACGATGGCGCGCCCTTCAACGAGAGGCGATCGGCGGCTCCCGCCGCGCATAGAATTCCGCGACGCTCTCGAGCTCCTGCGAGGTGAGAGGACGCACCACGTTTCGCATCTGCCCGTAGCTGTCATTGCGCCTTGCACCCGATGCCAAGGCCTTCATTTGCGTTAGCAAGTATTCCTTGGGCATCCCTTCCAGCCACGGCGCGCCGATTTTGTGGTCAATGCCGCCATGGCAGGCCACGCAGGGGACGATGTTTCGTAGCGGGTCGCCCACTCGCACGAGCGCGGGCGCGCCGGGCTCATCCGCTTGCACCGGCGCCGCGCGAGCCTTGGGCAGTGAATCGTAGTAGGCCGCGACGTCCTGGATGTCGCGATCTGTCAGCTTCTGGGCAATCGTTTGCATGAAAGCACTGGAACGGTCGCCACGCTTGTAGTCATGAAGCTGCTTGATGACGACCTCGGGATATTGGCCTGCCAGGTTCGGCGAATTGCCATCGCTCATGCCTTGCGCGCCGTGGCACATGCTGCACTGCTGAACCGCGATGGTCGCGCCGCGGCCGACCGCATCGCCCGCTCCCGAGCGTGCCATCTGGCTTGTCAGCACGACGTTGGTCGTGCCTTGACTCGCCTTTGGCCATGTACTCGTCGAACCCCATTCACTGGGCACGCCCGCCGCCCGGCAGATGCTGTCCCATATGCCCTTGGCCGTGAAGTCGCCTTGCACCGATGGCAGCCAGACAAAGCCGACGAGTAGCGCCGCGACCGTCAGTCCGGCCAACCCCAACAGGCTCCAGCGAAACCAGGGATTGCTCCACGCGTAGAGACCGGGTTCCTGCATCATCGTCCCCCGATGGGAATGGCAGGCACCGAAGTTTCTTTCAGCGAGGCGAGCTGCGCGATCGGAAAGCCGTAGTTCACGAGCGTGAGCGCAACCATCAATGCGACCCAGAGGCTAAAGCCGTTCAGGGCGACCGGCGTCGTTGCGGGCATGTGGACCGGAACGCTGAAGGTGAAGGGCGTCGGTTGCGCGTCGGTCCTTCGCGCCTGCGCGAGGATGTAGACGAAGAGAAGCGCGGACAGCACCAGCATCAGCCCGCCGATGGAACCCGCAATCAGCGTCCACCCCTGACCGTCCAGTGCGGCGTTGGAGAAATCGAAGTACGCCATGCGCCGCGGCATGCCGAGCAATCCGACCCAGTGCCACGGCAATGTCATGACCATCATGCCTATGAACCAGAGCCACACTTGCGCCTTGACGAGCCCGGCGGGCAGCGCTTTGCAGCCCGTCAGCTGCGGCCAGAGATCGTAGGCCATCATGAAATACATGATGACGATAGCGCCGGCAAAGATGAGATGGAAGTGGCCCGTCACCCACTGAGTATTGTGGATCGTCTCGTTGAGCTGGAAGCTCATGTTGATGAGGCCGCCCGCTCCCCCGAAGCCGAGCATGATGAAAGAGAAGGTGACGGCCAGCATCATCGGATTGCCCCACGGCAGCGCCCTGACCCAACCGAAGAGGCCCTTGCCGCCGCGCAGACGCGCCGCGATCTCGACCGATGCGACGATAGTGAAGACGGTCAGGAAGGTGGGCACCGCCACCATCGCGGTGAAGGCAGCGTGGACAAACTTGAAACCTGCGCCCACTTGCGGGTCCGCGAACAGGTGGTGGATGCCAATGGGCATCGAGAACACGAGGAAGAGCACGAACGCCACCCGGCCCATCGTGTCGCTGTAGAGGCGCCCGCCGATGGCGCGCGGCACGATCGTGTAGAACGCGATGTAGCTCGGCATGAGCCAGAAGTAGACGATGGCGTGCAGGGTCCAGGAGAAGAACACGCGCGCCAATCCGGCATCGATGGTGTCCTTGAAGCCGAGCGCCACCGGCAGGATCAGGAAGATGATCTCAATCGCCGCGCCTACCGAGGTCCACGCCCAGAGATACGCGCCCGCCACGTTGCCGAACATCGCCAAAGGCACCCGCTGACCGACGTTGTTCTTCTTCCAGGCCCGCAGGTTGATGGCCATGAGTGCCACCCACACCCACGAGCCCACTACGACCAGCACGACGCCCAGGTAGTAGAAGACGCTGCCGATCATCGGCGGATAAAAAGTATAGAGCACCGACGCACGGCCGAGCGCGATCGGGGCTGCGGCCATCACCGTCCCGACGATAACGAGCCAGAAGCCGATCCAAGCCCAGCGCAGGCCCAACAGAGGGCGCTTCAACGCGAGCTCGGTGATCGCATAACCGAAGCCCATCGCCACGAGCGTCGGAAAGACGTAGCCCATCACCGTGCCGTGGCCGGTGACCGAGCGGTAGTAGTGCTCTGGATCGCCCACCCATGCGCTGAGCGGGCTGCGCACGAACATCTGCCATTCGCCGAGCACGATGGCGACCGCGAAGGCCACGAAGGCCACCCAGAAATGCGCGAGCACGAGTCGTTTAGCGAGGAACACAGCTCATCCTCTCTCCTCGCCTTGCCTTGGCGAGAAACTCTTCGGCCGGTAACACCTGCACGCGCCCCCACATCGCCTCATGTCCCGTGCCGCAATACTCGTGGCAGGGCATCAGGCGCTCGCCGGCCTTGTCGAAGCGGGTGGTAAAGGTGGCGATGAAGCCGGGAATTAGCATCACGTTCGCATTGGTCTTGTCGACGACGAAGCCGTGGATGACATCGGTGCTCGTGGCGCGGAAGGTGACCGGCATGTCGGCCGGCACCACGAGGCATTGCGGCTCGAAGGAATACTGCTGCGCGATGAGGCGCACCATGACCTTCCCGTCGGCATCCAGCGTCGTGCCCAGGTTGTTCTCGACGAATTCGCCCGAAATGTGAAGTTTGCGCGGGTCGATGGTCTCGACGCGCGACGGTGGCATCGATGCCCAGTGCAGCCCGGTGAATATCATCATCGCCAGCAGCATCGCGATGATGAGCATGACGATGATCGCCCACCGGCGCTCGGCTCCGTCGGCGACAGCCACCGAGTCGTGCGCGGCGCCCGTCGGCGTCACTGGACTGCTCCCCGCGGCAGGAAGGCGAAGAAGTAGAAAATGAAGAAGATCGCGACCACGATGAAGGTGGAGACCCCGACGACTGCGAACGCGCCGGCCGGGCCACGCCGCAGGATTGCCTCGACGCGCTCGTCCTCGTGCGTGAGATCCGAAGCACTCGGCGTCTTTGGGTCAGCGTCATGAATTGCCATCGTGTAGTCCTCTTCCCGTTGTTCTATTCCGGAATGAGCGGACGTAGCTCGCTGATCTGTGCCGGGGTCACCGGCGTGCCGCTGTTCTCCCACGCCACGCGGATATAGGTCACCACGGCCGCTACTTCGTCGTCGTTGAGGATGTGTGAGAACGGCGGCATGCCGTGCGGCTTCGGGTTCTTCTTGGTGCCTGGTGCGTAGCCGCCGTTCAAAACCATGCGAATCGAGTTCACCGGCGACGACATCGTGATCGACTGGTTGCCAGCCATCGGCGGATAGCTGGGCGGATAGCCCTTGCCTTCGTCGCCGTGGCACATGAAGCATTGTTTCGCGTAGATCTTGCGGCCGAGTTCCATCACGTTCGGGCTGACAAGTCGCGCGCTGCTGGTTGGGGGCGCCTCTGAATCGCGCTTCGGGAGTTCCTTCAAATAGACGGCCATCGCTTCGACATCGGCATCGCTGAGATACTGGAGGCTGTTGTACACGACTTCTGCCATCGGCCCATAAACCGTGGCTCGGTCCGAAACACCGGTCTGCAGCAGGTCCGTGATCTCCTTGATGCTCCAATTGCCCAGGCCCGCCTCGCGGTTGGACGTGAGTGACGGCGCATACCAGTTCTGGTTCGGGATCATGCCGCCTTCGAATTCCTGTGAGGTCTTCGAACCCCCCAACCTGTTGATCGCGGTGTGGCACATCGCGCAATGCCCGAGGCCTTCCACCAAGTATGCGCCGCGGTTCCACTGAGCCGACTTGTTCGTATCCGGCACGTACTCACTTTCGTTGAAGTAAAGGGTTCGCCAGCCGATCAGCAAGTCGCGTTGATTGAAAGGAAAACGCAACTCGTGCGGGCGATTTTTCTGACTCACCGGCGGAACCGACATCAGGTAGGCATAGATGGCGTCGGAGTCTTCGCGCGTTACCTTGGTGTAAGAGGCAAAAGGCATCGCCGGGTACATCAGGGTTCCATCGCGGGAGACGCCCTTGTGCATCATTCGGTAGAAGTCGTCCGCCGTCCATTGGCCGATGCCCGTCTCGTCATCGGCTGTGATGTTGGGAGCGTAGAGATTCCCGAAGGGCGTGGGCATCGGCCGTCCGCCTGCGAACTGATTCCCACCCGGCGCGGTGTGGCAGGCCACGCAATCGCCCGCGCGGGCGAGGTACTCGCCCCTGTTGATCGTCTGGCTCGTGGGGTCGGTGGCGATCGCCCCGGGTACCACCGGCAGATACCCGGGCATGAAGTACGCAATTCCGCCGGCGATGGCCAACACGACGACGACCGCGGCGAGGAGGACGTTTCTCGTCCTTTTTCTCATGTGGCGGGGCCTACATTTGGCTGCCGCACGAAAGCGGCATTCTTTGAAGGTTGGCCTTCGCCGGCGACGCGTCGGCGGGCGCATCGCGCGTGGCCAGCCAGCTGGCGACGGCATGTACGTCAGCTTCTGACAGGTGATCGGCAATGCGCTTCATGCAGTCAGGCCGTGCAGCTTGCCGGCTGCCGGTTCGCCACCGCGTGAGTTGCGCCACGATGTAGGAAGAGCCCAGGCCCACGAGCCCAGGGATGCCTGGTTCCATGCCGGTCAGGGTGGCGCCATGGCACGTGGTGCATGGTGGCACCTGCCTGCTGGCGTCGCCTGAGATGGCGAGCGTCGCGCCACGTGAGATCACCGACGCAGCTGCGGTGGTTTGCTGCTTTGCCTGGAAGGGGGGCCGCTCCTTTGCAAAGTGCTCCGCCATCTCTTTGAGATAGGCGTCCGGCAAATAGGCGACCAGGTAATTCATCGGCGGATACACGCGCTTTCCGTCGCGAAACGCCACCAGTTGGCTGTAGAGATAGGCGGCGGGCTTGCCGGCGATGCGGGGGAAGGATTCGTTGCCGCCGCCTTGCCCGCTTTGACCGTGACAGGTGACGCAGCCCTGGACTCGAGCCTCCATCGAATCCACTGTCTTGAACGCAGCGATCGTCGCATCCTGGGCGGCGGCGATGCCTGCGCTCAACAACAGTCCTGCGACGGCCAGTGGCCTGACAGCGTACAGTCCGAAGCGCGCGACGAAAGTGGAGGCCATCATCAGGATCCCAGTGCCCAGTCCCCGCAGGTGAGCGTACCACGGGTTGACGCGACAGGCAGACGATATCCGGGTCGCACTTTCTTGCGCTGGTTGGTGGACTCACGGGTCATGGTGCAGACTTTTCCGAACTTTTCGACGTTACTTAGGGTCGGGATCGCAGTCCGTGCGCGCGTACGCGTACAGGACTACCACGCCGATTGCGATCGGTTACATCATCCAGTCCGCCGGTCGTTCAACGGCGCATCGGTGTATGTCGCCATCCATGCCTTTGTCGTAAGGATCTGCTACCTGTTCGTCGTCGGCAAGATCGAGCACATGGTTCTGAAGTAGTCACTTCGATGTGCGCACATTCAAAGAGTGCGCGCCGTTATCGAATAGGGAATATTTTCGGAGATTCAACATGAAAGCGAAAAGCCGTACGCCGGTGGTCACCGGCATGCAAGTCATACCTGTTGCCGGGCACGACAGTATGCTGCTCAACCTGTGCGGTGCGCATGCTCCATATTTCACGCGCACAATCGTGATTCTGAAAGACAATCTCGGGAATACCGGTGTCGGCGAAGTGCCCGGGGGTGAGGGCATTCGCCAGACGCTGGAAAAAGCGATTCCCCTGGTCGTTGGCCAATCGATCGGCCTCTACAACAATGTTCTCAACACGGTTCGTCAAGAGCTACTGAACCAGGGCAAGTCCGCTCACGAGGCGACCGCGCACAAGGTCACATCCGCCAGCGAGGCTGCAGTGCTGAAGCAGCCGCACGAAATCAATCTGCGCACCGATAACGTGATCACGGCAATCGAGGCGCCCCTGCTCGATTTGCTTGGTCAGTTTCTCGGTGTGCCGTTGGCGGCGCTACTCGGCAGCGGCCAACGTCGCAAGGCAGCGCGCATGCTGGGCTACCTGTTCTATGTCGGGGACCGCGGCAAGACTGATTTGCCTTATCAGGCGGGGTCGGGTGGCAAAGATCACTGGTATCGCGTGCGCAACGAGGAGGCGGTCACGCCCGAAGGCATTGTCCGCCAGGCGGAAGCGGCCAGCGCGATGTACGGATTCAATGATTTCAAGCTGAAGGGTGGCGTGATGTCCGGCAGTCGGGAAATGGACGCCGCGGCGGCGCTGAAGACGCGCTTTCCGAAGGCGGGCATTACGCTGGATCCGAACGGCGCATGGTCACTGGACGAAGCGATCGGCTTGTGCAAAGGACGGGGCGACGTCCTCGCGTATGCCGAGGATCCCTGCGGCCCTGAGAATGGTTACTCCGGTCGCGAAATCATGGCCGAGTTCAAGCGTGCCACCGGTATTCGGACCGCTACAAACATGGTGGCGACGGACTGGCGTCAACTCAATCATTCATTGAGCCTGCAATCGGTCGACATTCCGTTGGCCGATCCGCATTTCTGGACCATGCAAGGGTCCGTGCGTGTAGCGCAGTTGTGTCACGAGTTCGGGCTGACTTGGGGTTCGCACTCCAACAACCATTTCGATATCTCGCTCGCGATGTTCACGCACGTAGCCGCCGCGGCCCCCGGGACCATCACGCCGATTGATACGCACTGGATCTGGCAGGAAGGGCAGGAGCGCCTAACTACGGAACCACCGAAGATCGTTGGCGGTGAAGTGTCGGTCCCGGATAAGGGCGGCTTGGGCGTCGACATCGACATGCCTCAAGTTATCAAGGCACACGAACTGTACAAGCGGGTGGGGGAGGGTGCCCGCGACGACGCCATGGCGATGCAGTTCCTCGTGCCCGGCTGGAAATACGACCCGAAGAAGCCAAGCCTCGGCCGTTAGCATTCCCTCGCAATCCTGCAATCAGGCAATCGTGCTTCTGTCGATGCCCGGGTAGTTGTCGATCTCTCTGAGTCCCCCACTCTAGCGGCGCTCGACGGCGCCATAGAGCGCTTCATCATCAATCGAATGGCGTAACTCTTTGCTTGGACCACTTGTGACTATTAGGCTATCCGAACAGCATTTCATGGCCGTGCCATACCGGCCCCGGGAGATACGCGGAAGGAAGGTAGCCTTGAGAACTGCGCTGCCCAAGGCAGCACGCTGGTAGCACTGAATATGCTGGCCAGCAGGTAGAACGGACGAAAACTCAGGTTCCAGAGCGCGAAGCCGCCAGTAGCCGGCGGAGCCTCGGGTTGTACGGATCGATTAAGCGGCAACTCGTTCATGTGAGGCCGCGGCAGGCCAGCGTGTGTTCCGGCGTGGCACTCTCAATGGATGCCAAAATCCTACGCGCCTGCCCCTGCAAGGCGCGGTACGAGTGCTCCCATGCGTCGTTATGCGGATGTGTCCGCACTGGGTCACATGCGCGACGGCGACCGCAATGAGTTGCTTGGTTTTCGACGGCAGCGCGCCGTCGGCGAAGACGCGCTGGCCGAACGTCCGAAAAGCACCGTAGATTTCCGGTGCAAGCTCCCGTCGTTTTTGTGCGAGATCCTTCGAAACGTCGGGATAGATGTGGTCTTCCATGGCAACCGTTCCTTTCTGTGATTGTGTCCCCTGCATTCAGCCACATTTGCTAACGAGGCCTGGCGCGCGTTCAGCGTACCAGCGGGTCCAGCTTGTCCTTGACCCGTGCCCATTCGTCGGCGTCGGGCAGCGCGGGCTTCATCGCGATGAACGGTTTTCATATTTTCGCTAGTTCGTCATTGAGCAGCGTAAAGGCGCGCTGATCCGGCGGTACGTCGTCTTCTGCAAAGATCGCCTCCACCGGGCACTCCCGAACGCACAGCGCGCAGTCGATGCATTCGTCCGGGTCGATGACCAAGAAGTTGGGTCCCTCCGAAAGGCGTCCGTGTGACAGACGTCCACGCAGTCGGTGTGCTTGCACCGGATGCATGACTCCGTCATCACAAAGGTCATGACGGCGTTCCTTGCCAGTAGTTCTCGAAGGCGAGTTGCGCAGGCGCAGCCCGTCGGTTGGTCTGGAAGGCACGCGCTATGAGTTGTCGGCGCAGTTCGCGTGTCATATCTGGATTGCCGCACACCATAATTCGTGAGCGTTGGGGATCGAGTTTCAAGCCGGCAGCCTGCTCCAACCGACCGTCTTCGATCAGTTGCGGAATGCGTGCCGTCAACGCGCCGGGGTAGGGCTCCCGCGTGACGACCGGCACATACTTCAGTTGCGCTGACGATGCCGCCGGCAGTTCCTCGTTCGGAATCGCCGCGATCTCGTCGCGGTAGGCAAGTTCGCCTCCGCGACGGACACTGTGGACGAGAACGAGGTTTTCGTAGGTCTGCCAAGTGGCCGGATCGCGCAGGATCGACAGGAACGGGCCGAGCCCGGTGCCGCTCGCGAGGAGCCAGAGGTCTTTCCCCGGCGCAAAGCGATCGATGGTCATAAAGCCATAACTTGCCTTCTCCACGCGAATCGTGTCGCCTTCCCGGGTCCTCGACAAAGGGCCCGAAAAGTCGCCACCCGGAACGAGCACGGCGAAGAATTCGAGATGCGAATCGTGCGCGCTGGATACGACCGAGAACGGCCGCCAGACCACGCCATCGTTCGCGTCGCAGAGGCCAAGCCGCGCATAGTGTCCCGGCGTAAAGCGAAAGCCCGGTGCGCGACTGGTGCGAAAGGACAGCAGAGTGGGCGTCCAGTGGCGCCGCACGAGGACGGTCTCGGTCGTAAAACGCGCGGCGGCAGGCGCCGGGGGCGCTTGCCCTTGGTCTGTCTGCGGCAGCGCGGGCTCCATGAGCGCAGCAAGCGCGCCGGAATCGATTGAAGTCTCGATGATGGGCTCCTCGAACGCCGCGTGACTCAGCCGCGCACCGCGTTAGCGGTCATCCGGGCGGAGGATTCCACCAGATGGTGCTCGTGCGGTGCGATTTCGCGGACGTTGAGCTGATTCTGGACGATTTCGGTTGTGGTTATGGCGGGTCTTCCGGGTGTGGGCACGCCGTTGCTGCGATCGCGGCGATAAAGAGGTATTATTGATACCGCTTAAGCTTACGCGTTCCGGTGCGCAAAAGCAATACTTCTAATACATCTTCTAAACCCCATGCACCTCACGGTCTTTTCCGACTACACGCTGCGGGTGCTGATGTATCTTGCGCTCGACCGGACGCGGCTCGCGACCATTCCCGAGATCGCCGCAGCGTACGGCATTTCGGAGAACCATCTGATGAAGGTCGTCCATCAGCTTGTACGCGCAGGGGTCGTGGAGTCGGTGCGAGGGAAGGGCGGCGGGATTCGCCTCGCTCTGGCGCCTGAAGAGATCCGCCTCGGCGAAGTCGTACGTGAGAGCGAGGGCGATGCGCCAATCGTCGTCTGCCTTTCGGGCGATCCGCATGCCTGCCGGATCACGTCGTCGTGCCGGCTCAAGGGTATCCTCGTTGATGCGTTCGATACGCTCTATGCGGCGCTGGACGAACACACGCTCGCCGACCTGGTCGAGAAGCCGCGGGCGCTGACGCAGGCGCTCATTCGATACTGAGGCCATAGCGGCGATCCGTTGGTGCAGCCATTTGCGAATTCCGCGAGTACTTGCGGTGCGATCACCGTTTGGCTCATAGCTTGAACCCGTACGGAGAGTAACAAGGCATGAATACGAAACTTGTCAGCAGCATAGATGCCGTAGCACATTCGCGACTGGTGACGATCAGCGTCGAGGCGTTGCTCGTGGACGTCGCCAAACTGCTTTCGGCCACGCAAGTCAGCCTTGTTGTCGTCTGTGATTCTGAGGGGGCGATGGTGGGCGTCATCACTAAGACGAATATCGTCCAGCAGATCGGTCGTTGTCGTGGGGGTGCCTGCACGACCGCAGCCGCTGACGTGATGACCCGAGATGTCGCCTACTGTCGCCCGACTGACTACCTACCCGATGTCTTGTCGACGATGGAGAAGCGGGGCTTCGTACACATCCCGGTCGTCGACGAGAATTCTAAACCGTTGGGAGTTGTCAATGCGCGAGATGCGCTCCGAGCCCTGTTTGCGGAAGAAAAGTACGAAGAATCGCTTCTACGGGATTACGTGATGGGTGTCGGCTACCGTTGAGGATCTGTCTCAGAAGCGGGCCGCGTGAGTGGTCGCATCACTCGGGCGGTGCATCCGAGCCCGAGGCAAGCTTCAACCGCATCCACTGCGTTGGGCCGGTGTACACCTACTTGATTCGCGTCAACGCCTTTCCGGAGTGGACAACGCTCGCCGGCTCACCCGGGTGATGGTCGTGCTGTGCAATCGAATACATGGTGTTGTCGGCGTTGGTCCCTTTCTTGTGGACACCCTTTACAGTACCGTGCCCTATGGCGCTGCGGTAGTGCCAGGTAACTTTAGTACCCACTGGAATCGTCTTGAACGTAGCTTTCTTCGTTGTAGTCATGATGCTTCTCGCTTAGTCAGTAAATCTGCACTCACGCATGATTTCATCGGCTCGGTGCATGATTTCGTCCGCGCAGCGGCCGCATGTGCTGCGCAAAGATGACGCTTGCCTACCAAAGGCGATACAGAGGATCGCGCGGCGTGCGTCACTTGCGTTCGCCTCTTATTTCGAATGCGGTGGGCCGCTTGTATGACCAGAGAGCGTCGCACCGCCCTCGTTTTCCCAACGCTCGGTTGCGCGCCGGTAAGCTTTTTCGTCTCGGACGGAGGACTGCTCGACCGAAAGATCAGCGGACGCCAACAGACGTCCATAAAAGTAGCGCAGGGCCTGCCAGGCCACCACGGCCGCGCTCGTGTAGAAAAGCACCTTTATTGCTTTTTTCATTGCTTGTCGTGATCGGTTGCATAAGTACTTCGTTGCGGCCGGCACCTTACTTAATCGTTGGCACGCGATGGAGTGCGAGTCCACCGCCATGGCCCTCGACGTTCAACATCCGTAGTCTGATCCTCTCAATGGCCCGAGAGGGAGACAGACCTCTGGGACAAACCTCGGTGCAGTTCATGATCGTGCGGCAACGGAATAACCGGTACGGATCGTTGTTCAAATCATCCAGACGTTCCTGGGTTGCTCGGTCCCGACTGTCGCTAACGAAGCGATATGCCTGTATCAGGCCGGCCGGGCCAACGAACTTGTCCGGGTTCCACCACGACGAAGGGCACTGGCTGGTGCAACACGCACACATGATGCATTCGTACGAGCCATTGAGCTTTTCGCGATCTTCCGGTGACTGCAGGCGTTCCTTTTCGGGAGCCGGTTCGTCGTTGATCAGATACGGCTTGATCGAGTGATACTGTTTCCAGAACCGGGTCATGTCGACCACGAGATCGCGGATGACAGGAAAGCTCGGTAAAGGTCGTAACTCCACCGGCTCCTTTAGCTCCCGGACCCGGGTAACGCACGCCAATCCGTTACGGCCGTTGATATTTATCGCGTCGGAGCCGCACACCCCCTCGCGGCAGGATTTTCTGATGGTGAGAGAATCGTCCTGAAAATTCTTGATACGGAGAATGACATCCAGGAGCATCGCGTCGGTTGGCTGCAGGTCGACCTGAAAATCCTGCATGTACGGCTTCTCATCGTGTTCCGGGTTGTAACGGAAAATCGAGAAATGCATGGTTGTCTCCTGACGCGTTGCCTTGACCGGGAACCGCTACGCGCGTTCCATCCATAGAATTCGCATAACCCACACTCCCAGTGCCGTTAGGCCAAACCCCAGCAGCACGAGCAGGCCAACGCGAAAAACCATGGCGTGAACGTAATCCAGGATCACATCGCGAACGCCTACCCAAGCGTGCGCCAATAGGGCGGCAAAAAAGACAACGGTGGCGATGCTCACACTGGAGCCCATCATCCAGCCGTGCCATGCGGGATAGGAATGCGGTGGGTCGACAAGGAAATGGGCCAGCAAAAATACAATGAATAACAACATATAGACTGCGGTTATCCGCTGCACCAGCCAAGCGAGCAATCCCGTGAAGTTCTTTCTCATAGCAATGCGCCAGCAGCGAGAAGCGCGACGGCTATGCCACCGAGGTTCACGAACCACGCGCTACGACGCGCCGCGGGCAACTGCGAGCCGATGTCGACGTCGCTCAGCAGATGGCGGATCCCCGCCAACAAATGATGGGCCAGCACCCAAACAAAAATGATCGCCGCACCTCGGAACGCGAACTTGTGGAATAGGCTTATGACCTGTTCGTAGGATTGAGGTCCCTGCAGAGACAAATCGAGAAGATACATGCTGAATGGAACACTCAGCGTCAAGAAGATACCTGTCACCCGATGGGTAATGGAAGTCAGCGCACCCACCGGCATCTGAATTTGCATCAGATTGAAGAATACCGGCCTTCTCCTCTTTGACGCTGCCATGTCGCGAATGCTCATTTGTGATGACGCCTCTACGCTTCTTTGACCCGCTCATTCAAGAGATGCCTCTTTCCGGCATCAAGCTCTGCATCAGGTACAGTCGAATACTCGCCACGAGTTAGAAAGCCGTTGTGCCCGAGAAAAACTATCGCACGCTCGAGACGTTGCTGACAGCGGTGCGCGACTGCCGCGAATGCGAAGCGCATCTGCCGCTCGGTCCGCGCCCGGTGCTGCGCGCCGGTGCGACGGCCCGCATCCTCGTCGTTGGCCAGGCGCCCGGCGTGCGCGTGCACAAGACCGGCATTCCGTGGGGCGACCCCAGTGGCGAGCGACTGCGCGCCTGGATGGGCGTGGACAAGGACGTCTTTTATGATGAGTCGCGCATCGCCATTATTCCCATGGGTTATTGCTACCCTGGCCGAGGTAACGGCGGTGATATGCCGCCGCGCCGTGAATGCGCGGCGTTGTGGCTCGATCATTTGCTGGCCAAGCTGCCGCGGATTAAATTGACGTTGCTCATCGGTCAGCATGCACAGCATCACTTTCTGGCCAACCGCCGCAAGTCGTCGCTGGCCGAAACGGCCAAGGCCTGGCAGGAGTACGCTCCACAATACATTCCTCTGCCACATCCTTCGCCGCGCAATCAGCCGTGGTTCAAGCGCCATGCGTGGTTTGAAGACCAGCTCATACCCATGCTGCAAACGCGGGTCAAGGCGCTGCTCGCTCGCTGAAGTGCCCTTTGTGCGCGAAGGACTCTTGGCGGTCCCCCGGACTGCGTCCAACGTTGGGCGTAGCATCAGTACTTCCTCAGGTAGTTGAGTTCGAGCGCGTCGCGCACCATTTCCATCGTCTGGTTGGCGATGGCGCGACCGCGTTTCGTGCCGTGTTCGAGCGCTCCCCGCACCAGCGACATGTTCCGTTCGTACTTCGCGCGCCGTTGACGCATGGGCTCCAGCAATTCGTTCAGCACCGTCGTCAGCCGATCCTTTAGCTCCTTGTTGCTGACACCCCTGCGTTCGTAGCGCTCCTTCAGGTCCATGACCTTCGCAGCGTCGTGATCGAATGCATCAAGGTACAAAAAAACAGGATTTTCCGCCACGGTGCCCGGTTCCTTCGCACCGCGCGGGGGGCCGGCGTACATGCCGCGTACCTTCTTCGCCACCGTCTCGGCGCTGTCCTTGAGATCGATCGTGTTGCGGCGAGACTTGCTCATCTTGGCATTGCCATCGGTGCCTACAAGGCGCGGTACGCGTCCCACGAGTGCCTCCGGTTCCGGAAAGATCGGCTTGAACTCGCGATTGAAGCGCCGCGCCGTCTCCCGTGTCAGTTCGATGTGAGGCAGTTGGTCCTCGCCCACAGGCACGAGATGCGCACGGGGCAAGAGTATGTTTGCGACCTGCATCACGGGGTAGATGTAGAAAGCCACGGGAACCGACTTCCCTTTTGTCGTCGCATCCTCCGGGTCCTCGATCGCCTCCATCTCCGCCTTGAGCGTCGGATTACGGTCGAGCATGCCGACGGGCAGGAACCACGCGAGCCACGTCGTCAACTCTGCGTGCTCCGGTACCAGGCTTTCGATGACGAAGCTGCTGCTTTCGGGTTCAAGCCCCACTGCCAGCCAGTCGAGGGCCACTTCCCAGACGGCGTTCCGCACGCGCTGCAGGTCATCCGCGTAGTCCGAGACCTGGTAATCAGCGATGAGAAAGTAGCAGTCGTATTCGCTTTGCAGCTTGACCCAGTTTTCGAGCGCGCCCGCATAGTGCCCCAGGTGCAGAGGTCCGGTCGGCCGGACCCCGGTGGCGATACGCTTCCTTTCGCTTATGGCGTAAGCACTCATCGATGTCGAATCCGTGCGGTCTGTCGCGTCCTCTGCCGCGAACCGCACTCGGTTCGCGGCCGGACATCCAGCGGACGAAGTTGAGTGAGCAATTCAGGGCGAAGCCGCGTGCGGCGGATAAGTGATTACGGTGCCGTCAACCCTGGCAAAAGGCGTAAGCGTGTGCATGTTGGGTGACCCCGGGTGCGTGTGACCGAAGCCCCCCAGGCCGGCGACATGCGCATAACCGATTTCGGCGACCTCCAGCGCATCGGGGAGGGTGTCGCCGTTGAACTGCGGGTTGTGGCGAGAGCGAGGCACGGTACGCGCGTCAGCGAGCTGACTTACCGAGTGGGCCGCAAGCAGCGCGATAAATTCGGCGAGTGTCCGCGTCGAATGGCCGATTGTGAATACGACAGCGCTGAGGCGGTT
>Ga0070713_100000251_pt1 | contig 35250 bp, 20 predicted proteins | sample LARL82metaG_FD_65465 | JGI IMG/M metagenome (GOLD analysis project Ga0070713, IMG submission 65465) | Corn, switchgrass and miscanthus rhizosphere microbial communities from Kellogg Biological Station, Michigan, USA - LAR L8-2 metaG | ecosystem: Host-associated > Plants > Roots > Rhizosphere ... | reverse complement strand
CGAGATTGGCCTGCGTGAGAGTGAGCGCCGCGTGCTGTCGCGCTTCATCCCATCGGCGCGATCGTGGTATCGCACGCGACTCACGTCGACGGCTGCAAGCACGGGACTGCGGCCGTCCTTCTCCAGCCTGGCGAGCAGTCCCGCGGTTGGGGATCTCGTTACGCTGAACACCAGAACCGGCGCGACCCTCTCCGACGCCTGCCAGGTGCCGGACAATCGCACGGGCCGCGTCGTGGCGATCACTAACACCGCAATCGTCGTCGCCGACACTGCCAACCCGACCGGCGGCTACACCGACGCCGAGTACCTCACGGTTGGTCTGCAGTTCGACAGCGTCTACACGATGGACACGAACGCCTTCGGGACGCCTTCGGACATCGACAGCAACGGCAAGGTCGTCATGTTCTTCACGCGGGCGGTGAACGAGCTCACGCCCGCGAGCAGCACGTCGATCATCGGCGGTTTCTTTTACGCCCGCGACCTGTTCCCGAAGACGGATTCACCGCAGTTGGGCACGGGCTCGGGTTGTCCAACGAGCAACGTAGCCGAGATGTTCTACCTCGCCGTTCCCGATCCGAACGCGATAGTGAACGGCAACACACACTTCACCAAGACCTTCGTTTCGCACCTAACGGTGTCGACGACGGCGCACGAATTCCAGCATCTGATCAACGCGTCGCGCCGTTTGTACGTGAACACGGCGGCTACGGACTTCGAAGTCGTATGGCTCAACGAGGGCCTGAGCCATATCGCCGAAGAGCTGCTTTTCTATCAGCAGAGTGCTGGACTCGCGCCACGCATGGACATCGACAGCCTCGCGTTCATCGGCAGCCAGAGTCAGAAGAACATCGACGCGTACAACTTCGACCAGCAGGCGAACTTCGGCCGGTTCGATTCGTACCTGGTGCGGACGGCGACAAGCTCGCCATACGCGAACGACGACTCGTTGTGGACTCGTGGTGCGACCTGGTCATTCCTTCGCTATGCCGCGGATCATCGTGGTACGTCGGATGGAGACACGTTTTACAAGCTCGTGAACTCCACGACGACGGGCATCCCCAACCTGCAGCAGGTCTTCGGCACCAATATCTCATCAATATTCAGTGATTGGGCAGTCGCCCACATCGCCGACGACGTCCCTGGCGTCGCCACCGAGTGGCAGCATCCGAGCTGGAACTTCAAGGCAATCTTCCAGTACATCGCGAACCACAACTCACAGACATCCTTCCGTAACTATCCGTTGGCGACGACCTCTGTCTCCGACAATTTCCCGACCAATGTCACGCTGAATGGCGGTGGTGTTTCGTATGTGCGGTTCGGAATCGCCGCGAATCAGGTTGGCTCGGTGAAATGGACGACGCAGGCTGGTGGTGTCGCGATGTCGCTCGTGAGGTTGAAGTAGCGGCTGGTGACTGGTGACTTGGCTGGTCTAACGAAAGAACCCCGCGAGCTTTTCGCGGGGTTCTTCCTTATTCGCCAATCACCAACCACTAATCACCAATCACCCTTTAGCCGTGTCGTGCAATCCCGGCTCGCTCGCGAGCACTGCTTTCGCGATCTCGACCATCGGTACAGAGCGATCCTGACTGGTACGCTGAAGGATGCGATATGCTTCCTGCTCCGATGAACCGGTACGGCGCATCAGAATGCCTTTCGCGCGCTCGATGGTCTTGCGGTTCTCGAGTGCCTGCTTCGCGGCTTCCGCATCCTTGCGCGCGTTGAGCAGCTCCTTCGCACGAGTCGCGGCAAGGCGAATCGTCGAGTCGAGAACACGCGGCGGCGCCGGTTTCGGGAGAAACGCGATCGCCGCCGTTGCAGTCACGTCACGATCGCTGAGCGTCAACGATTGATCGCCGCTGAACAACACGACGGCCACGCCTGGGATGTTTTGCGTTATGCGCTCGGCGGCCTCGATACCCGATCCGTCGGGCATGTGCACATCGAGCAGTACGACGTCGGGAACGACATCGCGCGCGCTCTCGTATGCTTCGCGACCTGTCGCAACTTCGGCCACGACGGTGTGGCCGAGCGTCGCAAGCAGCTCGACGAGCAGCGAGCGCGCGTTGTCGTCATCCTCGGCGATCAAAACGCGAATCTTGGCAGTTTCACTCATCTGGCGAGAATCTGTATTGGCACGGAGTAGAGCGCCAGCCTGATCGGTCGGCACTCGAACTGCGACTGGACAACTTTGGTCGATCGTTCAAGCTCCGGCCACTTGCGCCAGCAGCTCCGACGTGCGAACCGGCTTTCGAAGCACGAAGTCCCCTTCCGCACCCGCACTTGCGCGCGGCTCCCAGCCCGTCACTACACCGATTCGCAGCGTTGGCCAACGCTCTCGGACAACGGCGATCAAGTCCCACCCACTCCCATCCGGCAAACCGATGTCTGTGACGAGAACGTGATACTGCGTTCCACCGTTCTTCGCCGCTGACTCGAGCTTGGCCGTGGCGTCGCGCACACAAGTCACAGTATCGACCGTATGCCCATCGCTCTCCAGTAGCGCCTGCATGAACTCACGGCTATCCGTGTGATCCTCCACCAGCAATACTCGCCGCGGAGCACGTGTCCGCGGTTTTTGATCGACGGCCGCGGCCGTTCCACCCACCACCGCCAAAGGGAAAACGAGACGAACCGTGGTACCCACACCAGGCATCGATTCAATCTCAGCGTGGCCGCGGTGCCGCTTCACGATGCCGTACACCTCGGCCAAACCCAGACCGGTTCCCGCTTTGCCCTTGGTTGTGAAGAAAGGCTCGAACGCACGCTCGCGAACTTCCGCCGACATACCGACACCCGTATCTCGTACTTCGACGGAGACTTCGTTCGGTGACGAGTACGTGCGAATCGCGAGGGTGCCACCGCCAGCCATCGCGTCGAGAGCATTCTGAACAAGATTGAGCAGTGCCTCACGAAGCTCGCCGGCGATGCCGCGGACCATCACACCCGGCGCGAGATTTCGGTCGAATTGGACAACGCCTCCCTTGGCGCGCTCCGCCCACAGCGGCCGCGTCATGGCGACGACTTCGTCGGAAACCTGGGAGAGGTCTACGAGCTCTTCGCTCTCGCCCTGTAGCGGCTCCTGCCGAATGAAGCGTCCGACGCGCGCCGCCGTAGCGGCACCTGTTTCCGCCGCTTTCGCGATACGGTCGGCGTAGTCGCGCACTTTGTCTGGGTTGTTCGCGCTGGCCTGAAGCAGATACGCCGCGGCCATAATCGGATTCAGCGCGTTGTTGACATCGTGCATGACGCCTGCAGCGAGCTGGCCGACCGCGGCGAGACGCCGTTCGCGCGCGCGTGCCTCTTGAAGCGCGAGGACTTCTGCCGTGCGCTCCTGAACCATCTTCTCGAGTCGCTCCGCTTCCGTCGACACGCGATCGTAAAGTTCGGCTGTACGCCGCGCTTCTTCCTCCAGCTGCCTGGCGAGCTGCGTCTTGACCGTCACGTCGCGCTCCACGGTCACCGCGCCGCGAATCTTTCCGTGCTCGTCGTAGAGCGGATTCGAGTTGACCTCGATGATGACCTGGCGTCCGTCGGGTCCGCGCTTGACCGCCAATGTTTCACCGCGCACGCGCTCACCACGGAGCGCTCGCGCGGTTGGATGTTCGTGCATGAACAAGCTGGTACCATCGATCGTGCGCGGACGGTCGAGCTGCCAGAGCTCGCGAAGCGTCGACGGTTGTCCAGTAGGATGGTCGTGGAGTGCCTGCGCGTTCGAGCGCACCGTGCGTCCTTCAGTATCGACCACTCTCACGGAATCCGGTATGACGTCAAAGATCGACTCGAGTTGCGCAACGCTGCGCGCCAGGTCTTCACGCAGGTCTTCCCGCTCGGTAACGTCGATGCCGGCGAAGAGTAGACCGCCGACGCCACGGCCGTTCTGGCCCCGGCGAGAGCGCTCACCGAGTGGAGTAAAGGTGACTTCGATGAGTCGGCGACCAGCGCGTGTCTGAAAGGGAATTCGTGCTGCGACGACCGGCACTCCATCCAGCGCACTGTCGATCTGATCGGTGAGATCGGCGAGCGCGTTCGGAAAGGCATCGTAGATGGCCCGGTGTGCCGCTCCTTCCGCGTCCAGTCCGGTCAGCTCTCGGTACCGAGTATTAGCACTCGCCAGCTTGAGATCCGCGTCGAAGGTCGCGAACGCCAGCGGAATCGCCTCGAAGAACAGCTCGAGGCGTGCGAGCTCCGGCGGGACGCCTTGCTCGTTGATGTCGTAATCGGTGCGGGGCGGGAGAGGCGACACAGATGCGGGAGGTGCTGGCTCGTGGCAGGCGAGTTGTAAGAACGGATAGGCCACGGGGCGACTCGACCAACTCGACGACCAGCGCGGCATTGCACGATGGAGGGTGCGTCGTCGGCCGTCAATGACGAGCGACGGTCACAGCGGGAAAGTGGTCACGGCGACCCCTTCCCGGCGCGATCTCAGCGCTGCTGTCGCGTGATGAGACGTGCTCCGAGACCATACGTGAAAAAGGCGTAGCCCCATTCAACGAGCACACTCAATCGGTTTCTGAAGCCCGCCAGATAGAGAATGTGCAGGAACAGCCAGAACCACCATGCGGGATAGCCGGCCACGTGCACGCCGTGGCCGAAATCGCCGATGGCCTTGTACCGGCCGATGGTAGCCATGTCTCCCTTGTTTCGGTAACGGAAGTCGGGCCGGCCCTCGCCGCGAATCGTGCGGAGAACGTTTCTCGCGGCGGCGCGACCGCTTTGGATGGCGCCCTGGGCAACACCGGGGACGGATTTGCCGTTCGTGGTCATGACGGCGAGATCGCCGACGACAAAGATCTCAGGATGATCGGGCACGCTCAGATCCGCGTTCACCAGAACCCGGCCGCCGCGGTCGACGGGCACCTTCGGCCCCAGCAATCGCCCGAGCGGCGAAGCCGCATTGCCCGCCGCCCAGAGGACCGTACGCGCGACGATGCGCTCGTCCCCAATGCACACCGCGTCAGGCTCGACGGACGTCACGAGCGTTTTGGTGCGCACCTCGACTCCAAGCTCCCGCAGGTCCCGCTCGGCATGCTCGGCAAGATCCTCGGGAAAAGTCGGGAGGAGGCGCGGGCCGCCCTCGAGGAGGATGATGCGCGCTGTCGCCGTGTCGATGCGGCGGAAGTCGCCGCGCAAAGTGTGCCTCGCGATCGTCGGCAGCATGCCCGCGAGCTCGACGCCAGTTGGTCCGCCACCAATGATCACGAAGGTGAGGTTTGCGGTGCGATCAGCTTCGTTCGTCGCACGCTCGGCTTCCTCGAATGCCGTGAGGAAGCGGCGACGGATCTCCAGCGCGTCATCGATGCTCTTGAGCCCGGGCGCTACCGCTTCCCACTCTGGATGACCGAAGTACGAGTGGCGGGCACCGGCAGCAAGGATGAGATAGTCGTAAGGCAGCTCGGTTCCATCGTCTAGGACGGCGACGCGGCGCTCCGGATCGACGCGTTCCACCGAGGCCATGAGGACTTCCGTATTGCGCTGCTTACGGAGCAGCCAGCGAATGGGGGCCGCGATGTCCGATGGCGCGAGGGTCGCCGTCGCGACCTGGTAGAGCAGCGGCTGGAAGGTGTGATGGTTCGAGCGATCGATCACCGTGACGCTGGTGAGCGTATCGCGGAACTCGCGTGCCGCGTAAAGGCCACCGAACCCGGCGCCGATGATGAGAACGCGGGGAGTGTTCATGGGATTCCCCGAATCTAAATCCGCTCCACCCGACCCTCGGCCAGGCGAGCGCCTAACGTGATCGCTAGCACGAGCGCGATGAGCAGCACCGAGTAGGCCGCGGCCGTGCCGAACGACAACGAGCGCAGTTGCGCCAGAATCTCGATCGAGATCGGCCGATTGGAATGAGTATACAGGACGACACTCGCGACGAACTCTCCGACGGCGGCGATCGCGGCCAGCATCGTTCCGGCGACTAGTCCGGGACGTGCGGCGGGCAGAACGACGCGTCGCATCGCCAGCAGCCAGGACGCCCCCAATCCGCGCGCCGCATCCTCGAGTGAAGCATCCATCTGTCGCAGCGACCCCTCGACAGCGCTCGTGAGCACCGGCACGTTGCGGACAAAGTAGGCGAGCGGAAGAATCCAGAAGGTGCCAACGAGCAGCACGCGCCCCGTGACCGGGCTGTTCACGTCGAAGGTTGCCGCGAGCCCGAGCGCGATCGCGGTCGCCGGAATCGCCCACGGAAGCACGACGAGAAGCTGCAGCAATCGCCGGCCCGGCGCTCGCGTCAGAACGATCAGATAGGCGGCGACGAAACAGACGACGATGTTCGCCGCAGTGGCAATCGCCGACATCCATACGCTGTTCGTGATCGGCCGCCACAGCTCCGGATCACTCGCGAGGCGACGGAAGTTGTCGAACGTGTACTCCGGCGGGAGAATTTGCGTCGTCCAGGCGCCGTCGCGGGCGAATGACACGAGCACGACCATCGCGTGCGGCAGCACGAGAAAGGTGACGACCACGATGGCTACGATTGGCGCCGCCATACGGGCGACGCGCGAGCGAACGACGATCCGTGTTGCCCTGCCCTTTCCGGTCAGTGCGTAATGACGACGCCGCTCCAGCCAGCGTAGCGCAAGGAGAGCCGCAACGGCAGCCAGCGCGAGCACGGTGGTCTCGACATAGGCGAGCCCCATCGATCCGTTGAGCTTGGAGACGAGTATCTGCGTCGCGAGCACCCGTTGACCGCCGCCGAAGATATATGGCGCACTGAACGACCCGAGTGAGCTCATGAACACGAGCAACATCGCGCCGGCGATCGACGGCGTGAGCAACGGCAGGGTTATGCGGCGCAGGGTGTGTGGTCGTGATGCCCCGAGTCCCGCCGCGGCTTCGTCGAGCGTCGTGTCATAGCGCTCGAGCCCCGCAGCGACGAACAGAAACACGTACACGTACATGGTGTAAGCGTGGACGAACACGATCGCCGACAATCCGGTGAGCGACCACGGCGCGTGGTCCAGCCCGAGCAGGCGCTGCGCGACGCGCGTGATGACTCCGCTCTCGCCGTAGAGGAAAAGAAACGCGATCACCCCAACGAGCGGCGGCAGCGCGGCCGGCAGCGTTGCCACCGCGCTCAGCGCGCGGCGCCCACGAAAATCGAAGCGGCCGAGCAGAAAGGCCAACGGCAGCCCAATGATCAATGCGGCGATGACGCTGCCGACGGAAATGACGAGCGTGCTCCAGAGCGCTTCGCGGTCGGCCGGGCTGGCGATGAACGCGCGCCAGTCGTCGAGTCCGCGCGCAAAGCTTCCCACGATGACGGAAACGTTAGGCAGCACCACGCTCCATGCGAGGAGCAGGAGCACGATCAGTGTCGCGACGACGAAGCGCCGCTTCATCGTGCGACGAGGGCGACCGGCTTCTGCAGCAGCTTCACGCCGACGTCGCTCCGCTCTCCGAAGTTTCCCTCCTCACAATCGATCTCGAAGGTGTAGGCGCGATCGGAGCCAGGAGCCTCCGGCACGGCAACCCGGTACACATAGTGGGATCCCGCGTACCGACGTGACTCGACCACGCCATGCCAGCAGCTCGGTGTCGTGCCGCAGACCTCGACCATTTCGGGACGAATCACCGCTTTCAGCGCACCGCCGTCGCCGTTCGATGACACCGCTGCGATGGGCGCGTGCTGCGTAGCGCCCGCGATGGTGATGCAGGCGCGATCCCCCTCGCGCCGCGCATCAACGAGCGTCGAACGCCCCACGAATGCGGCGACCTGCGCACTCGTTGGCCGGTGATAGAGCTCGTCGGGCGTGCCGAGTTGCAGCAGTCTGCCCTCCCGCATCACCGCCATCCGATCGGCGATCGCGAATGCGTCTTCCTGATCGTGCGTCACGAGTATCGCGATCGACTTGAGCTCGTGCAGCTTGAGACGCAACCATTCGCGCGTCTCCTGACGGCGCGCCGGGTCGAGGTTCGAGAGCGGCTCGTCGAGGAGAAGAACTGGCGGATCGATGATGATCGCGCGCGCGAGAGCGACCCGTTGCTGCTCGCCACCCGAGAGCGATTGAATCGGGCGTGGTCCGGCGCCATCGAGGCCAACACGTACGAGTGCCTCACGAGCGCGCTCGAGCCGATCGCGCTTCGCCACGCCGCGTGCTTCGAGTCCGAAGGCAACGTTCTCGGCAACGGACATATGCGGAAACAGCGCGTAGTGCTGAAAGACCATTCCGAAGCTGCGTCGCTGCGGTGCCTCGCTGGTGATGTCGCGCGGGCCGGTACGCGCGTCGTCGAGCGTGATTCGACCGCCATCGGGCTGCTCGTAGCCGGCGATCATGCGCAGCGTTGTCGTCTTGCCCGAGCCGGAGGCGCCCACGAGCGCCAACACTTCTCCAGGACGCACGGTAAAGGAAACGTCGTCGACCGCCGGTCGATCGGCGCCGGCGAACCGACGCGTGAGCTTGTCGATCGCGAGCGTCACCGCGCGCGGCAGCAATTGCGCACGTGCGCGTCCCAGTACTTCATCCAGCTGTCGAGACTGTCGGCGATGAGCCGCGGGTCGAGCGGCATCGGCCGGATTTCCGCGCGCGCATCGCGGATCCACGCCGGCAGCGAGTCAGCGGGAATGTCCACCCGGGCCGGCATCCGCACGAACTTGTTCGCGGCAGCGCGCAGCGCTTCCGGCGTCGTTACGAACTCGTAGAACTCCTTCGCGAGGTCCGGGTGGCGGGAGCCGCGCACGAGGGCGATGCCGTCGACGAGGAGCGGCGTGCCCGACGCCGGAATGCGAGAGGCGATCGGGTACTTCGTCGTCTGACGCAGCGTCTCGATATCCGGCATGTCGTACAAGCTCAGCACTCCCTCACGCTGACCGAGTTTCTGGTAGAGCATCGTCGGGCTGATCACGTACTCTTTAGTGTTGGCGTCGAGCCGTCGGAGCCAGTCGAATCCCGCCGCCGTCGAACCAGTGCGCTTCAGCTCCCGTGAGATGATCGCCGCGAATATGGCGCGCATCGACCCGCTCGCAACCGGATCGCGAATGATGATCTTGCCCTTCCACTTTGGATCGAGGACGTCGTCCCAGTCTTTGGGTGCGTCTGCCGCAGTCACGACCTGCGCGTTGTAGGCGATGACCTCCGGGGTGAGATACGTACCATACCAGAGGTTCTTCGGATCGTGTGCCTCGTCAGGCAGCTTCGACGCCCAGGAGGGGCGGTAGGCCGCCAACAAGCCTTCGTTCGCTGCGCGCGCAAACGTTTCGGCAGGCGCGCCGAACCAGACATCGGCCTGGGGATTCGCGCGCTCGGAGCGGAGACGGTCGAGGACGTCCTGCGAGCCCATGTCGACCCATTGCACGTCCACGGTCGGGTGAGCTTTTTCGAAAGCCTGCTCGTAATACTGAAGCAGATCCTTCCCATGCGGCGAGTACACCACGAGCGCCGTTCGCGAGTCACCGCTCCCACAGGCAACGAGCGCGGCGAGCAGCACGGCGGCCAGCCATCGAGCGAGGTCGCGAAGCATCACGGTTTCGGCGGGGCAGTCGGTGTGCCAGCCGACCGCTGGTCGGCGCTCAGGAGATTCACGAAGAGGCGCGCCCCGCCGGGCACACCCGCCGGCAACTGACGAAAGAGCGAGAGCGTCGTATAGACGTACGTCCCGGAGCCTAACGGCGCTACGAGGATTGCCCCATCGTTCGGCGATTCACCCGTATCGTTCATCGACAGCATGGTGCGGTAACGCTCGTCATGGGTCCGTGGCATGTAGAGCGATCGCTCCTGCACCCAGCCCTGCCAATCGCTGGGTCCGATCTTATTCGGCGCATTGAGAATGGGCGAGCCTGGGTCGGTGATCCGAACGGCCGCGTCCTCCTCGGTGACGCGATCGCCGGGCCTAACGAGGGTGATCGGATAGGGCATGATGCCGGGGTTCGCCATCTCGAACTGGCCATACTGAACGACGAGCGTGTGGCCGCGCCGCGCGAAGTCGAGAAGCTTGGGATTCGCGCCAACGAGCGCCGGACTCGACTCGTATGCACGTGGCCCCACCACCACAGCTGTAAAATGAGAGAGGTCTGCCTGCGGCACATTGGCCGGCTGTATGACGGTGAGCGGGATCCCGAGCTGCTCGAGCATGGGGGCGACGTTGTCACCGACACCCGGGATGTACGCGACGTTGAGTCCCGCGGCGACCAGCACGTTCACGGCACTCAAATCGATCGTTGCGTCACGATAGAGTCGCTGTGGGCGGATGTGGTCGTAGTCGATGAGGGTGTAGCCCCTCGTGTAGCGATGTCCTTCGCTCTCGGCGACGGCCGAAATCTGATGACGCCCCCCGGGCAACGTTCCACGAACATGAAACTCCACCGTGCGAATGGGCGCGTTGCCGGCGACAACGCGGCCGCCCGGAATACCCTGCGGCTCGCCTTCGCCACCGAAATTGCCGGCGTAATCCGGCAACCCGACCAGCACGGAGGATGAATCCGCCGTGAGACCAGCCGGCAGCTGCAGAGAGACGCGTACGCTCCGCGGATGATTGCTCGCGGAGCGCAACTCGACCCTAACGAGTCGATCGAATGGGCGATTCGCGGGAACGTACTGAATGGGATGCTCGACGGTCACACTCACCGCGGGCACGATGGCGATCGGTCGATCGATTTCGCCCTTCACCGGATCCGCGAAGCGATAGATCATCGGACGCCAGAACCCCAAGCCGACCGAGCCAATCTGCGCGGACACGAACGCCGAATGCCGACTGGATTCCTCCCGGTCCTCCGGCCGGGCGGTGATCGGGACGCCGAAAAGGTCGCCGATGCGGGGCGAGCGCAGCCACCATGGCTCCGTAAGGACCGTGTCGCGAATCGTATCGCTGAATTGCGCGCTGCCTAACGGCGGAATGCTTCGGGGCGCGAGTCGTTTGGCCGGCGCGGCTGCGCTCACGTCCACTGTCATCCCGCTCGCGGCGTCTCGATCGAAGACGGTCGTGGTGACCCGAATGGGCTCCTCGTCGGCCCACATCCCATGATCGACGCTGACATCCACACCAATGCTTGACGCCAGAATGAGCGCTCGCTGCGTGCGATCCATGAGCTCGAGGAGAGCCGCGAACTCGTCCAGACTGGCCGAGCTATCCGCGATACCGATGAGGTGCCTCACCCGATCGAGAGGCGCGAGCATTTTTTCGGGAGCGTTTGGGTCATACGCGCGCTGGACCGCCGCGATCGCGTACGGAATCGAATCGAGCGCGACTCGATGGGGGCCAGTCGTTCCGACCTTCAACCGCGTCCAGCTGGTGTCGATTCCGTCGAAGAGCGACGTCTCCGTCATGCCGGGTGTGACTCTGCTGACCCGCGATACCTCGAGTCGGACGCCGTCCATGATCGCGCCCTTTCGCCGCAGCGATCCGAACGCCTGCGACTTGTGCTGCGAGCGGCTCTCCGCTGCGATTTCGGCGTACGACTCACCACGGAGAGGCGAGTACTCGCCCACATCGAAGCGATACGTGGACTCGCCGCCGAAGCGCGCCGAACGATAGAACTTCAGCGGCGTCCACGGCTTCCGACCATGGGTGACGCTGCTCGGCATGCGGACACTATCGCCGGCAAGATCGAACGCCTCGCGCGCGAGCAGGCCGGAGACTTGATGGTGCCCGTGGCCATCGCGCGGCGTTCCGCTGAAGACTGCGACGATCACGTGGGGCCGGAAATCGCGGACGACGCTGATGACGTCACGGAGGATCGAGTCCTTCGGCCAGTGCTTGTACGTCTCTTCCGCGCTCTTCGAGAACCCGAAGTCATATGCACGCGTGAAGTACTGGTGACCGCCATCGATGCGCCGCGCCGCGAGGAGCTCCTCGGTACGGATCGCGCCTAACGCTTCGCCGAGCTCGTTACCGATGAGGTTCTGACCGCCGTCCCCACGCGTGAGCGACAGATAGGCCGTCTCCACCTGTCGGCCGCGCGCCAACCACGTGATGAGCTGTGTATCCTCGTCGTCTGGATGCGCGCCGACGACGAGGACACGCGTGTTGACGCCGAGTCCACGAATGAGCTCGGCCAGTTCGGCGGCTCCCTGTTGCTGAGCGCCTGCTTGGTGGATGGACAGGAATACAATGACGGCGAACGCCGCCAGAATGCGTCGAATCATCGGACGAAAGCTACGAGAGAGCGCCATAGCGCACAGCGCGCCGCGCCCTGAAAACTGTCAGGGAAGTTGTAGTCGGGGGAGGCCGCGTTTGGTGGTGGTCGGTAGTCGGTGGTCGGTTGAAAAGAAGGCGGCGCATCGCGCCGCCAATCCGAATTCACCAGCCACCAGCCACCAGCCACCAGTTACCAGGCACCAGCCACCGGTCACTATCTCGCCGCGCTCGCCCTTCGCCGACCTGACGTCGCCGGCACGGTGAGCACCTCGCCGACGATGCGTGCCTGCTCCTGCACGTGCGAGTTGTGGTAGCCCTCCGCTGGGGCCGCGCGCTCGGGCCGGCCAATGTACCGCAACGGAAGGATCGTTCCGATGTCGGCACGCAAGCGCGGGGATACGTAGCTCCACGCGCCCATGTTCTTGGGCTCTTCCTGTGCCCATACCACCTCTTCGACGTTGGGATACGCGTCAACGAGGCGGCCGATACCTTGCGGCCAGGGATACAGCTCCTCGACTCGAATGATGGCGATGCCGGACGGCCGCTCTTTTTCGATCAAGTCGTAGAAGATTTTGCCGCTACAGAATACGACTCGGCGTACGTTATCGCGCTGGCGCTCCGCCGCGGGATCGTCGATCAGGGAACGGAACGCGCCCGTCGCGAGCTCCTCGAGCTTGGACGCGGCCGCGGGAAGACGGAGCAGCGATTTGGGCTGCATCAGAATGAGCGGCCGCTTCTGGGATCGCAGCGCCTGGCGACGCAGAATGTGGAAGAACTGCGCCGGGCTCGACGGGTATGCCACGATGAGATTCCCCTCGGCGCACAGCTGGAGATACCGCTCGAGGCGCGCACTGGAATGCTCCGGGCCCTGACCTTCGTAGCCATGGGGCAACAGCAGCACGAGCCCGGAGTCCTGATTCCATTTCGCGCGATCGGCGGCGAGGAACTGATCGACGATCGGTTGGGCAACGTTCGCGAAATCGCCGAATTGTGCCTCCCAGAGTACCAGGTCGTTAGGCGACGCCGTGCCGAAGCCGTACTCGAAGCCGACAACGGCGGTCTCCGACAGCGGGCTGTTATAGATCTCGAATGTGCCACGTGCCTGCGGCAGCTTTGCCAGCGGCGTGTAGCGTTCGCCGGTATTGGCGTCGTGGAGCACCGCCTGACGATGTGAGAACGTTCCGCGCTCGCTGTCCTGACCCGTGAGACGGACGTTGAGGCCGTCGGCGAGCAGCGATGCGAAGGCGAGCGCCTCGGCGTGACCCCAGTCGATGCCGCCGTTGTGAATGGCGTCACGACGCCGTGGCAGGGTACGCTGCAGCGTGGGATGGAGCTTGAACGTTGACGGCCACTGTAACAGCTGCTCGTTCAACGCGACCAGCTGCTCGGAGCGGACCGCGGTCTCTCGCGGCTCCTCCGCTTTCGTATCCTCGAGGCCAACGGCGGGATATTCGTCCGTGTCCTCGTTCTTGGTGTCGGCGAAAATATGCTCGAGCGTATCCGCGAAATCTCGGTCGAGGCTCTGGACTTCTTCCTCTGTGACGACTCGTTCACGGACTAGCCGCGCCCCCCACACCTCGCGCGGCGAAGGGTGTACTTTGATCAAATCATACAGCTTCGGCTGCGTGAAGCTCGGCTGATCTGCCTCGTTATGCCCGTGGCGGCGATACCCTACCACGTCGATGAGAAAATCCTTGTGGAACCGCTGCCGATATGCGATGGCGAGCCGCACGGCTTGAATGCATGCCTCGGCGTCATCGGCATTGATGTGGACGACCGGAATCTCGAAGCCTTTTGCCAGGTCGCTGGCGTAGTACGTCGAGCGGCTCTGCGGTGGATCGGTCGTGAAGCCGACTTGATTGTTAGCGATGATGTGAAGCGTTCCGCCGACACGATAGCCCTCGAGCATCGCGAGGTTGAGCGTCTCGGCAACGACCCCTTCACCCGGAAACGCCGCGTCCCCGTGGACGAGGATCGGCAGCACGCGCGATTCATCGCGTTCGCCAGGCGCGCCGCCGGTGATGCGCTGCTTCGCTCGCGCGACTCCCTGCAGCACCGGATTGACGAACTCGAGGTGACTCGGATTGGGCGCCAGCTCGAGCTCGACCGTCCCGACGTTCTCGATCTGTCGTTCGCTGCGATAACCGAGGTGGTACTTCACGTCGCCGCTGCCGCTTGCGGAGTTCGTGTCACCGTGGTGACCGAGAAATTCCTCGAAGAGCGACTGATACGGCTTGTTGAGAATGTGGGTGAGCACGTTGAGTCGGCCGCGATGCGCCATCCCAACGACGACCGACCGCGCGCCCGCGTGAGCGCCCCGTTCGATCGCTTCGTCGATCATTGGCACGAGTGCATCCACCCCTTCGATGGAGAAGCGCTTCACATTCACGAAGGCGAGACCGAGGAAGCGCTCGAAGCCATCCACCTCAGTCAGGCGGCCGAGTACGCGACGCTTCTCCTCCGCCGTGAGCGGCGCGGTGATCTGTCGCTCCTCGATGGCGCGACGGAACCAATCGCGCTCGGCTTCCTCCTCCAGATGATCGAACTCGAAGCCGATGGTACTGCAATAGAGCTCGCGCAGGTGCTGGACAACGTCGGCAGCGGTGCCGGTCAGCTGGGTGCTGGTGTGTGCGTCAGCGAGGGCGGACGCGGGAATCTCGGCGAGATCGCTCTCGGTGATGCCGTGGAATTCCGGCCGCAGTTCGGCGGCGCCAAGCGGTGGTGACCCGAGGGGATCGAGTTGGACCGCGAGGTGACCATAGCGCTGGATCGCACCGAGGAGTGCGGCCGCCCCCGCCACTTTGCGGAGCAATGACTCGTCGATGGTGCTCTGACCGCGAACACCGCTGATCGATTCGGCGAAGCGAAAGAATTGACGCCACGATTCCTCGACGGACGCAGCATCGCGGCGATACTGCTCGTACATCCCGGCGATATAGCCGTCGTTGAATGCGCTAGTTATCGGAACGTTGCTCATTTGATGTCGATGGGACTACTCAAAATCTAGCCGCTATGCCTGGAGGAATGCCGAAATGGCGCTGGCCCGGCCACACACCGCCGGGCGAGAGGACGCGGGAGCGCGCGCGAAGCGCGCGCTACTCGATATAAGCTTCTCGCGAGCACCAGCGAGCGAGTACGCGAGTTTGGTGGTCGACTGACACCCGAAGCGTGTCAGTCGACCAGCAAACTCAGCGTAAATGTCGATCCGACTCCCAGCTCCGACTCGACATCGATGCGACCGCCGAGGAGCTGCGCCAATCGTTGCGAGATGTAGAGGCCCAGGCCTGTACCGCCGTGGCGGCGTGTGAGTCCTGCATCGACTTGAGAGAAGGGCCGAAACAGTCGGCGGGCATCTTCGGGAGCGATACCGGGACCCGTGTCGGTTACGGCGAAGCGCACCTCGCGCCGCTCCGCGCCATCCTCTTCCCACCGATGCGCGCTGAGCGTGATGCGCACGCTGCCACGATCGGTGAACTTCACCGCATTGCCCGCGATGTTGACGAGGATCTGGCGGACCTTGTCGATGTCGCTCGTTAGGCGCATCGCCTCGTCGGGCAGCTCGATCACGAGCAGCAGCCGCTTCTGCCGCGCCAGTGGATCAACGATGGCCGCCGCGGCACGTACGAGATCGGCGGCCAGGAAATCCGTCGGCCTGACGACTTCGTGGCCGGCCTCGATGCTCGAGAACGCAAGTACCTCCTCGATCATCACCGTGAGGTGATTGGTCACCGATCGCATGCGCTCGAGCACATCCGTCTGCGATTCCGAGAGCGGACCGATGACTTCGTCCGCGAGGAGTTCCTCGTAGCCTGTGAGTGCCGTGAGGGGAGTGCGCAGCTCGTGCGAGATCGTCGCGAGGAATCGGCCCTTGGCACGATCGGCGGCGCGCGATTGCTCGAGGAGCTCGGCCTTCCACATGGCGAGCGCCGCATGGTCGGCAATGACGCGCAGGCGCTGCGCCTCGCGCGCCGAGAACGCCGGAGCATGCTCGCCCCGCACGACGGTGAGCACGCCTAACAGGCGATCGTGAGCGATGAGAGGCGCGGCAAGCAGCGGTCCGATTCGAAGACCCGGCACGATGCGCGCAAGCGGGCGCTGTGACGCGGCGAAGTTCTCGACCGAGACGACGCCGCGGCTCTGCAACGCTTCCATCGCAACCGAACCGTCGAGCGGGAAGCGGTGCTCGAGACCGAGCGACATCGCACCCGCGGCGGCGACGACTTCGCCCTCCGCTCCGGAACCGCGAAGCACAGCGGCCCCTGACGCGTCACACTGCTCGGACGCCGCGGCGCAGAGCAGTTCGAGCAGCTCGGACGAGTCGGCAACGGCCGCCATATCTCGCGCCAGGCGGCGAAGCGACGTGTTCTCCACGTGCTGGTCGTCGGCGTCTTCGCCGGCGCGGCGAGCGACGAACTCCGCAACCTCGACAATCAGTCGCCCATCGGCGCCGCACGTTGCGCGCACACCAAAGCGCTCGACGCGGCCACCGTTAGAGATCTCGAGATCGAAATGGCGCGACGCGCCATCAGCGCGCGCCGCGCGCAGCATCCGCGCCGCGTGCTCTTCAGCGAAGAACGGGAACGCGCCGAAGAAATCGCGACGCGCGCATTCCGCGGACGAGCGTCCGAACACCCGCTCCCATTGTCGATTCAGCAGCTGGATGCGCCAGTCCGCGCCGACCACGGCAACCGCGTTGCTCAGTGCGTCGAGTACTGGCGCGGCATCGACGCGCACATTCTGTGGTGCGGGAGAATCGGCGATCGGCGGAAGCGTCTTCGACGTCGTATCCGTCTCTCGCAATCGCGATCGGTCTCCCGGCTCTGCGGATTGCCTGTCCTCGGCCGGCCGCAGCGACGCTGCCGACAGGCGGGACGTTTCCGTGACGTCCCGATCGTTTGGATTCACAGCTACATCCCGGACATCACGAGGGAACTCGCGCAGAGCGCGGCGGCGGCCAGGGCAGCGATGTTGGCGCTGACACGCCGGCGCGGCGCCATGATGCCGCCGCGCTGAGCACCTGTAAAGCCTGACTGTGCTCCAACGTCGGCAGGTACAGGAATCCCGCGATGCCGTTCACATCGAGCAAATGCACCTCTTCAGGCCGACGTGTCAAGCTCACCGCAATTACGGGAAGCCTGGACAGTAGCGGATCGCGTTCCCAACCATCGAGCGGAATCGTTGCCAGGAGATCGTAATCGCAAACGACGGCATCGGGCTGGTACTCCGCCGCGGCCTCGATCGCATCGTCGAGTCCGACTACGGCGCGGGTTCCGACACCGAGCGCGTCAAAGAAACGGCAGAGATGGCTACTCAAATATGGATGACGACCAACGCACAGCACACGCATAGTGCGTCAATATACCGTCGCCGTGCGCGTTTGTTCAGAGGTGCGGCGACTCGAAATTGCGTGATACGAGTCACCTCGTCACTCGCTTCTATTCAGCTCGCCATCCGGCTGGTCGCATGCGGCTGCGTGTCGTGCTCCTTTTCTTCACCATCGCTTTCGACAGTCGTTGAAGGCGCCGGCGCTCGGTCGTCCGCTGGCCGAGGTGTCATGTCCTGATCCGCGAGCCGCATGGTGCCCATCCGCTCCGCGGTTGCCGGAAGGGAAAGACGGAAGGTGCTGCCATGTCCCAACTCGGAATGGAGTGTGAGCGAACCGCGCAGCAATTCCGCAAGTCGACGCGAGATGGGAAGGCCCAGGCCGGTGCCCTCGGTGAGCTGCGTCTTTCCAAGCTGGACGAACTCCTGGAAAATGCGGTCCTGATCGTCGGGTGCGATGCCCTCTCCTTCGTCGATGACTTCCACGATGATGCCGTTGTCATCGCGACGCTGCAGGGCGACGCGGATTGGCTTGCCTTTGCCAAACTTGATCGCGTTCGACAGCAGGTTCAGGAGAATCTGCCGTACGCGCCGCGGATCGGAAACGACGCGGACCGACTCGCCGGTGTGTTCGATCTTGAGAGTCGAACCATACTGATCGGCGAGCGGACGGACGGTGACGAAGAGATCCTCCACGATTGACGGGAAGCTCACCGGTTGCAGGCGCAGGTCGATTTTGCCGGCCTCGATCTTCGAGAGGTCGAGCACGTCATTCACGAGCTCGAGCAGATGCTTCGCCGCCTTGTGTGTGCGCTCGATGCCTTCACGTTGTTTGTCGTTGAGCGGACCATAGATGTTCTCGAGCAACAATGTACTGTAGCCGAGCACGGCGTTGATCGGTGTGCGCAACTCGTGACTCATCGAGGCATAGAATCGGCTCCGCGCCGTCATCGCCCGCTCGAGGTCCTGCTGCCGTTCGCTCAATTCATCATTGAGCGCCTTCAACTCGTTCATCGTGTTGGCGAGCGAGACGGCCTGCTGCTTGAGCATTTCCTCATGACGCAGGCGCTCCGACACATCTCGCACGATCAGCGTGTAGGTCGTATCACGCGGCGATTTCAGGAGCGACACCGAGGCCTCGATCGGGAAGGTTCCCCCGTCGGCGCGGCACGCGGTCAGCGCTCGGACACTCGCCGCCGGAGCAAGCGGTTCGGGAGACGGATCGGTGCCGTTGCTCGCGTTGCTGGATTCGCTTCCCTCGGCGAACGAGCGCAAGGCTTGGACGGCCGTCACTCCATCGCTGAAGAATCGCGCCAGCGGCGCTCCGACGGCCTCCGTCGACGCACAGTGAAACATGCGCTCGGCAGCGGAGTTGAAGAGCGTGATCTTCTCCTGCTCGTCGAAGAGAATGATCGCATCCAGCGCCGAGGTCACGACCTCGCGGAAGCGCGCCTGCGACTCCCAGAGCTCGCGCATGTGGCGGAGCTCCATCTCGCGCCGCTCGCTCTCGCGCACGAGCGCTTCTTTCGCCGCCACATTGCGCTGGCGAACATACAGATCGACGAACGCCGCGACCTTCGAGCGCAGAATCTCGGGCTGGAACGGCTTGAACAGATAGTCGACCGCGCCGACCGAATAGCCCTCGTACACATACGCTTCTTCCTTGCTGATCGCCGTGAGGAAGATGATCGGGATGTACTTGGTTCGTTCGCGGGACTTGATCAGCCGGGCGGTCTCGAAACCATTCATGCGCGGCATCTGCACGTCGAGCAGAATCAGCGCGAAGTCACGTTCCAGCAACCGCCGCAACGCTTCTTCGCCGGACGACGCGCGCACGAGGTGCTGATGCAGCGGCTCGAGGATGGCTTCGAGCGCGAGCAGATTCTCCGCGCGATCGTCGACGATGAGGATGTCGACCGCTTCGGTGTCCGAAGGCGCGTGCGCCATCGCCCCTCCGCCGTTAGGCACGGATCGCACCCCTGTCATGCGTTACCCGGACCCGCGACATGCGCCGGCGAATTCAGCGGATGATCGCCTCGACCATGACGAGCTGCCGAGCCGCCATCCGCGGAGAGCTCGACGAGCTTTGCGGATATCGTCGCAATCGTGGCGACCTGCGCGCTCGGCACGCAGCGAATCGCAGCTGTTGGCATCGTCGGCGACTCGGCCGTCGCCGGATCCTGGACGAGCGCGAGACCGCCGCGGTCGAAGATGCGGCGAAGTCCTCGCGATCCGTCCGAATTTGCGCCGGTGAGAATCACGCCAATCGTGCCAGCAGCGTAGGCGTCCGCCGCGGACTGGAAAGTCACGTCGATCGACGGTCGGCTGTAGCGAACGGGCGGGTCCGTTGAGAGCGTGAAAAATCCACGGTCCACGAGTAGGTGATAGTCCGCGGGCGCGACGTACAGTGTGCCCGGCTCGATCGGCATTTTGTCTTCTACCTCCGCCACCTCCAAAGTCGTCCGTTCCTGAAGGAACGTGCTCAGCAGGTGATCGGACTGCCGATGCCGATGCTGGACGAGCACCGTGGGAATGCGAAAGTCCGCTGGCAGGGCCCCTGCCAGCTCGCGTAAAGCATTCAGTCCACCCCAGGACGTTCCGACGACCACGATCGAGTAAGCCACGGGTGAGTGCCGGGTACTATTTCACCTTTCGATACATCTTTTCCCGCGCGTGCATCTTCTCGTAGCAAGGCTCATACTTCGAGAACCGGAGTGTCTCCTTCGACCCGAGCGCCAGCACCCCGAACATCGAGAGGCTCTCGTAGAATAGTGCGTGCACGTGGTCCTGCAGCTCGCGGTCGAAGTAAATCAGCACGTTTCGACAGAAAATGACGTTGAATTCCGAGAAAGACCGGTCTGTTACGAGGTTGTGTTGGGAGAAGACGATGTTGCGCGTCAACGAAGGACTGAACAGCGCGCCGTCGTACTTCGCCGTGTAATACTCCGAAAAGGATTGCTTGCCGCCGGCGCGGATGTAGTTCTCCGTGTACTCCTGCATGCGGTTGAGCGGGAAGATTCCCGCTTTCGCTTGCTGGAGCACGACGTCGTTGATGTCGGTGGCGTAGATGCGCGCCCGATCGTAGAGACCCTCTTCATGGAGGAGGATCGCCATCGAGTACACTTCCTCGCCGGTCGAACATCCGGCGTGCCAGATGCGAATGAACGGCCACGTGCGCAGCAGCGGAATCGCGATCTGCCGGAACGCGAGATAGAAACCTGGATCACGGAACATCGCCGTCACGTTCACCGAGAGATCGAGCAGCAACCGCTCCATCATCTCGGGATCGTGAAGGACACGCGCCTGCAGCTCCGAGATCGTGCGCAGCCCTTCGGCTTCGATTCGCTTCCACAGCCGGCGTCGGATCGACGCGTAGGCGTACGAGCGGAAATCGAAACCGTAATGCCGGAAGATGCCCTCGAGCAGCAGCTCGATCTCGAGACGCTCGAGGTCCGAGTTGTAGGCGACGGGAGGCCCGGTGAGTGCTTTCCCCTGCGTTACCGGTACAGCCATACCCGCATCAGACTCAGGAGCTGCTCGGTGTCCACGGGTTTGGTGATGTAATCGGATGCGCCGGCGGCGATGCATTTCTCACGATCACCTTTCATCGCCTTGGCCGTGAGCGCGATGATCGGCAGGTTCCGCAGCTCGGGAATCTGTCGAACGGCGCGCGTCGTTTCGTAGCCATCCATCTCCGGCATCATCACGTCCATCAACACGAGATCGATCCCCGGCGTCCCCTTCAACAAATCGATCGCCTGTTTTCCGTTCTCGGCGAACGACACGCGCATGCCATGATCTTCGAGCACGCTCGTGAGCGAGAAGATGTTTCGCACGTCGTCGTCGACGATGAGCACATGCTTGCCGGCGAATACCGCATCCGCGTTATGCAGCCGTTCGAGCATGCGGCGCTTCTGTTCGGGCAGCTTCGCTTCGACGCGGTGGAGGAATAGCGCCGTCTCGTCGAGCAGCCGCTCCGGACTCTTCACGTCCTTGATGATGATCGTATCCGCGAACCGCCGTAATCGCGTTTCCTCCTCCTGCGACAGCTCCTTGCCGGTGTAGATGATGATCGGCAGATCACGCATCGCCGGATCGCCTTTCACCGTCTCCAGCAGCTGGAATCCGTCCTGTCCGCCCTTGAGGCCGAGGTCCAGCACCATGCAGTCGTAATGTGTCTGCGCCAGCTCCTGGAGCGCTTCCTCCGCGGTGGCGACGGCGGTGATCTCCACATCTTCGTGGGCAATCAATTCGATGACGCTTCGTCGCTGGGTATCGTCGTCTTCGACGACTAGCAGACGCTTGACTTGCTGATCGATGAAGTGCGAGATGCGATTGAACGAATCGTCGAGCGCCTCCTTCGTCACCGGCTTCTCGAGATAGGCGATCGCGCCTGCCTTCATCCCCTGTTGCCGTTCACGAATGCCGGTGATGATGTGTACCGGGATGTGTCGTGTGTCCGGATGATGCTTGAGGCGGTCGAGCACGGCCCACCCGTCGATGCCCGGCATATCGATGTCGAGCGTGATCGCGTCCGGTCGGAAGGCGTGCGCCGCCTGCAATCCGACCTCGCCGTCATGCGCGACGATGCCCTTGAATCCTTTATCGCGCGCAAGGTCGAGGAGAATGTGCGCAAAGTTCGCGTCGTCCTCGACGATGAGCACGACGCGATCGCCCGGTTGGAGATCGTCACGATCATCCTCGAAGCCGTGCGGCCGCGGCAGATCCTCCATCGGCGGAACGAGCGTATCGAGTCCGGTATCGGTGTTTTCCTGCTCGACGCCGATCGACGACAGATCCGGCAGTTTCCACGAATCGGATTCGGCTGGAGCTGCCGTTGCGGTGGACTGCTGCGTGCTCGGCGCCGTCGCTGTTGCCTGATGAGGAGCCGAGTCTGCCGGGCTGCCGCTGCCAGGCGACGACGCTGGAGATCGCGTCTCGGGAATTCGCGCCGCCGCGCTCGCCGTGCGCGCCGTCACCACACCACTCTCGCGGCCGGACGTTCGCGTCGGCGCGTTGCCCGAGGCGCCGCCGGAACGCAGCCGATCCGATCGGGGGGGCGCCGTCAGTTCGTCTTCGACCCGTCGCCGATCCTGCTCGTGATACTCCGCGGGCAGATAGAGCGTGAAGCTGCTGCCCTGACCCGGCGTGCTTTCGACGTGAATCTCTCCCCCGAGGAGTCGGGCGATTTCGCGGCTGATCGACAGACCGAGTCCCGTGCCGCCGTACTTGCGACTCGTCGTACCATCCGCCTGCTGGAATGCCTCGAAGATCAGCTGCTGCTTGTCGCGTGGAATGCCGATGCCGGTGTCCTTCACGGAGAAGGCAATCACCGCCTCGGCGCGATCGAGCGTTCGCGACGCAAACCGGCGACCCTTGTCGGCTCGGCGGATGCCCAGCGTGACGCCACCGCGCTCGGTGAATTTGAACGCGTTGGACAGCAGGTTCTTGAGAACTTGCTGAAGCCGCTGTCCGTCGGTGTAGATCGGTGACGGCGCGTCGGGCGAGGCATCCACTGTGAACGTCAGGTTCTTCTGTTCGGCGACCGGCCGGAAGGTGCGCTCCACGAAGTCCGTCACGTCGCGAACCGTGACGTCGATCGGGTTCACCTCCATCTTTCCGGCCTCGACCTTCGAGAGGTCGAGAATGTCGTTGATGAGGTTGAGGAGATCGGTGCCTGACGAGTAGATCGTCTGCGCGAACTCCACCTGCTTGTTCGTGAGATTCTTGTCCTTGTTCTCGGTGAGCAGCTTGGCGAGGATGAGCAGCGAGTTGAGCGGCGTGCGCAACTCGTGGCTCATGTTCGCCAGGAACTCGCTCTTGTACTTCGAGCTGAGCGCGAGCTGCTGCGCCTTGTCCTCGAGGGCTTGGCGGGCTGATTCTACTTCGCGGTTCTTCTGCTCCACTTTCGCATTTTGCTCTGCGAGCAAACTTGCCTTTTCCTCCAGCTCCTCGTTGACCTGCTGCAGCTCCTCCTGCTGTTCCTTGAGCAGCTCCTCCGACTGCCGCAGCGTTCGGGCCTGAGCCTCGAGCTCGGAGTTGGAGCGCTTGAGCTCTTCCTGTTGCTGCTGCAGCTCCTTCGACTGGCTCTGCAGCTCCTGCGTGAGCTTCTGCGACTGCTCGAGCAGCTCCTCGGTGCGCATGTTCGCCTGAATCATATTCAGGACGACACCAATGGATTCAGCTAATTGGTCGAGAAATGTCTGGTGGATCGCGCTGAATGGTAAAAAACTCGCCAGCTCGATGACCGCCTTGACGTCACCCTCGAACAGAATGGGGAGCACGATAATATTGCGCGGCGGTGCTTCGCCCAAACCTGACGTGATTTGGATGTAGTCGTCAGGCACGTTCGTCAGGAGAATCGGCTGCTTCTCGAGCGCCGCCTGCCCAACGAGACCCTCACCGACAGAGAAGCGATTGCTGACGTTCTTGCGGGCGCGATATGCGTAGCTCGCGATCAACTTCAGTGTCGGCTCGTCCGTATCGCCTTCGCCGATGAAGAACGCACCGTGGTGAGCGGAGACCAGCGGCGTCAGCTCGCTCATGATCAAACGCGAAACTGACTCGAGGTCTTTCTGACCCTGCATCATGCGCGAGAACTTGGCAAGATTGGTCTTCAGCCAGTCCTGCTCCTGGTTTCGTTCGGTAGTCTCGCGGAGGTTGCCGATCATCTGGTTGATGTTCTGCTTCAGCTCATCGAGCTCGCCCTGGGCATCGACGGTGATCTGCCGTGTCAGATCGCCCTTCGTGACGGCGGTCGCGACGTCAGCGATGTTGCGCACCTGAACCGTGAGCGAGTTCGCCATCGCGTTCACGCTGTCCGTCAGCGCCTTCCACGTACCGGCGACACCTGGCACTTCGGCCTGGCCACCCAGCTTGCCTTCCGTGCCCACCTCTTTGGCGACGCGCGTCACTTCGTCCGCGAACACGCGCAGCCGGTCGACCATGTTGTTGATCGTGTTCTTGAGGTTGAGCACCTCACCCTGCGCTTCGACGGTGATCTTCTGGCTCAGATCTCCGTTGGCAATGGCGGTGGACACATCAGCGATATTGCGGACCTGGCCGGTAAGGTTGGAGGCGAGCGAATTCACGTTATCCGTGAGATCGCGCCACACCCCGCCCGCGCCCGGCACCTTCGCCTGGCCACCGAGCTTTCCTTCCGTACCCACCTCGCGCGCCACGCGCGTCACTTCGCTCGCGAACGCATTCAGCTGATCCACCATCGTGTTGATGGTGTTCTTGAGCTCGAGGATCTCGCCGCGCACCTCGACCGTGATCTTGCGCGAAAGATCACCTCGTGCGACGGCCGTCGTGACGTCGGCGATGTTACGGACCTGCACCGTGAGGTTGCCGGCCATCGCGTTCACGTTATCGGTGAGATCCTTCCATGTCCCACCGACGCCCGGCACGCTGGCCTGCCCACCCAATCGACCCTCCGTTCCCACTTCCTTCGCGACGCGCGTCACTTCGTCCGCGAACACGCGCAGCTTCTCGACCATTGCGTTGATCGTGTCCTTGAGGTCGAGCATCTCGCCGCGCACTTCGACAGTGATCTTCTGCGACAGATCGCCGTTGGCCACGGCGGTGGTGACCTGAGCGATGTTTCGCACCTGATTCGTCAGGTTCGACGCCATCGCGTTCACGTTGTCCGTGAGGTCCTTCCACGTGCCACTCACACCCTGCACGCTCGCCTGACCGCCGAGAATGCCTTCCGTGCCTACTTCGCGCGCGACGCGCGTCACTTCGCTCGCGAAGGCCGACAGCTGATCGACCATCGTGTTGATGGTGTTCTTCAGCGCCAGCACTTCGCCCTTCGCTTCGACGGTGATCTTGCGCGACAGGTCGCCCTTCGCCACCGCGGTCGTCACATCGGCGATGTTGCGAACCTGAATCGTCAGGTTGTTCGCCATGCCGTTGACGTTCTCGGTTAGGCTCTTCCACGTGCCGGCGACACCAGGCACATTGGCCTGACCACCCAGAACGCCTTCGGTTCCAACCTCGCGCGCCACGCGGATCACTTCACCTGCGAACGCGTTCAGCTGGTCGACCATTCGGTTGACGACGTCCTTGATCTGCAGAATCTCACCGCGCGCCTCGACGGTGATCTTTCTCGTCAGATCGCCGTTGGCGATTGCTGTGGCGACCGCGCTCACGTCGCGCAGCTGAACCGTGAGGTTCGCCGCCATGCCGTTCACGTTCTCAGTCAGATCGCGCCAGGTTCCGGCAACGCCTTCGACGCGCGCCTGCCCGCCCAGCTTTCCTTCAGTTCCTACTTCCTTCGCGACGCGCGTTACCTCGCTCGCGAACGCGTTCAGCTGGTCCACCATCGTGTTGATGGTGTTCTTCAGCTCCAGCACCTCGCCCTGCGCACTCACCGTGATCTTCCGCGAGAGATCGCCCTTCGCGACCGCGGTCGTTACGTCGGCGATGTTCCGCACCTGGCCGGTGAGGTTCGACGCCATGGCGTTCACGTTCTCGGTGAGGCTCTTCCATGTTCCGGCAACACCCGGCACGTTCGCCTGGCCCCCGAGGATGCCCTCAGTGCCTACCTCCTTTGCGACGCGGGTGACTTCGTCGCCGAAGACTCGCAGTCGATCAACCATGTCGTTGATCGTGTTCTTGAGCTCGGAGACTTCGCCCTTCGCCTCGACGGTGATCTTCTGGGACAGATCGCCGTTGGCGACCGCGGTCGTGACCAGTGCGATGTTGCGAACCTGATTCGTGAGGTTCGCGGCCATGAAGTTCACGTTGTCCGTGAGATCCTTCCACGTGCCGCTCACACCCTGCACGCTCGCCTGACCGCCGAGAATGCCTTCCGTGCCTACTTCGCGCGCGACCCGCGTGACTTCCGCCGCAAACGATGAGAGCTGATCGACCATGATGTTGATCGTGTTCTTCAGCTCCAGCACCTCACCCTTGGCTTCGACGGTGATCTTCTGCGACAGGTCTCCGTTGGCGACCGCGGTCGTGACCAACGCGATGTTGCGAACCTGATTCGTGAGGTTCGAAGCCATCGCGTTCACCGAGTCGGTGAGGTCCTTCCACGTGCCACTCACGCCCTGGACATTCGCCTGACCACCAAGGACGCCCTCGGTGCCGACTTCGCGCGCCACCCGCGTCACTTCGCTCGCGAATGCATTCAGCTGATCAACCATTCGATTGACGGTCGATCCGATGCGGAAGAACTCGCCCTGGACCTGCTTGCCCTCGATCTCCAGCTCCACCTTCTGAGACAGATCGCCTTCGGCAACTGCCTTGATCACGCGCGCGACTTCCGAAGTCGGCTGCACGAGGTCCGTGATCAGGCCATTGATCGAATCCACGGCCACGGACCATTGCCCCGAGGCTGGCCCGATCGAAGCGCGGTCGCGCATCTTGCCTTCACGACCCACCGTGCCGGCGATGCGCGCCATCTCGTTCGTTAGGCGGTTGTGCCGCTGTGCGACGCTGTTGTAGGCGAGAATGAGCTCCGCCATCAACGGGTCGCCGTTCGGCTCGAGACGGACCGAGAAGTCGCCCGAGTCCATCGCGCGAAGTCCGGCGAGCAACCGCGTCAGCGCGCGGTCGCGCGACGTGCGTCGCTCCGGACCCCGGCGCTCGGGATGCTGATCCTGCTCCCCACCGTCGCCGTTGGTCTCTTCCGCCGTCGCAACAGACCGATCGTCGGCGGCACGTCGCCGCCCGTTCTTGTTCCGGCGGCTGCGCTTACCGTTGCCGCTGCGTTGCTCGGTCTCTTGCTCTTCTTGCTCGTCGAGGTAATCCGGTCGTTCGCCGACTCCCACGGTCAGCTCCTGGCGATTTGTAATGAAAGGACGTCGACCATCGGGCGTGATACGATGGCCGGAATTCGAGATGATCTGGTGCCTGAAGTGCGCGAGAACCCCGCCGTCGCGGGGCGCCTCAAAAACGACAGCGACGCGCGATTCCGGGCTTTCTCCTGTTCTTCAAGACTGATGCCGGACTCAGGCACTCTTCACCGCAACTGTTCGCGTGAAAGTGAGGCCGAGCGCGTCGAGAACTACCATAGTTCAGCAAGAAGCGGGCAAGTTCGTCTGTCCGCGTTGGTTCCTCAGCTGATCCCGATCGCGCGCGTCATTTCACCCTGCCGGCCGCCCTTCTCGATCGGGAATGGTTGCCGTCAGGACCCTCACGGCAATGCCGCCGTTCCGCGTCCGCAGACGCTCCTCGAGGCCGAGACGCAGCTCGTGCTCGAGCCGCTCATTAGCCGAGAGCATCGTGAGCCGCCACCTCGGATACTTCGCGCGCAGCACCTGACCGAACCGCGCGTACAAATCGCGCAGGCGTGCTGCCTCGCCAACACGTACTCCATACGGCGGATTCGTTACGATGTCGCCCGCGGCGCCCGTCGCACCCGCAATGGCGGACACCGCCCGAACCTCGAACCGAATATCCTCGCGTACCCCCGCGCGCTCAGCGTTTGCGATCGCGGCGTCGATCGCCCCGGCATCACGATCCGATCCCGAGATGGTCGCCGGGGCCGCCGGCAGTATCATCTCAGCCGCGCTGGCTCGAAGCCGCGTCCACATTGTCGCATCGAAGCTGGGCCAGGACTGGAAGGCGAACGGCCGACCAAGCCCGGGCGCAATTCGTCGGGCGAATAGCGCCGCCTCGATTGGAATGGTGCCCGACCCACAGAGCGGATCGACGAGCGGGCTGTTGCCCATCCAATCAGCCGCAAAAAGCAGCGAGGCGGCGAGCGTTTCGCGCAACGGCGCCTTGGCCACTGCCCTCCGATAGCCGCGCTGGTGGAGTAGGGCGCCGGAGCTGTCGACGCTGACGGTGAACTCGTCACGGAAGACGCGGATCACGAACAGCTGGGCTCGAGTCGACGAGTCGGTCTCCGCCTCGTCGTCACCAGGGGATTCAATCGTGACTCCAACGCCGAGGCGATGCTCGATTGCCTCGCCGAAGCGCTGAGCGATAGCTCCGGTGTGATAGAGCCGGGATTTCTTGCTCGTGACGCGAAAGCGAACCGCGGTGCCCGGGCTCAGATACGTCCCCCACGGTATCGCACGCGCCAAGCGCTCGAGCTCGTGAAATGCTTGCGCCCGAAACGACGCGACGCGAACCAGCACTCGGCTTGCGACTCTGAGCCAGAGATTCGCGCGCGCGACCATCTCGAGCGATGCGCGAAAGCCGACGCCGCCAACCTCCTCGTTAGGTTGAACGCCGAGAGCGGCCAGCTCGCGCGCGACGATCGGCTCCAGTCCGGGAGCCGCCGCGGCGAACACGTCGAGCGACGCGCCGGCGCTACTTCGCGTCGCCGATCGGCCCGGCGGTGGTCGACGTGGCACCAGAGAGGTCGGCGTGTGACCGTGACGACGCTCGGCGCGCTGGGCGCGATTGCTTTCGAAGCCGCAGCGGCCCGACATAACGCTCCAGCAGTCGGAACCCAAGCAGCACGACGAACACGGCGAGATAGATCAGCGGAAAGAGCGTGTCCTTCTTCACCGCCCAGAGATAGTGCACCGTACCAGTGATCGCGCAGAGGTAGATAAGGCGGTGGAGTCGTGCCCACCGCGCTCCTCCAAGCCTGCGCACCGAGGCATTGGTAGACGTGAGCGCGAGCGGCAACATCAACACGAATGTCGTCATGCCGATCAGGATGTACTTGTGCTTCACGATCTCGCCGCCCATCGCACGCCAATCGAAGAACCAGTCCACACCCACCCACATGCTCAGGTGGATACACGCATAGAAGAATGTGAAGAGGCCGAGCATGCGACGGTACTTCGCCAGCGCACCGAGGCCGAGCAGCTCACGTACTGGAGTGACGGCAAGCGTGATGGCGAGAAGGCGCAAGGTCCACAGACCCGTGAAGATCTCCGCCTCGCGTATTGGATCGGCACCTAATGCCTCCGGTCTGTCGTGGGTGACGCCCCAGAAATTCCACGCCAGCAGCGCGGCGGGAACGAGACAGAGAAGGAAAGCGATTGGCTTGGCGCGCCGCAAAACATTCACGAATTCACACCGCGTGCGCGCTCAATAGTTTCGTCGGAGATCCATCCCCGAGTACATGCTCGCGACCTTGTCCGCGTAGCCGTTGAACATCAGCGTGCGTCTCCGGCGAAACTCCCCGATGCGGCGTTCGGTCGCCTGCGACCAGCGTGGGTGATCGACCTCCGGATTCACGTTCGCGAAGAAGCCGTACTCGTCAGGCGCGGCAATATTCCACGTCGTTTCGGGTTGGCGGTCGACGAAGGCGATCTTCACGATCGACTTGATCCCCTTGAAGCCGTACTTCCATGGCACGATGAGCCGGATCGGAGCGCCGTCCTGATTCGGGAGCGGTTTGCCATAAAGACCCGTGGCCATGAGCGTCAGATCGTTGGTCGCTTCGTCCATCCGCAGCCCTTCGATGTAGGGCCACCGGAGTACGGGGCGCCGCTGGCCCGGCATCTCGCCTGGACGCAGCACGGTCGTGAACGCGACGTACTTGGCGGACGGCTCTGGCTCGAAGCGCTTGATCATGTCGGCGAGCGGAATGCCCTGCCAGGGAATGACCATCGACCACGCCTCGACGCACCGGAGGCGATAAGTACGATCGACGACCTTGTGTGGCTTGATGAGATCGTCGAAGTGATAATCGCCTGGCTTCTTGCAAAGCCCTTCGACGCGGACTGTCCAGGGCTGCGGATGGAAGCCCGCTGAATTTTCCCTTGGGTCTTCTTTGTCGGTGCCGAACTCGTAGAAGTTGTTGTACGAGGTGATCTGTTCGTACGTGTTCAACTTGTCTTCGGGCTCCTGGCCGGCCCCCGCGATGGCGACCTCGCTCGAGTCGCTGCTCGAGCCGCGCGCTTCGGAATTGCACGCGAGGAGGCCTGCACCCGCGGCCCCAAGCACCCCGGCGGCGACGAGGAACCGCCGTCGGTTGATGTAGAGGGATTCGTCGGTGATCTCCGACGATTTGATGTCTTCAGGGCGCTTGATCCACATCGAGTGTTCTCCGTTGCGTGCGCGGCGACCGAGTACCCGGAAGATACTGCTTCTCTTTGCATCCGGTTCCTGGATCCTCTGCAAAGGCGCCTCACTTCCGCGCCCCCAGGTTCGTCGAGAAAACAATTATCAAAAGTGTTGAACCATGGAGGACGCAGAGGTCACAAAGAGAGGCAGTTCTTCTCTGTGTTTCTGCGTGTCCTTTGTGGTGAAGAAGGAGATTGCAGAGGCCATTGCTCAGCACGGCTGCATCGTGGTATACCGGCGTCTGCAGTCAGTACACGGAACGGATCGTGCCCAGTTTGTTTCCATGGAGAAATCATCTCGGGCCCACGCTCGCGACGTGCTCAATGCGCGCTTTGGCCACCGTGACTTTCAGAAGGGTCAGTGGGAACCGATCAAGGCGGTGCTCGAGGGGCATGACGCGCTGGTGGTCATGCCGACTGGAAGTGGGAAGTCGATCATATATCAACTGCCGGCGCTGATGCTCGAAGGACTGACTGTCGTCGTCAGTCCGCTCATCGCGCTCATGAAAGATCAGCAGGACAAGCTCACGGCCTGCGGTGTGGATGCGCTCGCCATGCACTCGCATCTCACCGAGTCCGAGACGCGAGTGCTCGAGCAACGAGTTCTCGACGGGCAGGGCGAGATCCTTTATCTCACACCGGAGCGCTTCAAAGATCGGGACTTCTTCGAGCGGCTGCTGTCGCGGTCCGTGAGTCTTTTCGTTGTCGACGAAGCGCACTGCGTGAGCCAGTGGGGACATGACTTTCGCCCCGACTATCTGATGCTCGGCTCAATCGTGAAGCGGCTCGGCCGGCCTCCGATCCTCGCGCTCACGGCGACCGCAACCGAGGAAGTGCGGAAGGACATCGCCCGTCAGCTCGGCATGCACGATCCCGTGGTGACGATTACCGGATTTGCGCGGCCGAACCTGCGTTTCGAAGTTCAGCGAACTGTCAACCAGCGCGAGAAGGACGCCGCGCTCAAGAGTCTACTTCGCAACAACGAAGGAGCCGGCATCGTATACGTCGCCACGGTGCGTGAAGCGGAGCGATTGTACGAGGAGCTTCGCCATGACTTCCCGATCGGGCTCTATCATGGGAAGATGGCCGCCGCCGATCGAAAGGACATGCAGGAGCGCTTCATGGCCGACCGATTCAAGGCGATGATCGCCACCAACGCCTTCGGCCTCGGTATCGACAAGAGCGACATCCGCTTCGTCCTGCACTATCACTTTCCGGGGAGCGTCGAGTCCTACTATCAGGAGGCCGGTCGCGCGGGGCGCGACGGGGATCCGGCAACGTGTACGATTCTGTATCGCGTCGAGGACAGTCGCGTGCAGTCGTATTTCCTCGGTGGCAAATACCCGGACGTCGAAGAGGCGGCGCGCGTCGCGATCACGCTCGAGCAGGTGCCGCTCCGGGAGCAAGTACACCTCGACGATCTCGCCGACAAGTCCGGAGTGCCGCGACGCAAGGTGCGCATCGTTCTCGTGCTGCTCAAGCGCCACGGCCTCGTTCGGGAGTATCGCGGGGGAAGTTGGGAGCGACTCTCCACCGAGCGCCTGACCTCCATCGATCTCAGCGCCGACCTCACGGATTACGAAGCACGCCGGATGCAGGATCGGGCGAAGCTCCGCGCGATGGTACAATACTGTCAGACGGCGCAGTGTCGCACACGATTCATCCTCGACTACTTCGGGGAGGATGTGGAATCGGAATGGGAGTGTTGCAACTGCGACGCGTGCGACGCGATGTCACGGTGGCGTGGGCGGCGAGCCGCGGAAGCGGTCGGGGTGTAGACCGACCGGGTCGTGGAGGGTAGGCTTGGGAGTCGCGCCGCGGAGCGCGACAGTTCCACCTCCCTTCCCTCGACATGCGTCCTGATCAGTTCCTCGATCGAATTCTGTATCACAATTCGATGCGGCAATGGGGAATCGCGATCGCGGTTGCCCTCGTCGCGTTTCTCGGGCTGCTGCTCGTTCGGTTCGTCCTCGTTGGGCGGTTGGGCGCGGTGGCCAAACGGACGGCCACCGAGTGGGACGACATCCTCGTCGAGCTCGTAGCGCGCACTCGTCCGTACTTCCTCGCCGCGACGGCGATCGTTGTCGGATCGCATTTCCTCGCCCTGCCGGCGACGACGGACCACTACTTCGACGCGACCTTCGCGCTCGTGCTCCTCGTGCAGTGCGGGCTCTGGGGTGCCGGCGCGGTGGACCTTTGGATACAACGTCATTCGTCGCTGCGCACGGCGCACTCCGACATCGCGAGCGCGACGACGATGCGCGCGCTGGGACTTGCCGCGAAGCTGGTCCTCTGGACGATCGTATTCATCACCGCGCTCGACAAGTTCGGCGTCAACGTCACGACGCTCGTCACTGGACTCGGCATTGGCGGTGTCGCCATCGCCCTCGCCGTCCAGAACATTCTCGGCGACCTGTTCGCGGCGCTCTCGATCGTGTTGGACAAGCCGTTCGACGTTGGTGACTCGATCTCCGTCGATCAGGCGCAGGGCACCGTCGAGCGCATCGGCCTGAAGACCACGCGCATCCGCAGCATCAGCGGTGAGCAGATCATCATCTCCAACAGCGAGCTGCTGAAGAGCCGCATACGCAACTACAAACGGCAGCTCGATCGTCGCGTCGTCTTCGCGACGGATGTCACGTACGACACAGCGCCCGAAGTCATCGCGAGCATTCCGGGGATGATTCGCGAGGTGATCTCCGCGCAGCAGCCCGTGCGGTTCGACCGCAGCCATTTCACTCAGTACACCGACTCCGCGCTACGCGTCGAGACCGTCTATTACGTGCTCGATGCCGATTACGGCCGCTACCTCGACATTCAGCAGTCCATCAATCTCGAGCTGCTGCGCCGATTCAACGCCGAGAAGATCCAATTCGCGTTCCCCACGCGCAGCGTAGTACTGCAGGGCGACGGCATGACCGTGATGACTGACGACCGGCGATCGCCAATCACCGCTCACAGCAAGGAGCGAATCCAGCCGCCGTCCACGGCGATCGACTGACCGGTGATGTAGGCCGCCTGCTCGGAAGCGAGAAAGGCCGCGAGGGCGGCGAACTCGTTAGGCTCGCCGAGTCGGCGCATCGGGATCTGTGCCTCGATGCGTCGAGCGACGTCGGCGGCGGTAATTCCTTCGCGCGCCGCCGCGTCGGCATTCAACTGCTCCACGCGATCCGTTCGTGTGAAGCCGGGCATGAGATTGTTGACCGTCACGCCGTACGGCGCCACCTCGTTGGCGAGCGTTCGCGCAAAGCCGGTGACCGCCGCGCGGATGCTGTTGGAGAGGATCAGTCCATCGACCGGCTGCTTCACGGCTATCGACGTGATGTTGAGAATGCGGCCCCAGCGCCGCGCTTTCATCCCGGGCAGTACCAGTCGCGCGAGCTCGACGGCACTGCGCAGCGTGAGCTCCACCGCGCGCTGCCACACGCTCCACTCGTGCGACTCGAAAGGACCAGAGGGAGGACCACCGGCATTCGTGACCAGCACGTCGACCCGGCCGAACCGCTCCTGGGTGCGTTGCCACACGCTGGCGATCCCGTCCGCCGTCGACACATCCGCGACGATCATGTCGACATCGACGCTGGTGCGCCTCGCGATGTCGCTCCGCGCTTCTTCCAGTGCGTCGGCGCCGCGCGCGCAAATGACGAGCGAGGCGCCTTCCGACGCGAACGCTTCGGCGGTCGCTCGACCGAGTCCGCGGCTCGCCGCGGTGACGAGCGCGACCTTACCGCGTAATCCGAGATCCATGCGTGCCTAACAGGCGGTCAGCGCCGGAGGTACGAATCGGTCTTGTCGAGCCAGTCCGCGCGCGGCGGCGAGAAGACGTCGACGTCCAACGTGTCCTCCATCGCCTCCGCCTTGTGGGGCACATTGGATGGGATATGGAGCACCTCACCCGCGCGCACGACGACTTCCTCCTTCTCGTCTTCCCCAATCCAGAAGCGCAGCGCACCCTCGAGGATGTAGGTGAACTGTTCGTTCTCGTGCGTGTGCTTCGGCACGACGCAGCCCTGCTTGAGATAGACATGGGCGAGCATCATGCGATCGCCGGTAATCAGGCGGCGGTCCAGCATGGCGGACACTTTCTCGCGCGGCATCTCGTCCCAGCGATACCAGGTGACGGAGCGTCCCTGCGTGCTCTGGTCGGTTCCGGTTGGAGTCGACATGAAGAAGCTCTGTTCGGATTGACGTGGAAGCCGGGCGGTCGCGCCGGCCGAATAACGCATAATGAATCCGGCCTTCAATGGCTACTGGATCCAACCGAAAGTGCCCAGACTCACACCAAAAGGTCCCCGGCAGGCACTCCTCAGTGAGCAGATCGGCTTGAATCGTCTTCGTCACAACGCGCACTGCGCGCGGTTGCGTCGTATGCATAGTCGAAAAAGCGGGCAGTGCGTGCGGTAGGATGGCGAACGTCGTCGGCAAAAGGCGCACGGGTCACGGAGAGGGCGTCAATGTCGTCGGTGCAGAGCGCACTACTCGCGGTAAAGCTGTCACTGCCGTCGGCAAGGAGAGCACTGTCTTCGAAAAACCTGTCAATGGCCTCGGGACGGAGCGCGATGCTCCCGGAGAACTTGTCAATGTCTTCGGCACCGAGCGACATGTGAGCGGTCGGGTGCGCACTCGACTCGGCACGCGGAGCAACGTAGGGTGAAGGCAGCGATGCGTGAGCGGCAGGCCGGGACGTGCAAGCGGTAAAGAATTGCATTCGCCCGGTGCACCCGTCACTCGAGTCGGCACTGGCGTCAGTTCGATCGGTACGCACGTCAATTCGATCGGTACGCACGTCAGTTCGATCGGTACGCACGTCAGTTCGATCGGTACGCACGTCAGTTCGATCGGTACGCACGTCAGTTCGATCGGTACGCACGTCAGT
>Ga0070713_100000248_pt1 | contig 35546 bp, 32 predicted proteins | sample LARL82metaG_FD_65465 | JGI IMG/M metagenome (GOLD analysis project Ga0070713, IMG submission 65465) | Corn, switchgrass and miscanthus rhizosphere microbial communities from Kellogg Biological Station, Michigan, USA - LAR L8-2 metaG | ecosystem: Host-associated > Plants > Roots > Rhizosphere ... | reverse complement strand
GTACTCGTTGAGAAGGTGCATGTACTCGTCAATGGCGGACCGGCAGGCATCAATAGAGGTGCACGATGCAATATCTTGACAGTTGCCCCCGAGGTTCTCGGGGTCTCCCGCGGTGCCGGCGCAGGTGAGCGTCGGCGTCGGCGGGTCTTCCGGTGACACGGGCGGCGACTGCGAGCCGGTGCATTGAACTCCCTGCTCGTCGCAGCCCCAGGCGTCGAGACCGGTGGGGTCCTTGCCGTTCAACGGGTTGTTGTTGACGTACGAGTAGGGCTGCTTGGTCAGCGAGGTCAGCGGGTCACGAGTGAGGAACTGTGCGGTCGCCGGGTCGTAATAGCGCGCGTGCATGTAGTAAAGGCCGGATTCGGCGTCGCGGTACTGCCCGGCATACAGGAGCGGCGTCGTCGTGGACCCTGTCGACGCGATCAGGCTCCCATATGGATCGTACGTAAACGTGGCTACGACGCCACCACTCTGATCAGTCAGAAGTCGGGTTGAACCGATCTGATCACCGAGGTAGTAGGCCACCGCTCCAGTGCTGCTGATCTGCTCGATGGGTCCAGTCGGTCCGTAGATATAGCTGTTCTGACCGTCGGTCAAGAGGACGGGAAGGCCGGCCGATCGATCCCAAGCGAAGTGCGTCGTCAGCGCGGCCACCGTCGAGTTCGCAGCCTGGGCCTTCGATGCTCGCAAGCCGTCCGCGTCGTAGCTATACCCGAAGGACATGCCACCCGCCGGCACAAACTGCGTCAACCGGCCATCCTGGTCGTAGGTCATCGCTGTTCCCGCCCCGCTCAGCCCGGCGCTGGCGATCCGGTCGCCCCGGGCATCGTAGGAGAAGGTGGTCATGCTGGCGGGTCGCAGAGCCACGAGCAGCCCGGATAGCTGGCCCGACTGTCCGAACCCAGCCGTGCGCGTACCGGTGGCGCCCTTGTAGGGATCGATCTGGTCAGCGATCGAAGCGGACACGGCCGGCAGGGTACTCTGTGTCGCGCGAGTCGTCATCCCGGTGGGCGGCGACCAAGTGGCTGCCGAGAAGCTCCCGAGGGCCCCATCCTCCACGACAAGACGATCACCTGGGACCGTCGCCGTGACCGATGGCAGCGCGAGCGACGTACCCGCAGCCGTGCCTCCGGACGACTGGCCGTCGACCGGATTCACCGGATCGACGCCTCGGTAGACCGCGACGATCACGGCCTTCGCGAACTGGCCCGCATAGGGCACCACCACGGTCGTGTCCCCAGCCGTCGCCGTCTTGCGCCAGACGACGGTTTCCCCAGCGTTCGTCCCGCCTGAGGTCGCGGTTCCCACCTGCATGTATCCGGCAGGCGTGAAGGCCGTATTGGTGGCAGACTGCGTGCTCGCGACGATGATCTGGTCACCACTGCTCACTCCAGCCGGCAACGGCACAGTCAACACTGCGGCCGCTCCCCCGTCACCTCCGCTCGTGGTGCCGACCAGGGAGATTCCTGGCCCGGCAGCACTCAGTTGATTGGCCGCATCAAAGGCTTGAGTCGGCCCGGTGGCGAGGAGAACTGGATTGTCCGCCGCGTCGTATGAGTACGCCTGGCCGTTGAGATTGCCGAGCTGGTTGAGAGCCGTGTATCCGTAGCTGTTGCTGCCGGTGATCCCGCCGGCCGCGGTGTCGGTCGTGAGTTGTCCATCGGCATCGCGCGTGTAGCCGAAGTTGGCAAGGGTGGAGCCCGTGTTGAGCTGGTCGGTGATCGAGGTCAATTGGCCGGCATGGTCGTAGGAGAACGACGCCGTCACATTGTTGGGGAGCGCCTCGGTCGTGATCTCCGACTCCGGATCGGGGGTGAAGGTCGTCGTGTGACCGAGCCAGTCGGTCACCGATGTCATGCGCCCGGCGTCATCGTAGCCTCGGTGGATCGTTTGACCATTTGGGTAGCTCAAACTGGTCAAGTGGCCAGCAAGATCGTATGTGTACTGCACGAAGGCGTCGTTGCCATCGCTCGAGAAGGTGAGCCGCCCCAGGGGATCGTAGTCGAATGACGAAGTCCCAGTACCATCGGTCATGCCAGTGCGCCTGCCATCAGCGTCGTACGTCACTTCGGTGACGTTCGGCGTCCTGTTATCAGAATATGTGATCGAGGTGAGCTCGTTGGCGGCGTCGTAGCTATCGGTCGTGGTCTGGTTCTGAGGATCGGTTGTGGTGAGGTGATTCCCTGCGGCGTCGTAAGTGAAGCTGGTCGCACGGTTCAGCGGATCGGTGACAGACGTTACTCGACGAAGCGGGTCGTAAGCGTAGCTCGTCTTGTTGCCGGCGCCATCGATCTGGTCTGCCATCGTCCCGTCCGGGTTGTAGTCGGTGCGAAGGGAGGTGCCATCGGCGCGAAGAACAGCGGTGGGTTCGTTGGCGAGGTCGTACGTGTACTGCGTGACATTGCCGTTCGAGTCGGTGGTTGAGACGAGGTTTCGATCCGCATCGTAGACCGTCACCGACTGGTGCCCCAAAGGATCAGTCGTCACGCGGACATCTCCGAAGCCATCGAGAGCTCCGGTCTGCGGGTCCGTATAGCTGTAGCTTGTCGTGTACTGACTCGCGCAGTTGCACCCAACCACGTTGCCTCGTGCGCTAACCGCCGCAGTCTTCCAGCCGATGTCATTATACGAATAGCTGGTCGTGTCGCCGAGGGGGTCAGCCACGCTCGCCAGGTCGCCATCGGTGTCGTACGTGTACGACCACGTCTTGCCGTCGGGATTGGTCATCGCTGTGATGTCGCCCGGATGGGACGTGCTGCTATACGTGTACGTCGTAACGACGGACCCCGCGCCGCTCGGGGTGGACCGACTGTGCAGGTTGCCCGCGCCGTCATACGACATCGTCGTCGTGACCCCAGTCGGATCGGTCGTTGATGTCATGTCATTCAGGCTGTCGTACGTGGCGACGCTGGTCCGGCCGAGTGGATCGGTGATCGCCACAGTGTTACCGTCGGCGTCGTACGCCTTCCGCGTCATGTTGCCGTTCGGATCGGTCACTGATGCCAATTCGAGCGTCCGCGGATCGTAGGTCCTCGCAGTGGTCGCCGCCTGAGGAGTCCCGTACCCTCGCGTGACCGACGCGGACAGGGAGAACGCATAGTGTTCGACGGTCACGTTGCCCTTGGGATCGGTGATGGTGGTCGTGCTGCCTGCCGCGGAGCGCGGATCGCCCACATATGCGAACGTCGTCGTCCGGTTCGCCGAGGGCTGATTGGGGGCTACCGTAGCGGTCTGGCTCGTCACACGTCCGCCGGCATCGTAGACGTTCGTGCTGGTTGCGCCTCGCGGGTCAGTGATCGTGAGAAGTCGGTGGCTCGCATCATAGGTGTAGTGGGTGCCACCTCCGTTCACGTCGGTCACGTCGGTCAGGTTGCCAGCACCATCGTTGTAGCCGAAATGGACGACGCGCCCGATCGGATCAGTGACGGAGGTCAGCACACTACCGGTATACGCGAGCGTGAGAGCGCGCCCAGCAGGTTCAGTGATGGCCGAGAGCTGGCCGCTTCCGTTGTAGGCATAGCTCGTCGTGTTCCCGTTGAGGTCGGCCGCACTGACGATCTTGCCGACCGTGGAGAACCTGAGTTGCTCCCGGGCCTGGCGGGTGAGGGTGAAAGTGCCGTCAGCATTCTGAACGAGTGTGGCAAGGGTCCGTGGCGCAGCGGGCGTGAAGGTCGAGCCGGTCTTCGTGAAGACTACTTGACTGCCGTTCTCTTGATTGATCGTCACGGCACCGGTTGTCGGGTCCTGGCTGAGTGAGGCCCCTGCATTGAAACTCCAGCCATAGCCGAGCACCCCGGACGTCCCAGCGAGCACCGAATCATAGGTCCGGGCGAACGTCAGTGGTTTGCCCCGAGCCGGGATCGTCAGGTCGGTGACACTCTCCGTGAGTGAGCCGTTCTCAGCGTTGACCGGATCGCCGAAGAGTTGCGCGAGGTCCTGCTCCAGGCGGGCGAGGCAGGCAAGGCAGACATTGCCGAATTCCTTGTCGGTCGGGACGCCGCCCAGCGGCTTGGCAATGTCACCGACGGTCTGTATCTTGGTGAGGAAACCGGCCCCGCCCTCGGTCACGGGCTGAAGCGCAGCGACGATCGGAAAGTCGTCCGAGCTTGTCACGCCGACAACGTATGCATCGCCAGTGGTGTCGACGGTGACTCCGAACGCGTCGTCGTTCTTCGCACCCCCGAGGTACGTGATGTATTGGGGCACCCCGGATGGATTGAACTCGCTCGCGAACCCGTCGGAGTAGGAGCTCTCGTCACCGGGGGACTTCTCCAGAGGATTGACCGTCGGGAAGTTGGGAGAATCGACATGCCCAACGACGAACGCGTCACCATTTGCGTCGACGGCAACGGCGCTTGCCCAATCCTGCCACTGCCCACCGAGATACGTCGAGTAGACGAAGGCAGAGCCTGTCGCGTTGAGTTTGGTCACGAAGCCATCGGCATCTCCGGCCAATGCGCTCTGAAATGCATTGTGGGTCGGGAAGTCCGTGGAGCCGGCAGCACCGGCGATGATAGCTCCTCCTGACGCGTCCACCGCGATTGCATACGCATCGTCACCGCCGGTCCCACCGACGTAGGTGGAGTAGGCAAGCGTGGAACCAGTCCCGGTCAACTTCGAGACGAACGGTTCTTCACGGGTTCCTGTGCTCGTTGGTTGGACAGACCCACTCGTCGTTGGAAAGTTCTTGTCCCATGCTGAGCCGGTGACATAGACGCCACCGGTCGTGTCGATGGCGATGCCCCTGCCGAAGTCTGGCCCTGGCGATCCTCCCAGTAACGTCGAAAATTGGAACGCGGAGCCTGCCGCCGTGACCTCGGATACGACTACCATCGAGTTGTTGGTCGTGGCCGTGAAGGTCCGCTGGTACGCACCTGCTGTCGTTGGGTAGTCCGCCGCAAAGGTCGACCCGGAGACGTACGCGTTGCCGGAGCTATCCACGGCGACGCCGGAGAAGCTGGAGCCCGATGTACTGCCGCCGACGATCGACGAGTACACGATGGAGGAGCCAGAAGGACTGAGCTTGGTGATGAACCCGGCGGAGATGGAGGTCGTCGGATAGCCGCGGTAGGGCGTGGAGCACGAAGGTGGCGCGGCGCCAGGGATCTGATTGACCGTAGGGAAGTTGCATGCGGCGGTGCCCCCGACGACGTACGCGGAGCCCGCTGGGTCGATCGCCAGCCCTGCGGGGTAGTCCCAATTGGGGTTGGTCCCGTAGTCGCCGCCGAAGACCGTCGAGTACAGGATCGTGCTGTCCGTGGGATCAATCTTCATCACGGAAACTCCCACCGGATTCTGTCCACCTCCGCCGGTGGGGAGGCGGTATCCGAAGAGATAGGTATCGCCTTGACTATCGACCGCGACACCGCCGGCGGACGTCCAAGATACGGTGCCACCCAGGTAGGTGGAGAATTGGAAGGCCGGATCGATCACCAACGTTGCGCGATTGTCGCGCCGTTGTACGCCAAAAGTGATGTCGCCCGCTCGGCTCAACTGATAGCCGGCAGCAACCGGGTGGTGCGCCCCGTCCATCCCCAGTTCGTATGCAACAGGTCGGGTCTGAGTCAGGCTGCCGGCAGGTGTGTCCAAGGTCAGATCGCCGCCGCGCGACAGCTCCACGCTGCTCTGTCCGCCCAGCCGGAGGTGGATATGGGTGGCGTCCGCTCCGGGGTGGACGATCCAGTCGTGTTCGATCTGCCCGCCTGCTGTGCCGTAGAAGAGAAGGTCGATACCGGGGTACAGATCCTTGTACTCGATCCTCGCGAATGTCGGCACGTCGGTCTGCCAGCGTGAGGGGTCATTGCCGATGAAGTAGTTGACCTTCCCGGGTTGCTCGGCTATGCCGACGATAGCCGGTGAGGGGTTGGCGCCTACGAAAGACATGCTGACCTCGCCGCGCGCCACCACCTCTGGTCGGCGCTGCGAAGGGCTGGCAACGCTCCGTTGCTGAAGGGCCGATCTGGACTGGTCCGCAGTCCTCGCCACCGAGAGAACCAGCCGGTCGCGTTCCATGAGGACGGTTGACGGCCCGTCGTTGGCGAGAAAGGCGACCTGACCGGGCGCTTGACCCTTGTTCTCCTCGAAGGCCACCGGAACACGGGTCAGTGGGGCAACTTGGTCGAGCGTCGGGGCGGTCAGCCGCGCTGTTTGTCCAGCGGCAGCCGCAGGGAGCATCTGCACGGGCAGCGAGACAACTACGCAGATGCAGACCAGTGGCAGGAAGCCGCGAGACATCCATCGGCGAATGCGCCGCGGGTTAGCCCGCTGCTGCTGCGGTGCCGAGACAGAGGACCTGGGGTGCATAATCCCTCCTTGGGACGTAGGCGCGAGTCGTCGTTTCGCGGGTCACCAGGTTCTGCAAACGCGACGCGCTGGTTCCGTTTGGGCCGAGCCCGTTAGCAGCGGGCTCGGCTCCTCAAAAGAGCCTGTGCTGATTCCCGGGAACCAGGATGGCGCCCGTGATCAGCTAAGACGGTGATGTCGTCGCGTTTCCTCTCCGCCACGGGTACCGCCCCCGCTCGACCCACTCCCTTCCGAGGCTCGGTTTGCCCCGTCCCGTCGAATTATCCAAGAATCGACAGCCGACCTGGCACATGGGGCCAGGCACCCGGACAGTCCGCGGTTGGCTCGCATCATGGATGGACCCGGCACCGCGCAGCAGTCGGTGATGGCCTCCAGGCTCCGGCCCTCTCACACAGGGCGACTGCGCCCGCAGCACGTCGCCCTCGAAGCGGAGTGCGGTCGCGGCGCACGGTGAAGCCTCCAGGGTCCATCGTGGCGGGGAGTGCCGCGGCGGTCTTGCGGCACTCCCCTTACGATTGGGGGCAGGCGGGTGAGGGCCGCCGACTACCCGAGTCGGCGACCCCTTCGGTTGGAGGCAAAGAAGGTCGAGAGGGAGCGGGAGGGCCGCCGGGAGGCACACGCTCTCCCGGCGACCCGATGGGCTACCAGGGCGATGCATCGCCCTGCGAATGGCGGTGCCTTGGACCTTCCCGCCAAGGTTCACGCTGACTCTCCCTTCCGTGTCCGCTAGGCCAGGGCTCCGGCCCCGGCTCCGCCCAGCGGGCGCCGCGAAGTATAAACGGGTACCCGGTAAATTAGCTACATGACGTTTTCCGCCCTGCGGCACCGAGTAGCCTTGACCGCGAGGTCAGATGGTTGGGTGACTTGGAGCCCCCTCTTCCTCCACAATAACTATGGGCTTCGGCGGGATCTCCGGGCCAAGGGAAGGGTTTGATGGACAAGCGCCAGGGGGCGGGCGAGAACGGGTCCCGGGGCCGAGGGCGGCCACCGAAGCTCCCAGTTGTGGCAGTTCAAAGCCGTGCAGAGATGCAGGTGATGCTCGATGAGCACAACGACCTGTTGCGCGAGCGCGCTGCTCACTACCTCGGCCACGACACAGCCGAGGTCGCCGAAGCGGTGGCGCGAACGCGGCTTCGCATGTTGGGCATCGAGAATCCTCATACCGCCCACGGACTCGGCGATGCGTTCCAAGTCCTGCGAGATGTTTGTCGGTTCATCCTGAACCGGCGCGTCCGTGAAGGAACAGAATGGACCCGCAAGCGTGCTGCTGGCGTGCCCGTCGAGCCTCGGCTCGGTCCGTTGGAGGGACCGATACTAGACGCTGTCCGGCAACTGCTTCCTCATGAACAGAAGCGCCTCTTCGACGCCGCGACGCACAAACAGCCTGCTGACATAGCGCGAGAGGAGGGCGTTAGCCCCGCGGTCGTGCGTATGGGGCTCCTTCTGTCACGCCGCAAGGTCCGCGAATGGATGCGGCGAGCGGGGCACGAGCTACCAGCGGCCCTCTTTGTCGTATGTCGCCGGGTTCGTCTCTCCATGGGGGAAGCACTTCATCTGCCGTCGACCGCTGCGCTGGCGCCTGTCCTCATGTGGTCGCTCTTTGGTGGTGCAACGTCGGCCCCCATCCCGACTGTGGCCTTCACGCCGACGGCCGTCACGGTCATCGCCAGTCAGGGTCCACCGGCTCGAGCCAACGGCCAGCAGGTCGCGGCCCCGCGGCCGGGGATAGTTGTCGTCGCCGAACGGGGGCCTTCATCGACGGCACTGCCTTCGGATAAGGTCGCCGGGCGCCGCGCCGCCGACGAGACGCCCGAGGACGTCACGATCAGCTCCGCTGCCACACCACCGACGAGAAACGGCGCCGTCGTGGCTATCGGCACGGGCCATACTTGTGTTTGCTCGGTCCTGCTACGGAGCCTCGACGGTGGCACCACATGGACGGCGACGGACGGCCCACCGACTGACGTCAGCCAGCTCGTGCTGCCCCCGGGCTATCCGAGCGACCCCCGAATCTTCGGCGGTGTGTCGCCGGCCGACGCCGAGGCGCCCTACATCTCGGCGGGCTTCGGTGCCCCGTACCACCGGCTCACGGGACTGCCAGCCGGCCTCGTCGCTACGTCTGCCGACTTCGACCAAGGCGATGAACGCATCTTCTCTAGTGCACTATCTGGCGTCTGGAGCCTACGGCTGGGTACTCACGTCCCGCGACAGGAGATCGCCTACGCTGCCGAGCCGCTGACGTCGAATGCGGTGGCCGCGCTCGCTACGCCATCGCCCGGCGGGCCGGCTGTCCTGGCATGGGCGCCGGCCGATTCGGTCGTGCCCGGCTCGTTGACGACGCCGTCGTTCAACTCCGCGCTGTTCGCATGTTCCGAATCGTGCGTGCCCGAAGGGTCGCCTGGCAACCTGCCGAGGGAACTGGTCGTTGATGCCAACTCGATCATCGCTTACGACTGGACGTCGGTGGCTATCTCCGAGGATGGCGGAGTATCGTTCAAGGCCCTCCCGCTTCCACCCGACGCCGCGACCTTGGCATCAACTGTCGTCGTGGGCCGTTCACTGTGGGTGAGTTACACGCGACGTAACAATGCGACCTCCATCGCCCACCTGACCGAGTCGGGAACCTGGGCTGACGCAACGAATCACGTCGCGCTGCTGGGCACCCATCTAGCGAACCTCGTAGCCGTGGATCGAAACCGTATCCTGGCAGTCCTATTTGGCGCTGGGTATCGGTGCACCTCGATCGGGACCGGAGAATGGCTTTCTCGATGCCCGGCTGCGTAGAGAACAGAGCCGGCCCCACCGTATAGCCACAGAAGGACGAATGAAGGTACGGCGGGGACCGATGCGGGAGAATCGGATTCCACCATGTTACGAACCATGCGCTTGGTGTGCGCGGGCCTCGCTGTCGCTCTGATCGGTGTCGCCATCCCAGCAGTTGGTGCGGCAACCACCACCAGCGGAACTGGAACGTTTACAGGCGCCGTCTCGCTGCCGTCTTTTCCGTGCGGTACCTGCAACAGCGGGACGTTGAGCGGCCAGGTGGCGCTGACGTTATCCGGTATGTCGGCGAGCAACGTGCCTTATACCGCAGCCTGGCCGGCCCCGTTGCCTCCATCGACAAATGTCACGGCTAGTTTCGCCTACAGTGAAAGCTGTCTTGACCAACCGGACGGCACGCCCCCTTTGCAGGGCACAGCAGGCGGAACCTTCAACCTTACGGGTGGTACGGCGATTGTCGGCGGCCAGCTCATGGCTGATGCCGTCCTGACGGGTAACATCAACTGGACTCGCGACGGGCTGGCGGCGAGCATTCAGTTCACGAACCTCGTGATCACCGCAGGGTCGAACAATTCGACAATCGCAGTCAACCTCGCGGATAGCATCGCCGGAGTGACCATAGGGCAGGGGGGAGCGGGCTTCGTGTGGACAAATGGCCCTGGGGTGTGCGGTGGCGTACCCCAGCAGCCTCAGACTGCCGAGATTGCCGGAGTCGCCCTACAGCCAGCGTAATGCAGATGCATATTGGCCCAAGACTTCGGCTCCACCGAAGTCGGACACCCCCTCGCGGAGAGCCCCGCCACGCTGGACCCCGGACGGGGGTCCGAGACGAGGGAAGGTGCTCGCGGCCGACGCCCTTGCTGCCGGCCGCCGGATCGATCAACTTCCAGGCTGGCTTTACCTATACGAACGAACGCGACGTCACCGAGCCGGTGCCGCCACTGCGGGGCTTCGGCGGCGGGTCCTTCACCCTGAGCGGCGGGCTGCTCGTCGTCAACGGGACGCTGAGCGGTGATTCCTCCTGGCAGTGGCAAGGGGGGTCGATGATGGTCGATCACGCTCACCGGGCTCAGCATCACGGGCGGCTCCGGGCCGAGCCTGGTCGCCGTAAGTAAGTCTCAATCTCGACAATCTTGTCGTTGGCGCCGGGGCAATGAGCTTCCTCTGGACGAATGGGCCAGGCACCTGCGCCGTCCAGAACCCATGGCAGACGGTCGATGTTCTGGGGGCCTTCGTGCAAGCGGCGTAGGCCCTGAGCGCGGCCAGGGCACCCGGCGCCAGATCGACGCCTACGCGCCACACCCATAGAACGTGGTGGCCACCGAGGGGCACTTGTTGTAGCTCGCTCTATACCGTAGTATTGTGGCGTTTCGCCGGGATGGCGGGATCGGAGCCTCCGGCACGACCAAGGACAAGGGGTTGAAGACGACGTGAGGCTGGGGGCCGGCAGCGCGCGCTTGCTGTCGGGGTGGCGGCTCCGTCCGAACCGGCGCGCCTTGACGATGGGCGGCGCCTTGGTCGTCCTCATGTTGGCGAGCTGTGGAGGCCCGACCTCGCCGCCGCAGCCCTCTCGGACGCCCTCGCCCGCGGGCACATCGTCGCCATCTGCCGAGGATGGGGCAGTGCTGACCGCCTACCGAGCCGGCTGGGCCGCGTTCGCCGCGGCCGCGAAGGCCGCTGATCCGGCGGCGCCGGGCTTGACCGCAACCATGGTCGATCCGCTGCTCCACTCCGTCATCGCGCAGCTCGTCAGAGAGAAGTACGAGGGCTCGGTGGTCAAGGGTGACGTGACGCTGAATCCACGAGTGGCGTCAATTGCTGGGGGAACGGCGACCGTCATGGATTGCACATTCGACGCGTCAGAGTTCGTCTACAAGGCCAACGGGACGCCCGTTCCGCCCGACACCACACCCCATCCCTCTGGCGTCCGCTCGACGCTCGTCGAGGTAAACGGCGTTTGGAAAGTCAAGGACCAGACCAACGATCCGGGGGCGTGCTCTGCAACATGAAACGCGTTATGCAAATCGTCGTGGTGATCGCGATGACCGCCATGCTTGCAGTGCGTGCAACGCCTGCACGGGCAGATGGAATGACGGAACGTTACGTGTCTGCTGGGCCAGGAGGCGATGGGACCATCGTGGTAGGGGCCGGTTATTCGTCCACGTCGACGCCGACGAACGGTCAACCCGCATCAGTATCGCCAGTGCATTGTACGTACGTAACCGTCGATCCGACGGACGCGTCACTCCTCGGCCCTGGACCGGGGGGATCGACGGACGGAACGTGGATCATTCCCTACTGCACAGGGGAGGGCGACGTCAATCCCATGCTGCCGTACTGGGCGCCCAGCTCGATCGCGCGTGCATCAGCGAGTCCAGCGACAGTAGCTCGTCAAGCCGTGGCCCGGCTGCCATTGCCCGAGGGAATGATCCGTATGTCCCCTGACGCATCGCAGCCGCAGATGGTCAACGAGCGCACGTGGCTGTGGATAGACCCTACGACCTGGCAAAGTCTCTCGGCGACTGCGTCAGCAGGGGCGGTGTCAGCGACGGCGAAGGCGACTCCTGTTCAGGTGATGTGGAACCTGGGAGACGGTGATCGCCTCACCTGCAATGGCCCCGGTGCGCCCTACGACCCGTCGAAGAACGAGGGCGAGCAGAGCACCTCCTGCACATACGTCTGGCCACGCAGCTCGGCGACGGAGCAGGGCGGGATGTTCACGATCACCGCGACAATCGTGTGGCGGGTGACGTGGACCGCGGTGGGAGCGCCCGGCGGCGGGAGCCTTGGGTCAGTGAACAGCCCGCCGAGCCAGGTGTCGGTTCAGGTCACGGAGGGCGACGCCTTCAATACGTCGCAGTAGGTCGGTGACTGCGGGTTCACAGCAGTTGTCGCCAGAAAGGGAGGTTCCACGGGAGTGGCTGCAGCACTGAAGCGGCGGAGAGCAACCGGCGAGCAGACAAAGCCGCGCCTTGCTGTCTCTGCGCGGTGGCGCCCGCGCATCGATCCATTGGGACTGCTGCTCGTCGTCGCCGCGGTGGTCATCTCCGTGACCATCAATGCGCGGAACGGGACGTCCGTGCTGGTGGTGGATCGCGCGCTCCCAGTCGGGCACGTCATCGCGGCCGCGGACCTGCGCCCAGCGCAGGTGACCATCACCGGGCAGAGCTTGAGCCTCGTCGCGGAGGCGGACGAGGGCTCCGTGGTGGGACGTGTCCTTGCGGTGCCACTGGTTGCCGGCGCTCCGCTGCTCCGCGGCGACCTGGGCCGAGCCAGCACCCTGCCAGCCGGCGAGGCCGTCGTCTCCGTGCCCATCGGCGTCAAGCAGCTCCTCTCCCATGTCGGCCCCGGCGACCATGTGCTCGTCATCGACACGGGCACGGCAGTGCCGGGCAGCTCGGCCAGCGCGCCCATGTCGAGCATCACGGTCCCGGCGACGGTCGTCGACGTGCAGATGCCCTCGTCCGACCTTGGCGACACGACGGCGGTGGTGTCGCTCCAACTCGATCGCTCGGCAGTGCAGGACGTCGCCACTGCGGCAGCGGCCGGTCACGTCTCCCTTGCCCTGGTGTCGGCGGCGGGCTCATGACCAGCGTCGCCATCGGCTCGATCAAGGCCTCGCCGGGCGCAACCACGGTCGCGCTCGCGCTCGCCACGGTCTGGCCCAGTCCGCGTCGCGTGCTGCTTGCCGACCTCGACCCCGCGGGTGGTGACGTCGCCCTGCGGTTCGGACTGCCGGCCGAGCCCAACGTCGCCACCCTCGCCGCGGCACGCGGCGAGCTCTGGCCGCAGCATGTGTTGGAGCATTGCCAGCGACTTCCCGGCGGCCTCGACGTGCTGGCATCCTCGCCGCGCGGGAGACGCGTCGTCCAAGCTGCGTTGGCCCAGCTCGACGCCGCCCGCCTCGTCGCCGCACTGGACAAGCCTGCTGGCGTCGACGTGGTCGCCGACCTGGGCCGCCTCGACCCGGACTCGGCGGCGCTGCCTGCGGCCTCGGCTGCAACCGTGACGTTGCTTGTCGCGCGGCCGACCGCGACCGAGATCAGCCACGCGCACAGGGCTCTGTCCGAGATCAGCCGCGTGGCGCGCCGGGTGGCTGTGCTCCTCGTCGGCGAGCGGCCCTACTCCGCCGCCGAGGTGGCCGCGGCTCTCAGCGTCGAGGTGCGGGCACTTCCCGTCGATCGCAGCGCAGCAGCCGCGCTGAGCGGCGACGCGCGGTGGCCCAGACGGCTGGACCGCCTGCCCCTGCTTCGCGCGCTTCGGCAGCTCGCCGTCGACCTCATCGGCGATGCGCACGCATTGCCGGCCGCGCCGGCGCGGGTGGTGCTTCCCCAGGTTGCCGAGGGCCAGCCATGACGCCCGAGTTGCGCGCCCTGGCGCGCGAGATCGAACGCGAGGTGGCGGAGGCCGTGTCCCACGAGGCCCAGCGTCTCTCGGCGGACGGCCTCGCTGCCGCCGTCGACGACATGATCGGCGAGTCCCTGCGGCGGCGGCGTTTGGACGCGCTCCACAACAACCTGCCCTGGCTCGACGCCGATGAGGAGGCCGCGGTGGTCTCGGCTGTCCGCCACGCGTGGGTGGGGTTGGGTGGACTTCAGAAGTACCTCGACGACCCGGACGTGGAGAACATCTCGGTCAACGGCGCCGACGAGGTGTGGATCGAGTACGTCGGCGGCCCCATCATCCGCGGCGAGCCGGTGGCGGACTCGGACGCGGAACTCATCAACCTGGTGAGCAACGCCGTGACGCGGCTGGGCAGCACCGAACGGCGCTTCGATGCCGCCTCCGCTCACGTCACCCTGCGACTGCCGGACGGCAGCCGGCTGTTCGCGGTGCGCGACGTGTCACACCGTCCCACCGTGGACATCCGGCGCCACCGCATCCTCGACGCCACTCTCGACGAGCTGACCGACCGGGGGATGGTCGACTTCCGGGTCCGCGGTCTTCTCGCCGACGCCATGCGCGCGCGGTGCCGGCTGCTCATCGCCGGCCCGCCGGGTGTCGGCAAGACGACCCTCGCTGCCGCCCTGCTCAGTGAGCTACCCCCGAACGTGCGCATCGTGACGATGGAGGACACGCGGGAGTTCCCGTCCGCCGTGGCGGGTCGGAACATCGCATCCCTGGAAACCCGCGACGCCAACGTCGAAGGGGTGGGGGCCATCCGACTGTCGGACCTCGCCCTGATGTCGGCTCGAATGAACCCGGCCTTCATTGCGGTGGGCGAGATGCGCGGCGACGAGGTTGTGCCGGGGCTCAACGCGCTCAGCCACGGCACGCCGGGCCTTGCCACCATTCACGCCGCATCGGCGGAGAACGCGTTTCTCAAGCTCGCCGTCTACGCCATGCAGGCACCGCAGCGGCTCTCGCTGGAGGCAACGATGGTGCTGGCGGCCAGCGCCATCGACTTCGTGATCTTCGTCAACCGCGACGCCGTCAACATCCGCCGGGTCTTGGAGGTCCGCGAGGTCGACGGGGTGGAGGGAGCCACGGTGCGGACCAACCGCGTGTTCGTCGCCGATCCCCTCGACGGTACGACGGAGTTCGTGCCCCCGCGATCGCTGGCCAGTGTTGCCACCCATCCCCGGCGCATCGAGGCGCTGCAATGACCGTCGCCATCCTGGGTGGCCTGATGGGCGGCTACGGCCTGGTCCGTCTTCTCAACGGATTTCTCGGCCGTTCTCGTCGCGCGACGTTTCCTTACGACGTCCGGTTGCGTGACATCGCGGTGCGCGGCGGTGTTGCCCTGGTCGCGGCGTCGGCAGCGGCCGGTCTGACCACCTGGCCGGTCGCAGCACCCCTGGCGGCGGTGGTGGCGCTGGCAATGCCGCACCTATACACAGGCTGGCAGCGGGACCAGCGGCGGGAGGCGCAGGTGCCGGGGGTCCTTGCCTGGGACGAGATGCTGCGCGACGCCATCGCAGCGGGGGCAGGCATCGAGACGGCCATCCGCGCGACTGCGCGTGGAGAAGGCGGCCTCGAGCCGCCGGCCGCCATTGCCGGTGAGCTGTCCGTGCTGGTGGCCCGTCTCGATGACGGGACCGCCCTCGACCTCGCGCTGCGCCTCTTCGCCGACGACGTCGACGACGCCCATGCCGACATGGTGGTGGCTGCCCTCCTCCTGGCCGTCAAGAACCAGGCGGGGAAGCTCGTCGAGCAGTTGACCGCCATCGCCGATGCCCTCCGTGATGAAGTGAACGGGCGCGAGGCCATCGCGACCGAACGCTCGCGGGTGCGCACCCAGCTCGTCATCATCTTTCTCGCGATCTGCGCTGGGCTGGGCTTCTACGCGGTCTACCTGCGCTCCTACCTGCGGCCCTACGGAACCGTTCAGGGACAGATCGTCCTCCTCGTCATCGGCGTCCTGTTCGCGATCGGGGCTGCCTGGCTTGCACACCTGGCCCGACCGTTCCGGCCGCCGCGGCTGCTCACGCCGGTCGCCATGGCCGAGAGGTTAGGAGCCGTCGCACCTGCGACGCTCGTCCTTGCACCGGACGAACCGCGATGAACTCGCTCGCGATCGTCAGCGGCGTTTGCGGCGGGTACGGCCTCTGGCGCCTCGGGCGCGGGCTGGTTCCACGACGCGAGCCACTGGTCAAGGTCTTGGCGCGAGCGGATGCACGGATGAGCGCGCGCCCGATCCTGCGGCCGTCCGACGCCCGAACATTCGCAGCCTGGCTGGGGCGGCGCACTGAGAACGCAGGCTGCGTGCTCCTGCCGTCCGTCGGCGCGGACCTGCGCCTGGTCGGCAAGTCGCTCCCCCAGCACGCCGGTGAGAAGGTCGGCCTAGCCCTCGCCGGTCTGCTTGTGCCCGCTGTGTGGGTCGGCGCCCTCGCCGCCGTAGGCGTGCCCCCGCCCGTTGTGCCATCTGCCATCGTCGGCGTGGGGATGGCCACTGCCGGCTTCCTCATTCCCGATCTCGCCGTGCGCAGCCAGGCCGCGACGCGCCGCCGTGAGTTCCGCCACGGACAGGCGCTGTACGTGTGGCTCGTGACGTCGGCGCTCGCCGGAGGAAGCGGCCTCGACAGCGCGCTGTACGACTGCGCCGCGGTGGGATTCCCAAGGCGGGATGGAGCCGTCGACCCGGGAGCCAGCGGATCGCCGGGCTGGGTGCTGCGCCACATCCAGGCGGCCGTCCACCGGGCGCGGATGACGAGGCAGCCGGCGTGGAGCGGCCTGCGGCAACTGGCGGGCGAGGTTGGCGTCGCCGAACTCGGTGAGGTTGCCACGACGACGGCCCTCGCCGAGGTCTACGGAGCCCGGGCGCGGGAGTCGCTGCGGGCCAAGGCGCAGTCGTTGAGTGTGCGGGTACGGAGCGAACTGGAGCGGCTGGCGCATCGCGGGACGGACGGGATGATCGGGCCGGTGATGTGCTTCGTCCTCGGCCTGCTGATCCTGTTCCTCTATCCGCTGTTCGTCCGCCTTCTCACCACCCACACCTAGAGACGTGCGACCGGACGACACGGTCGCCGAAGGGAACATTCAATGCGAGAGACACTGAGCACCATCATCGCGGCGGTGCGCAAGGCCGCGCGGTTCTGCGCCGACGAGCGTGGCGCCGGAGTCACCGAGTACGTCAGCCTGGCTGTCGGCGGCCTCATCGTCGCCGGAGTCGTCATCACCGTGCTGACGCTCTGGGCCAACGGGATGCTCAAGCCCATGGGCGCGCACTGAGTCACACGCTATGCGACCAGGCCTGCGCCGCAGACGTCGAGGAGAGGTCGGGGCAGTCGTTGAGTTCGTCACGCTCGTCCCCATCTTCTTTCTGCTGTTCGTCCTCGGCGTCGTGCAGGTGGTCATCATGACGGTCGGTGGCTACGTCGCCGCTGAGGCGGCACAGCGCGGCGTCGACGCCGCACGGATCGTCGGCGGCACTATTCCCGCCGGGGCACGGGACGCCAACGACGTGCTGCACTCGCTGGGCACTGACCTGCTGACCGCGCCGAGCGTTCGCCTGACCCGCGTGGTCGTCGACGGCCATCCGGCCATCCACGCCGACGTCGATGCCGGCGTCGTCCAGATCATCCCGTGGCCGTTCCACGTCCACGAGGTGTACGAGGCGCGCGTCGAGCAGGCGACTGCGGAGGGGCCGTAGGTGCGCAGACGCCGAGAACGCGGCGCCGCCGCGGTGGAGCTGACGGTGCTTGCGATCATTCTTCCGTTGCTGTACGCCGTCGTCGTCGCGCCGGGCCGCCACCAAGAAGCCGGCATCAACGTCGATGGCGCTGCATACGCGGCAGCCCGCGCGGCATCGATGGCGCGCGGCAAGTCCGAGGCGCCCCAGGCCGCGCACGAGGCCGCAGTCGATGCCCTGCAGGTGGGAACCGTCACCTGTCGCAGCGTCACCGTTGCCGTCGATACCAGCGACTTCCGGCCGGGCGGTTCGGTGACCGCGCAAGTCACCTGCGCCGTCGACCTCAGTGATCTCACCGGCGCGGACCTGCCGAGCCAGCTTCAGGTCAGCTCGCCGTTCTCCGCGCCGATCGACAAGCACCGGAGCGTCGGACCATGAGGCCGCAGCGTCGTCGCCGATCCGAGCGGGGAAGCATTGTGGTGCTGTTCATCGGGGTCCTCGCCGGCCTGGTCGTGGTCATCACCGCCGAGACGGTCGCCGGTACGATCATCCGGGGCCATGGCCGGGCGCACTGGGACGCGGAGAACGTGGCCCGCGTCGCGGCGCAACAGATCGACGAGCGGCTGTACCACCAGACGGGCGCACTCGCCATCGACCCCTCCGCAGCCACCACCGCGGCGCGGCAATACGTGGCGCACCTCACCGATCCCGTGCAGCTCGGCGGAATCGCGGCGCGGGCCAACGCCGTGACCGTCACCGTCGTCTTGCAGCAGCAGATCGACGCTGGCCCGGCGAGTTTCACCCTGCCGATTGTCGAGACGGCATGGGCACAACTCGAGCGGCCATGAGGAGGCGGACATGAGGTGGATTGTCGTTCGGCTCGCCGTTGGCCTGGCTTCGCTGACCGGACTCGCGCTTGTGGTCGTCGGCTTCCCCGTGGGCATCGTCGTCGCCTTCCGCTCACCGATACCGTCCTCGGCGCCGGCCGTCCATAGCCTCTGGACGGGCCTCACCGACGATCAGATCCGCACCATCGCCGGGTGGGCGTGCTGGCTGCTGTGGTCCGTTGCCGCCGCCACGGTCCTCGAGGAGGTCGCGGCGTACCTGCGCAAACGGGCGGCCCGCCGGCTGCGTATTGCCGGACCGCTGCAGCCCGTGGTCGCGCAGCTCGTCGCCTGGTGCGCCCTCACCTTCGCTCCGGCGCCTCCGCGTCACGTCGGCGTCTCGACCGATCGCCAAGCCCTGACGGCTGTTCTGGCCCGTAGCGGGCCTGCGACCGCGCCGGCCGTGGCTCCGCGGGGGACGAGCGCCCCGGAGCGAGTCCACGTCGTGCTTCCCGGCGAGAGCGCATGGGCGATCGCGGGCGAGGAGGCGCGCGACCCCTCGCGTTGGCCTGAGATGTGGAACGAGGACCGCGGTCTGCCGCAGCCGGACGGCGGACGGTGGACCGACCCGAACCTGATCTACCCGCGATGGCGGCTGCCGATCCCGCCGGACTGGAGCCCGTCTGCGGCACGTCCAGCGGCGCCCACCAACGGAGCGCCCGCAAAGCCGCCTCCTGCCCATGCTTCGCCGCCTGCGGGGGACGACGGTCCACTCGGGCCACCGCGCAGGTCGAGCGAGGGCTCGAGTTCGACCCCGTCGACGGTCCCCCCGAGGCCGGTGCCACACCGGACACCGGGACCGTCCATCGCCTTACCCACGCGGCGGTCGGCGCCGGCCACGCCCCACGGTCCCAGCCCGCGCGGCGGGGTCCTCGACCTCCCCTCTGGTGGTGTCGTCGCGGCCTGGTTCGCAGTCGGGATCGGAACGGCCGTCGCGCTCGGGCGGCTGCATCGCCGCCGCCGCTACCGGCCGGGTGCGCCGCGGCCGGGCCTTGGTGCTCGACCGAGCGAGCGCCTGGGCAGACTTCCGGCCCAACTCCGGCAGGTCCAGCTTGGCGGGTGGGTTGACGACGAGGCCGAGGACCACACCCGCACAGGCGACGCCCCGCCTGCACCGCCGTCGTTCGAGACGGGCCGGCTCGCTCTCGGGGAGGTCGATGGCCGCCTCGTCTCCGTCGACGTCCTGGCGCTCCAAGGGATCGGCGTCGTCGGCGCCGGCGCAGAGGACATGCTGCGGGCGCTGGCCATCGACATCGCGCTGCGCCGCCAGGAATGCGCTGGGCTGCTCCTGACCGCCACCGTGCAGAACAGGCTTGGCCTCGGCGGGCTGGAGGCTCACCCCGGCGTCCGGGTCGCCCCAACCATCGAGGAGCTGCTGCGCGAGCTGGAGGTGGCCACGGTCACGCGGACGGGATTCCTCGACCGATACGGGGCGGCGGACATGCGGTCGGTCCTCGCCGACGACCCTGGGGAGCCGACACCCGTCCTCCTCGCCCTCACCGAGGCGCCGGACTCAGACGCCCGCTTGCGGGCCATCCTGGCAACCGGCCCCCGGCTGGCCATCGGGGCCGCCCTGCTCGGTGAGTGGCGGTCCGGGGTCACCGTCGAGGTCGACGGCGACCATGCCGTCCGCGGGGTGGCCGGAGAAGGGGCCAGGGGCGATCACCTGGGGCTCAGCGGCGCCAGGGCGGTCGCGCTCTCCGCGCAGGACGCACGCGAGAGCGTGGCCGTGATCCGCCAGTCGTACGGCGAGGACGCCGCCGCCGATGGCCTGGCGGTGGGTGAGCCCAGCGAAGCCGATTCGGGAGCGGCGGAGATCGCCGAGGCCTCGACGGGCGCGGACATGCGAGACGCCGCCGACATCGCTGTGCCCGATGGAGCACCACTCTTGTCCGAACCGCCCGTCCTCATCGCGCCCGATGGCGATGCCGGCCCACGGCCTGTTCGGGTTGCCCTCCTGGGCGGCTATCGGATCGACGCCAACGCGACGGGCGAGATCAAGAACGGGCTTCGGGCGAAGGCGCGCGAACTGTTCGCGTTCTTGCTGCTCCACCCGCATGGCGTGACCCGGGACGCGGTTGTCGACACCCTCTGGCAGCACGTCGATGCCGACCGCGCGACCAACCAGCTGTACACGGTGCTCGGCAACTTGCGGAGCGCCCTTCGGACCGCAACGGGACTCACGACGGCGTCGTTCATCGACCGGATCGGCGAGCAGTACCGCGTTGATCCGGCGCTCGTCGACACCGACCTGTGGCGGTTCGAGGCCGCAGTGCTCCGAGCGAACGCGAGCGGAGTGGATCGCGAGGCCATCGCCGGTGCCTTGGAGGAGGCCGAAACTCTGTTCGCGGGCGACCCGCTCGACGGCATGTCGTACGGCTGGGCTGAGCCGGTGCGTGAGGACATCCGCGCCCGAGCCGTGACCGCAATCACCCGTCTTGCCGATCTCCACGAGCCGACTGACCCTGACCGGACCGCCGATGCGCTAGAGGCGGCGTTGCGCATCGATCCCTACTCCGAGACGTTGTACCAGCGCCTCCTCCGGCTCCTTGCCGCCCGCGGGCGGCGCGACGACGTGCGTCGGGTATGGCGACAGGCATGCAACCGGCTCGACGAGATCGACTTGGACCCCGATGAGGAAACGGAGTCGATCGTCGCTGCGGCACTACGGCCTGGGGTCGCCTCGACGAGCCGGGGGAATGATTAGCGGCAGCACCTGTCAGGCATGGTTGCCCTGTCGCCCCGCAAATGGTCTCCGTTCAGGAGACCATCGCCAGCTTGCGCAGCCGCCTGTGGGCCGCGTCCGGACCGCCATCCTTGTACGGCTCGTCCCATTCAATCTCCGGATTGTCTGTAGCCGGTTCTCCGTTCGACCGCGCCAATATCAAGGCACAGTCGCGATCAGTCGCCTTGCCCTTGGTGTCCCCCCAAATCCTGCTCACCTTGTTCTGAACGGGCAGCGAATCTTCAATGACATCAAGCAATCGAAGGCCCGTCTCCTGACCTACATCGTCCCACACCTTACGCGCCAACGGAATCGGTTCCCGACCTGGGCTAGCGACATCACCTATGATGATCACGGCCACACCTGTCTTCGCCAGTATGCGCCGAACACCCTTAAGGAGTAGCCTGCTGAACTCCGCGTAGGACTTGTAGGTATGGGAATGGTCGAGCTTGGCATCAAGCTTCCGCCGACCGGTGCCAGCATCGCGTGATACCCCATCGAGATTGAGCCACCATAACCTGATCCAGTTGGAAGTGCCGTAGTTGACGACCTGAAGATAGGGGGGTGAGGTGAGGACCAAGTCGGCTGAGCCGGCCGGGATCATGCGGTTGCGCAGAAGGGTCGTACCGTCTTGGTGCGCCACGCTGCCGGGAGGTCCCGGGACCTCGTCCAGATACAGCCGAGCCAGCTTGTCTCGCAGACATTCGAAGACATTCTGTTCAAGCTGCTTGAGGTCGTTCGCTTCGATGTACTTTCTGACGTAACCGGGGGACATGCTGAACGTGTTCGGCATGCTGATGCTTAGGTATTGCGAAGATCCGTCGCGTCGGTGTGCTCCGTGGAGGATGCCAGCCACCGCTCCAGCAATCATGAACTCCTCGCGCGACCATTGGCTCTTTGGCCGCCGAAAGAGGTACTCGCGCAGGTAGACCAACTGGCGCAGCGTAGTCGGGTGGTACAGCATCTGTACGTCTTCGGGCGCGTCCACATGTCGGTACATCCGGCGGTTGTACCGTTTCTCTAGCTCGGAGACCACGGCTAAGAGAGAGTCCCACCTAGGGGGGGCGGCTTTGGCCCGGGTCAAGACATAGGCCAACGGATTGAGGTCATTGCTGATCGCCCGCCGGCCTTCTACGCGAGCTTGGAGCGTCGTGGTGCCCCGCCCGCTGAAGGGATCGACAACTAGGTCGTCTGGCTGCGTGTAACGTTGAACGAAATAGTGAACCAGTTTCGCCGGAAACATTCCATGGTAGGAGCACATGGTATGCATGGAGTGGCCCCACCGCGGGGAGACGGCATGCCACAGCGGCCCATGATCCGTATTCCCGCCGTCGATCGAATCTTCTTCGGGTTCCTCGAAGAATGCACCCTCAAGCCAGTCCTGCGCAGCACGATTCATTGCAGGTATGCACTCAGCGAGCGGGCTGCCGTGCGGAGGACGCGGTCGTGAGTTCGCCTTGACACCCAGGCGAGGTGCTGGATGGCTTCTCGGACATCCTGACGACCAGTCGCTCGTCGGACATTCGCCGCTCGCCGCAAGCCTAGATCGCGCTTCAGAGTCCTGACGTCTTCAGTCTCCCGGTAGTACTTTGGGGGCAGCGAGCCGGTGACCAGCTCCACTTCCTTCAGGGGATATGGGGCCGAGTCTCCGCGGCGAGCGCGAGAGATGCGGTCCTGAACCCAGTCCTCGGCCGCATCCCCATCGCTGAAGTGATTCTCGAGGACCTGACGGAGCCCTTCATCGGTGAGCCTCAACCAGGCGAAAGGGTTCGAGGAGGGTATGACCCCCATGTCCATCAGCTCAACAATTTGTGCAAACAAGCCGCCGCGTTGCATCAGGCGCCACAGGCCGGTGTAATTGCGCAAAGTCGCAGGCGATACGCCTATATAGCGGGCGATATCCACCTTGCGCACGTTCTCGGCTTCGTGGAGGTGCTCAACCAGCGTCGCAAGCTGGCTAGGCAAAAGGTCCTGATAGATGTCGGTTTGGTACCGCAGCTCGTAGCGACGCTTGTGGTCGACCAGATACGCAGGGACGGTTCGAAACCGAGAGTCGTCCGACATTCTGAGTGCTTGAATGGCCCGAAGTCGGATCATCCCGTCTACGACTAGGTACTTGCCCCCGGGGAGTGCCGCGACCTTAAGCGGCTCTGCGAGACCGACTTCCTCAATTGAGGCTCGGAGCCGATCCTCGAACTGCTTTGAGGTTCGAGATCGCGCCAGCTCGGCGCTGACCACGAGATCATGCACGCCGACCTCGATCAGCTTCATCGCGCGACTTCCGTTCCGTTGGCCACATCCGAAGGCAGGTGCGTTGGCATCTGGAGGGCAAGCTGGTGAATGCGTTCCCAGGGCTTAGCCCGCGGAAGGCTCGCCAGTGTCCGACAAGCCCATTCGACGAACGCGAGGCGCTGGCCGCGGCAGGCCGGACCTAGCTCCGCCAACGCCCGCCAGTCGATGGCTGTGAGCAACGCATCCATCTCGGCTGCTCGGATGCCATGCGGAGCAATCCGGCTAATCACCTCAGCGCGGTCCTCGGTAGAAACGTGCTTGGCGATTACCGCATGCAAGGCCAGGTTCACGTCTCCGCGCCGCAATGCCGCCACCTCGCCAGAAGAAGCGCCGTCCAGTTGGGCTTCCAGCCGTCGGACGGTGGCAGGAGAAACGCCGAACCGCTTGGCCACCTCGGCCGTCTCCTCTCCCTGTCGGCGGGCGTGGGCGATCAAAAGTGCTCGGTCGGTTGCCCCCAACCTAAGGCGTGCCACGTTCTCGACAAGGAACTGCTGCACCTTCTCCGTCTCGGCATAGCGGTCGTCAACGATCAGAGCAGGGATCTTCTTGATGCCGAGCAGCCGACACGCCAACGTCCGCCCTTGGCCCTTGATCAGGAGATAGTCTCCGGTCCCGTCCGGCGCGCGGCGGACGGTAATAGGCGTCAGCACCCCAAACTGCTCGATCGACCGGCAGAGTTCCCGGTGGCCATCACGGTCACGCTTGCGGGCGAGGCCACCCTCCGGTCGAATCCGGTCGACGGGAAGATCTCGCAGCCGAGGCCGAGGCGGCGGTTCGGGTGGCAACGCTGGGCGACCTCCGTGTGTGGGCGGGTGCCTCCGCGGCGCCCGCGGGGCGCCGTACGGATGTTCCCGCGTCCAGCGGATCATACCCTGACACAGCGACCCATGGCTCGGCCCGACGAGCCCAGTCCACCGAGCTCGGCGAGGGCGGAATTGCGCGGTCGACGGGCCCCTCGGCCAGCTCCTTCCCGGGCCGGGGGCACTATGGCCCGGGGGGGCCCCCCGGGGGCCAAGGCCCACGCCACCCTTAACTCATCCGCCCCCCTGAGGTCTTCTAGGGCCAGACGACGGGCCAACGGCGTCCGTCCAACTGCTAGGAGACCTGAAATGGCCGCAACAACCGTTCCTAACGAGCTGCTGGAGCAGCGCCGACTGGTCGCGACGCTGGAGGCTGAGGGCGGCTGGGACATCATCGTGGGCGCAGCATTCGTCCGCGGCATGCGGGACATCGGATACAAGAGCACGTCCTACGCCATGGCCGAGTTGATCGACAACTCGATTCAGGCCGGAGCCCGCCACGTGGACGTCGTCTTTGGCTACGACGCTGGAGAGAAGCCCACGCAGATCGCCATCATCGACGACGGGGTCGGGATGGAGCCAAAGATGGTCCGTGCCTCCCTCATCTGGGGGGCGGGTACGCGGGCCGGGAACACCGCCGGCTACGGCAAGTACGGGTACGGGCTGCCGAGCGCGTCGGTTAGCCAGTGCCAGCGCGTCGTCGTCTACTCCAAGGTGGGAGGTGGCGAGTGGTACAGCTGCTACCTGGACATCGACGAGATCAAGGAGGGCAGGTGGACCAAAGGCAACCGGCTGGAGATGCCAGGTGAGAGCCAGCAGGTCCCCCCTGCGTTCGTCATCGCCGCGCTCAAGAAGGCCAAGCGCTGGGACGACTTCGAGCACGGAACTGTCATCGTCTGGGACAAGCTCGACCGCATCGACCTCAGGCAGCGGGCAAAGCTCAAGGACCGCTTGATGACGGATATCGGTGTCATCTACCGCAACGTCCTCGTCAACACGCCCATGACGGTCGATGACGACCGGGTCCAGCCCTGTGACCCGCTGTTCCTCACGCCGGGCTTTCGCGGCTACGACATCGATCCAGACCGCGCCGAGGCCTTCGAGCCGGCAGTAGTGGACGTCACCGACAAGGACACCGGCGAGACGCTGGGCAAGATGCGCGTCCGATTCTCGCTCATGCCGCCGACCTTCTTCCGCAAGCCCGAGGCGAAGCACACCAACAAGCCTGGCCGCGGCCAGACGAACGAGCGGCTGGAGATCGCCAACGCCAACGACGGCATCATCTTCTGTCGTGAGGGCCGTCAAATCGACCACATCCGACCGCCGCGTAGCTTCGGTGCCATCAACGTCACGACCGACCGCTTCTGGGCCATCGAAGTGGACTTCGACGTCACGCTCGACGAGTTCTTCGCCATCACGACGTCGAAACAGCAGGTCCACCCCGACGAGCGCATTTGGAACATTCTGCGCGACAAGGCGAACGTCTTCGCCACCATCGGGACAATGCGTACCAAGTACGAACGGGGAGCCAAGGCGATCGCCGTCAAGGCTGAGGAGGAGAAGGCGGCCAAGCGCGCATCGATCGCCGCTCTCGAGGCAGCGGAGAAGTTCAGCACGACGCCCAAGCCGAAGGACACGCCGGAGCGGCTGGCGGAGGCCGACAAGAACCTTGAGACCGAGGCGCAGCAGCGTGCCGAGAAGGCCGGCATGCCGGCGGCGGCCGTCCGGCGCGAGATCGAGGCTCAGCAGGTCGGGAACCCCAAGGCGATCGAAACCAAGGAGATGCCGGGCGGCCCGTTCTACTGGTGCGTTCCGATGGGCGGTCAGCGAGTTCTCTACCTGAACGTGGCGCATCCCTTCTACACCGAGCTGTACGCCGGCCCGGGGTCTTCGCCGCGGCTGCGGGCAGGCCTGGAAATTCTCCTGTGGACCCTGGGTGACGCGGAAATCGACGCTGAGCCGGGCGGCGACAAGCGCACGTTCTACGAGCTGGAGCGCACGCAAGTGTGGTCGCCGCGGCTGGCGGCGGCACTGCCTCAGCTCAAGGCGATGCCGCTCATGGAAATGCCCGAAGAGGCGGCCGACGGCGACGCCGACAGCGGGGACCGATCGGCAGCGTGACCTTCATGCGGCGGGGTGGACCCGACCCCTTGTCGGATCGCCACCCCGCCGCTAATATCACGTCAGACAAGTCAATACCTTAAGGGGGTTTGCCCCAACGCCTGGGCAACAGTCCTGGGCCAACCGGCGAGGCGAACCACTAGGTTAGCAACCCACCATGGGTGCCCCCTTCGCACAAAGCAAGGAGGTAATCCCGGTGGGTGCTTTTGTTACTGGGCTCGTGGGGGCCCCGCTGGATGAGCTGGTCGCGGCTGCCCAGGGTGAGCCGTCCGACGACAGCCCGGCTATGAACGAGATCGTCCGGCGGTTCGAGAAGCGCGCGCAGGTCATTGCTGCCACAGTGACGCGGCGCACGGCGCTGCACGACGATCTCGTCCAGGCCTCGCTCCTCGCTCTAGTTCGGGCCGTCCGCCGTCATCAGGTGGGCCGTCCCGGGTTCATCACGTACGCCTCGAAGTACATGACCTTCGCCGCGCACCGTAGCTTGGCTGCCTGGGTCGGGCCGATGGCTGAGCCGGCGTCCCTGTCCGATCCCGGGGTCGCCGCTGCCGCCTCTGCAATCGCCGCTCCTGTGGTGACCCCGGGCGTGCGCTGCTGGGGCTATGGACGGGGCGCCCAGGCCGTCCTGGCCCTGCCTGCGCGTCAGCGTGAGCTGCTCACGCTGCGGTACGTCGAAGACGCCGACCTGGCGACGATCGCTGCGGCGAGCGGGACCAGCGTGCCGGCGGTGAGCCAGCGCCTGGCGACCGCCCATCGCGCCGTGGCGACGCAGCTGGCAGCCTAGGTAACAGAAGCCTCGGCCGCTCGTTTGATTCGGGCTTTCATGCCCTGCATTTGCCCTCAGACACCATCGCCGACAGGGGTACATGCTTAGTCGGGCGAAACCGCGGCAAGTCGCCGGCGCGGGCTCGGCCCCGAGCCGCTATGCCGGACCCAACTCGAAGGGGTCGTAGGGAATCCGGGGGTCTGACACCAGGCACCCGTCTCTGATGATCGCGATTAGCGCCGTCACGGCTCCATGCATTGGTGTGCAGAAGGGCGCGAAGCCGTTGGCGGCCGGACACTCAGACCAGAAGACGTCGGCGGCCGCCCCGCGCGAAATGGCCAGGACGATATGGCCGGGCACGTAGTCGCGGACGACCAACAATTGGTCTGCAGTTGCACCCCAGAAGAGGAGGCAGTTCCGACCGGATGCGGACGGACATTCTGTCCACCGTGTCGGCCCGACGGCTTCGTACTGCCCGCTCTCGACGCGCAACACCTCGCCAGCGTGCAAGAGGATTCGCAGCGGACTCCCCGACGCTGGCTTGCCCGACACTCGGCCTCGAGCGACGGCGTCGCCGTACGGGCTGCTAGGAGCGGGCGCCGCAGAACTGGCGGGCGGTGCGATTGCAGCCGGTTTGGTGGCGGGCGGCGTGGTGGCCGGTGGCGTGGTGGCTGGCGCGGTCCGAAGGTTGGGCCGGGGCGGCCGGCTTGGTGACGAGGAGTCATTCTCTCCCACGAGCCGGTGATAGGCGCCCGTTATCTGCGGCAGCGCGGCCTGGTCCCACCAGCGGGTGATGCTTGCGCCCTCAGCGTAGTCGACCATACCGCCGACCACGCCCGTGAACGTTCCTAGGAACATCGCCAATGCCGTCCAAGCTGCATGCGTGCCTGCCTCGTACGCGACGTACGCGAAGAGCACCAGCGTGCTGATCACCCCCAGAAAAGCGCCTAGAGATACAGCCGCCACGACGTCAGCGTGCCCGCTGCGCAAGGCGAGTTGCGGATTGTCGTGCAGCCAGCGAAGGACCGTCTCGCCGTTGGCCATCACGAGCAATCCACTAACCACGGTGGTGGCCAAGCCAACGAGCACCATCTCCACCACTCGCCCGACCTGCCCAGCACTCATCATCCGCCTCCCAACTCCTAGCTTGGAAACGCCGTGAGGACCGGGCATCTTGCGCAACGGTCGCTGACGAGCTGGTCCAAGCGCATGACTAAGCAGCCGGGCACCCGGTCTCGGGATCGACGGACTTCCTCCACGAGCTGCGATCCAGCGTCCGCGCGGGCGTGGCGATCATGACCGAAAGCCCCACGACCGGCGCCCTGAGCAGCCACTTGAATCGCTAGTCCTCCCTGGGCGCCCCTGTTCCTGAGTCGACCGGGCCGCATCCACCGCACCCTCCACCGGCCCTTCCACCGGATATGAGACGACCATCCGCCGACCGCCAAACCACGATCACGGTTCGCCGGCAGCCTGGTCGAATGACGACCGCGACTCAGAGAGGGGAGAGGGAATGGAGAAAGACGGGATGGAGGGCCATGCGTCGCGACGGGGATGATGGCCGCGGCGGAGCCGCACCGAACAGCCAGCAAGTAGTCGGCACACGCAGCAGGCGACGGTGGACAGGCGGCGTCAGAGCTCTCATGGCCGCGTGGCCGCTCCCGACATACGCATGAACGTGGGCAAAGGCGTGTGCCCGTGGGCCGGCGGGACGACCCCCGCGTCAGGCGAGCCCGTAAGGGTCAGCCAGCGGCCCGGCACCCGACGCGATGCTCTCCCCCTCAGCCGCCAAGCCCCCCGGCCCCGGGGCGCTGGGGATCAGTCCACGCCTAGCGCGCGCTCTCGCAACCGCGAGGTTCGGGCGCGCGACGCGGATATCGCTGCGTCGCGCCGGACCATCGCGGAGAGCGACACCTACGCCACCGGCTCGACAGCGATAGCTCCGGTCGCTGGATCGAACACGCCGATGCCGCCCCGCCATGCGCGTAGCTCGGTCGGTGCATCCTCCCAGACCTCGACCTCGCTGACATGAAGCTCGTCCTCGACAAACGAGCCATGCCAGGCGACGAACACGGAGTCTCCCTCTCGCCGGACGACGGTGCCGGTGTACTTCCCCGACCACTTCCGATCCCGGACGACGGTGCCCTCTTCGATCGCTGGTGCCATGTGTCGCTTCCTCAGAACGGTGGCGCTGACACCATCCACCCTCGCTCGATGGGGAGCCGAAGTGCAAGCGCGCCCGGCGGCTTTCGCGTCTCGATCGTGTCTCGAGACCCGCCACGCACACAGGGGTCGTTTCACGAACAGCCCACGCACGCGGCTTGGCACCAAGAAGGGGCCGCCGCGGCTGGCGGGCGCCGGGCAGCCCCCGAAGCTGAGCATACCGCTCGGTGGCGGCGCGGGCGCCGCGCTCACGCGACGCTCACCCGCGGCCCGGCCACGATCGGGAGGTGTTCGTACGCCCTCACGTTACCTCCACCACGAACGTATGTGCGCTAGCTATTAGGTGCGACGCCGCACGGACGAGCAACCGCCGTCCAGTCGAAGCGAAGGGTGCATATACTCCAACCACGGCTCACGGGAGGGCGTGTGAGGCCGCACCCTGTGGTCGGGCGGAGACTGCACTGTGCCCAGGTTCCCGAGGTTACAGCGACAGGCCGACGTGGCCCCAGGAGACGGGTCGAATCGACGGCCGGCGACGTACAAGGGTGCCTCCCTACCCCCCGCCGGCCTGCCGCGACCGCCGGGCAAGCTACTGGTGTTCTGGTTGCGCCTTCTTCAAGGCCACCCCGCTGCCGCCCACATTGTCACCACAGGGCTGCTGGTCGCCTTAGCCTATGTAATTCTGTTCTTGTCGAATCACACCCTGTCTGCTCGTAGTGACCTCGTCCTAGAGCTGCTAGTCGGCGCTCTTGCCGTGCTGATTCCGCTGTCATTCACGCTTTGGGCCGTGTGGGGGCAACTCAGCGTGCTGCTCCGGACAGTAGGTAGCACGCCGCCCCACAACCTTCAACTGGTGCTGCAATTCCTGCGGCAAGAAGTCGCTGCGCTCGAACAGCGTCTCGGTGACCTTCGAGGTCGTGGCCTTTGTATGGAAGCGCCGGAGTCAGGTATGTGGGTGAGTGCTCGCTGTATGAGCGTGGCTGGTGGCCGTTACATGGCGACAGACACGAGTATCCCAAGCACTTACAGGGCGAGATACGCTGATTATCTCGACGGCCATGCTCACTTCCTCGCACGTACCGGACGACGCGATAGCGTCCGAATCGTTGTGGCTGACGAGGCTGCTATCGCAGCCGATCAGCGAGACAACCCCGACGATTTCAAATGGTTCGTAAACTGGCACGCAACGTATGGCGTTGAACTTCGTCAGTTGGATCGTCGGTTCGGCGCCGAGGTTGCTGAGAGCAGTGGATTGGACTCCATCATGGACATTGCTCTGTGGGACGGCGAATTTGCTCTCTTGTTCATATTCTCCGAGCCCAACTCACTCCGCTTGAGGTTGGCGTTCGAGGGCGAAGGCGACTATTTGCGATCCGTGCGGTATGTCGGCGAGGTCCGGAGACTGTCGCGACCTTTTGCGGGTTTGAGTGGCGCGGTTCAACAGCACTAGTTTCTGCTGAACGGTGCCCCCCCGATGAACAGCCCTCTACAGGCCAGAGCATCTTGTATTAGTTGTCACTTTTGCCGCACAGGCGAAGGCGCACGACAGAGACGGCGGGAAACCTGTGAATGCGACGTACGGGCGAAGTCGGCACGACTACTATACGGCGACCGTCTACGAAGGTCGCGGCGGCCACACCCTCAGAGCAGCCGCAGCGCCAACACGTACACGAGAGGGCCCGTTATCCGCCTTAGATGACGCTGGGCGGTTGCGACCTAACGATAGATAATGCTGTTGAGCAGCGCCCGGATGAGACCACGGCTTGCTTCTCGTGCGAATTGCTCGAAGGCACTCGGTCCCTCAATCACATCGGTGTCGATGAGCGGATTCTCGATCGTCGGCCGAGGCTTGCCAGATAGGACGGCTTCGACCATCCACTCCTCGCCACGGCGAAGCAGCATGGGTCGTAGTTCGATGTCTGCTTCTGCGCCGATGGCAACGGTGCCGGTGCTCGTTGGGTGCGAGCTTCGGATGAGACCGTACATGACGGCGTTCAGGTGAACCATCACGGATCTGCCAGCGTCGAAGTGCTGGCTGCCCAGATCACTCGGGCCGAGGTTGCGGAGTCGCATCGTTGCAAGATGCGGGTCGTGTACCGGGTGTCCCGATAAGTGATTTGGAGCGGGCCGTGGTCCTGCCCGGCCGGGAGGAGTGGGGCGGCTTCGAGACTAAACAACAGCCGACGCCTACGATTGCCCCAATACCGCGTGGCGAGTACGGCGGCGACCGCCGCGACCACGGCGACGATGATGCCGGCGACGGCAAGCCACTCCCCTAAGCTCATTGGGGACAGGATACGAAACCTTGGTGTTCTTGTAGTCGCCGGGCTGGGGTTGATTTCGGCGCTGACGCATGCTTCGCACCACCACACGGAGATGGTTTGGCGCACACAAATATCGGGCCGCTCTAGATCTAGGTCAGGCCTTGGCCCAACTGGATCAACCCACTGGGCACGATGGCGTGGAAATGGTTCGACTTACGGGAGGCTGGGTCCACCACCGCGGTGCGATCTCATCACAGTTCCGACGGCGCCGCGGCGGAGGCCGGACGGCGGCTGTCTTCGCGGATGAGGTCTGCGGCGCGCTCGGCGATCATCATCGCCGCGGCGTTGGTGTGTCCGCGGATGATCGTGGGTATGATCGAGCAGTCCGCCACGCGCAGCCCCTCGACTCCGCGGACGCGCAGGCGCGGATCGACCACGGCGCCCTCGTCGACGCCCATCCTGCAGGTGCCGACGGGGTGATACAGCGTTTCGGCCTGTTCCCGCACGAACTCGGCGAGCTGCTCGTCCGTCTCCACGCCGGGTCCGGGTTCGACCGGCTCGGTGCCGTGCGCTGCGAGCTCGGGACGCGCCAGGATGGCGCGGCAGAGCCGGACGCCCGCCACCATGGTGGCCAGGTCCTGCCCCTCCGGGTCGCTGAGGTAGCGCGCCTCGATGCGCGGCTTCGCCGCCGGGTCGGGTGAGAGCAGCGAGATGCGGCCGCGGCTGCGGGGCTGCAGCAGCACGGGTCCCAGCGTCATGCCATGGCCAGCGGGCTTGGTGAACCCGTGGTCCATGAAGGGCACGGGGGCGAAGATCAGCTCCAGGTCACTTCCCGGCAGGCCTTCGCGGCTGCGCACGAAGGCGGCCGCCTCGCCGACGTTGCTGGTGAGCATGCCGCGCCGGCGCAGCAGCCAGCGTGCGGTGTTGCGCAGGCTCTCCGCCGCCACCAGCGAGAGCGCCGAGGTGGTGGCCACGATGACCGCGACCATGAGGTGGTCCTGCAGGTTCTCGCCGACACCCGGGAGGTCGGCGACGACGTCGATGCCCGTGTCCTTCAGGTGCTGTGCCGGCCCGATGCCGCTGAGCATCAGCAACTGGGGCGAGTTGACCGCACCGCAGCTGACGATCGCTTCGCGCGTGGCACGCGCTGTCTCGATGCGACCGCGTCGCCGGTACTCGACGCCGGCAGCGCGCCCGTTGTCCACGACCACGCGCGTGGCCACCGCGTCGGTGAGCACCTGGAGGTTGCGCCGCCGCAGCGCGGGGCGCAGGTAGCCGTCGGCCGCACTCCAGCGGCGTCCGCGGTACTGAGTCACCGGCGTGTGCCCGACGCCTTCCTGGTCCCCGTGGTTGAGGCGCTCCACGCGGGTCAGGCCGTGCGCCTGCGCAGCTTCGAGGAACGCATGGGTGAGCGGGTTGGTGTCGCGCAGCGCACCGACGTGCTGGGGGCCGTTGCCACCGGTCCACTCCGAGCCGCCGGCGCCGTCGTTCTCGATGCGCCGGAAGATGGGCAGGACGTCGGCCCAGCTCCACCCCGGGTTGCCCAACTCGGCCCACCAGTCGAAGTCCGCCGGTGTGCCGCGCAGGTACATCATCGCGTTGAGCGAGCTGCACCCGCCGAGGACACGCCCGCGCGGCCAGTAGAGGCGCCGTCCGGCCAGCCGGTCCTCCGGCTCCGTCTCGTAGTCCCAGTCGAGCGGGCCCTTGAAGAGCTTGGTGAACGCAGCCGGGACGCGGATCTCGAGCTTGCGATCGCGCGGCCCTGCTTCGAGCAGCAGCACCCGCACCGCGGGATCCTCGCTGAGCCGTGCGGCCAGCACGCATCCCGCCGATCCACCGCCGACGACGACGTAGTCGTGCACGACGTCCACCTCCACCTGCGCCCCATTGCCACCCGCGCCGTAGCCTAGCCGTCTTTCGGCCATCGTGGGGCGAACGCGCGTGCGCCGAGTGTCACCGCGCTCTCCACACCCGCGAGGCAAGCGATCGGTGGCGTTACCGTGCACACGGCTCGCTACCTCTCCGCCTCCTCCGCGGCGATGAGCGCACACCGCAGGGTCTTGACCAACCAGCCGGCGAGGGTCGCTCGCCCCGGCCGGCGCTGTTGCAGCCACTGCACCGTGGTGTCCTGGGCGAGGGCGATCCAGCCGGTGACGGCCAGACGGACGAGTGGCGTGGCGGTGCCGTTGGGCGACACCAGGGCCAGGATGCGCGCCGCCTGACGGCGACGGCTCCGCTGTACCAGGTCGCGAACCTCGGCGTCGCCCGACAGGGCGCTGCGGTGCGCGGTGAGAAAGCCGTGGGCATGTCTCTCGGCGTATTGCAGGTACGCGTCGACCCCCGCGGCGATATTGTCCAGCGGCGCGGCCTCGGGCCTCGGCTGCGTCAGCCTGCCGACCTCCTCGACAGCGCTGGCGGTGACGGCCACGTAGAAGTCGCGCTTGGTCGGGAAGTAGTGGTACAGCAGCCCTCGTGAGATGCCGGCGCGCTCCGCGATCTCCTCGATGCCCACCTCCTCGTAGGCGCGCGTCGCGAAGAGCTCCATTCCGAGTCGCAGCAGCTGACTCCGGCGCGCGTCGACGTCGAGGCGGCGCCTCCGGACGGGTTGCTCCCCGGACATGGTCGCACCGTAGCACAGCCTGTTTGACATCGGTTCAACAAGTGTTCTACTATTGAACTGACGTACAGTAAGGGAAGGGATGGGCACGACCATGCGGCTCCTGATCCTCGGTGCCACGGGACGGACTGGGCGGCAGCTCCTGGCAGGAGCGCTGGAACAGGGCCACGCCGTCACCGCGCTGGTGCGCGACAGGTCTCGAGTCGATGTGCAGCATCCTGCTCTCACCGTTCGCGAAGGCGCGGTGACCGACCCCGGCGCGGTCGAGGCGGCAATGCAGGGCCAGGACGCCGTGCTCAGCGCCCTGGGCAGCGCCAGCCCGCGCGAGCTTCTCGGAGCCGAGTTGATGACGGTGAGCATCCGCAACGTCACCGCAGCCATGGGCCACGCCGGCGTGCGCCGAATCGTGCTGCTCTCCGCCCTCGGCGCCGGTGAGTCGGCCGGTTTCGCGCCCCGCTCTCTCCGCCTCGTCTTCCGCACCGCGTTCCGCGCCATCGGCAGGGACAAGGCCGCCTCTGAGCGGATCCTGCGCGAGAGCGACCTCGACTGGACCGTGGTCTACCCACCGCAGCTCAGCGATGGACCGAAGACGGACGCCTGCCGGCATGGCGTCGAGATGCAGGTGACCGGCATGTCCAAGGTGAGCCGCGCCGACACCGCCCACCTGATGCTCACACTGCTGGACGATTCCGCGAGCATCCGCCGGTCCGTCAGCATCGCCGCGCAGTAGGCACGTCCTGCTGCTCCTCGCGCATCGAGCGTGTAAGCTCCAACCGAGGAGCGACGAATAGGAAGGGTCGAAAGATGGTAGACGCCGAGCGCGTCCGCTTCCGCGGTGCGACGGCACGCGACGCCGAGCCCATCGCCCGGCTGCCTTCGACTCACCGCCGCCGCCGTGGCGGAGCGGCGCCCCGGCTCGGCGCTGCACCTCTGGGTGCTGGAGCAGAACCTCGCCGCCCAGGCCTTCTATCGCGCCCGCGGCGGCTCGTGTGTCGAGCGCGGCACCGTGCAGCCGCCGGGCGGCGACGCGGGCAGGCTCAACGGTGCACCGGTCAAGCTGCGCTTCACCTGGCCTGACCCCGCGCAGCTCCGCTGAGACCAGCGCGGAAGCGGGTACCGGCTGCGACGATCACGGCGGAACTCCCCGCCGGCGTACCCTGCGCGCATGTCCACCGCCGACCAGGTGCGCGCCTTCGCCGCGCGACTGCCGCGCAGCTACGAGGCGGTGGTGCGCGGGCGGCTCAAGCTGCGCATCGGGCGCATCGTCTACGTCGCCTTCTCGCGTGACGAGACGCTGATGGGCTTCGCCTTTCCCAAGGACTACCGTCAGGCGCTGGTCGACTCCGAGCCCGACAAGTTCAGGCTGCCCCGCACCTCGGACATGCGCTACAACTGGGTGGTGGTGCGCCTCGCCGCCGTCGACGAGGCGGAGATGCGCGACCTGGTGCTCGACGCCTGGGCCATGTGCGTGCCCAAGCGCGTCGCCGCTGAATTCCGCGTGCCGGTCGAGTAGACGGTCAGTCGCGCTTGCGCGCCCGCCAGATCTCCTCGGACGGCCATTGCCGTGCCCACTCCGCAGGCACGTAGTCGTAGTACACGTGGTCCTGGGCGTCCTCGGGTGCGTAGACCTCGACGATGTCGAGCACCTCGAAGCCGTTGCCGCGCAGCAGCCGGAACATGTCGCCGGTGCCGGGGTGGAACTCGACGCCGGGATCGTCGTCGTCCCACTCGATGCGGTCGAGCGCGCGCTGCGGACGCT
>Ga0070713_100000247_pt1 | contig 35608 bp, 40 predicted proteins | sample LARL82metaG_FD_65465 | JGI IMG/M metagenome (GOLD analysis project Ga0070713, IMG submission 65465) | Corn, switchgrass and miscanthus rhizosphere microbial communities from Kellogg Biological Station, Michigan, USA - LAR L8-2 metaG | ecosystem: Host-associated > Plants > Roots > Rhizosphere ... | reverse complement strand
CCCCCGGCGCGCTTCCGGATATAGCTTTCCAGGTATAGCGTTGGAGCTATGGACGACGGGCTGCCGGTGCTGCCCGGCTTCCGGGAGATCGCCCAGCGCCGCCGCCGGGTGTTCGACGAGCTTGCCGGCGCACGCCGGGCGGCCGGGCTGTCGCAGACCGAGGTGGCGGCCCGGATGGGTACCTCGCAGTCGGTGGTGGCCCGGCTCGAGTCAGGCGAGATCGACGCCCGGCTGTCGACCCTGCAGCGGTACGCCGCGGCGGTCGGCCGGGAACTGGAGCTTGGCGTACGGCGGCCCGGGCAGCGTCGGGAGGAAGGACCATGACCGATCCCCGCACCCCTGAGTGGCCGGGCCGGCCGGGCTGGCAACCGCAGCCCAGACCGGGCTGGCTGCCGGGCACACCGAGCCCGGAGCCGGCACCGGCCCCGACGGTCGTGTACGTCGACCCGCGCCGGGACGACCTGGCCGACCAGCTCTGGCGGCGCCGGGTCGTGTTGCTGTCCGGGCGGCTCGACTACCCGGCGGCGGAGGCGGCGATCGGCCGGATCCTGCTGTCCGACGCCGACGGACCGGAGCCGATCCGGCTGCACGTGCACTGCCCGGACGGCGAGCTGGACGCGGCAGTCGTACTGGCCGAGACGCTGCAGCTGGTCCGGGCGAGGGTCATCGCGGTGGCCAGCGGCTCGATCGGCGGGCCGGTCGTGGGGGCGTACGCGGCGGCGAGGACGCGCCACGCGCACCCGAGCACACGGTTCGCGTTGACCGAGCCGCGCACGGCCTTCCACGGTCGCGGCAGCCGGATCGCCGCCGAGCTCGAGCTGCAGGCCGAGCAGCTGCGGTTCCTGCAGGAGACGATCGGCGAGGCGACCGGCCTCGACCCGGCGGACGTGGCCGCGGACATGCGGGCGAGCCGGATCCTCACCGCCGACCAGGCCCTCCGGCTCGGCCTCGTGCACGAGATCGTCACCCGCGACGGCACCTGAGCCCCGGCGCGACAGCACGACGGGTCAGTTGAGGAAGCGGCCGAGCAGGGCGGCTTCGGTTCGCAGCCGGTCGGCGGCGGGCGATCGGCCGTACTGTTCGGCCGCCGCTGTCCGGTCGGCGATCTCCGCCCGTACGATCGCCACCGCCTCGGCGTCGGTGAGCTCCCGACGCGGCACCTCGGCCGCGCCGAGGCCGGCCACGCTGCCGCCGACGTGCTCGTCCCCGCCCGGCGTCAGCCGCACGGACTGCACGGCGGTCGCGTTGCCCAGCGCGGCCAGCGTCGAGCGCAGCGCGCCCATGGCGACGACGTTGCGCTCCCGCAGCGCGATGCGCAGAGCCGACCGCAACCGGCCCTCCAACTCGGTCAACGCAGGTCGATCGTGGTCAGCTGACCGAGCAGCCGCGGATCGAGCGCTTTCGCTCCGGTGCGCGCGTTCGCCCGGGCCCATGACCAGGTGTCGGAGATGGCCGCCTCGGGATCGACCATCTCGTCGCCACGGTCCTCCACATGCCCTCCACCAACGCCGTCCGAGATGTTGCAGCTCTCAACCACAGTGCCACGCGCGCGCCAGAGATACCCGGTGATCAGCACCGCCCAACCCCGCCCTCCGCCCGGAAGCTGTACGCCCACCGCCGGCCGGCGGGCGTCAAGCCCGCCGTGTGCGCGCTCAGCGTGATCGCGGTCTCGTCCCGCTCGCCTCGAGCGCCACATAGCGTGGGGATGTGACCGCCATGACCCAGACGCCCACTCGAGACCAGCTCCGCAGCCACCTTGTCACCTCCCGAATCGCCGGCAACGTCGCGACCACCCGGCAGAACAACCTGGAGAACTTCGGCCGGATGAGCCGGCGCGAACCGCTCTACCTGTTCGGGCTGCGGCCGGCCGGGCGCTGGTCGTACGAGGACGTGCTGGCGTTGATGGCGGAGCGCTGCGGGGTGGTCGCCGACCCGGCGCACACCTCCGGGCAGGACACGATCGACCCCGACCGTACGATCGACCGGCTGGCGGCGATGGGCGACCGGATCATGCTGGCGGCGAAGCGGCAGGAGCGGGTCGTCGTCGGGACAGGTCACCCGATCGGGCTGCGGCCGATCCACGCCGCCGTCGCGGCCGGGCTCGCGGCCGCCGGCTGCACGCTGCTCACCCCGGCCGGCGGCTGGGCCCACCCGGACGTGCCCGAGCTCGGCGAACAGTCCGGCCGGCTCGACTGGGTGGACTCGGTCGGTGTGCTCCGCTCACCCGCCGGCACGCTGAAGCACACCCACTCGCCGCTGCTGGTGGAGGCCGCGCTCGCCGCCCTGGACACGCCGCCCGACCTGGTGGTCGGCGACCACGGCTGGGCGGGTGCGGCCGGGCAGGCCGGCATCGACGCGGTCGGGTTCGCGGACTGCAACGACCCGGCGCTGTTCGTCGGCGAGGCCGAGGGCCGGGTGATCTCCTGCGTGCCGCTGGACGACAACGTCGACCCGCGCCTGTACGCCCCGCTGACCGCTTACCTGCTCGACCGCGCCGGCCTCGGCTGAGCCCCGAGCGGGCTCAGCGGAGGCGTTCGATGACCGCGGCGGCCGCGTCGTAGTCGTCGAGCATGATGCTGGTGATGCCGAAGCGCTCGCGCAGCTCGCGGCACTTCTCGGCCAGACCGTCGATCGAGCCGATGAACACGTGCGGCGACTCCAGCACCTCGTCGACGGTCAGCTCGACGCCGGACTGCCGGCGGATCAGGTCGGCCCGGCGGGCGGCCTCGCCGCGGGCGTCGTCGGTGACCACCACCGGGCCGCCGGACGGGTAGGCGTTGAGCTCCAGCACGTCGAAACGTTCCCCGGCCGCCTCCCGCACCCAGCCGATCTTCTCCTCGGTGGCCGCCGCGGTCATGCTCCGCGGGTCGCCCGGCCGCGGCGCCAGCCCCACGATGTCCGCCTCCCGGCCGGCCAGCCGCAGCGTGCGCCGGCCGCCGCCGCCGAGGAACAGCGGTGGGTGCGGCCGCTGCACCGGCTTCGGGTAGCCGTCGTGGTCGGTGATCCGGTAGTGCTGGCCGGCGTACGAGAACGGGCCGTCGGCGAAGCAGCCCTTGAGCACCGTCACCGCCTCGGCCAGCCGGGCGACCCGGGTCGGCACCGGGTCGAACGGGAGGCCGATCGCCGCGTACTCGGGCTGGTTCCAGCCGGCGCCCATTGCGACCTCGAGCCGGCCGCCGGACAGCACGTCGAGGCTGGCCAGCTCCTGGGCCACCACGGCGGGGTGGCGGAGGTCGACGTTGAGGACGAACGTGCCGAGCCGGACCCGTTCGGTCGCCGCGGCGACGGTGGCGAGCACGGTCAGCGGCCCGTGCTGCTCGAGCAGGTGGTCGGAGCGGACGAGCACGTCGATGCCGATGTCTTCGGCCCGGCGGGCGTCGGCGACGAGCGTGCGCGCGTCCACCACGCCGTCGCCGATCGGGGCGAGGAAGCGGAACGGTCGCATCAGACCGCCGCGACGTGCATCAGCACGGGACGCAGGTGCCCGCCCGAGATCAGTCTGGCCATTCGCGCAGTCTGCTCCTGTGCGGTCTGCCAGCGCGGGTCTTCGGCGTGGCGGCGCGCCAGCAGATCCTCGACCCGCTCGACGCTGTTCCGCCAGGACGCCGGCGCCTGCGGCAGCGACTCGGCCGGTACGGTCCGCAGCGACTGGAAGCGGGCGGCCCGCAGCAACCGGTCAAGCTGGGAGGGCGTGCAGAAGTCGTTGCCCTCCGGCAGCGGCGGCGGGAGCGGACCGAGGGCGAGGAACGCGAGCAGCCCGAGCCGGCCGCGGGGGACGAGCACCCGGTGCAGCTCGGCCAGCAGGCCGGCCTTGTCGGGAGTGGTGTCGAGCACGCCGAGGCACCAGGCGGCGTCGAAGGTCCCCGCCGGGAACGGGAGCGCCTCGCCGGTGGCGGCGACCGCGGGCAGCCCGAACAACCGGCGGCTGGCCCGGGCGGCGGCCCGCATCGGCTCGGCGCAGACCGGCCGCAGCCCGGCGTGGTGGGCCAGCCAGGCAGCCGGGCCACCCAGCCCGGAGCCGGCGTCGAGCATCCGGCGGGCCCGCCGCGCCTCCACCGCCTCGGCCAGCCAGGCCAGCGCCGCCGGGCTGCCCGAGCCGCGGCAGGCCGCGGCGATCGCGTAGTCAGGCCCGAGCTCGCCGACGATCTGCTCGGTCCAGGCCGCGACGACGTCGAACTCGTCTTCCAGCGCCTCGGTCATGCCGGCAGCGCCGTCCGGATCTCGGCGGCGACAGCCGCCTTGACCTCGGCCGCGGCCCGCTCGCCGCGTGCTGACGCGAGCCCGGACAGGTTCACGCCGGCCACTCCCGGCACGGCGAGCAGCGCCTCGGCCTCCTCGACAGCGGCGGCGATCCCGGCGGCGATCGGGTCGGGCGCGGCCAGCACCGCGTCGATCGCGGCCGGATCCATGCCGAGCCCGGGGAAGCGCTGCATCACCCTGGCCGAGTGCTCGTCGGTGTAGACGGCGACCGCGGCGACGAACGGCAGGGTCGCGCCGGCGGCTCGGGCGGCCGCGACGAACTCCGCCACCCGCGCCGGCGAGGCTCCGTGGTTGAGCACGCACAGCCCGGCACCGGCCCGCTGCTTGTCGGCCACCCGGCCCGGCCGCAGCCCGACCGGCGGAGCGTCGGGTGCCTCGGGCACCGCGGCCGGCACGCCGAGCGAGGCGGCGAGAGCGGCCAGCCGGGTGCCGTCGAGGTCGAACACCTGGGTCACGTCCGGTCGCACTCCCTGCCCGCGGGCGTCGCCGGTTACGCACAGCACGCCCTCGACGCCGAGCGCCGCGAGCCCGACCAGGTCCTGCTCCAGGACGATCCGGTTGCGGTCCCGGCAGGTGAGCGTCGTCCACGGCCGGCCGCCGGCCCGGAGCACTTCGCGCGCGAACAGCGTCGGCGGCAGGTCCGGCCGGTTTTGGTGCTCGCCCACCAGCAGCCCGTCGGACACCGGCGCGAGGATCCCCACCACCTCCTGCACCGACACCGGGTCGTACGGCCGGACGGTGAGGTCGGTGAGCACCAGCGGCACGGCCACCGGCGCGGCCTCGACCGGCTCGCCGGTCCACCGCACCGGGGGTGCGGTCGCGAACGGGCACGGCCGGTCGCCGAGCTCGCAGCCGAGGTCGGTCCGCACGCCGCCGCACGGGCCGAACACCATCCGTTTCGGGCACCCGTCCATTCCTCTCCCGCTACCCCGAAACTGTCGTACCGCACCCCTACGTTGATCCCATGGAGATGCGAATCGAGCTGGTCGCGATACCGGTCAGGGACGTGGACCGGGCCAAGTCGTTCTACGTGGACAAGGTCGGGTTCAACGCCGACCACGACTATCCGATCAACCCGCAGCTGCGGTTCGTTCAGCTGACCCCGCCGGGCTCGGCCTGCTCGGTGGTCATGGGGCTCGGGATCACCGACATGCCACCCGGGTCCCAGCGCGGGGTGCAGATGGTGGTGGCCGACGCGGCCGCCGCCCGGACCGAGCTTGCCGGGCGCGGGGTCGAGGTCAGCGAGGTCGACGACCAGCCATGGGGCAGGTTCGTCTACTTCTCCGACCCGGACGGCAACACCTGGTCGCTGCAGGAGATCGTCGCGCCGAGCTGAAGCGCCGTTCCGGTCGTAGAGTCTGCGGCGTGGGCGACCAGCTCGGGGTGCTCGGCAGCGGCCTCGACCGCGGCTTCGCCTCGCTGCGTGAGCGGCCGACCCCGCGTGAGGAGCGCTACGAGCTTGGCCGCGGACTGCGCCAGAAGGTGCCCCGGTCGTCCCTCGGCGACTGGACGGCGCCCGACGGCCGCCCCGACCCGGTCGACCGCATCTCCGCCTCCCACGTGGGCCGGGTGCCCTGGCTGATCCCGGTCCGGATCGGCCGGATGGCCACCTCGCCGTACGCGTTCCTCCGGGGCACGGCCGGGATCATGGCCGCCGACTTCGCGGAGCTGCCGTCCACCGGGATCACGCCGGTCGTCTGCGGCGACGCCCACCTCGGCAACTTCGGCTTCTACGCCTCGCCCGAGCGCGAGCTGGTCTTCGACCTCAACGACTTCGACGAGGCCCACCCGGGCGCCTGGGAGTGGGACCTGCGCCGGCTGGTGACCAGCGTCTGGGTCGCCGGCCGGCAGAACGGCTCGACCGAACAGCAGTGCGGCGACGCGGTCGCCCGCTGCGTGTCGGCGTACCGGCAGCAGCTGCGATACCTGGCCGACGAGCCGCTGCTGGCCCGCTCGTTCGAACGGCTCGACGTGGACCAGCTCGGGGCCGGCGCGAGTCCGACGATGCGCAAGGAGGTCAAGCGGGCCGCGAAGCGAGCGCGCCGGCGGACCAGCGACCGGGCACTGCCGCGGTTCACCGAGCAGCGCGGCGGCGCCCGCCGGATCGTGGAGGAGCCGCCGCTGATCACCCGGCCGACCGAAGCGCACGCCGAGCTGCTCGCCGCCGGCCTGGACGACTACCTGCGCACGCTGCCGCCGCACTGGGCGCGCATCGTCGGCGGCTACACGCTCCTCGACATGGCCCACAAGGTGGTCGGCGTCGGCTCGGTCGGGCTCCGGGCGTACGTGGCGCTGCTGGAGGGCAGCTCCCCGGACGACGTGCTGTTCCTGCAGCTCAAGCAGGCGCGCCGGTCGGTGCTCGGACCGTACGTGCACGGCGACCAGGCCTGGCACGCGCACCAGGGCCAGCGGGTCGTCGAATACCAGCAGGCGCTGCAGACGGTCAGCGACCCGCTGCTCGGCTGGACCACGGTCGGCGAGCACCAGTACTACGTCCGTCAGTTCCGCGACATGAAGGGCGCGATCACCGTGGACGGGATCGACGCCGAAGCGCTGGCCGACTACGCCGGTGTGTGCGGGTCGCTGCTGGCCAAGGGGCACGCCCGCACCAGCGGCGCGTCGATGGTCGCCGGCTATGTCGGCCACGGCGACAGGCTCGACGAGGCGCTGTGCCGGTTCGCCCGGGCGTACGCGGACCAGACCGAGGCGGATCACGCCCGCCTGCTCGTCGCCGTCGAACGAGGGATCCTTCCGGCCGATCCCGACCATTGATGCTCGGTTTCGTTCGGATCTGGGTAACAAGGGTTATCCGCGGAGTGCAACTGGCGCAGCTCTGTTCCAAGCGCTATCGTGCTGAGCCGGTTGAGCAGAGGTCCGACCTGCGTAGGAGGTGTCCGGTGTTCGGCGTTCGTGTCCGCGCTGCCGCCGTTGCCGTCATGCTGGCCGCCGTTGCGACGGTTGCCGGCGTGTCCACGACCCAGCACAGGGCGGGGGCCGATCCCCTGCTCCTGGACTGGACGGCGCTGTTGCCCGGCCTGACCGATGCCTATGACCCCGGCAGCTCCAACGTCTGCGTCTCGGGCAAGGTGCAGTGCATCGACGCGGTCGTGCGGGAGATGCAGCGGCGGGCCGATCCGCTGGTGCAAAGCTGCTCGGACCAGGCGCTGTTCGCGCTGACCTACCTGCGGGTGACCCAGGCGTATGCCTGGAGCGCCCGGCAGCCCGGCTACTACGCCGATCCGAGCTGGACCAACCACGCGGTCGCCGTGTTCGCCAAGTACTACCTGGGCGCGTTCGACACCTGGTCCGCGAACCCCAACTCGTCCGCGGTGCCGCGGGCGTGGAAGATCGCCTTCAACGCGGCGCGGGACGGCCGGGTCTCCGCGGCCGGCAACTTCTTCCTCGGCCTCAACGCGCACATCAACCACGACCTCGCGCTGGCGATGGCGGCGGCCGGGCTCAGCGGGCCGGACGGTGCGTCCGAGAAGGCCAACTACGACAAGATCAACTTCCTGCTCAACTCGGTGACGCTGCCGCTGGTCGCGGAGCTGACCCAGCGGCTCGACCAGAGTATGGACGACACGTCGCTGCCGCTGTCCCTCGACGCGACCGCGGTCGGCGAGGTCATGTGGACCTGGCGGGAGCAGGCCTGGCGCAACGCCGAGTTGCTCGCCGACTCGACAACGCTGACCAAGCCGCTGGTAACGGCGACGATCGACGCCAACTCGATCACCCAGGCCACGACGTACGCGACCACGTTCGCCTACACGCCGGTGAACACTCGCGCCGCCCGCGACGCGTGGTGCCCGGTGCATCACGAAGACCCGGCCCCGCAGCCGTACCCGTTCGGCTTCCCCACCGACTGATCGAGGGTCTGCGATCAGCTCGACGACGGGGTGAGGATCACGCCGGTCGGGACGGTGCCGGCCGGGACCGTCCCGGCCGGGTAGGCGAGCGCCTCGCCGGTCACCGTCAGCCGGACCAGCGAGCCGGGTCGTGGCCGCTCGTGGCCGGCGACCCGGGCCAGCACCTCGGTGCCGCCGGCCACCAGCTCCAGCCGGACCGACGCGTCGTGCCCGAAGTAGCTGACGTCACGGACCCTGGCCTCGACCCCCGCGCCGCTGTCGGAGAGCAGCAGCTGCTCGGGCCGCAGCAGGATCCGGACCTGGCCGGACACGGGGCCGGAGACAGTGCCCCGGACCGCCAGCGACCCGAGCTCGCAGGTCGCGTACCCGTTGGACACCGAGGCCGGCAGCAGCACCGCCTCACCGACGAACCCGGCCACCCCGGCGTCCGACGGCGACTGGTAGACGATCTCCGGCGCGGCCAGCTGCACCAGCCGGCCGTTCCGCATCACCGCGACCTGGTCGGCCAGCGAGAGCGCCTCGGCCTGGTCGTGGGTGACCAGCACCGCGGTCGCCTCGGCCGCGACCAGCGCGTCGGCCACCGCCCGCCGGGTCGACTCGCGCAGGCCGGCGTCCAGCGACGAGAACGGCTCGTCGAGCAGCACGATCGACGGCCGCGGGGCCAGCGCCCGGGCCAGCGCGACCCGCTGCTGCTGGCCGCCGGACAGCTCGTGCGGGTGCCGGGAGGCCAGCGCGGGCGACAGCCCGACCAGCTCCAGCAGCTCGCCGACCCGGCCCGCCGAGCGCTGCCTGCGGGCCAGCCCGAAGCCGACGTTCGCGGCGACCGACAGGTGCGGGAACAGCGCGCCCTCCTGCGGCACGTAGCCCACCCGGCGGTGCTGCGGCGGCCGCGGCCGGCCGGCGCCCACGACGGTCTCGCCGCCGAGCGCGATCATGCCGGCGTCGGGGTCGTCGAACCCGGCCACCAGGCGCAGCAGCGTGGTCTTGCCGCAGCCGGACGGGCCGAGCACGGCGGTCAGCGAACGCGCCGGCACGTGCAGGTCCACCCCGCGCAGCACCTGGGCGGAGCCGAACGCCTTGGTTACGCCGGAGAGGGTGAGTGCCGTCATACGGTCGCCCTTCTCGCTTGCCGGGTGAGCAGGTAGGTCGCGGGGGCGGACAGCGCCACCAGCAGCGCCGCGTACGGCGCGGCCGCCCCGTACGCGAGGCTGTTGCTCTGGTTCCAGAACTCGGTCGCCAGCGTCCTGGTTCCCAGCGGGGCCAGCAGCAGGGTCGCGGTCAGCTCGGTGACGACGGCCAGGAAGACCAGCGCGGCGCCGGCGCCGAGGCCGGGCGTGATCAGCGGCAGGGTGACCCGGCGCAGGGTGCCGATCGTGCCCTCGCCGAGGCTGCGGGCGACCGAGTCGAGCACCGGTGGCGCCTGCGCCAGCGCGGCCCGCGCCGTCACCACTGCCCGCGGGATGAACAGGATCGCGTAGCCGGCGATCAGCAGCGGCGCGGTCTGGTAGAGCGGTCGGGCGGCCCGGATCGAGATCGTGACCAGGGCGAGCGCGACCACGATCCCGGGCAGCGCGCTGGACACGTACGTGCTCCGCTCCAGCAGCACCGACACCCGGCCCCGGTGCCGCACGGCCAGCCAGGCGGCCGGGATCGCGAGCAGCACGGTCACCCCGGCCGCGACGGCGCCCAGGCTGAGCGACGTGCCGGTCGCCTGCAGCAGCCGGTGCGTGTCGATGCCGGTCGAGCTGCCGGCGAGCAGCCAGCGCACGATCGAGCCGATCGGCACCCCGAGCGCGAGCACTACCAGCGTCGTCAGCCCGGCCAGCACCGGCCAGACGGCCGGACCGAGCGGCGCCCGGGCGACCGGCCGGGGCGCGCCGCCGCCGATCCGCGCGTACCGGGAGCGGCCGCGCAGGCCGAGGTCGGCCAGCAGCAGCGCCAGGCAGAGCAGCACCAGCACTCCGGCCAGCATCGTCGCGGCCGAGCTGTTGAACGACGACTGGAACTGGTCGTAGATCGCGGTCGTGAACGTCGGGTAGCGCAGCAGCGCCAGCGCGCCGAACTCGGACAGCAGGTGCAGCGAGACCAGCAGCGCGCCGCCGAGCAGGGCCGGGCGCAGCTGCGGCAGCACCACCCGGAAGAAGGTGGCCCTCCGCCCGAGCCCGAGCGAGTACGCCGACTCCTCCAGCCCGGGATCGAGCCCGCGCAGCGCGGCCATGGCCGGCAGGAAGACCAGCGGGAAGTACGAGAGCGTTGTGATCGTGACCGCGCCGGTGTAGCCGTCCAGGCCGGGCGCGATCGAGATCCAGCCGAACGCGTTGACGAACGAGGGCACCGCGAGCGGCGCCACCAGCAGCACCGTCCACGCGCGGCGGCCGGGCAGGTCCGAGCGCTCGACCAGCCAGGCCGCGCCGACGCCGAGCGCCAGGCTCAGTGCGACGGAGCCGACGGTCAGCCGGACCGTGTTCCAGAGCAGGTCGGCGGTGCGCTGCCGGAAGATCAGCCGGGAAGCCTCGGCCCAGCCGGTCTGCACGGCCTCGTACGCGACGAAGCCCAGCGGGAGCAGCGTCAGCAACGCCACCGCGGTCGCCGCCAGCACCAGCAGGGCCGGCGGCCGCGGGCCTCGACTGCGGCCGGCCGGTGGGGCGGCGCTGTCGGCGGGGGCGGCGGTGACGGCGACCATGGCCTAGAGCAGTCCCGCCTGCTGCATCATCGAGACCACCTGCGGGCCGTCGAGCGAGCCGATGTCGACCTTGGGCGGGTCGAGCTCGGACAGCGGCTTGAGCTTGGGGTTGGCGGCGATGCCGTTGCCCACCGGGTATTCCAGCGCGTTGCTGTCCACGAGCGCCTGCTGGCCCTGCTTGCCGGTCAGGTAGTTGACCAGCCGCTGCGCGTCGTCGGCGTGCTTGCTCGACTTGAGCACGCCCGCCCCCGAGGTGGACAGGAACGCCCCCGCGTCCTGATGCCCGAAGAACTCCAGCTGCACGTTCTTGCTGTTGGCGCCCGACTCGGCCTGGTCCTGGTACCAGTAGTAGTGGTAGATGATCCCGGTCTTGATCTCGCCGGCGTTGACGGCGGACATGATCGCCACGTTGTTCCGGTAGATCTTGGCGTTGGACTCAAGCCCCTTCAGCCAGGCCTGCGCCTTGCTCGTGCCCTCGACCGCCACCACCGCGCTGACGATCGCCTGGAAGTCGGCGCCGGACGGGGCGATGCCGACCTGGCCCTTCCACTCCGGGTCCGCCATGTCCATGATCGACTTCGGCAGTTGCGCCTTCTGCACCGACCGCGTGTCGTACGCCAGCACGGTCGAGCGGGCGGCGAACCCGATCCAGTCCTTCTTGGACGACACGAACTGGGGCGGGACCTGGGTCATCGTGTCCTGGTCCAGGGGCGCGAACAGGCCCTTGTCGGACACCAGCGTCATCCCCGGCGAGTTCTCGGTGAGGAAGACGTCGGCGGGGGAGGCGGAGCCCTCCTGGACGATCTGGTTGGCCAGCTCGGAGTCGCTGCCGTTGCGGAGCGTGACGTCGATCCCGGTCTCCTTCGCGAAGCCCTTGAGCATCGCCGAGACCAGCTCCTCGTGCTGCGCGTTGTACACGACCAGCTCGGTATGGGAACCGGAGCCCATCCCGCAGCCGGCGGACAGGGACAGCACCGCTGTCCCGACGACCGCCGCCACCGTCGTACCGAGCCAGCGCATGAGAGGAACTCCATCGTCCGTTCGTTAGGTTAGGACAACCTTAGCTGGCGAACCGCGGCAGCGCGCCCCCTGTCTCCCGGGGACAGGGCCGCGCAGGGCGCCTCAGGCGGACAGCGTGAGCAGCGACACCTCCAGCAGCCGGTCCATCGCCTCCGGCTCGACCGCGTACGCGGCCACGCCGAGCACCTCGGGCGTGGTGGTCTCCCAGCTGAACGGCCAGGCGGCCGTGTGCCGGCGGTCGGTCTGCCGGCGGTCCTCGCCTGACTCCCGTACGGGTGTCTCGGTACCATGTAAGCGGAGGCACCTCCACTATCTACGCGGACTAAGCGGAGGGCTCTCCGCTTGCCACCGAGTGTGACGGAGGAGGCATTCCGTGGAGACGCGGCAGCTGCGCGCCGACGCCCAGCGCAACCGGGACCGGCTGCTCGCGGTGGCGGTGCGCGCGTTCTCCCAGGGCGGCCCGGACGTCCCGCTGGACGCGATCGCCCGCGAGGCCGGGGTCGGGATCGGCACGCTCTACCGGCACTTCCCGACCCGGGAGGCGCTGGTCGAGGCGGCCTACCGCACCGAGCTGGACAAGCTGTGCGACGCCGCACCGGCCCTGCTCACGACCTTGCCTCCGGACCTGGCGCTGCGGGCCTGGATGGACCGGTTCGTCGACTACATGACCACCAAGCGCGGGATGGCCGAGGCGCTGAAGGCGGTGATCGCCTCCGGTGGCAATCCGTACGCGGTGAGTCGGGACCGGATGCTGGCCGCGGTCGGGTCGCTGCTCGACGCCGGCATCACGGCCGGCGTGCTGCGCGCCGACGTGCCGGCCGCCGACGTGCTCACCTCGCTGTCCGGCGTGACGCTGGCCGCGACCGGCCGGGACCAGGCCGGCCGGCTGCTCGACCTGCTCGTCGACGCCCTCAAGCCGCGCTAGGAGTCCAGCCCGGGTCGCGGCCGGCCGCGCCGAGCAGCCGCTGGAACGGCGTCGCGTCGGCCGGCACCCGGACCGAGGGGCCGAACGGGCCGCCGTCGAGGTCCGCGAACCGTTCCGCGAAGCCGAGCGCGGCCTGCACCATCCGCGGGTCGGGCTCGTACGGCTGGCCGGTGCCGTGGGCCAGGTCCCAGCCGTGCACGACCAGCTCGTCGGCGACGACCGCTGCGGTCAGGTCGGCCGGCATCGTCACCCCGCCGACGGTCGCCTCGCCGGACCAGGCTGCCGGGTCCCGCCAGGCCTCCACCAGCCCGTCCAGCCTGGCCCGCAGCAGGTCCCGCCAGCCGTCCGGCAGGTCGGCGGTCGGCTCGGGCGCGTCGTGCCGCGGCGTCTTGCGGGCGCCGTCGGTGAACGCCTCGGTCAGCGCGATCAGGTGGTTGAGGATCACGGCGACCGGCCAGTCCGGGCACGGGGTCGGGTCGCCGAACTGCTGCTGGGTGACCCCGTCGGCGAGCCTCCCGATCTGCTCCGCGGCCGGCGCAAGGTCGTACGGGATCGTCATGCCGGCGTTCCTACCACGCTGTCCGTGATCTCCCGGCGCCGCTTACGGGTGGTGCAGGGCGCGGCCGGTGCCTGCGTCGAAGACGTGCGCCCGCCGGGCGTCGAGCCAGACCCGCACCGCGTCCCCGGCGCGGACCTGCTCCCGCGCGGGGTGGAGCGCGCGCAGCGTCGCCCCGCCGGACGCGGACAGCCCGGCGCCGGGCGCCGTGACCGGCGGGGCCCCGACCGCGAGCGTCGTCGCCTGGTGCCGGCCGGTGTACTCGACCCCGGTCACCACCGCGTCCACCGGCGCGGCGTCGGCCTCCGCGGCCAGCAGCACGTCCTCGGGCCGGAACCCGAGCACCAGGTCGCGATCGTCCACTTCGGACGGTGGCGCACCCCACAGCGGCAGGGTGACCGCGCCGACCCGATAGCCGGCCAGCTCGCCGGCGTGCACGACCCGCGCCGGCACCAGGCCGATCGGCGCGACGGCGGCCGCGGCGACCAGGTCGACCGGCCGGTCGTAGAGCGTGCCGGGCCGGTCGAGTTGGCGCACCCGGCCCTCGTGCAGCAGCGCGACCCGGTCCGCGACGGCGAGCGCCTCGGTCGGGTCGTGGGTCACGTACAGCGTGGTGACCGCCAGGGACCGCACCACCTCGACGATCCGGCGGCGTACCCGCAGCCGTTCGGCCGCATCCAGGTGGGACAGCGGCTCGTCGAGCAGGAAGGCCCGCGGCGTCTGCACCAGCGCCCGGCCGAGGCCGACGAGCCCGCGCTCGCCCTCGGAGAGCGCGTCCGGCCTGCGGTGAAGGATCCGGCCGATCCGGAACTGTGCGGCCCGGCCGGCCACCCGACGGTCCACTTCGGACCGTGGCACCCGGCGCGCCCGCAGCCCCCAGCCCATGTTGTCGGCCGCGTCGAGGAACGGGATGAGCGCGCCGGTCTCGAACACCATCGCGACCCGGCGCTCGCCCGGCGACATCCCGGTGGCGGTCCGCCCGTCGATGACGACCTCGCCGGAACGCGGGCGCAGCAGCCCGGCGACCGTGCGCAGCAGCGTCGACTTGCCGCTGCCGGACGCGCCGAGCACCACGAGCAGCTCCCCCGGTGCGGCGAGCACGGTGACGTCGCGCAGGGCGACCACGTCACCGCGGACCACGGTGACCGCACGCACGCCGGTCTCGCCGTCCATGTGGCCATCGTGCCGCCGGTGGCAACAACATGTCGCCATCTGTGGCCGGAACCGGCGTCGGCCGTGACCTGCGGTGTGGTGAAGATGCGACACTCGGGGGCAATGCCGCCAGCCCGCCCGCGCCGAGTGACCTTGCGCGACGTCGCGCACCGGGCGGGCGTGTCACCGACCACCGCCTCGTTCGTGCTCGCCGGCCGCGAGGACATGCGGATCTCCGAGGCGGCCCGGCTGCGGGTCCGCCGGGCCGCGGCCGACCTGCATTACCGCCCGAACCTCACCGCCCGCAGCCTGCGGACCAAGGTCACCCGGACGGTCGCGCTGCTGTCCGACACGATCGCCGCCGGGCCGTACGGCGGGGCGATGGTGCGCGGGGCCCTTTCCGCGGCGCTCGAGGAAGGCCACCTGCTGTTCGTCACGGAGGCCGGCGGTGACCCCGAGCTGGAGACCCGGCTGGCCGAGGACCTGCTGGCCCGCCAGGTCGACGCCTTCGCGTACGCGTCGACCGCCACCCGGCTCGTCACCCCGCCGGCGGCACTGGCCGGATACCCGGTCGTGCTGCTCAACTGCCTGAGTCGGGACGGCCGGCTGCCCGCGGTGCTGCCGGACGAGCGGGCCGCCGGCCGGGACGCGGCCGGGATCCTGCTCGCGCGCGGGCACCGGGACGGGATCGTCGTGCTCGGCGAGACCCCGCCGGGCGGATATGCGGCTCGCGAGCGGCTCGCCGGGATCGAGGAGGCGCTGACAGCGGCCGGGACCGCGGTGGCCGGGATGTTGCCGTGCGCCTGGTGGCCTCAGGCGGCACGCGACGCGCTCCGCCGCGCGCTCGCGTACGGGCCGGCGCCGCGGGCGCTGATCTGCCTCGACGACCGGATCGCGCTCGGCGCGTACCAGGTCGCGTACGAGGCCGGGCTGGCCATCCCGGACCGCCTCTCGATCGTGTCGTTCGACGACTCCGAGCTCGCCGGCTGGCTCCGGCCGGAGCTGACCAGCATCGCGGTGCCGCATTACGAGCTCGGCCGGCGCGCGGTCCGGCTGCTGCTCGCGGCCGACCCAGGCACCCCCCGTACGGTCCTGGTGCCGATGCCGGTCCGCGAGCGCGAATCGGTCGCACGGCCGGCCGAGCAGGTGGCGACCCGCCGCCGCGCCTGAGGGGACCGCCCTAGCACTCCTGCACACTGTTCGGCGTGCACTTCGTCTTCACGCCGCCGGCGGAGGCCGCTGCCGGGCTGCTGAGCCTGCCGTGGGACCAGCCGCTGGCCGAGTGGACCGACGACCGGCTGGTGGAGATCAGGCAGCGCGGCATCTCCCGGCACGTTGTCCGGTTCGTGGCCGAGGCCGGCGAGGTGTTCGCGATCAAGGAGATCGACGAGCGGCTGGCCCGGCGCGAGCACCAACTGCTGCGCCGGCTGCACGAGCTCGGCATCCCGGCCGTCGAGGTGCTCGGCGTGGTCGCGGACCGGCCGGGACTCGACGCCGCCCTGGTGACCCGGTTCCTCGAGTTCTCCACGCCGTACCGGAACCTGTTCGCAAACCCGCGCGGAGTCGCCCTGACCGACCGGCTGCTCGACGCGCTGGTGGAGCTGCTGGCCCGGCTGCACGTCGCGGGCTTCCTCTGGGGCGACTGCTCGCTGTCGAACACGCTGTTCCGGCACGACGCCGGCGCGTTCGCCGCATACCTGGTCGACGCCGAGACGGCCGAGCTGCGTCCCACGCTCTCCGACGGGATGCGCCAGTACGACGTGAGCCTGGCCTTCGAGCGGGTCGGCGGGGAGCTCTACGACCTGCAGGCCGGCGGGCTGCTCGCCGACGACGTCGACCCGATCGAGGTGGCCGAGCAGGTCCGCGACCGGTACGAGGCGCTCTGGGCGGAGCTGACCCGGGAGGAGCTGCTGCAGCCCGGCGACCAGCGCTACCGGATCGCCGAGCGGCTGCGCCGGCTCAACGAGCTCGGCTTCGACGTCGAGGAGCTCGACATCGAGCAGGGCCCGGACGGCGGCCGGCTGCGGGTGCGGACCCGGATCGCCGAGCCCGGGCGGCACCGGCAGCTGCTGTTCGCCCGTACCGGGATCGACGCGGAGGAGAACCAGGCCCGCCGGCTGCTCAACGACATCGCCAGCTTCCGCGGCTGGCTCGAGCAGGCCGAGGGCCGGCGGGTGCCGGAGACGGCGGCGGCCAACCGCTGGCTCGCCGAGGTGTACGACCCGGTGATCGCCTCGATGCCGGCGGAGCTGCGCGGCCGCCTCGACGACGCCGAGGTGTTCCACGAGATCCTCGAGCACCGCTGGTTCCTGTCCGAGGCCGAGGGCCGGGATGTCGGCACCTCCGTGGCGGCGGCCGACTACTTCGCCGGCGTGCTGCCGGCGGTGCCGCCCGATCTCACGGTCGGGAGCGGGATGCGGGGAATCATCGGCCCCTGAGCGCCACATCACACGAGCGGGCCGGGTCAGGCATCGGTACCGTCATGCGGTGCGTCGCGTTTGCTGGGGGATCGCCGCCGTCCTGCTGCTGACGGCGGCCTGCTCCAGCGGCGGTGAGACGGTCAGTGGTGCCCGGCCGAGCGTTTCCGCGTCCGGCGCGGCCAGCCTGGCCGGCGTCTGCCCGGCCACCGTGACCGTCCAGTCGAACTGGTGGGCGCAGGCCGAGGACGGCGCGGTCTACCACCTGCTCGGTGGCGACCTGCGGGTCGACAAGCAGCACAAGCGGGTGACCGGGTCGCTGGTCGCCGACGGCGTCGACACCGGGGTCAAGCTGCAGATCCGCTCCGGCGGGCCGGCGAACGGCTTCGTCCCGGCGGCGAGCGTGCTCTACACCGACCCGTCGGTGCTGCTGGCCACCGCCGACACCGACCAGGTCATGCAGCTGGCCGCGACCCGCCCGGTCAAGGCCGTGGTCGCGCCGCTGGAGCGGTCGCCGGTGGTGCTGATGTTCGACCCGGCGCAGCATTCGTTCCGGACGATCTCCGACATCGGCAGGACCAACACCCGGGTGCTCTACTTCCAGGGCGCGACGTACATGGAGTACCTGGTCGGGTCCGGGCAGCTGAAGCGCTCGCAGGTCGATCCCGGCTATGCCGGCACCCCCGACCGCTGGGCCGCCTCCCGCGGCTCGATCGTGCAGCAGGGCTTCCTGACCAACGAGCCGTTCGCGTACGAGAACGAACTGCCGGCCTGGGACAAGAGGGTCGCCTGGCTGCTCGTAGCGGACGCCGGCTACCCGGTCTACCCGGAGACGCTCACGATCCGGCCGGACCACGAGCGGGCGAACGCGGCCTGCCTCAAGCGGCTGGTGCCGATCATCCAGCGCTCGGCCGTCGGCTACCTGGCCGACCCGGGCGCGACCAACGCGCTCATCGTCCGGCTCACCCAGGACTACGGCGCGTACCCCTACTCGCCGCAGCGAGCGGCGTACGCGGCCAAGGTGATGCGGGACAACGGCATCGTCGGGAACGGGCCGGACGAGACGCTCGGGAACTTCGACCGGGCCAGGGTGACCCGGCTGCTCGACATCGTCCGGCCGGTGTTCGCCCGCACCGGCCAGCCGCTGCCGGCTGGGCTGACCGTGGATGACGTCGTGACCAATGCCTACATCGACCCGCGGGTGGGCGCGGGCTCCTAGGAGACCCCTGAACAATCTGCGGGTCGGTCGGCCTGTTGATCTTCCGGTGCTGGGAGGGTCTCGGGGTGCTGGGGCGGTCTGGTGATCAGTGGGATCTGCTGGATGTGGAGTCGGTGGCCGGGCATCTGCTGAAGCCGGGCAGTGTGTTCGCGTTTCTGGCCGGGCACCGGCGGGAGCTGTTCCCGGACGCGATGTTCGCCGACCTGTTCCCGTCCGAGCGGGGCCGGCCGAGTGTGCCGGCCGAGGTGATGGCCAGTGTGATCGTGTTGCAGGCGCTGCAGGGGCTCTCGGACGCCGAGACGGTGGACGCGGTCACCTACGACCTGCGGTGGAAGGCGGCCTGCGGGCTGCCAGTCACGGCAGGAGGGTTCCATCCGACGACGTTGACCTATTGGCGGCGTCGGCTGGCTGCCTCGGATCGGCCGAATCGGATCTTCGACGCGGTCAAGGTGGTGGTCGGGCAGACCGGGGCGCTGGCCGGGAAGACCCGGCGGGCGCTGGACTCGACTGTGCTCGATGATGCGGTCGCCACCCAGGACACGGTCACCCAGCTGATCGCGGCGATCCGCCGGGTGCGTCGGGACGTGCCCGGCGCCGCCGCGGTGGTCGCCGCGCACTGCACTGCCCACGACTACGCCGATCCGGGTAAGCCGGCGATCGCCTGGGACGACGAGCAGGCCCGCGCCACGCTCGTCGATGCGCTGGTCGGTGACGCGCACCGGCTGCTGGGACACCTACCCGACGCCGAGCTCGGCGCCAAGGCGGCCGAGGCGGTCGCGTTGCTGGCGCTGGTGGCTGGTCAGGACGTCGAGCCGGCGCGGGGATCGGACGGCACCGACGGGCGGTGGCAGATCGCCCGTCGAGTCGCCGAAGACCGGGTCATCTCGGTGCATGACCCGGACGCCCGGCATGCGCACAAGACCGTCTCCCGCCGCCAGGACGGGTTCAAGGCCCACCTCGCCATCGAGCCGGATACCGGTCTGATCACCGGCTGCCAGCTGACCACGGCCGCCGGCCCCGACGCCTCCGAGGCCACCATCGGCGCCTGGCTGCTCGCCGACGAACCGGACAAGCTGCAAGTGTTGGCCGACTCGCCTACGGCACCGGCGATCTGCTCGCCGCGCTGGCCGACGCCGGGCACGAGGCGATCATCAAGCCATGGCCGGTCCGTCCGCCGGTCCCCGGTGGGTTCACCATCGACGCGTTCATCGTCGATGAGGCCGCCGGGGTTGCGACCTGCCCGGCCGGACACACCCGCCCGATCAACCGCAGCCGCCAGGTCGTCTTCGGCGCCACCTGCCGCGGCTGCCCACTCCGCGCCCGGTGCACCACCAGCCGCACCGGACGCAGCCTGAAACTCCGCGACCACGACGCCCTCACCCGCGTCCACCGCCGCCGCGCCACCGACCCGGCGTTCCAGGCTCTCTACCGGCAGCACCGGCCGATGGCCGAACGCAGCATCGCCTGGCTGGTCCGGGGCAACCGCCGCCTCCGCTACCGCGGAACCACCAAGAACAACGCCTGGCTGCACACCCGAGCGGCGGCCCTGAACCTGCGCCGCCTGATCGCCCTCGGCCTCACCCGCACCCAGACAGCCTGGACACTGGCCTGACCAGCGCACCAGCCCACCCGACCGCCCCGACCGGCCACAAGGCTGCCGACATCACCGACGGTCGAATCCCAGCCCGCCGAACAACCCGCCCAAACACGCCTCGTCAACGCGAGTTCTTCAGGGGCCTCCTAGCTCACCAGGGTGCCGACGGCGTGGATGATCACGCCGGCGAGAGCGCCGACCACCGTGCCGTTGATCCGGATGAACTGCAGGTCCCGCCCGACGGCCAGCTCGACCTTGCGGGCGGTCTCCACGCCGTCCCAGCGCTCGATCGTGTCGGTGATCGTGCGGGTCAGCTCGTCCCGGTAGTGGGTGACGACGTAGCCGGCCGCGTCGGCGATGATCGTGTCGACTCGGGCGCGCAGCACGTCGTCGGTGTCCAGCCGGCGGCCCAGGTCGGCCAGCGCCCCGGTCAGCCGCGCCCGCAGCTCGCCGTGCGGGTCGTCGACCATCTCCAGCAGCAGCCGGCGGCCGGCCGAGATCACGTCGCCGAACGCGCGCCGCACCTCCGACTGGGCCAGCAGGCTCTCCAGCACCCCGGACGCCCGTTCGATCGTGGTCGGGTCGTTGCTCAGGTCGTCGGCGAACCGGGTAAGCAGCCGGTCGAGGGCCTGCCGGATCGCGTGCTCGGGCTGGGCCCTGACCTCGGCCGAGATCCGGACCAGCTCGGCGTAGACCCGGCCGGCCACCGCGCGGTCGACGAACTCCGGCGACCACGGCGGCGCCTGCCGGGCGACGAGATCGATCACCTGCTCCCGGTTGGCGGCGAGCCAGTCGTCCACCGCCGCCGCGACCAGGTCCACCAACCGGTGGTGGGCCTTGTCCTCGACGATCTTGGCCAGCAGCCTGCCGAGCGTCGGTCCGACCGGCAGCGCGGCCAGCCGGCGCAGCACCACCGGCTCCAGCACCTCGCGGAGGTCCTCGTCCCGGAGTACGTCGACCGCGCCGCGCAGCGCTCGGGCCAGCTCGGCCGTGACCCTGGCGGCGTTGTCCGGGACGGCCAGCCAGCGGCCGACCCGGCGCGCCACCTCGGCGTTGCGCAGCCGCTCCCGGACCACCTGCTCGGACAGGAAGTTCGAGCCGACGAACTCGGACAGGTTGCGGCCCAGGGCGTCCTTGCGGGTCGGGATGATCGCGGTGTGCGGGATCGGCAGCCCTAGCGGATGGCGGAACAGCGCGGTCACGGCGAACCAGTCGGCGAGGCCGCCGACCATGCCGGCCTCGGCCGCGGCCTGGACGTAGCCGACCCAGCCGTGGCCGCCGGCCCGCACGGCCACGATGTAGACGACCGCGGCGAGCAGCAGCAGCACGGTCGCGCCGGTCTTCATCCGGACGAGGCCCCGCCGCCGGACCCGATCGGCCGGAGTCAGCAGGCTCGGCGGCCGGCGGCCGCGGGTCGGGACGCTCACCTAGGCGACCGCGCCGCCGGCGCGCAGGGCGGTGATGTCGGCGGGCGAGCGGCCGAGCTCGGCCAGTACGGCGTCGGTGTCGGCACCCGGCCAGGGCGGTGGCCGGTCAAGTGTGGACGGTGTCCGGTCGAACCGCGGCGCCGGCGCCGACTGCGTCACCCCGGCGACCGACGGGTACGTCCCGCGGGCGGCCAGTTGCGGGTGCTCGACCGCCTCGTCCCAGTCCAACACCGGGGCCACGCAGGCGTCGCCGTCGGCGAACACCTCGGCCCACTCGTCCCGGGTCCTGGTCGCGAACAGCTCGGCCCAGCGCCGCTTGGCCGCCGGCCAGCCGGCCGGGTCGAGCCTCCGGTCCGGTGCGACCTCGCCGACACCGTCCATTCCGGACAGTCGGAGCAGCTCGGCGTAGAACTTCGGCTCCAGTGCGCCGACCGCGATCTCCTTACCGTCGGCGCAGGTGTAGACCTCGTAGAACGGCGCGCCGGTGTCGAGCAGGTTGTTCCCGGGCGGGGCCGGCCAGCCGCCCGCGTTGCGCTGGCCGAGCACGAAGTTGGCCAGCGCGGCCGTACCGTCCACGATCGCCGCATCGACCACCTGGCCCCGGCCGGTGCGGGCCGCCGAGAGCAGGGCGCTGACCACCCCGAAGGCGAGCATCATCCCGCCGCCGCCCATGTCGCCGAGCAGGTTCATCGGCGGCACCGGGCGGTCGCCGGCGCGCCGGGACCCGTTCAGCGCCCCGGTCACCGCGATGTAGCCGATGTCGTGGCCGGCGACCGTCGCGAGTGGACCGTCCTGGCCCCAGCCGGTCATCCGTCCGTACACCAGCGCCGGGTTGACCGCGTGGCAGTCGGCCGGGCCGAGGCCGAGCCGCTCGGTGACCCCGGGGCGGAAGCCCTCCAGCAGCACGTCCGACCCGGCGACCAGGTCGAGCACGACCTGCCGGCCGTCGGGGTGCTTGAGGTCGACCGCGACCGACCGGCGGCCGCGCAGCACGACGTCGGGGTGCGGGCCGTCCGGGTGTGGGCACACGTCGGTGGTGCGCTCGACCCGGACCACGTCGGCGCCGGCGTCAGCGAGCATCATCGCGGCGAACGGGCCGGGACCGATCCCGGCCAGCTCCACCACCCGCACGCCTGCCAGCGGACCGCCCACGCCAGCAGGATAATGAGCGGCCCCGTTCCCGACCGTCCAGCGCGGCCGGCCGGGGGCAGCCACTACACGAACAGCGGCGCGGCCTCGGCGCGCTCGTTCAGCGCCCGCATCGCCTCGTCGGTCGGCACGTCCTCGAACCGGGACGCCGCGTCGAGCACCTTCGGCAGCACGTCCACGTCGCCCGGGCTGATCACGTGCACTCCGTCGCGCCCGAGCGACCACCACAGCGACAGGTCGATCGCGTCCTGGTCCTGGTACGGCTCGTACCAGGTCGCGGCGGTGTGCTCGCGGGCGAGCCAGGGGCGGCGGGCGGCCGACTTGATCGTCTGCACCGCCACCCCGCGCTCGGTGCAGGTCGCCTGCAGGCCGTTGAAGTTCTCCGCGTAGTACGGGCTCTGCATCGTCACCCAGTTGTACGGCAGCAGCACCGAGTCGAACGAGTACCGCTCCAGGCTGCGGCGGTGGTTCGCGGCGATCTGGGCGCCGTGTCCGGTGACGCCGACGAACCGGACCAGGCCCTCCTCCTTGGCCCGGACCGCCGCCTCGATCGCCCCGCCCGGGCTGAGCGCGATGTCCCACTCGATCGGGTCGGCCAGGTTGTGCAGCTGCCACAGGTCGACGCGGTCCACCCCGAGCCGGTCGAGCGAGCGCCCCAGCTCCTCGTACGCCGCGTCGGCGGTGCGCTCGCCGGTCTTAGTCGCGAGGAAGAAGTCGTCGCGGTGGGTGCGCAGCCACGGCGCCACCCGCAACTCGGCGTCGCCGTAGCTGGCGGCGACGTCGATGTGGTTGACGCCGTGCTGCAGCAGCAGGTCCAGCACCCGGTCGGCCACGTCCTGGCTGACGGCCGCGAGGCTCGCGCCACCGAAGATCAGCCTGGTGCTGGAATGCCCCGTCGAGCCGAATTCCAGCGTGGGTATCGGCATGTGGCTCCCTGTTGTCGACTACGGCCGGCGCGGGTTCGCGTCGGGCACGTCCCGATCCTCGACCGTCCCGTCCCGCTCGTCCACCCTGCCGGTGAGCCTGTCGGTGAGCCGGCGCAGGCCGCCCCTCTGCCGGTCGTCCGGCACGCCGTCGCCGTCCCGGTCCAGGTGTGCGGTGTCGTCCCCGGCGTAGGTGCGGTCGGCGTAGGTGCCGTCGGCGTAGGTCCCGTCGGCGTACGTGCCGCCGGCGGTCCCGTCGCCGTCGAGGCGCTCGCGCAGGCTGCCGTCCGGGCGCCCGTCGCCGTCGCTGTCCAGGCGGGCGTCCCGGCCGGCCGCGTGGTCGTCGACCACCGGGTCGACGGTGCCGTCGGGATCGGTCACCGGCGCGGTGTGCCGGTACTCGGCGGCGGGCGGCCGGGCGTCGACCGCGTCGGCGTGCCGGACGGTGCTCTCGTCGTACCGGTCCGCGGTGCTCGGGGCGCCGGGGTCGGCGCGGTAGTCAGAGACGGTCCCGGCGTCGTACCCGTCCGCGGTGCTCGGCGCGCCGGGGTCGGCGTGCGGGCTGGGGACGGTCCTGTCGTCGTACCGGACCGGCGCCGCGGCGTCGGTTCGGTCGTAGCCGTCCGGTTCGCCGGACGCGGCGTCGACGCCGGCCGCGGTGCCGGTGCTGGTCTCGGCGGCCAGGTGCGGCGCCAGCCGGTGGGCCCGCTCCTGCAGTTCGGCCGCCCGGGCGTGGTCACGCTCGGCGTCCGCGGCCAGCTGGGCCGACTCGCGCTCCTGCTGCGCCATCCGCTGCTCCAGCTCGGCCCTCTCCCGGCGGAGCTGGGCCGCCTTCTCGTCCGCGGCCGCGCGGGCGCTGTCCGCCCGGGCCTGCCGCTCCCGGGCCTCGTTGAGGTGCGCCCGGGCCTGCTCCTCGCGCCGCGCGCTGGTCCGCCGTCGCGTGGCTGCCCAGGCGAGCAGCGCCAGGACGGCCACGATCACGACGACCAGCAGGACGATCAGCCAGGCATTCATCGTCTTAGTCCGTTTCCTCTCGACCTACCCCGAGGTTCCACGCACCGATCTACCCGCCTGACGCGGGGGCCGAACCGTCAGAGCGCGAGGCCGCCGTCGACCGGCAACACCGCTCCGGTCACCCCGCTGCTGGCCTCGCCGGCGAGCCAGACCAGCGCGGCGGCCACCTCGGCCGGGTCGAGCAGCCGGCCGACCGGCTGCTGGCGGGCGAACTCGGCCCCCGAGCTGAGGCCGTACAGGCGCGCGCTCTCGGCCAGGATCGGGGTGTCGGTGGAGCCGGGGGAGACCGCGTTGGCGGTGACCCCGGTGCCGCCGAGCTCGACTGCGAGCGCCCGGACCAGGCCGGTCACGCCCGCCTTGGCCGCGCAGTACGCGGCGAGCATCGGCAGCCCGCGGGTCGCGGCCGCGCTGGAGACCGCGAGAAACCGGCCGCTGCGCGGCTCGGGGCGGCGCAGCAGGGCCGGTACGGCGACGCGGGCCAGCGTGACCGGGCCGCGCAGGTCCACCTCGAGGACGGCGTCCAGCTCGGCCGGCGGCATCTCCCACAGCGGCCGGCCGCCGGCAATCACTCCTGCGACGGCGAGGGCGGCGTCCAGGCCGCCGAACTCGGCCTCGGCCAGACCGACCGCGGCCGCCGCCGCGTCCGGGTCGGCGGCGTCGGCGACGACGGTCCGGACCCGGTCGCCGGCGAGCGCGTCGAGCTCCGCGCGGGTGCCGAGCCGGTACGGCAGCCGCGGGTCGTCGGCGGCACGGTCGAGGGCGACCACCGACCAGCCGGCCGCCACCAGCCCGTGCACGGTCGCCGCCCCGATGCCCCGGGCGGCCCCGGTGACGACCGCGACCCGCCCGCTCACCAGTGCTCCAGGAATGCGACCAGGTCCGCGGTGGCGGCGTCGAGCAGGGCCGCGCCCTCGGCGGCGGACGCGCCGGTCGGGTCGCCGAGGACCCCGGTCGGGCTGACCGAGCGGACACCGCCGGCCCGCAGCGCCGGCATCAGTTCGGCCAGCGGCGTCGTGTTGCCGACCACTGTGGACGGTCGGACCCTGGCCCGGTCGAGCGCCAGCTGCACCGAGGTCTCGGTGCGCCCGGCGTGCGCGTCCCCGTCCCACCGCGGCGACCAGGCCCGCACGTCCCGGCTTTCGGACCGCAGCAGCCGCACGGCCGCGGTCACCGGTCCGGCGTTGCCCCCGTGCGCGGACAGCAGCAGCAGCCGCCGTACGGTCGCCGGCACCGCGGACCGGCCGAGCTCGACCAGCAGCAGCTCGGTCGCGGCCGCGCCGATCGAGAGCGTACCGGGGAAGCCGGCGTGCTCGCCGCTGGACCCGTACGGGACGGCCGGCGCGACCAGCACGCCGTCGACCCCGGACGCGAGCCGGGACGCCAGCGCGACGGCGATGTCGGTGTCGGTGGACAGCGGCAGGTGCGGCCCGTGCTGCTCGGTCGATCCCACCGGCACGACGAGCAGCCGGCCGGCGACCTCGGCTGAGGTCAGCGAGCCGAGGTCGGCCGGCAGGTCAGTCGGCACCGAGGCGGCGGACGAAGTCGGGCGGGATGACCAGGTCCCTGCGGGAGAGGTCCTTGAGCGTCGAGTGGCCGAGCCCGAGCAGCCCGGAGTCGATCCCGGACCGCAGGATGTCGAGCACGTTCTCCACCCCGGCCTGCCCGTTGGCGGCCAGCCCCCAGAGGTACGCGCGCCCGATCATCACCGCGCGGGCGCCCATCGCGACCGCCTTGACCACGTCGGACCCGCGCCGCACGCCACCGTCGAGCAGCACCTCGATCTGGTCGCCGACGGCGTCCACCACCGCCGGCAGGGCCCGGATCGTCGCCGGGGTGCCGTCGAGGTTGTTGCCGCCGTGGTTGGACACCGAGATCGCGCTGACCCCGGCGTCGACCGCCCGCCTGGCGTCGTCGACCCGCATGACCCCCTTGAGCAGGAACGGCCCGCCCCACTGCTCCCGCAGCCAGGCCACGTCCTGCCAGGTCGGCAGCGCCGTGCCCATCCACTCCCCGTACGCGCCGAAGAACGTCGGGGCCGGCCGCCCGGCCACGGCCATGTTGGGCACGGTGAGGTCCGGCGGCCGCAGCGTCCTGGCCCAGGTGTAGAGCCAGCGCGGCCTGGCGATCGCCTGCGGCCCGTACCGGACCATGGTCTTGAGGTTCATCGCGTCCGGGATCGCCGGCGAGCCCCAGTCGCGGCCGTTGGAGAACGACCAGTCGAGCGTGACGATGAGGCCGGCCGCGCCGGCCCGCCGCGCCCGCTCGACCCTGGCCAGGATGTCGTCCTTCGACCCGGCCCAGTAGAGCTGGAAGAACGTCTTCGGGTTGGCGGCGACGACCTCCTCGATCGCCTTGGAGCCGAACGAGGACAGGCCCATCGCGGTGCCGCGGTTGGCGGCGGCCCGGGCGACCGCGACCTCGCCGTCCGGGTGCACCGCCTGCACGCCGGTCGGGGAGCAGACCACCGGCAGCGCGATGTCCTGCCCGAGCACGGTCGTGGCCATGTCCCGCTCCGCGTGCAGGCCGACCACGTGCGGGGCGAGGCCGAGCTGGGAGAAAGCGTCGACGTTGTCCCGCAGCGTGACCCCGCTCTCGGAGCCGGCGACCAGCGCCTTGTAGACCGGGCCGGGCAGCCGTTTCCGCGCCCGCCGCTGCGCCTCCGCGACCGTCTCGAACCAGGGATTCGCCATCGTCGCTCGTTCCTTTCCTGGATCTCTGGGTCAGGCCGCGAACACCCGGCTCAGCGCCGGGGCCACGTCCCGATGGTGGCGCACCCGCAGCAGCCGCCCGCGCCCGGCCGCCGCCAGCTCCCGAGCCAGCTCCAGGTCGTGCTCGCCGACGGTGTCCAGCAGCACGTCGAGGCGCGGCAGCCGGGCCGCGAACGGTCGCGGGTCGGGCCCGGCGTTGTGCACGCAGTCGGACAGCAGCACGACCCGGGCGTCGCGGGTGGAGCGGCGGGCCAGTTCGCGGGCGGCAACCTGGAGCGGGAAGCCCACGTTCGTCAGCCCGCGGGCCGGGATCGCGAGCAGCTCGTCGAGCAGTGTCAGCGGCCGCACCGGCGTGCCCAGCCGCAGCAGCACGGCCGCGTCGGACCAGAACGCGACCACCGCGAGGTCGTCCCGCCGCAGCTCGCCGGCGAGCGCGCCGACGGTCGCGGCGGCGGTGCGGATCCGCTCGCCGCGCATGGACCCGGAGACGTCGACCGCGAGCACGACCGCACGCCGGGTGCGTACCTGCTCCCGGACGACGACGTCCTCCTCCTCGGGCACCGGCCGCTCGGTCAGCACCTCGATCGTGCGGTCGAGGTCGATGTCGTCCGAGCCGCCCCGGTACGGCAGGCTGAGGATCTCGCCCGGGCCGCGCGTGGCGGCCGGATCCCGCCGCGGCCGCGGCACGGCCAGCCGGGACGCGATCTGCCGGGCCCGCACCCGCACCTCGGCGTCGACGGCCCCGCCGGTCGGCGCCGCGACCAGCCCGGCCTGCTCGTCGGTGTGCTCGGTGGTCGAGCCGCCGCGACCAGCCGGCATCGGCCCGCGGCGGTCGGACCGTCCACTGAGGACGAGCCCGCCGCCGCGGCCAGGCTCGTAGAGGTTCGGCGCCCGCTCCAGCTGCTTCGGCCGGCGGGCCAGCGGCCGGACGGAGCTGGCCGGGCGGCCCGCCCGGGTCCGGCGCAGCGGCGGGTCGGCCGGCACTTCTCTTCAACCGGGCGCGGCGGTGTTCGGGCCGAGCAGGAAGTGGTCCTCCCAGATCTGCCGCAGCACCAGCTCCGGCGTCGTCTCGGCCGCCTCGTCCAGCTGGATCCGGCCGGACAGCGCGACGCTCATCGCGTCGAACACGACCCGCGGGTAGCGCTCGTCGTCGCGGCCGGAAACACCTCGCAGGTCGGACACCTCGGTGGCGATCAGCGCGAGGTCGATGGCACCGCGCACGCTGGAGCCCTGCCGCACGTCCGGGTGGACCCGCGTCGCCCTGGTCACCGCGACCGCGTCCGCCACGAGCCTGTCCGCACCGGACAGTCCGGTCCGCAGCACGACGATGCCGCGCTCGGCCGCGTCGTCCTGGTAGTCGACCGCCAGCCGGCAGAGCCGGTCCGAGATGCTGGTGGACAGCCGGACCGTGCCGACGTTGTCGTACGGGTTCATCGAGGCGATGACCCGGAACGTCGGCTTGGCGGTGGTGGTGCCCACTCGCGGGACCGTGAGCTGCCGCTCGGCCATCGCGGTGAGCAGCGTGTTGAGGGTGTCGTCGGGCGCCCGGTTGAACTCCTCGATGTAGAGGAACCCGCCCTCGCGCATCGCCTCCACCAGCGGGCCGGGCACGAAGTTCTCCGCGCTGTAGTCCTCGCGCAGCACCCTGGCCGGGTTGTGGTGGCCGATCAGCCGGGACGGGGTGAGGTCGGCGTTGCCCTCCACGAACAGCAGCGGGATGCCCCACTCGGTGGTGATCGCCCGCAACAGCGTGGTCTTGCTCGTCCCGGGCGGTCCCTCGAGCAGGATGTCCCGGCCGGCCCCGACGGCCGAGAGCACGAGCTCGAGCTCGCGCTCCCGGCCGACGAGGTGCCGGGCCACCCGGTCCCGGATCTCCGCCAGGTCGTCCACAGTGGACACCGTCAGGTCGCTCACGTGACCTAGCGGATCGTGTTGCCGGCGTCGACGGTCAGCTCGAGCCCGGTGACGTAGCGGGACTCGTCCGAGGCCAGCCACAGCACGGCGTTGCTGATGTCGCGCGCGTCGACCATCTCGACCGGGAGGGTGTTCATGAAGATCGGTCCGAGCTCGGGATCCTTGTTGAGGATCGGGTCGAGGCCGCCGAGTCCCGCCACCATGGGGGTGTCCACGCCGGTCGGGTGCACGGTGTTGACCCGGATCCGGTGCTTGGCCAGCTCGTTGGCCATCGAGCGGGAGATGCCGACCACGCCGTGCTTCGCGGCCACGTACGGCGCCAGGAACGGCAGGCCCTTGATGCCCGCGGTCGAGCTGGTGGCGATGATCGACCCGCCGCCGGCGGCGATGAGATGCGGCACGGCGACGACGAACGTGTTCCAAACCCCGGTCAGGTTGGTGTCGAGCGTGTCCTGCCATACCTGCGGGGTGACCTGGTCCCAGGTCTGCACGGTGCATATGCCGGCGTTGGCGCAGACGACGTCCAGCCGGCCGAGCTGCGCGACGCCGTCGTCCACGGCGGACTTCAGCGCCGCCAGGTCACGCACGTCGGCCTTGGTGGCGACGATCCGGCGGTCGAGCGCCTCCACGGCCTTGACCGTGTCGGCCAGCTCCTGCTCGGTGCCCATCGGGTATCCGACGGTCTCGTAGTCACCGGGCACGTCGACCGCGATGATGTCGGCGCCCTCTTCGGCCAGCCGGATCGCATGGCTGCGGCCCTGGCCCCTGGCGGCCCCGGTGACGAACGCTACCTTGCCGTCGACACGCCCCATCGCGTGCCTCCCTTCCGGGAACCCCGGGTGCACGGGAATCCCCGATAGTGGTGACCGGCTACCGGCCGGTCACGGTCCCGTTTCCGACCGGGGTCCACAGTGGACCCCGCGGCTGTGCTGGTGCTGCGGGTCATGCTGGTACCCGGCGTCATTCCGGACGTCATTGGCTCGCGCCGATCCCGGCCAGCGGGCTCTCGTCGCAGGCGTGTCGCGGCGGGTGGCGCCCGATGGTGACGGGGACCGGCCCGCCTCGCACGCCGCCGCTGTGCGAGTGGTCGCCGGCCGGCCGCGGTGCGCCGTGGCGGTCCACAGTGGACAGAGCGGTGACGCCGTGGCCGATCACGCACTCCGGATCCGGGCCGTCCAGCGGCAGCCCGGTGAAGAACTTCGCCGCCATGCAACCGCCGCGGCAGGCGTCGTACGCCCCGCAGGACCCGCAGGCGCCGGCGGATTGCGGCTCGCGCAGCGACCGGAACAGCTCCGAGGTGCGCCACACCCCGGCGAACCCGCCCGGTGAGCGGACGTTGCCGGCGAGGAAGCTCTCGTGGATAGCGAACGGGCAGGCGTACACGTCGCCGACCGGGTCGATCAGGCAGACCACCCGGCCGGCGCCGCAGAGGTTGAGTCCAGGCAGCGCCGACCCGTACGCGGCGAGGTGGAAGAACGAGTCCCCGGTGAGCACGCCCTCGCCGTGCCCGACCAGCCAGTCGTAGAGCTGCCTCTGCTGGCCGGGCAGCAGGTGCAGCTCGTCCCACACGTCGGCGCCGCGCCCGGACGGGCGCAGCCGGGTCAGCCGCAACTGCGCGCCGAGCAGGTCGGCGAGCGCCTTGAACGCGTCCAGCTGGTCGACGTTGTGCCGGGTGCAGACCACCGAGATCTTGAAGCCGCGCATGCCAGCCTTGTGCAGGTTGTCCATCGCCCGCAGGGCGGTCGCGTACGAACCGACGCCGCGGACGGCGTCGTTGACCTCCGCGGTCGCGCCGTCCAGCGAGATCTGCACGTCCACGTAGTCGGACGCGGCCAACCGGGCCGCCACCTCGGGCGTGATCCTCACGCCGTTGGTGGAGAACTTCACCCCGACCCGGTGTGCGGTCGCGTAGTCGACCAGCTCCCAGAAGTCCGGCCGGACCGTAGGCTCGCCGCCGCCGATGTTGACGTAGAAGACCTGCATCCGGGCCAGCTCGTCGACGACCGCCTTGGCCTCCACAGTGGACAGTTCACGCGGGTCGCGGCGGCCGGAGGAGGACAGGCAGTGCGCGCAGGCGAGATTGCACGCGTACGTCAGCTCCCAGGTCAGGCAGATCGGCGCGTCGAGCCCGCGCTCGAACTGGTCGACCAGCCGCATCACGCCACCTCCAGCATGTCGGTCTCGGCCAGCGTGGCCAGCGCCCGGGCGAACCGGTCCAGCTCGGCCTCGCTCACCCCGGCGGCCGTGCAGGCCGCGTGCGCGGTCGGCGCGTCGGCCAGTCCGCGGACGACCTCGAGCAGCCGCGGGTCCTTGAGGAACGACAGCCGGCGGGTGCCGAAGTGGTAGAGCAGCGCCCCGAACGGCTCCGGGCGGACCGCCACCTGCGGGTGCAGCGCGTACCGGCGTTCCAGGTCGAAACCGGTAGGCCCAGCAGCCGGCATGGCTAGTAGACCCCGCACATCCCGTCGATCGACACGTCCTCGACGAGCAGGTCGTCCTCGACCGCCGGGGCCTGGTCGGTCACGGTGCCGGCGGTGTCGGCGGGCTCAGCGGCGGGGGTCGGCTCGTCGGTCATGGAATGCTCCCCGGTGGCGAGTAGGTCACCTGCGCGTGACCGCCATGTTAATGGCACTCAGTGCCGAAAGGAAGGGTCGTGGCGACCGGACGGCGTCCCAGTACCTCCCGGGCCGAGCTGGAACGGGTGGCGCTCGACCTGTTCACCAGCCGCGGGTTCGAGGAGACCACGGTCGACGACGTCGCCGCGGCCGCCGGGATCGGCCGCCGCACGTTCTTCCGCTACTACGCCTCGAAGAACGACGCGGTCTGGGGCGACTTCGACGCCCAGCTGGGGAAGCTGCGGCAGTGGTTCGACCAGTGCCCACCGGACGTGCCGCTGATGGACGCGGTGCACTCGGCGGTGCTCACGTTCAACCGGCTGCCCAAGGCCGAGGAGCCGTGGCACCGCCGGCGGATGACGCTGATCCTCAACACGCCGGCCCTGCAGGCCCACTCCACCCACATGTACGCGCGCTGGCGGGCGGTGATCGCCGAGTTCGTGGCCAAGCGGACCGGGGCGCGGACGGAGGACATGGTGCCGCAGCTGATCGCGTACGCGGCGCTGGGTGCGGCGGTCGCCGCGTACGAGCAGTGGCTCCGGGACGAGGGCGCCGAGCTCGAGCCGCTGCTGGACGTGGCGATGGGCGAACTGCAGCGCGGCTTCGGCGGCCACGAACCCTAGGCGGCCGGCAGGTTGTATTTCTGCCGGGCCTCGGCCGGGACGAGGTCGAGGTAGTCCTCGTGCCGGCTGATCCAGCCACGCACGAACGGGCAGAGCGGCAGCACGGCCAGGCCGCGTTCGCGCGCGTCGTCGAGCACGTGCCGGACCAGCACCGAGCCGATCCCCTTGCCCTCGTACGCCTCGTCGATCTCGGTGTGGATGAACATGATCTCGCCCGGGCTGAGCTGGTATTCCACATACCCGGCGACCTCGCCGTCGGCGAGGATCTGGTAGCGGTGCGCCTCCGGACGGTCCACGACCTCGGTCTTCACGCCACCAACCCTAGGCGCTCGCGATCGGCCGGCACCGGGACAGGTGCACCATCGAAGGCGTGGCGGATGCGGGTGAGGCGGGACTGACCCGCCGGGTGGCCAGGCTGTTCACGCCCTACCGCGGGCGGCTGACGCTGATCGGGACGGCGATCCTGGTGACCTCGGTGCTGGGGATCGCGAACCCGTTCCTCACCAGAGCGGTCTTCGACAAGGCCCTGTTCGTGTCCGGCGGCCCCGACCTGCAGCTGCTGTTCGTGCTGGTCGCGCTCATGATCGTGATCCCGATGATCTCCGCGCTGATCGGGGTCGGGCAGACCTTTCTGACCACCTCGCTCGGCAACCGGGTCATGCAGGACCTGCGCAACCGGCTGTTCGAGCACCTGGAGTCGATGCACCTCGGCTTCTTCACCGGCACCCGGACCGGCGACATCCAGTCCCGGCTCGGCAACGACGTCGGCGGGGTCGAGTCGGTGGTGACCCAGACCGCGTCCTCGATCCTGTCCAACGCGGTCACCGTGATCGCGTCGCTGGTCGGCATGCTGCTGCTGTCCTGGCAGCTGACGCTGGTCGCGGTCGCGCTGCTGCCGCTGTTCGTGCTGCTGCAGGTGCAGGTCGGCCGGGTGCGGCGGCGGATCGCGGCGCGGACGCAGACCTCGCTTTCGGAGATGAGCTCGATCACCCAGGAGTCGCTGTCGGTGTCAGGCGTACTGCTGGCGAAGATCTTCAACCGGCAGCCGTTCGAGATCGCCCGCTACCGGGCCGAGAACGAGACCCAGGCCGCGCTGCAGGTCCGGCAGGCGATGACCGGGCAGATGTTCTTCGCCGTCGTCGGCACGTTCTTCGGGATCACGCCGGCGCTGGTCTACCTGGTGGCCGGGCTGACCGCGGGCGGGCGGAGCGGGCTGCTGTCGGCCGGCACGCTGGTCGCGTTCACCACGCTGCAGACCCGGCTGCTGTTCCCGATCGTCAACCTGCTGCGGGTCGCGCTGGACGTGCAGACCTCGCTGGCGCTGTTCGCGCGGATCTTCGCGTACCTGGACCTGAGGCCGGCGATCGTCGACGAGCAGCAGGCCAGGCCGCTGCCGACCCCGGTGCGCGGGGAGGTCGGGCTGGACCACGTGTGGTTCCGGTACCCCAGCGACCCGCCGACGCCGGCGCCCGCGGACGACGGTCCCGGTTGGGCGCTGCGCGACCTGTCGCTGCGGGTCCGCCCGGGGCAGCTGGCCGCGGTGGTCGGCCCGAGCGGTGCCGGCAAGACCACGCTGTCCTACCTGGTCCCGCGGCTGTACGACCCGGACCGCGGCCGGGTCACGCTGGACGGGACGGACGTGCGGGCCGTGACGCTCGACTCGCTGGCGTCGGGGATCGGGATGGTGACGCAGGAGACGTACCTGTTCCACGCGTCGATCCGGGACAACCTGCGGTACGCGCTCGACGATGCCTCCGACGCGCAGCTGGAGGCCGCGGCCCGGGCGGCGAACATCCACGACCGGATCATGAGCTTCCCGGACGGATACGACACGATCGTCGGGGAGCGGGGGTTCCGGCTCTCCGGCGGGGAGCGGCAGCGGCTGGCGATCGCCCGGGTGATCCTCAAGGACCCGGCGGTGCTCATCCTGGACGAGGCGACCTCGGCGCTGGACACCACCAGCGAGCGGCTGGTGCAGGATGCGCTGGAGCAGGTGCTGGTCGGGCGGACCACGATCGCGATCGCGCACCGGCTGTCGACGATCCTCGCCGCCGACGTGATCTTCGCGCTTGACGAGGGCCGGCTGGTCGAGCAGGGCACGCACGAGGAGCTGCTCGAGCTCGACGGCCTGTACGCGTCGCTCTACCGCCAGCAGTTCGGCAGCGGGGCGGTCCAGGCCCGCTGCGCCGACGGGCTCCTCCTCGCCGACGGCACGGTGATCCCCGCCGCCGAACCCGCCGCCCCCTGAACCAGCCGACCACCCGCCGCCGCCGGCCGGCGACAGGGTCCGGGATGCCGGCGCGCGCGCCCGCATCCCAGACCTCATCCTGGCCCGGCCCGTAGTCCGGCGTGCTCAGCCGCCGCCCGGGGGTCCCGGGGCCCGCCCCCGGAATGATCAGGCGAGGGCGGCGTCGAGGGTGATCTTGGTCGCGGCGAGCGCCTTGCTGACCGGGCAGGTGCGCTCGGCCGTCGACGCCAGCTCGGCGAACCGGGCCGCGTCCAGGCCCGGCACCGCCGCCCGCAGGGTCAGGTCGATGCCGGAGATCTCCGGCCCGTCCGCCGTGACCGACAGCGTCACCTCGGCGCTCACGTCGATGCTGTCGGCGGTCAGGCCCTCCTGGCCCAGCACGCCGGACAGGTTCATCGCCAGGCAGGCCGAGTGGGCAGCCGCGATGAGCTCCTCCGAGCTGGTCTTGCCGTCCGGCGACTCGAACCGGCTCGGGAAGGTGACCTCGAACTGACCCGAGTTCGACGAGTCGAGCGTGACGTGCCCGGTCCCGTCCCGCAGCCCACCGGTCCAGTGGGTGGTCGCGTCCCTGCTCGTGCTCGGCATGTCTGCTCCTCAAGTCTCGCGGCGCCCGCCCGGTGCGGGGCGCCCACCCTGGATCCTGCTACCTCGCGCCGTTGTGACGAATTCCCCGCCGCGATGACACCGATTCTTGCGCCTAGCACGCTTTCCTGTAGAAAGGCAGGTCGGAAGGGGGAGCGACCTGGTGGCGGCACGTAACTGGGCCGGGCCGTGGCAGAACGTCCCGGCGGGCAAGCCGGCGCTGGCCCGCGACTGGGCCAAGGCGCTGAGCCCGTTCGTCCCGCCGGGCACCGCTCCGCCCGAGCTGCAGCTGCACCTGCGCCGGCACCTGGAGACCCTGCACGACGCCGTGCTCGCCGAGCCACCCGACACCGCCGCGGCGGCTGGAATCGGCGCTGCTCTGGTCGCGTACGGGCTGGTCGACCCGGACGCGATCGCGGTGACGATCGCCCTGCTCGGTGACCGCATGCTCGCAGACCTCGGGCTGGACGAGAGCACGTTCGGCGCCCCGCGGCACGCGCTGCTCGGGGCCGTGGCCGCCGGCTACGCCCGCGCCCTGGCCCGCTGACCGGCGGGGACCGCCGCCCGAATTGCGTGGCGGAATCGCAGGTCAGCGGGGATCGTTGAGCACTTGGTATGTCTTCTTCCCTCGCTGAGCTGCGGGCTCGGCTGCCCGAGCTGACGCTGCGCGACGAGTTCCGGCTGCGGCGCCGGCTCGACGGCGTGCGCGGGTC
>Ga0070713_100000246_pt1 | contig 35790 bp, 22 predicted proteins | sample LARL82metaG_FD_65465 | JGI IMG/M metagenome (GOLD analysis project Ga0070713, IMG submission 65465) | Corn, switchgrass and miscanthus rhizosphere microbial communities from Kellogg Biological Station, Michigan, USA - LAR L8-2 metaG | ecosystem: Host-associated > Plants > Roots > Rhizosphere ... | reverse complement strand
CCGACGAACCATTCGATGGCGAGATCGCATTGCTCCTCGGCTTCATCGAACCGACCGGTGACCTCGGCTAGCGTCGCTAGCCGGACACGGACTTCTGCGAGCTCTCCAGGAGTCGAGGCATTGCGGGCGGCAACGTTGAGAAAACCATTCGCGGCGGCATACGCGTACACGCGCTCCGCCCGTTCGGCGGCGACCAACGAGTGTAGATATGCTGGCGCCCCGATGCCGGCGGCGTCGTAATGGAGCGTAATCTCGGAGACCCGCGCGCGATCTTGGCGCTCAAGTGCTTCTGCCACACGCTGGTGTGTCTGCCGCAACCGGTCGTGTGGAAGCGACTGCACCAGCGCCTCAACCATATGGGCGTGGGCGAAGATGTACCCACGGCCGCCGCGCTCGTACGAGTGCTTGAGGATTCCGGCCGTCAACCCTTCGGAAAGGGCCAACTGCACCGCGGCCTCACTCCCCGCGCCCGCCTCCACGACCAGGCCCACGTCGAACTCATCACCAATTACAGCCGCGATACTCAGAACGGCCTGCGTGCTCGACGACAAACGGCTCAGGCGGCGCGCGATCAGCGCCATCAAACCATTTGGAAGTCGCAGCTCCGAAACCGGCGTCCACTCCCAGCGTCCCTCAACCTGCCAGAGCGCGCCGTCTTCCACCAAAGTGCGCAACAACTGCGCGATGAAGAGCGGATTGCCTTCAGTGTGCCGATAAAGGAAGGCCAACAACTCCCGTCCAACCTCCTGCCCATGCATGGCTCCCTCGAGCCATCGCTTCGCTTCGTCGCGGGTCAAACGCGGGAGCGGGATCTCGCGGTAAACGCTATTCCGTGTCAGGCCCTGGCGTCGCTCTGAAGCTTCGGCATACGCGGCTTCTGTTCGGAAAGCCATTGCGAGCAGCAAACGCTCATTGTCGAACTGCTGCGACAGATGTTCCAAGACATCCCACGACGCGGTATCGGCCCACTCCATCTCCTCCAGCAGCAACACGAGCGGCCGCCGCAGCGCAGCCGTTCTGATGTATTCGGCCAACTCGTCGAGGAGCCGATACTTGCTCCCCCATCGCATGCTCATCGGCGCTGGATCGCTGCCGAGCGCGGGGACGAGGTGATGGAGCTCGCGCCAGGGGCCGGTCGGTGCGTTAGGTAGACGGTGCAGCGCCGTGATTAACGACGCCCATACGCCGTACGGCTCGCGAACTCGCTGTTCGCGGGATCGGCCCACGACGAGCGACCCGCCGCGCAATCGCACCTCGGGCTCCAGGTGCCGAACCAGTGTTGCCGTCCCGGAGCCCGCTTCCCCGAGTATCGCGACGGCTCGCGGTGATCCGCCGAAGGCGTCATCGAGATTTCGCACGAGCGTCTGGAATTCGACGCTCCGCCCGGCAAAGCGATCGATATCCAGACGCCGCTCGGGCGAATCGTGGCCCGGCAGTGGCGCAATTGCGACTCCGTCCCGCCCTTGCGCCTTGAGCCGAACGCGCGCCGCGTCCGCCGCCACATGCAAATGTTGATAGCTCGTACCGTGTTCGGGGGCGCTCGCTACGCCAATGGAGATCGTGACGCGAGCAGCGCCGCCGCGGTCCGTTTCGGGAAAGAGGTGGCCGCGAACAGCGGCACAGAGACGTTCGGCAATTTCCCGCGCTGCTGTGGCCGACGCGCGGAGGAGCGCGACAAACTCGTCCCCACCGGGATGAGAGACGAGCTCACCCTCTCGGAGATTGGCCCGAGTGAGGTCGAAAATGGTTCGAAGAACCTGCTCAGCGTAGGCTTCGCCGTAGTCGCTCTCTAGCCGACGATAGTGATCGACATCGGCGACGAGCAGCGCGATAGGCCTACGGCCGGCACCGGCCTCGGCAACGGAGACCGAGGCGGTGTCTACGAAGGCGTCGTAAGTCGCAAGTCGTCGCTGCTGGTCGAGAAGAATGGGCTGCTCCTGCACGGCGGGGGATGGCTTCGTCAACCGTAAGAGCGGAGGACGGAATGACGCAAGGGAAAAGACACGATTTCCCTCAGAACCTTACGTCTTCGTTCATCTTAGCGTCTTTCTGCGTTAACGACCGTGCCTTTGCGCCGTCAATTGCTTGTCATCAATGAATTCTGTTTGGTGTGGCATGCGCTTATCGTCTTGGTCATCGGGATTTCTCAGCCTGTTTCTCGCCGCGTGCTCTGGTGGTGCGCCCTCGGTCGTGTCTCAGACACGGATTGCCCCGGCAGCACAGCCTGCCGTCGCCGTATCTTCCGAACCGCGGGAATTGCTGCCTGATGAGCAGGTCCAGCAGGTTCTCAACCGCCTCACCTTCGGTCCACGACCGGGCGATGCCGAGAAAGTGCGCGCGATCGGCGTCGATCGCTGGATCGCTGAGCAATTGGCCCCGAATAGGATCGAGGATGCCGCTGCCGACGAGCTCCTCGCGCATTACCAAATACTGAACGCACCAACGTCGGAGCTCGTTGAGACATTCCGGCAAGTGCAACAGGCACGCCGGCGCGAGCAGATGGAGCTGCGCGCCGAAGGCGACACGGCGAGCAAGCGGGACGCGCGTCGTGAGGCGATGGCGAACGATCCGCAGCTGCGCGATCTCGCGCGGCGCGCACAGCGCATCGTCGGGGACGTTCAGTCAGCGAAGCTGGCCCGAGCGGTCGTCAGCGAGCGGCAGCTCGATGAAGTAATGGTGGATTTTTGGGAGAACCACTTCTCTGTCTACTCGGGTAAGGGCCAGACCAGACTCTTCCTCGCCTCGTACGACCGTGACGTAATCCGTCCGCATGCGCTAGGGAAATTCCGGGACCTTCTTGGCGCGGTAGCGAAGAGCCCAGCGATGCTCTTCTTCCTCGACAATTGGCAGAGCGCAGCAGACAGCCTTCATCCAACGTTGGCAGCGGCGCGTCAGCCCGCTAGGGTCGTGCGGCGCGGAGTTTTCAGCGGGATTCGAACAATCCGCCCGTCAGCAGCTCCGCAGCAGCGGCGCCCGCACGGACTGAACGAGAACTACGCGCGGGAGTTGATGGAGCTGCACACGCTCGGCGTCGACGGTGGCTACTCGCAAAAGGATGTCATCGAGGTGGCCCGGGCGCTCACCGGCTGGACAATGAATCCGCGAACGGGCGAATTCGTGTTCCGGCCGGAGATGCACGATGCGGGGAGCAAGGTCGTGCTCGGACACACGCTGGCCGCCGGCCGCGGGATCGAAGACGGCGAGGACGTGCTCGATATTGTCGCCCGTCATCCATCGACGGCCCGTTTCATCACGACAAAACTCGTGCGTCACTTCGTGAGCGACAGTGCGCCGCCCGCGCTCGTCAACGAGTGCGCCACGGTCTTCTCGAAAACCGATGGTGACATTCGCGAAACAATGCGATGCATCGTGACGTCACCACAGTTTTTTGGCCGCGCGGCATATCGAGCGAAGGTGAAGACGCCTTTCGAGGTCGTCGCCAGCGCGCTGCGGGCGATGAACGCCGAGCCCGATACGACGCCACGCACTGCCCAACTCGTCGCGCGTCTCGGGCAACCGATTTTCGGGCGGCAGACGCCGGATGGTTGGCCAGACCGTGGCGATGCGTGGATGAACACCGGAGCCATCCTCAATCGCATCAATTTCGGCCTTGCGATGGCGGCCGGGCGCGTGCCCGGGGCCTCCATGGCTACATGGCCCTACGCGATTTCACTGCGCGGAGTGAATCGAAGTGCGCAGGTCGACGGTGTTGTCAGGAATCTGCTGGGCGGCCAGTCCTCGCCCGAGACGAGAGCAGTCCTGCTCTCGGGCGACAACCCGCTCATTCGGAAGCTCGGCGCTGATTCGTTAGGCATGTCGGTGGCCGACTCGGAACCAACGGAGGACATGATGCCACCGCGCCCCCGACCGGCCGGTGGCGCCGTCGCTCGTAATGGCAATCCCCGTCCCAACGCGCCCTCACCGCTTACCCGGCCAGTGTATCTCGAGGGACTGGCGCAGGTCGTCGGCCTGGCGCTCGGATCGCCCGAATTTCAACGTCGTTGAGCTGCCGCGTTTCACGCGGCATGTATCGAGAGGTAATAAGGATGAATCGACGCGTGTTCATGAAGTCCGGCGCCATGGCGCTGGTGACAATGGGCCTCAGCCCCAGCTTTCTGCGCCGCAGTGTCTACGGTATGGAGTTGCTGCGTGGCGCGGCGACCCATGGCAATCAGCGTGGAAAGGTACTGATCTGCCTTTTCCAGCGTGGCGCGGCTGACGCCCTGAACGTCGTCGTTCCACATGGCGAAGCCGCGTACTACCGTATGCGGCCTTCCATTGCCATTCCGCGCCCAGTCTCAGGAGCTGCCCAGTCGGCCGTCGATCTTGACGGATTCTTCGGGTTGCATCCTTCGCTCTCTCCGTTCAAGCAGTTGTGGGACCGCGGCCTGCTCGCGCCTGTACACGCCGTCGGAAGCCCGAGCAACACGCGCTCGCACTTTGATGCGCAGGATTATATGGAAAGCGGTACGCCCGACAACAAGGGCACTGTCGACGGATGGCTCAATAGGTATCTGGCGACGCGAGGGACATGCGAGGAGTGCGCGTCGACGAGTGCGCAGCGGGCCGGTCAGTCGCGACCATTTGAAGCGGTTTCGATGACACCGCAGACGCCGCGCATCCTCGAGGGCCCCGCGCCGGTCATCGCCATGAACAGCCTCGACGAGTTCTCGATTCGCACGAACGGCAGCGAGGCCGAGCGTATCGAGGCGCTGTATCGAACCGGCTCAGCCGACGTGGTCCACGCCGCCGGCGGCGAGATGTTCGAGGCGATGAAGATTCTGCGTTCAGCAAACCCTCAACAGTACATTCCCGAGCACAGCGCCGACTATCCGCGCTCGCCGTTCGGTCAGCACCTGAGGCAGATTGCCCAACTCATCAAGGCGGACGTCGGTCTGGAAATCGCCTTTGCCGACGTCGGTGGTTGGGATACACACGTCAATCAGGGTGGCCCCACGGGCCAGCTAGCTGGCCGGCTGGATGACTTCTCGAAGTCCATCAATGCGCTCGTATCGGACCTCGGAGACCGCATGGCTGATGTGGTGATCATGACGATGTCGGAGTTCGGCCGCACGGCACGACAGAACGGCAATGGCGGCACCGATCACGGCCACGCCACCGCGCTCTTTGTGATTGGCGGGAACGTGCGTGGCGGCAAGAAGGTCTTTGGCCGGTGGCCAGGCCTCGAGCAGGAGCAGCTGAACGAAGGTCGCGATCTCGCACTCACCACGGACTTCCGCTCGGTGTTCAGTGAAGTAGTCGCGAAGCACATGGGAGCACAGAAGCTCGACTCGATCTTCCCCGGCTTCGAAAACGATCGATCGAAGTGGCTTGGCCTGCTTTAGAGAATTCAGTCCTTAGAACCTGAAAATCTTCTTTAGCTTTCCGATTCCCTTGCCGATCGACTGGAGGATGTTCCCGACGTCCTGAGGGACACTTTCGCCGTTGTCGACAGTCTGAGACTGGAACGGCTGCTCGTGCATGGAGCACGGGAGCTGAGGCTCGGTGCCAGGCTTGAAGTACTCGCGCTGCCGGCGGGGACAGAACTCGGTGGCGAGCATGCCCGATTCGGGATCGATCACGCGCATCACCATCCCTTCGGGCACCGGGAAGTCAGCTCCGGCACGTTCGCGCCATCCATTCGAATAGAAGTCGGCCCAGGCAGGCGCGGCAAAGTGACCACCTGATGCACCATAGGCGATCGGTCGTGGCGTGTCGTAGCCGAACCAGACTCCCGCGAGCAACGAGGGGGTATAGCCGACGAACCACACGTCGTTGCCTTCGTTGGTGGTTCCCGTTTTCCCGGCCACCGGGCCGGTGACGCCGAGGTCGCGGATGGTGCGGCCCGTACCGTAATCCACGACTGAACGCAGCATCGATGTGATCTCGTACGCATCGCGCGGATCCATGACAGGGGCGGTCTGTATCTCGGTGCTCCACAGCAACGTGCCATCAGGCGCTTCGATGCGTGTCACGAGCCGAGGACGCACTTTGTGTCCGCCATTCGCGAACGGTGCGTATGCGGCCACGAGCTCCAGGGGCGTAACGTCCACGGCGCCTAACGCGATGGATGGTACGTCCGGAATGGGGCTCACTATTCCGTTACGCCGCGCGGCGGCAATCACCGACTCTTCGCCGATCGTACGACTCACGCGTACTGTTGCGGCGTTGGCGGATAACGTGAGCGCGCGACGGAGTGTGATCTCGCCGGCGTAGTTATCGTTGTAGTTCGCGGGCCGCCAGATCGTGCGGCCAGTTGCCACTTCCACCGGATCGTCATCGACCATCGACGCAGGCGACAGCCCGGCATGGAGCGCGGCCTCGTATACGAACGGCTTGAACGCCGATCCGGGTTGTCGTCGCGCCGAGAACGCGCGATTGAATCCGCCGCGCACGGTCTTGATCGTTTTCCTCCCCGGCACGAGCGCGCGAATGTCGCCACTCGCGGGATCCATCGCCACGAGTGCGCCCTGCGCGGGCTCACTGACGTGACCGTACGAGTCCATCGTCTCGCGCGTGATCGCCGCCGCCTGTTTTGCGACGGCGCGGTCCGCCGACCGCTGCAGTCCGAAGTCGAGTGTTGTGTGTACGGTGACGTCGCCGTCCTTCAGGACATCGGGGAGCACTGAGTCTACGATCGCTCGCACTGCGTCAAGCGCCGATGGCTCGTCCGCCGCCGACGGATGCCATTCGTTCTCCGCGATCCTCAGCGGTTGTTGCTCCGCGGAAGTGGCGGCGGCGCTGGTGATGAACCCCTGATCGGCCATCAGGCCGAGCACGAGGTTGCGGCGGCTCACCGCGGTCCTTGGATTGCGCCGCGGTGTGTACGTCGACGGAGCCTTCGGCAGCGCGGCGAGCATGGCGCCTTCGGCGAGCGTCAGCTGGGCGACGTGCTTACCGAAGAGGTCGCGACTCGCCGCCTCGACACCATTCATGCCGTTTCCGAGATATATGACGTTTAAATAATGCTCAAGTATCTGATCTTTCGTGAGCTCGCGCTCGACCAACCGGGAGATCCGAAGCTCGACGAGCTTCCGTCGCAACGATCGCCCGTGGTAGCGGTCGGCCAAGAAGCTATTGTGCACGACCTGCATCGTGATCGTGCTGAAACCTTCACGCACGCCGAATGAACCAACGTTGCGCACGAGGGCACGTATGAAGCCGCGCCAATCGAGGCCGTTGTGATCGTAGAATCGTCGATCCTCGGTCGCGATAAAGGCCTGCTGGACGTACGTAGGGACGTCATGCAGCTCGACGTTCACCCGGCGTACAATCGCCAACCGGCCGATCAGCCGACCATACTCGTCGACGATGCGTCCGCCTTCGCTCGGATGAAACGCGCGGATCTCCGATTGCGTCGGACAACCGGCGAAACCACACGTATAGAGCCAGCTGTCCGTGGCGAACACAGCCACCATAGCCGCGGTCAGCAATGAAAGACCGATCCAGTGGCGCCGCACGAGGGTAGTAAACGGCAGCTTCGGCGCGTCACGAAGGCGGCGTCGCAACGTGCTTACCAGGAAGTCGGGAGAGAGTCTCACGCGTGACGCGCGCTATGGACGCGAGGTGTGGGACATGACAGTGCTACGTTTCTCGCGCGCCCTAGGTTCCCGGTCGCCGTTATCCGCTGACAAACGATTCATCATTCTGGGAGTTGAAAGCAGCTGGATGCTATGACATACCGCACGAATCGCACGCCGATCGTCATCGCCTGCGCGTTTGCCGCGATTACCGCCTGCGGTCGTCGCGCGAATGACGCCTCTGGTACGAGCAGGACCGATGCCCCCGCGCAACCCGCCACAGACGCGTCCGCAGCCAGACCGAGAGCCGACTCGTCACCGTATGGCGTCACGACGACGTCCTCGGCCGGCGACATCACGCGGAGAGGCACTCGCCTGCCATCGAATCATCTCGGTCGCATTCCGATCCTGGAGTATCATGTGATCGGCGGCACAAAGAACGCCCTTTACACCCGGACGCCCGAGAGCTTCCGCAAGGATCTCGAAGACGTCTACGCGCGCGGCTATCGACCCATCACTGTTTCGCAAATGCTCGACAAGGACTTCCGTGATGTGCCAGCCGGCATGTCGCCGGTGATCTTCGTCTTCGACGATGCGTCGGCCGAGCAGTTCAGCTACATCGACAACGGCGGCAAGCTCGAGATCGATCCGACGAGCGGCATGGGCATTTGGCTCGACTTCCAGAAGTCACATCCCGATTGGAAGAATCGGGCGACGTTCTGCATGCTGAATGGCGGTGCGGCGGGACACAACTTCTTCGGTGACGGACCGAAGTTCCGCGGCCAACACAAGCAGTGGCGCTTCCAGAAGGTGAAGTGGCTCGCGGACAACGGCTTCGAGCTGTGCGGGCATACCCTCTGGCACGCGATGCTGAATAGGTACTCGGACGCTGTGGTGCAGGAACAGATCGCGCGCAACATCATGGGCATCGACTCAGCTGTCGCGGGCTATCGTGTGCGAACCTTCGCGCTGCCGTACGGCATATGGCCGAAGAACCGACAGCTCGCGTGGCAGGGCTCGTGGACGGATCCGAAGACCGGTCAGACTCACGCCTATCATTTCGACGCGGTACTCGAGGTGTCCGGCGGTCCGGCGCGGAGCCCGTTCGATCCGCAATTCAATCCGCACAGCATAACGAGAATCGAAGCAATCGGCGACGACATCAGGCACCAGTTGGACAAGCTCGACGGAGCGAAGACGAGATTCGTCTGGTGACATTCTGTCAACGCCGAAGTGCTTTGAGCGTTGCCTCGATTGCCGAGCGCTGTTGAGGGTGGGTCGCTTCGGCGAGCAGCCCTTCATAGGTGACGATTGCCAGGTCGAGCGCCGCGGGGTCGTCGTCGGCCGTTGCGAGGCTTACAGCATTGTCGGCGAGCGCGGCGCGGGCGAGCTGGTCTTGGGGGAAGCGTCGCGATACGGCCCGCCAGCGATCGACCCGCGTCCGCAACTCGGACTCGGAGAGAGCCCAGAGGTGCCATGCGCCCCGATTGCTTTCGTCGGCTTCCTTTGCGCGTTGCGCCAAGGCGCCAACGACCTCCGTGCCCCGACCCGTGAGCCAGTACGCATTCGCGAGAACAACCATCGCCTGGGCATCTTCCGGGCGCTCGGCGACAATGTGCTCGAATGCTGGGATGACGACCTCGGGCATGTTCGCGTACGCGCGTACAGCGCGCGCCAGCTCCTCCGGATCGGTACGCGACGCAAGAGCGCGAACGCGGTCGAGTAACGTACCAATGTTACCGGTCAGTCGATACTCTTCCACGACCTGCCCAAGATCGCGGTCGGGAGCCGAGTCAGATGAGAATGCGTCGGCGGACGGTGATTCCATGCACCAATACTACTCGGACGGTGTAATACAGTTAGAGATGCGCGAAGTCGAATGACAACGGTCGCGAAACAGGTCGTCGTCCTGCTGTATTCGGTGTCCGAGGATCGAAGAGCGCTCTTGCGCGCTGAGCTGTCGATGATCCTGCCCGAATCGTCAGTGCGGGACATCGCCGGAGACAGCCTCGCGGCTTCGGGGGTGGAACTGACTGGCGACGCGGCACTCATCGACTTGGACTGTGGTGAATCGTCCAGCCACCGAGACACCAATGCTCTCCTGAGGAAGGAGTTGCAGCCAGCAACATTGTTGCGAGCTCGTGGCTTCCGCGGTGCGATGGTCGTCATCGCTCGAATGCCTGACGAGAGGGTGCTGTGCGATGCCGCCGAGTCCCTCGGAGCAGTCGGGCTGATGCGAACCTGCGGCGATGCGTCTCCATCGGAGCTCGCGAAGGCACTCAGCAGGGCTTTCCGGTCGAACGCCCTGGTTACGGATGAATTGGTTCGGGCTCGGCGTATCTTCGCCGCCGGTCAGGCCGCGTTGGCGCTTCAACATGCCATCAATAATCCCCTGGCGGCCCTAATGGCGGAGGCGCAACTCCTCCAGTTGGAGGAACTGAAGGCGGAACAGCGAGATTCGGTTGATCGGATGGTAGAGCTGTGCCGGCGAATCAGCGTGCTGGTGCGGCAGCTGGACGCGATCGCGGATGGCTGACGTGACGGAGCGCACGTTATGCGATGGCTATCAGCCGAGCGAGTGTGGCAGGGGTTGGTCCGGCATGAACTTCGCAGCGAGGGCTTTGCGGTGGGGCTATAATTTCAGGGTTGCGCGACACTGAGTAAGTGGCGATACTCGTAGGCGTCCGCCGGTACGACTGCGACGTCGTCCGCTCGGTCGCTCTGTTTGTAGGCGTGGCTACCCGGATCCGCGCTCGAGCGATATTCCGGTTGGCTGAGTGCCGCGCCGCACGACGATCGCCGGCACCGCGTGAGTCAATTGTGCTCCTCGCGGCCTGAGAGCAAGCGTCGCATCGATCCCGCCACATTGCGTCGATCCGCACTACGAGTCCATTCGGGATTCAGAGCGGTTTTGGCTGCGCGCTGCTGCGCGATGTCGCGCAGCGTAGACACACAAGCTTGATATCGATTTCCGCAGAAAGTTGTGGCCCCAGTGAGGGGCGAGCAGGCGGAGCATTCACCTCTACTCAACCATTGCAGCATGAACGAACGTCGACGTCCCCCGCGTCGCGGCCGCGGCCAGCGTCCGCATGACCGTCCTGCCGCCGAGTCCAGCGGCGAGCCGAACCCATATCGCGACGAGCCGGTCGACAGCAACAACGTCGATGCGCCCACGCCTCCCGCGCGGAGCGATGACGACGCTCCGCAGTCTCGCTCCGTGACGACCGTCGAAAACGAGCGGCCCCCGCGACAAGTCGAGTCCGAAGTCGCCCCCGATCTGCCCCCACCGGTGGTCGTGCAGCGCGACGCGGACGTTCCCGCGGGGGACGGTGGCGAAGAGGCCGACGATCAGAGTGAGACACCTCGCGCTGAGACCTATCAGCGATCCCCGAATGGCGCCGTCGACAACTCTGGTCAGGGCGTCACGATGGCAAATGGCGCGGCCCCTCCGCCGATGTCGCAGAACTACTCGCCGAACGCGCCGCGGCACGAAGGATCTTATCCGCCGCGAGAGCATCGAAATGGTCGTCGGCGCCGACGCGGCCGCGACCGAGGACCACGCCGTGACCACCAGCAACAGCCGCAGGCACCCGCCGCTCTCGTTCCGAGCGGCGACACCAAGGGTTGGTTCGACCCGTCTCGGGACGGCGGTTTCGTCCGACGAGCGGCGAATAGCTACCTGGCCGAATCTGGCGATGCCTGGATACCACCGACGGTGGTTCGCCAGTTCGGCATCAGAAAGAGTGATCTCATCGAGGCGGCGGTCGGCCGCGACCAGCGTGGCCGACTGACGGTGATGGAGATCCGCGCAATCAATGAGGAGGATCCCTCCACGGCCGTGCGCCGTGCGGAGTTCAATGCCCTCCCAGCATCATATCCCGAACGCAAGCTCACCCTCGAGACTGGGCGCCCAGCTCGCGGCGGCGCGGAGCTCATTCGTCGCGCCATCGATCTCATCGCGCCAATCGGCTATGGCCAGCGAGCCCTCATCGTGGCACCGGCACGCGCTGGTAAGACGACGCTACTTCACGGTATCACCGAAGGCGTTGCTCTCAATCACCCGAACGCCTCACTGATCATCCTTCTCGTTGACGAGCGGCCGGAAGAGGTGAGCGAGGCCATCTCGTGGGGCGTCGGCGAGGTCGTCGCATCCAGCTTCGATCAGCCCGCGGAGCGGCACGTCGAGGTCACTGAGATGGTGCTGGAGCGCGCGCGGCGTCTTGTCGAGATCGGCAAGGACGTCGTGATCGTCCTCGACTCCCTCACTCGAATGGCTCGCGCTCACAACACGGCCGAGCGCGGGACCGGTCGTACCCTTTCCGGTGGTCTGGACGCGACGGCCATGGCGAAACCGAAGGCGTTCTTCGGATCCGCGCGCGCCATTCCCGCCTCGGCGGGTGGTGGCTCGCTGACGATCATCGCCACGGCTCTCGTCGAAACCGGGTCGCGCATGGACGACGTGATCTTCGAGGAGTTCAAGGGCACGGGCAACTGCGAGATCAAGCTCGATCGCCCGCTGGCCGAAAAGCGGATCTACCCTGCGATCGATATCGGGGCGAGTGGCACCCGGCGGGAAGAGAAGCTGTTCCGTCCCGAGCAGTTGGATAGCGTGTACACGCTGAGACGTGGCTTGAGTCAGATGCCGCCGCAGTCCGCGATGGAATGGCTCATCAAGCGGATAGCCGGCACACCCTCGAACGACGCCCTGTTGGCCGGCCTGTAAGAAAAAACCGGGTCCGGGTCGAGAGCCGCGGCGCGTGAGTGCCGCGGCTCTCGTTTGTTTGGGCGCGAGCTTTGCTTGTCTCTGCGCCGCCATGTGTTCATTGCACCGAACGCTCAGCGGGCGTATTCGCGGCGCTTTTCAACAAATACTCGTGGCGATGCTATGCGTCGCTATGAGCGCATACGCGCTTTGCGCGCAGACGCCACCGACAAAACAATCCTCGCCGGAGGTCCTCAAGATGAGGGTCCTCGGCGTGAAGCATGTCGATCAGCACGATCTCGAAAAGAGTATCGCGACGCAGGCCTCTCGCTGTAACAGTCCGCTACTCCTGCCGATCTGCTTCTTCAGCAAGTCGCCGATCTTCGTCGAGAAGCATTATCTCGACCGACAGGAATTCCAGCGCGACGTGCTTCGCATTCGCGTTTACTACTGGCGCAGCGGCTACCGCGAGGCGACGGTCGATACGTCGGTAACGCCGAATGGCAAGGGCGTGACGGTCACCTTCCAGATCCACGAAGGCGAGCCTACGATCGTCACCGCACTGCACATCGACTACGACACCTCGCTGATCAGCGTCAAGCAGCGGAACCGACTGGCGATCCTTCGGGTCGGCCATCCATTGAACATGCTGACGCTGGACACGATGCGTTTGAACTTCCAGAGCCAGATGTGGCAGCGCGGATACGCCGATGCGATCATCGACACGGCCATCGCCGTGAACGATTCCACGCGCCGTGCCGCAGTCGCCTTGCGCGTCTTCCCAAATTGGCCGACGACCGTCGGGAGCATTCAGGTGCTCGGCAACGAGCGTGTCTCGACGCAGACGATTCTGAATATGCTGCTCCTGCGTCCCGGGCAGCCATACATCCGCGACGACATGCTCGAAAGCCAGCGGACGCTGTATACGTCGAGCCTATTTCGTCTCGCGAGCATTCTGCCGCCGACCGGCGACAGCGTGAAGCACGTTCAGATTCAGGTCGTCGAAGCGCCACTGCACGATGCACGAGTCGGTGGCGGTCTCGATAACGTGAATTTCGCCCAGATCGATGGAAGCTACACCGCCCATAACCTGCTTGGCGGTGCACGGCGTCTGGACGTTACGGCGAGCGTCGGTAATCTGTTCGCGACTAGCTGGAATGGCCGCGGACCATTCGTCGACGTGACGAAGAATGTCATCGGTCCGACCGACGTTTTTCTCCAGCCCACTTGGGGCGGGAGCATCGACTTTCTGCAACCCGCCTTCATGCGCCGGCCGGCGAACCAGGCCGGATTCGGCATCTTCGCTCACCGTCGGTCCGAGCCCGGCATCTTCATCGATCGCGGGTATGGAGCTCAGGCGACCTTCACGCGGCAATTCGCGCCCCGCGCGCCCGGGAGCCTGACTTATCGATACGAGGTCACGCGAGTCGAGGCGGGGGACGTTTATTTCTGCGTCAACTATGGCGTGTGCGACACGACGACGATCTCCGTGCTGCGGAGCCATCAGACTCTCTCGCCAATCACGTTCACCGCCTTCGTCGACCGCAGCGATCAACCATTTACGCCGACAAAGGGCTATGTCGCCCGAGTCGATCTGCAGAGTGCCACGCGATACACGCTCTCGGATTACCGCTACAATCGAGCGATGGCCGACGTGGCGGCATACTGGCATCCGAGCCTGCGCCATGAAGTAGTGGCAAGCCGCCTGCGGTTAGGCGTCGTCAGGGCAATGACGAGCTCCACGGGCGATACGGTATTGCATCCACGCACGCGCTTCTATGCGGGCGGTGCGATGTCGGTGCGCGGATACGGCGAAAACCAGCTTGGCCCGCGTGTACTCACCATTTCTGCCGACAGCCTCCGTTTCCAGCAGAACAGGAATCAACCCACACGGCCTCTCTGCCCGCTTAGCACCCCCATCACCGCCTGCAATCCCAACGACGTCGCGCGGAGCAGCGAGTTCGTGCCGAGACCAACGGGTGGTACCTCGGTGATCGAAGGGAGCGTCGAGCTGCGGGTGCCCCTGATGCACCGCCTCGACGGCGCGGTGTTCGTCGACGGTGCACTCGTCGGCAACGGCACATTCCAGGGATTCAAGGACGTCGCCTCCATCACCAACTTCGCGCAGGGCACTGGCGCAATCACGCCAGGCGCAGGCATTCGATACAACTCACCTGTCGGACCGATCCGGGTCGATTTCGGCTACCGACCGGGTATTACGCAAACGCTTCCCGTGGTCACGAACGACATCGTGAACGGCGTACCCAAGCTGGTTTCATTGCAAACGCAGCGCGTGTTCATAGAAGGCAAGAACACTTTCATCGGCCACCTCGTTCTACACCTCTCGATCGGACAGGCCTACTGATGGATCCGGTACTGCGACGAATCGGCCGCGTCCTTCTCGGTATTCTCACGGTGCTGCTGGGCATCGTGGCGCTCGCGGGCATCGTAGTCGTCGTCCTGACATCGACGGAATGGGGACATGAGCGCGTGCGCCGATTTGCGCTGTCCCAGTTGCAGGGCCACGTGCATGGGCGCGTGACCATCGGCAAGCTTTCCGGCAATCTACTGACGGGCCTGACGGTGCACGATCTCGCGATCAGCGACAGCAGTGGCGAGCCGTTCATCGCTGCTCAGGAGGTGAGCGCGCGTTATGCGCTTGGAGCACTGGTCGCGAAGAAGATCTGGCTGAATGATGTGCGTCTCGTACGTCCCCTGATCATTCTCGATCGACCTCCGGGCGGCAAATGGAACTATCAGCGCATCTTTCCCAGCGACACAACGCAGTCGCAGTCGAATGCGCCTGGCATCGGGAGCTGGATTCGGCTGGAGAACGTGACCGTCGTCGATGGTGACCTCCTCGTCAAGACACCATGGTCGCCAGGCGACAATCTGTCGGCGGCGGCGCGCGATTCGGTCGTGAACGCGGCGCTCAATGGCACGTCGCGGGCGATGGTCGTGCCCGCGACGCATGCCTACGGCGGCGCGCCTCCCTATCAGAAGGAGGTCGAGCTGCGCGCGATGAACGCGACGCTCCCCGTGCTGCGCCTGGCCGATCCCGAACAGAAGAATCGTTACGCGGAAGTCGCATCACTGCAGATGACGGCGCTCCCGTTCCGCCCACCGGCGGCGACGGTCACCGACCTGCGCGGCAATTTGAACTTCAATAACGATTCGCTCTGGTGGAAAGGCGTGCGCGCGGCAATGCCGGGATCGCGCGTGAGCGGAGACGGCAGCTATGCCTTTAGCTCGGGTGACATGGTGCTCACTCTTCGGGGAGCGCCCGCCGCCCTCGCCGATTTGCGATGGCTCTATCCGCGCCTTCCATCCGAGGGCGGCGGTACACTCGACTTCGCGATGCGCTGGAAGAACGGAGTGGACGATTACACTGCGCGCAACGCCGACATTGCGGTCGGCGCGACGACAATAAAGGGTGATCTCGGGCTCACGCTGTCCGATACGTTTGCGCTCCATGACACCAATCTGCGATTCGCAAATTTCGACACACGACTCGCCGAGCAGCTCATCGCCGGATTCAAGTCGCCGCGACGCGGAACGCTGAGCGGTCGCGCGGCAGTGAATGGCGGCAAGAACGCTCTTCGCGTCGACGCGGATGTTGCCTTTGCCGATGCGGCCACAGGCACGACTCAGATCGCGGCACTCGGCCAGGTCGGATTCGGTAACGGCTCGGTGCGCGCAAACAATCTTCGCCTGCGGCTGCATCCCGTGCAGGTCGAGCTCGTGAAGGCTCTCGCGGGAAATTCGCTGCAGCTACCGATCTCGGGTACGGTGGTCGGCACGGCTTCGGTCTCGGGCGATACCAGGACACGCCTTGGCGGAAGCCTCGATCTCGCTCACGAGGATCGTGGGAATTACTCGCAGCTCACCGGCACGGCGGCCGTGCAGTTGCCGCGCGGCCGCTCAGCGCCATGGATGGACGTGAACGTCGTCGCGCGTCCGGTGTCGCTCGCAGAGGTCGGACGGTTCGCGCCCGCGATTGGATTGCAGGGTCGGGCGGTCGGCCCGATACGACTCACCGGCTCGCTCGCGAATCTCGCCGTGGCGTCGGACTTTCGGCTCCCCGATGGTGGCCGGCTGATCGCGCGTGGTAACGTCGGCCTGACCGGCGCGACCAAGCGTTACGACCTGGCGTTAGGCATGCAGGTGTTCAACCTGCACAGCGTGCTCGCGAAAGGGCCCGTGACGTCGCTGACGTTGAAGGCATCGGCAAAGGGTGCCGGATTTACACCGGCGACGATGAACGCCACCTTCGCCGCGGACGTCGCCGCCTCGAAGTGGGATAGCCTTGCGGTGGACAGCGGCAGCGTTCGCGTCGCCATTGCGAATGGCCTCGCCTCGGTGCAGCGATTGAACCTGAGCGGAGCGCACACGCAGATCGTCGCGCGTGGCAACTTTGGTCTCGCCTCGAATCGCACGGGTGAATTGGCGTACCGGATCGATGTCGATTCGTTAGGCGCTCTCGATCGAATTCTACCGCACAACGGACCGGACACCGGAGTCGTTCGTCCGCGGCCAGCTGTCATCGCCCGCGCCGTTCGCCGAGCACGCGCTGATTCCGCGCGCATAGCTCGTCGTACGGAGGTCGAACGACTGGCTACGGGCCGACAGCTGCCGCGGCTGAAGGTTGATACGCCGCAGGCGACGCCAATCGCGTTGAAAGGCACGCTGTACGCGTCCGGGACCTTGACGGGAAACATCGCGAACTTCAGCACCGAGGGCGCGCTGGGCGCAATGAATCTCGATGTGCACGGTAGCTCGGCGCGAATGCTAGTCGGGCAGTACGCCTGGATGAACGCAAGGACGCCCGCATCAACGATGGCCGTAGCCGTTCGAGGTGACTCCATCAGCGCATCGGGGTTCGGGCTCGACAGCCTCGACGCGCGCCTGAGCTACGCCGCCCAGAATGGCGGTGGCCGAGTGGAAGTGCTCGTGCGACAGGGTGACCAGCGCGATTATGGGTTGAAGGGCGACTACATCCTGCGTACCAACGATCGCGAGCTGCGCATCGCAAACCTGCAGATGCGGTTCGATACGACGGTATGGCAATCGACGCATCCCGCGACGATCCGATCGCGGACAAATGGGATCGCCGTAGACAGTCTCGAGCTCCGCAGCGGTGCCAACAGCCGCATTTACGCGAATGGCCTCCTGCCAACCAGCGGGAGCGCTGCTTTCGAGGTCGCGGTCGACAACTTTCAGGTCGGAGACCTACTCGACATCCTGCAGAGCGATCTCGATCTGCACGGACTGGTGTCGATGCACGGCACGATGCACGGTACGCTCGCCGCACCGACGTTGCGCGGCGCGCTGGGGTTGGTGAACGGGGTGTACAAAGGCGACACCCTGCCCAACCTGCACAGCACATTCGGCTATGCAAATCGTTCTCTGGGGGCCGAGCTCGATCTGGTGCGACGCACTGGCTCGCCAATGGCGACGGTAACGGCGAATCTTCCGGTCAATCTCGCGCTGCAGGGCGTTAACGGCCCGCGATTGCTGCAGCAACCAATCGCGGTGGACCTCAACGCCGATAGCTTGCCTCTGGAGCTGATTCCGGCATTCACGGGCGTCGTGAGTGAAGTGCACGGAGTGGCAGCGGCGCAGGCGACGCTGCGAGGCACTTTCAAAAACCCGAGTGTCAACGGATCACTGCGCCTCAGTCGCGGCATCGTGAGAGTCGCGACCACGGGGATGTATCTCGAGAACCTGCGGGGCGCGATCGCGCTTGCGGGTGATACGGTGCGCATCGATTCGCTGACGGCGAAATCCGGACGCGGCACCGTCGCGGTCACAGGCGGCCTTCAGGTCGCGGACCTGCGCAATCCTGCCTTCGCGCTCGCGCTGAACGCGCATAATGCGGAAGTGCTCGACAACTCGATGGGCAAACTGAGTGCGGACGCGAACCTCAAGCTCACCGGTCCACTCGCGCGCCCGTATCTGAATGGCCGTGTGCAAGTAACTGGCGGGACGATCGAGATGAACACATCCTCGAACAAGAACGTGATCAGCGCCGGGGATCCGGATCTATTCAACGTTGCCGATACCTCGCTGATCGCCGACAAACAGCTCTTCCCGGCACAGTCGCCAATCCTCGCCAACGCGCGAGTCGACGTTCAGGTGGGGATCAACCGCAACACCTGGGTGAAGACGACTGACGCGGATGTCGAGATCTTCACGGATTACCCAGTGGACGTTCACGTCGCCCAGTCCGCGTTCACCCTCACGGGCGCCGTCGGCACGGAGCGTGGCGATTATACCTTCCTCAGCAAGCGATTCACCATCACGCGCGGCTCGGCCACCTTTGTCGGAACGCCGGATTTGAATCCGACTCTGCAGGCAACGGGAGAATACCAGGTTCAGCTCACTGGCAATCCCGCAATGACGATCCAGGTTCTGATCGGCGGCACTTTAAAGAATCCTAAATTGACGCTGCAGAGCGACGCGCAGCCGCCGCGCTCGCAATCCGAGCTATTGACGTTACTGGCGTTCGGGGGGCCGACGACGACGCTGCTGGCGCCGGAAGGCTCGAGCCTCGGCGGAGCCGGCGGTCCGGGCGGAGTAGTCGGCCAGAGTGCGCAGGTGGCGATGACTCGCCTCGAGGGTGTCGCAATGGGGGTATTGTTCGAGCAGCTTCAGTCGCGAGCCGGTCAGGCGTTAGGTGCCGACCAGTTCTACATCTCGCCAGGTGATACGCCGGAGCTCACCACCGGTCAGAAGGGCTGGTCGAATTTTATCCAGAATACCCGTGTAGAGGGCGGGAAATACCTGAATCCGCGCACATTCGTGGGCGTCCAGCTGTATAACAACCGCCCCGGTGTGCGGCTCGAGTACCGTAACAATAAGGGCTGGATCTACACCGGCTATACGCAGCCATCGATCCTGCTCAAGGAGCCGACCCTCGAATCGCAGCCGTTCTGGTCGCCCCAATCAGTCGGCGCGCTGATCATTCGGCAGTGGAGATTCTAGACGCCTGCGCTCTACGCTCTGCTCAATCCGCTGAACTCCTGGTAGAGCATGGCCACAGCGCGCAGGCCCCGCGTGAAGTTGTCGTCGCTCATCCACTCGTTAGGTGCGTGGGCATTCTCACCGGGCAGGCCGAAGCCCATCAGCAACACCGGCGCTTTGAGGAAACGCTGAAAATCGCCGACGACGGGGATGGATCCGCCCTCCCCCGTGATCACCGGCTCGCGACCAAACGCGCCGGCAAGGGCGCGTCGCGCGGCGTCGAACAAGGGACCATCCAGGTTTGCCCGCCACGGCCGTCCGCCATGCAGATGAGTGACCTTTACCGCGACCCCTTTGGGGGCGTACCGCTCGACGTGCGCGCGCATCAGCTGCTCGATCTCCTGGGGATCCTGATCGGGGACGAGGCGGCAACTCACCTTTGCCATGGCCTTCGAGGGCAAAACGGTCTTCGCTCCTTCGCCCGTGTACCCACTCAGGAGTCCGTTGATCTCGCACGTCGGGCGCATCCACAACCGTTCGAGGGTGCTGAACCCCACCTCTCCGCCTAACGCTGGAGCACCGGTCTCCGCGCGGAAGTGCTCGTCGTCGAAGGGCAGGCCGCGCATCTCCCGACGTGCGGTGTCACCCCAATCCTCGACCTTGTCATAGAAGCCGTCGATCGCCACGTGCCCAGAACCATCGTGCATGGTCGCGAGAATCCGGGCCAGCGCCATTGCCGGATTCACGACCGCACCGCCATAGCTGCCCGAGTGGAGGTCTGTCGCCGGGCCTTGAACATCGATCTGGAAATAGGCCATGCCGCGGAGCGACGACAGAATCGACGGCAGGCCCGGACCGAACATCGCCGAGTCGGAGATCACCACCGCATCGGCGCGCAAAAGCTCGGTATTGGCCTCGATGAACGAGGATAGGTGCTCGCTGCCGACTTCCTCCTCCCCTTCGATGAGCAGCACGACGTTCACTGGCAGCCTTCCTCGTGTGCGCAGTAACGCTTCGAGCGCCTTGATGTGGAGGAAAAGCTGACCTTTATCGTCGACTGAACCGCGCGCGAAGATTTTGCCCGCTCTCACGGTGGGCTCGAATGGCGGACTTTCCCAGAGCTCGAGAGGCTCGGCCGGCTGGACGTCGTAATGGCCGTACGCGAGCACGGTGGCGGCATCAGCGCCCGCGCCACGCCATTCACCAACGACGATAGGATGGCCCGCGGTGCGGTGCACCGCCGCCTGCATGCCGGCATTGCGCATACTTTGCGCAACCCATTCAGCGGCCCGCGCGGTGTCATCGTTATGCTCGGACCGCGCGCTGACACTCGGTATACGGAGAAAATCGAAGAGCTCCTCGTGCAGGTCCTCGTTATGCGCGGCAAAGTATTGATCGAGATCGGTCGGGACGGCGGTTTCAGCGGAAGCAGTCGACATGAGCGTGGCGGGAATGAATGAAGTCAGCGAACACCAAGATAAGAGAGATATAATCGAGCCATCTCATCACCCAGTTTGTCGCCGACGAGCTCGTCGTGGCCGGGCCAGACTTCTCCGAAGACCGTCGTCTCCCGCAACGCACCGAAAAACATCATGAATCCGAGCGCGATCGCTCGCTCCGGATCTGGATGCGTGATCGCCGCCCGACGACTCGGGTCGAGGAGGAGAGCTCGCAGCCGCTCGAAGTACTGCGCGTTGACGTGCCGACCCGTCGCCTGAATCACCGGGTCGACACGGGCGCGCAGGAACACACTTCGCGCCACGCCGCGCTTGGACGTATAGACGGCGACCGCCGTGCGCGCGAACTCGGTCAGAATCTGCGCCGTCGACGCGCCGCGCCAGTGCTCGGGGTCGAGGAGCTCGTCGGCGCGCTCCTGCATCTGACGAAAGAATCGCTCGTCGAGGAGATGCAACAGCGCGTCCTTGTCCGGGAAGCGCCGATAAAACGCACCGACTGTCACTCCGGCGCGCTCCATGATCTCGGCAAGTGTCGCTTCGGTGAAGCTCTTTTCCTCGAGCACGCGCTCAGCCGCGTCGAGAATTCGGTCGAGTGTCTCCTGGCTGCGCGTCTGTTGCGGAGGACGGAATCTCGGAATGGTCATCGCTCGAGCTCACATCCGCTGGTACCGATTCGCCGCGCCAAGCCGCGACATTGCATGTGGCGGCCATCCTTAACAAGCAGAATGGACGTCCAACTTGCAAGCGCGCCCGGTCAGGGTGCCGACGGCATTGGCCAGCCGCCCGTCCAGCCGTGGAGGATCCAGAGCCGCCGTTGCGAGACCACGCCGTGCCGATTCCGGAGGTCGACAAGACTGTCACGCGTGAGGCTTCCGAAGTGCGCCGTCAGCCGTGACACGACGGGATTCACACCGCCACTTACCTCGTCCACGACGACGACGAGGTTGTCCCCAGCATGCGCTCGATCGGCGAAGCCCGGCCACAGGTCGTATTGATTGCTGCGCCCCGAGAGGTTGAGCGAGAAGGTCGTCGGCTGAGAAGGAAGATGAAACGCCAACTCAGCGGCGTCCTGATAACGATCGGCGGCAAACCAGGAGCTTCCGCCGGCACCGGCAGTCTGCGACGCACGCGCGGCTGCCATGGCCACCGCCGCCCAACCCGCCGACCGGGCGATTGGATCCTTCCGTGGTGCCAACGGCAGAACGGAGAAGCCCGCCTGGAGATAGATCACGACGGAAAGCACCACGGCGAGCCATACGCCGGCACGCCACCAGCGCGCCATGACGCTCGATTGCGTGTAGCCAGCGAGCAGGGGGATCGCAGCGATGTATGCTGGCGCGGGCCAGTTCGGCTCCACTCGCTGTCGCGTCGCGCTGTAACAGAAGAAGAGAAACGTGAACGCAGCGACCATCGACAGGACGTAGATAGCGTCCGAGCTGCTGCGCCGTAGTCCACGCACGACGACAGTCGCGAGCAACACGAAGAAAATTGGCGAAGCAAGTCCTGCCTGCCCGCCAATCAGGTCGCCGAGCCGTTTGAGGGGGGCGAACACGTCACGTCGTGCCGCGCTCGCGAGTCCGTGGTGTATCTGGAAACCGAACGACACCCATCCGTGCGCCGAGTTCCACCGCAGAACCGGCAGGAAGATGAGCGTTGCGATGATGCAGGCGACATATGGGCCTGGCTCACGCAATCGCACCCGCAGACTCGCGCGCGAGACGATCGCGATTGTGATTCCAACCGGCATGAGGATCGACGTGTACTTCGATGAGAACGCTAATCCCAGCGCGACGCCACTCGCCGTCCACCAGCCAAGCGAAGCGCGCGACCCTGGCGGCGATTGAACCGCGCAAATCACCGTGTAGACGCCCACCGCAGTGGTCGCGAGTAGAGGCGCGTCGGGAGTGGCGAGTACGAGACCGGCAGCGGCGAGCGGCATGCACGTGATGACGACCGCGGCCCGTAACGCTCCGTCTTCGTCACTGATTCGTGCCGCTATTCCCGCCGTGAATATCGCAGCGACCAGTCCCGCTAACACGGGTAGAAGGCGAACGCCTAACGCGGTCGATCCGAGCAGCGCCGTGCCACCACGTACGAGCAGCGCAACCCCGGGCGGATGATCGAAGTAGCCCGCGGCAAGTCGCCGTGACCATTCCCAGTAGTACGCTTCATCGGGAAAGAGAGGAATGATCGCCGCGAAGAGGAGCCGGAGCAGCAGACCGCCAGCGAGCACCCCAATGATCAGCGAACGCGGCGACGGCGATGAGGTCTCCGGCACTCGATTCAGGCGACGCGCCGCAATTGCTGGCGCCGCCACCAATTCCTCGTTAAGCGCCAAGCGAGCGCGATCACCCATGCCCAGATGATCCACACTACCCGCTCGTCGAGGGACATCGCGGTGAACATGCCCCACACGACGATTGGCAGTGTCAGGACGACCTCGAACGCGTTCGCGCCGTCAAGCTCTCCGGGTATTCGTCGCTCGACTACGCGCGTTGCTTCGTGCCCTGACCGGAGCGACTGCTCGATGGCGTACGCCAGTGAGTCGGTACCCATGCCGCGCCAACCCGGTACAATGAGCAGAGTCCAGCCCGGCGCTGCCCTTCCCCAGCCGTGATTATCGCTGCCCGCGATCATGGCGATATTGAGGCTGTCAGCGAGATGCACGATTCGGGAGCGCAGGAGACGCGTTTCGTCCAAGCCGCGCGGCGAGCCGTCGATGATTTCGATCGCGCGAACGCCCGCCGTCTGCGGCCCCTTGGCGGAAACGATTTTGTCGAGATGCCCGGGCAGTGTCTCGATCACGAGCGGCTCTCGTTTTGGCAGGAGACTCGCTAGACCCAGCGATTGCTCGTCGACATCACGGAGGTCAGCGCCTGTGAGTCCTTTATAGAATCGATTGGCGCCGAGAATGTTGACATGCTCCGCGCGCCATCCGGCTTCGAGCGCCTGCAGGATCATTTCACCCTGCCCTGCCTCACGGGGGTTGTCGGCGATGCCAAGCTCGGCACCTTGCACCGTGCGATGATCGGAGATGTAGACTGCGTCGAATCCGGCCGCGCGATGCCACGCACGCACGTCGGCGGGCTCCCAGCCTGGACGTCCATCGTGGGAGTATCGAGTGTGCGCATGGAAGTCGACGACGATGATGACATCCGAGGGATCGGAGACAATTGCCGCCATCGGACGCGGCAGCAACATCGCGGCGGCATATACCACGATGATCGCCCCGAGGAAGAGCGCCGCGTAGCCAATCTCGCGCACCAGGCGCGATGCGGTCGGCAACGTCGTGTCTGCGGCCTTCGCGCGGCGAACGCGCCATACTCGCAACGTGGCATACAGCACCGCCAGCGATACGAGCACGGCAATGTGCTGCCGCGCTCCAAGGAGCGTCAGCGTGTCGAGAATATTCGAGAGCGGGGCGATGGCGATGTACCCCGCGGAGAGATCGAAGTGCGCTTCCGTTACAGTACCGAGCGACACCGCATCGCGAATTGGCGGCGCGGCGAATGCGGCCGTGATGAGCACGACCAGAGTGATCGCCACCGCGACCCAGGGAACGCGACGATAGATCGGCGCGGGTGGCGCGCCGGGGAGCGGTTCGAGCTCGGTGTGCCTGCGCGAGCGATTTCGAGATGAGTGCGCCACGAAAGCTTAGGAGTGAACGGTGCGGCGAGCGACGACCAAGGCATGTAACCTTCTCTCGATACGCGCCGGCGACAAGCGGTCGTTGCGAGAACCTCGACCGGACATCGCCTCGTCACACCGGGTCGCTCACATGACCAACCGTCTCGCGAAGGAATCGAGCCCGTACTTATTGCAGCACGCCGAGAACCCCGTGGATTGGTACCCCTGGGGGGAGGAAGCCCTCACTCACGCCCGCAATCAGGGACGGCCAATCCTGCTCAGCGTGGGTTATGCCGCCTGCCACTGGTGCCACGTGATGGAGCACGAGTCGTTCGAGGACGAGGCGACTGCACGGTTGATGAATGAGAACTTCATCAATATCAAGGTCGATCGCGAGGAGCGGCCGGATATCGACGGCATTTACATGCAGGCGGTCCAGGCCATGACCGGCCATGGTGGCTGGCCTATGACCGTCTTTCTCACGCCCGATGGCCTGCCCTTCTACGCCGGCACCTATTTTCCGCCTGCCGACCGCCAGGGCCTGCCATCGTTCCAGCGCGTTCTCGCAGCGGTGAGCGATGCGTATCGAAATCGCCGCGCCGACGTTGAACGAACCACGACGCAGCTGCGCGAGTTCTTCGCTGCGACGATACACCCCACGCGACCGTCAGGAGAGCTCGCCCCAACGCTGATCGAGCGCGCCTATCGAGAGCTGGTACGTGCGTACGACGATCGTCACGGCGGATTCGGCGGTGCTCCGAAATTCCCCCAAGCAATGGCTCTCGACGTGTTGCTGCGGTATTGGTCTCGCACGCGAACCGAGCTTGCCCTGACCATCGCGCGCGACTCGTTCCGGTCGATGGCACGCGGTGGCATTTACGATCAGCTTGGCGGCGGCTTCGCGCGTTACACTGTGGACGAACGTTGGCTCGTTCCGCACTTCGAGAAAATGCTGTACGACAACGCGATCCTTTCGCGCCTCGGTGTTCACCTCTGGCAGGCGACGAAGGATGCCGGAATAAAGCGAGTTGTCGAAGAAACGATCGACTGGACGCTCCGCGAGATGAGCGCCCCGGAAGGCGGCTTCTATTCCTCGCTCGATGCGGACAGCGAAGGGCACGAGGGAAAATTCTATCTGTGGACGAGGTTAGAGCTCGAGGCTGCCCTCGGAACGGACGCAGCGATCGCGGTTGAATACTGGGGTGTGAGCGCAGGCCCGAACTTCGAGGGCAAGAACATCCTTCACGTGCCTAACGATGCCGGGGTCGTCGCAGCACGACTCGACATCTCGGTGGTAGAGCTGCGTGCCCGCATTACGGCGGCGAAGCACACCCTGCTGGCCGTCCGCGAGAAACGGGTACGACCTCGGCGCGATGACAAGACTCTGGCGTCGTGGAACGGCCTCATGCTGCGTGCGCTCGCCGAGGCGGCTCGCGCGTTCGACCATCTCGCCTATCGCGCGGAGGCGATTCGCCATGGGGAGTTTCTGTTCCGATCGATCATGCGCGACGGCCGCGTCTTTCGCTCGTACAAGAATGGAGTCGCTAAACTCGGCGGTTATCTCGAGGATTACGCCGCACTCGGCCTCGCTGCGCTCTCCCTATACGAGCTCACCTTCGATGAGAATTGGCTTGCGCGGGCTCGAAGCCTTGCCGATGCCGCTGTCGAGTGGTTCTGGGACGACAACGCTGGGGCATTTTTCGATACGCCAAGTGATCATGAGACGCTCGTCACTCGACCCCGCGACGTCACCGACAACGCGACACCTTCGGGCACTTCACTCGCTGCCGAGCTCCTCGCTCGACTCTCTGAAGTCCTCCAAGATGAATCAATGCGGCGCCGCGCCACCTACGTGCTGGAAACCATCGCCGAGCCGATGGCGCAGCATCCAGCGGCATTTGGTCATGCATTGGGCGTCGTCGATCTCCTCGTCCACGGCGCGGTGGAGCTGGCGATCGTCGGCGATCCGTCGGCCGATGATTTTCGTGCGCTGACGCGAGCAGCCGCCGAGCGATACGTACCGTCGCTGGTCCTGGCTGGTGGCGCCGCGCATGCCTCCGCGGACATCGCATTGCTTGTCGACCGAACGGCGCCCGGTGGGCGCGCCACCGCGTACCTCTGCCGGAATTACCACTGTGATGCGCCGGTTACCGACGCCACCGCGCTCGCCAGCCAGCTCGAGGCGGCCATCAGTGGCTAACGCTGGAGATCAGGCCGTTCGCCGCTCGACGTCCGTTCGTGTCGCCTCGAGCGCCGTGCACGCAGCAGCGAAAGCATCGGTGAGCGCAGCGACCATCGGAGCGAGGGCGTCCGCTGAGGCTCCGCTGTTGCCGCGACGCTCGAGGTCGGCCGCGCATTGACCTAACGAACCGGCGCCGAGGTTGCCGGCACTGGACTTGAGTGCATGTGCCGCGGCGATGATCGCGCTGACGTCGCCGGAGGCAACGCCGGCTTCCGCGGCCGCCAATCGCTCCCGGCCCTGCGCGATGAACAGGTCGATGAGCTGGATGAGAAAGTGCGCTCCGAAGCGCGTCGCGAGCCGCTCGAGGCGCACCCGATCGACTGGAGCCGACGCCATGGACGACGTCTCCGATGTCAGCGTCGATACCAGGGCACGAAGGTCGCGTACTGCATCGGGTCGAACGTCGCGTCATCGAGCGGAACGTCGACCTGCACATTCGCGTACACCTCGTGCAAGCTCGGCTTGCCGTCGCGGAGTCCGACGACTTCTTCCGACACCCACGCGTTGCCGTGTGGCACATACTTGAGGAAACGGTACTCGCGCCGGATGGGGCCGTTCGCCGTCGTCGCTGTCTCGAGGAGCCGCAGGAACAGCAACCGCTCGGCATCGATCCAGAATTGTTTGGAAGTGCTATCGCCGCTCGCCGCGCCGACGACGAACACCGGCCGTCCCTCCCAGGTCGACCGCGATAGCTTCGACATGTCGACGCCGCGGGACTTCAGCACCTCGATCGACTGCGCGGTTGGCTGCGTGTACACGTCGAAGCCGAGAATGAGGAGCTCGTTCCGATCGGCGCTCGACGCGGCGAGCTTCCCGTTGACGAAACGATAGACCGAGTCGCCGGAATAAATGACGCCGCTGCGGCCGGCCGTGTCGGTATCGATGCGCAGCCGCCCGGGAAATTTTCCTGCCTCGAGCCACTGTTGAACAAGCGTGCCACCGTTAGGCAAGGTGATGGTGGTCGTCTGCGAGAAGCTTAGCGTCTTGTACCACACGGAGGCATAGCGATCATGCATCGCCCGGACGACATCCGATCCATTCACCGGGTCGGTGCGCCGCGATTGCGGCACGGCCGGATGCGGAGAGACGGATGCTGGTGAACGTCCGCACGCAGAGACGAGGAGAATGGCGATCAGCAGTTGCGCCGCGCGGCGCGAGCGCCAGTCAAGCAGAGGTGGGAGCGGGATCATGGCTCGAGGCGGTAACCGGCTTTCCAGACGGTGAGGATATGGCGCGGCGCCGACGGATCATCTTCGAGTTTCCGCCGAAGCTCGGCTATATGAATGTCCACCGTTCGGGTCATGACTTCAACTCGGTGCCCCCAAACCTCGCGCAAGAGCTCGACCCGCGAGGCCACCGCGCCACGCCGACGGAGAAGAGTCAGCAGCAGATCGAATTCCTTGGGGCTGAGCGCCACGACCTCGCCCTTCTTCGTTACCGTGCGCGAAGCCGGATTTATCTCCACGTCGCCGAAGCGCTCGACGCTGTCGGCGCCGGCGTGCGTGCTTCGCTCCGACATCCGCGATCGCCTGAGGAGCGCGCCGACGCGGGCCAGTAGCTCCAGTACGCCGCAGGGCTTCGTCACGTAATCGTCCGCGCCAAGCCGGAAGCCGAGAACTTTATCAGCTTCCTGTCCCCGAGCCGTCAGGATGAGCACGGGCATCGCTAAACCATCGTCTCGAAGGCTACGCAGCACCCGATATCCGTCCATTCCTGGCAACATCAGGTCGAGAATCACGAGATCGGGAAGCCACTGCTTGGCGCGCGAGAGGCCTGTTTCGCCATCCTCTGCAACGGCGACCTCGTAGCCTTCGATCTCCAGGCCAGTGCGCAGTCCGTACGCGAGATCTGGATTGTCTTCGACGATGAGGACATTTCCTTGATGTTCGGTCATCAGGGCTCGCTCCCGGCTGGGGCGTGCTCCTGTTCCGGCACGGAGTCCCGCGGAATGCGGTCGCCCGCCGCGGCTCGGGCAGGCATCTCCACGACCACACGAGCACCGCGGCCCGCCGCCGCGGCTTCGATCCACGTCGCGCCGTTATGCAGCGTCACCAGCTCTCGGACCACGGAAAGCCCGATCCCACTGCCGCCGGTCGCCCCCTCGACGCCTCGATTGAGACGAACGTACGGTTCCCACACCCGATCGCGGTCATCAACTGGAATGCCGGGACCTTCGTCCTCGACCCAGAATCGAACGCGCTCGCCTTCACTCTTCGAAGTGGCGGTCGCCCCCACGGTGATCGCCTGACCAGGGGGCCCATACTTGGCGGCGTTGTCGAGCAAGTTTAGCAAGATCTGACGGACCGCATCACGATCCGCCGTCAGCGACAACCGCGATGGAATCGTCCGGAGTGTCATGCGCCGCGACCGGGCGAGCGGGGCGAACATCTCGACAGCGTCGCGAAGCTCTGCGTCGAGGTCGAGCACCACGGGCGCTATTCGGTTGGTGCCTTTCTCGCCGCGCGAGAAATTGAGCACATTCTCAACGAGGTACGTCAGCCGACGCGCTTCCTGGTCGATGATGCCCGCTGAACGCGCCCGCTCCTCGTCCGAGCGCAGCTTCCCGAGATGCAGGAGCTCGGCAAACCACCGGATCTGCGCGAGGGGGGTCCGCAGCTCATGCGACACGCCGGACACGAATTCCGTTCGCAGCCGGGCCAGCTCTTGCTGTCGATGCAGCTGACGCCAGGCGACGGCGAGCAAGCCGGCCGTCAAAATGAACACGCCACCGAGCAGAGGAAGGCGCGAGCGCGGCAACCCGCCAACGATGAGCTGTGACGCCAGCTCGGGACGCAACCCGACGTGCATAACGAGCTCACCAAAGCTCGGTTCGAGTGTGTCGGCGGCGTGATAGCTCGATGGGAACCAGCGGGGCGACCGATAGATCTCCCGCCCTCCAGCGGTCGTCACCGCGATCGCGACGATCGAATCAGGCGCCATATCCTTCAACAGCGACGGAGGCAGCAATGCATTCCGTCGGTGGATCAGACTGAGCGTCGGGCCGAGATAGGTGCGCGGATCGGTCGCGTAGCCATAAATCACGACGGGTTTGCCCGTCGACTCGCGAACGACAACGAACACCAGCAATTGCGGAGTCGAAACGTCGGTCGCAACGTGCGCCCGCTCGGTGTCCGCGAAGATCATCGCGTACGAGTCGTTGGTGACAACGCTGCCGAGTGGACGAAGAGCGCCGAACGCCGCGTCGGGCGAGCCGAATGTCGTCGGTCGCGGCCCATTGATGGGGGCCAGCATCTTAGCGTACGCCACAACGGTGTCGCGGGCCCAGGCTATGGCGGCGTCCGGGAGCTCGTTCGCGGTCGTGCGAAAGGTGCCGTCAGACCAGTCGTAGCGAAAGAAATACTCTACCCCACCGAGGCAGCGACACCACGGCTCGGTGATCGCGCGAGCGTCGGCCTCGGCTTGCTCCGGCGAAATGACCGTTTCGGCCAACCGTCGTGGATCGACGCGCGACGCCGGCCGGCTCAACGACGTGATGACCGTCGAAAGAACACTGCTTTTGGTCTGCTGCGTCAGCTGCCAGTCGGCGAACGATGCGTAATCGTTGAGCGTGGCTTCCGCTATCCGCTGTTGGGATCGAACGGCGTCCTGCGCCTGATAGACGAGAACGCCGACGAGCACCAGGGCGAGCGAAAGCAGGACGATCGTTCCGATGGAGCGACGGGCACGCATGCCGCCTAAGGAAATGTCCTGCGGTGCCCTTGGAAAGCCCACAGGGTCGCCATTACCCATTCCTTACAGGCAGCTTTGCCAGCCCCCTGGATCACCTCCTGCCCTCTCGTCGCGTCATGCCTTCGTTCGTCCGCGGGATCTTTGCCGGCGCGCTTCACGACTCGTTGCTTTTTCCGTATCCACCGCCGCTCGATCGGCGTGATCCCGCCGAAGCGCGACTGGTTCGTCGTCTAATAGACGACCTCCGGCAGATGCGACGAGAAGGCCTTATCGACTCCGCGCGATTCGATGAGGAGGAGACGATTGGCGAGGAGGTCATCCGGGCGCTCGCTCGCGCTGGCTTTCTCGCTCTGTCCATTCCGAAGGAGTACGGGGGGCTCGGCCTGTCCGTGACCGCCTACGCTCGTGTCTTCGGCGAGCTATCGAGAACCGACGCGTCGATCGCCGTGCTGGTGGGCGTCCACTGCGGGCTCGGCGCCAAAGCTATCGTGCTTTTTGGAAATGCCGAACAAAAGGCACGGTACCTACCCATGCTCGCTCGCGGTGAGACGCTCGCTGCTTACGCTCTGACCGAGCCGGAGACCGGCTCGGACGCGCAGCATGTGAAGACGGTGGCGCGGCCAAGCGTGGATGGCTCTCACTGGATCCTCGATGGGCGCAAGCTCTGGATCGGCAACGGCCATCGCGCCGGCGTCATCGCGACATTCGCACAGACGGAGGTGGAGCGAGGGGGCAAGATGGTAGTGCGCCCAACAGCGTTCATAATCCGGCCCGACATGCCCGGTTTTCACGTCGAGCGCACCATTCGAAAAATGGGAATTCGCGGCTCGACACAAGCGGAATTGGTCTACGAGCATCTCGAGGTCCCCGCTGATCACGTTCTGGGCGTCATTGGCAAAGGCTTCGGGGTCGCCGTTCACGTGCTGAACGGCGGCCGCCTAACGCTCGCCGCGGGCTGCACGGCCGGTACCAAAGAGGTGGCCAGACAGATGACGGAATTCGCCGACCAGCGGGTGCAATTCGGCCGGCCGATCGCCGATTTCGATATTACTCAACGCAAGATCGCGCGTGTCGCGAGCGACATCTACGGCGCCGACTCCATGCTCGGCATACTCACGGAGCTCGCGTCATCGAGTCGCGACGCGGATGACTGGGCGCTCGAGGCCGCGTGCTGCAAGGTGTTCGCGAGCGAGATGATCTGGCGCTCGGCTGACGAGTTGGTGCAGATCGCTGGTGGCCGTGGCTTCGTAAAGCCTTACGCGTATGAGCGGTGGCTGCGCGACTCCCGAATCAATCGCATCTTCGAGGGGACGAACGAAATCCTGCGATTGTTCATCGCCCTCAATGGCATTCAGGGCCCCGCCGAGCGACTGAAGGAGATCGGATCTGCTATACGACAACCGCTTCGAAACCTTGGGCTGATCAGCGGCTTTGCCGCCTCTCGCCTGCGAAGCGCGTTCGGTGCAACGCCGACGCTCGATGTCGACCTCGACGAACGTCTCGCCGTCCACAAACGCTATTTCGAGAAGCATGTCGCCGAGCTTCGCAGCACGACGGAGCGAGTGATTCAGCACTATCGAAAAGACATCGTCGAGCGCCAGCAGGAGCTCGAACGCCTCGCGGACATGGCGATCGAGCTATTCGCCACCGGTTGTGTGCTCGCTCGCACACAGCGATTGATCGAGGAGCGCGGCGTGGCGCTGACGGCGCGCGAAGTCGAGTTGTGCGACCTCTTTGTTGTGGAATCAGGCCGCCGCTTTCGTACGAGCCGTGACGCCGTACAATCCCCGCAGGACGACCTGCGTCGCTCGGTCGCGCGTACCGTCCGCGCCGCTGGTGGCTACTTCGTGAGTGATGCGATTCTCGAAGCCGCGCCTGAGCCCCAAGACGTCGAGGTCGTCTCGAAGAGACGCCAGGACTGAGCGGGGCCTCGGTGTCCTCGGAGGCATGGCATCCCGTCGGGCGGCCCACTCCAAACGGCAGGGGCGGCCAGAGGCCGGCGTCGCGCCGACGCAGGGAAAGGGACAGCAGCTACAGCTGCCGGGCGGCCTGGAGCGAAATGCGCTTCCGGAACAGGCAATGCACACTTACCGCGTTCTCTTCGCACGGCACCTGGATTGACTACCTTTTCAAGCGCCTCTGCCAGCGACAAGCGATGCCACGTCAGTTGTTCGATATCTCAGTGCCCGTGATGAATGGCGGTGTCGTGTATCCCGGGAATCCCGCGATACACATCGAGCTGCAGCAAGACATGTCACGCGGTGGCAGCTCCAATGTTTCTCAATTGTCGATCGGTTCACACACGGGGACCCACGTCGATGCGCCGCGTCACATGATACCTGACGGCGTGGGCGTCGATAAGCTGCCGCTCGACGCGCTCATCGGCCCCGCGATCGTCCTCGAGTTCGACGACGATGTCATGGCGGTGACCGAGGCGTACCTGCGCAGCCAGCCAATCGCGCGGCACGAGCGCGTACTTTTGAAAACTCGAAACTCGCGCTTCATCCGCGAGCGCGACTTTCACCGCGACTACACGTACCTCGCGCCCGATGGCGCGGAGTACCTGGTCTCCCTCGGTGTGCGCCTCGTCGGGATCGATTACCTGTCGATCGAGCAATTTCATTCGGGCCATCATCGGACCCACACGAGCCTTCTGTCGCGCGGCATTGTGATCGTCGAAGGCCTCGATCTTTCAGAGCCGCCGCCTGGAACGTACGATCTGTATTGCCTGCCACTACTGCTTTCCGGCGTTGACGGAGCACCAGCACGCGCGGTCCTCGTCGGATGAGCACCATCAATCAGCTGCTCTTCGACATTGGTGGCGTTCTCGGGTCCAATGGCTGGGATCGAGAGCAGCGTGCCCAGGCGGTCGACCGCTTCGACCTCGACGCTGAGGATTTCCAATACCGGCACGAGGAGACGGTCGGCGCGTTCGAGTCCGGCCAGATCTCGCTCGATGAGTATCTCGATGTCACGATCTTCTGGCGCAAGCGAGATTTCCCGCCCGAAGAGGTCAAGACCTTCATGCTTGGCCTGAGTACGCCCTGGCCAGACAGCCTCGACGTGGTGCGTCGGTTGCGTCAGAGCATTCGCGGGCGACCAACACGTGTTCGTCTTGCCACTTTGAACAATGAGTCACGCGAGCTCAATGAACACCGCATTCGTCACTTCGGGCTCTGCGATCTGTTCGATGTGTTCTTCAGCTCTTGCTGGCTCGGCGTGCGGAAACCGACGCGTCAGATTTACGAACGCGTGCTGGGTATGACGCAGGCGGACCCCGCGAAGAGCGTGTTTGTGGATGATCGCGAGCAGAATCTTGCGCCCGCTCGCGGCCTCGGGATGCAGACGATCCATTTCACAAACGCGGAGCAGTTGGCGAAGTCCTTGTACGAGCTGGGATTTCAGCTGTGAAACTCGTTGTCGTTTCGGGGAAAGCGAGGAAGTTGTCTTCGTGACCTACGATTGAGGAGTGATTTCTTCATGCAAATGGCGATGATCGGCCTCGGCCGCATGGGTGGAAACATGGTCGAGCGGCTGATGCGGAAGGGACACAAGACAGTGGTCTGGGATCGCAGCGCCGAGGCAACGGCGAAATACCAGAAGATGGGCGCGACGCCGGCCAAGGACCTCAATGACGTTATCGGCAAGCTCGAGACTCCACGCGTGGTGTGGATCATGGTGCCGGCTGGTGACCCGACGGAGCAGACGATTGCGTCGCTGATCCCGGGCCTAACGAAAGGCGACATCATCATCGACGGCGGCAATTCGAACTTTCACGACACGATGCGTCGCGCCAAGGAGCTCGCCGGCAAGGGCATCGAGTTCGTGGACAGCGGCACGAGCGGCGGCATCTGGGGCCTCGAGAACGGCTACTGCCTGATGGTCGGCGGCTCCGATCGCGCCGTGAAACACTGCGAGCCCATCTTCCTCGCCCTCGCGCCGGAGAACGGATACGCGCACGTTGGCCCGACTGGGTCGGGTCACTACGTCAAGATGGTGCACAACGGCATCGAGTACGCCTTGCTGCAGGGTTATGCCGAGGGTTATGAGATCCTCCACAATTCGAAGGATTTCCCCGAGCTCGATCTCCACCAGATTTCGGAGGTGTGGCAGCACGGCAGCGTCGTTAGGTCCTGGCTCAACGAGCTTGCCGCGAGCGCGTTCTCGCGCGACCCGTCGCTGGGCGACCTCAAGGGTTGGATTGCCGACTCCGGTGAAGGCCGCTGGACCGTACAAGAAGCGATCGACACGGATACGCCGGCGCCCGTCATCACACTCTCGCTCATCATGCGATTCCGCTCCCGGCAGACGGACACCTTTGCGGGGAAGGTAATTGCCGCCCTCCGCAACGAGTTTGGCGGCCACGCGGTGAAGAAGTCATGAGTGCGAGCGCCGTCGTCACTCCTCGCGCCAGCGTGCAGCTGAGCGGTATCGGCCCGGCGCGGGATCGCGCCGATCCCTGCACCATGGTGATCTTCGGGGCGATGGGCGATCTCACCAGGCGCAAATTGATGCCAGCGTTGTACGAGCTCATGAAAGAGGGTCTCGTCGACGCGGATTTCGCCGTGCTCGGCGTCGGCCGCGAAGCATGCGACAATGACGACGCGTTCCGCGCCAGGATGCGCGAATCGATACAGCAGTCCGACGAAGTGCATGGCTTCGATCAGACTTTGTGGAATTCGCTCTGCGAGCGACTTCACTACACGTGCGTCGAGCTCACGGACCCCAAGGAGTACGAGCGTATTGGCGCGCGGCTCTCCGAGATCGAGGGATCACGCGCGCCCGAGGATCGCAACCGATTGTTCTATCTGGCGGTGCCACCGAGCATCTTCGAGCCGATCGTGCGCAATCTGTCGGCAAGCGGACTGGCGCCGCGGACGAGAGACTCGAACCAACGGCCATGGGTTCGTGTCGTCGTCGAGAAGCCGTTCGGCCGCGATCTCGAGACGGCAACGAGCCTCAATCAACTCGTTCTGAGCCTGTTCGCCGAGCATCAGGTCTTTCGCATCGACCATTACCTCGGCAAGGAGACCGTCCAGAACGTTCTGGTGCTCCGGTTTGCGAATTCGATATTCGAGCCGTTGTGGAATCGGCAGTGGATTCATCACGTGCAGATCACCGCGGCGGAGGATGTGGGCGTCGGCACGCGGGGCCGGTACTACGAGGAAGCGGGGGTTGTCCGCGACATGTTTCAGAACCACCTGCTCCAGCTGCTCGCCCTCACCGCAATGGAGCCACCCTACACGATGAGCGCCGGCGCCGTGCGCGATGAGAAGGTGAAGGTGATGAAATCGGTGCGCTGGCTCGATCCGCAGACGATCCCGCGCAATGCCATACGCGCGCAGTATCGTGCTGGGCCAATCGCGGGCAAGCTGGTGTGCGGATACATCGAGGAAAAGGACGTGGACCCGAGCTCGATTACGCCAACGTATGCGGCTCTGCGGATATACGTCGACAATTGGCGCTGGAATGGAGTGCCGTTCTACTTGCGCTCCGGAAAGCGAATGAAGAAGCGGGTCTCAGAGATCGCGGTCACATTTCGTTCGCCGCCGCACCTGATGTTCGGCCATCAGACGCGCGAGGTGCTGC
>Ga0070713_100000245_pt1 | contig 35800 bp, 32 predicted proteins | sample LARL82metaG_FD_65465 | JGI IMG/M metagenome (GOLD analysis project Ga0070713, IMG submission 65465) | Corn, switchgrass and miscanthus rhizosphere microbial communities from Kellogg Biological Station, Michigan, USA - LAR L8-2 metaG | ecosystem: Host-associated > Plants > Roots > Rhizosphere ... | reverse complement strand
GGGCATTCGCGATGGCGCGGCCGCGAACGCGGCGGCGAGGCGCTGCGAAATGGAAATCTCCGGAAGCGACATCGTGCCCGCGTGTCGCTATTCGGCTTCGATCTTGCTCGCGCGCGCGACCGCCGTCCAGTGCGCGATCTCGTCGGCGATGTAGTTGCCGAATTGCTGCGGCGTCATCGGCATCACAGTGAGCGCCTCCGCGACAAAGGCGTCGTGCAAGTCGGGCGACGCCAGCACCTTGTTGATTTCCTCGTTGAGCTTACTGACGATGGGCTCGGGCAGCTTCGCAGGGCCGACGATGCCGTACCAGGTGAGGCCGTTGAAGCCTTCGTAGCCCGATTCCTTGAAAGTCGGAACGTCGGGAAGCAGCGGCTGCCGTCGGTCGCCGGTCACCGCCAGCGGCTTGAACGCGCCCGAGCGGATATGCGGCATCGCGGCGGCGAGTCCCGGAAAGACGACCTGGATCTGGCCGCCCATGGCGTCGGTGAACGCCTGGCCGATGCTGCGATAGGGGACGGCCATACTCGGGACTCCCGAGGCGTGCTTGAATTGCTCCATCACCAGATGGTTGAGCGTGCCCACGCCCGACGTTCCGTAGTCGACCTTGCGCGGATTGGCCTTGGCGTAGGCGACGAATTCGCGCAGCGTGGTGACCGGCACTGCGCGCGCCACCACCAGCACGTTGGGCGTCCCGCCGAGCATGGCAATCGGCGTGAAATCCTTGACCGCGTCGTACCCGAGATTGTGCTTGACCGCCGGATTGGTCGCGTGCGTGGCGACGTAGCCGATCTCGAGCGTGTAGCCATCGGGTTGCGCGCGCGCGGTCATCTGCGTGGCGATCGCGCCGCCGGCGCCGGCCTGGTTCTCGATGACGAAGGGCTGGCCCATCGCGATGCGCAGGCGATCGGCGATGATGCGAGCGACCAGATCGACCCCGCCGCCGGGCGCCTGCGGCGCGATGAGCTTGACCGGCCGGCTGGGATAGCTGTCCTCGGCGCGCGCGCGTAGCGCCGCCATTGCTGTGGCCGACAGCGCCACCACCACCACGGCGCGCCGCCGGCCGTTCACGCCGCTAGTCGAGCGCGCCGATGCAGTCGCTCTTGCCAAGCTCGACTCCGCAGTGACGCAGGATCGCGTAGGGGGCGGTCACGTGAAAATAGAAGTTCGGAAGCGCGAACTGCAGCAGGTAATTGATCCCGGTTAACTTCTTCGGCTCGCCGCGGACCGGACGCAAGATCACGCGCGATCCCGAACCGTCGATCGGCGATGCCTTCAAAGTGCGCGGGAATTCGACGGTGCGGTTGGCGCGTGCGGTGAGCTCGGCGATGGTCTTCTCATTGTCTTCGAACACCGGCGTCTCGAGACCGGCAAGCCGTGCGCCCGTCGACCGCGCGAAATCGGTCGCGATGTGCACCTGGCGGGTGAGGGGAAACATGTCGGGGTAGAGCCGGGTGTTGAGCAGTACAGACTGTTCGATCTTCTTCGCCTGCGCCTGCGAAGCAGCCTTTTCAAGAACGATCTTGAGGTTGCTCAGCATGCGGATGAATACGGGGACCGAAGCCAGGTACATCGAAATCGTCATGGACTCCTCCCTGAGGACCGGCATTGTAGCAAGCAGACGGTGAGCGAGCGTTGGCCGGCGTTGCGACACCGGGCGTTCGGGCTTTGGCATACACTTGACGCCGGTCCGCTGCTCCGCCGTGGGAACGCGCAGCGGGGACGACATCGGTTCGCCGGCGCATCGCGGTGCCGGCATGGGAGACCGTGCATGATGGACCCTGCAGCGCAAGGAGAGGACACGGCGCCGGTCGAGCGCCGCCTTGCGACCATCCTGATGGCCGATGTGTTCGGCTACAGCTGCATGATGGGCGAGGACGAAGAGCGCACGGTGCGCATCTTCCGCGGCCACCGCGCGGTGTTCGATGAGTTGCTCAAGATGTACCGCGGCCGCATCTTCAACACCGCGGGCGATGCGATCCTCGCCGAATTTCCCAGCGCCGTCGAAGCGGTGCGCTGTGCCACCGAGATCCAGGCGGCGCTGCGCACGCGCAACGAGCACCTGCCCGAAGCGCAGCGCATGTGGTTTCGCATCGGCATCAAGCTGGAGCGCTCCGCGGCAGCGGCAGCGGAGAAGGAAGCGAAATTGCTTGGGGAATTGCAGAGCGCAAGGGAAGCGCTGAATCTCGCCGAGACGACCAAGCGCAAGGCCGAGCAGGCGCGGCGTCTGGCAAGCGTTGCACAAAATGCCGCGAGCAAAACAGCGGGCGACGCGCAATCACCGCCGCCGCTGCACACGGTAGCGGCAAGTCAGACCCCGGCCAGGGACGGTACTTACATCGGACGGATGTGTTCCACCAATCCCGATGGCTCCGTGCGTTGCTGGGGCGTCGGGCTCACCGTGGAACGCGACGCGCTTTCGGCCACCTGGCCGTCGCGCTTCAACCGTGAGCCTGCACACGCCAAGGGATCCATTGCCGCCGACGGGTCGGTCAGTTTCACTCTCGACGGCTATTCGCAAAGCGGTCGCGCGTTGACCGGCACCATGTCGGGGCGGATTGGCGACGGCAAGCTCGCGGCGTCGGGGGCGTGGAGCAACCGCGTTCCGATCAACGCGAACTGGGTTATCACACAATGACGGGTGCCGGAGGCAGGTCCCTCCGCGGTTTCATCAGCCGCGGCGCCGCCGCGGCGCCGCTTCAGCACCAAACCCGCGAGTAACGAACATGCCGAAGGCAACCGACAAATGGAGACTGCACGGCGTGCGCGTCGTGCACGCCGATGAGCTCGACGTCAACACACCACAGACACCGGGCATGAATCGCGCTGCGGCGATCACCGCAGCGCGGGCGGGCGCCGAAAAACTGTGGGCCGGGACGGTGGTCATCCACCCGAAGGCGAAGACGGGTGCGCACCACCATGGGCCGGTCGAGAGCGTGATCTACGTGGTGAGCGGAAGGGCGCGCATGAAGTGGGGCGAGCGCCTCGAATTCACCGCCGAGGCGGGACCGGGTGATTTCATCTATGTCCCCCCTTATGTTCCGCATCAGGAGATCAACGCCAGCAGCGAAATGCCGCTTTCGTGCGTCCTGGTGCGAAGCGGACAGCAGCCGGTGGTTGTGAACCTCGACATCCCCGACGTCGAGCCCAACCCCGAGCAGGTCCACTGGGTCGACAACATCCACCCGCCGCCCAAATGACCTGGACCCTGCATCCGGCGACGCCATGACGTCACCACCGATGTCCGCCCGATTCCGGCTAAGCCGGCGGCTGCTGTTGATCATCTGGCCATTCCTCGCGATTGTCATGCTGCTCGTGCTGCTGGCGCTGGGCAGCGTCGACATTCTCGCGTCGGTGCGCGCGTACGTCGGTGGCGAGTCATTGTGGTCCAAAGCGCAGAAGGATGCGGTTCATTACCTGACCAGCTACGCGCGCACCGGCTCGATGGACGACTACGTGCGCTTCGAGGAAGCGATCGCGATCCCGCTGGGCGATCGCGTCGCACGCGAGGAGCTGGAGAAGGCCGAGCCCGACCTCGACGTCGCGCGTCGCGGCTTTCTCGCGGGAAGGAACAACTTCGAAGACATCGACGGCATGATCCGGCTGTTCCGGCGCTTTCGCAGGGTGAGCTACATCGATCGCGCGATCGCGATCTGGGGCGAGGCCGACGGTTATATGGCCGAACTGGTGGCGGCCGGCAGCGAATTGCATCGCGTCGTCACGGCAAATACGGGCGCGATCGCGCCGATGCTTCCGGTGCTCGCCCGCATCGACGAGCTCAACGTGAAGCTGACCCCGCTCGAGGACGCCTTTGCGTACACGCTCGGGCAGGCCTCGCGCCTGGCGAAGCGCGTACTCGTGGTGGTGACGCTGCTCGGCGCGGCAACGCTGGTGTTGGTCGGCATCGTGCTGTCGCGGCGCATGCTGCGCGAGAGCGACGCCTTCGAGGCGGCACTTCGCCTGTCCGAGGAGCGCTTCTCACTCGCGGTGCTGGGTGGAAGCGACGGGCTCTGGGACTGGAACGTCCAGACCGGCGAGATGTACCTTTCGCCGCGCAGCAAGGAGCTTGCCGGGTATGCCGACCACGAGATGGGGAACACGCCCGATGCCTTTCTCAAGCTGCTTCATCCCACCGATCGGATCACCGCCCTCGACGCCTTGCGCGCGCATCTTCGCGAAGACGCACCCTTCGATCTCGAATTCCGCTGCCTGTCCAAGCAGAGTGACTACCGCTGGATGCGTGCGCGCGGGCGCTCGGTGCGCAACGCCCAGGGCCGGGCAGTGCGCATGGCGGGTTCGATCAGCGACATCACCGATCGCAAGCTTGCCGAGGCGCAGCTGTTCGCCGAAAAGGAACGCGCGCAGGTGACGCTGGAGTCGATCGGCGACGCGGTGATCACCACCGACGTCGACGGGTTCATCGACTACATGAACCCGGTTGCCGAAGCGCTCACCGGGTGGCGCGAGAGCGAGGCTCGCGGCACCGCGCTGCAGTCCGTGTGCGCGACATTCGACGAAGCCACCCGCAGCGCGCTTCCCAGCCCGGTGGACATGGTGCTCAGGGAGGGCGCCAGCATGAAGGTCGCCGCCAACGCGCTGCTGCTGCGCCCTGACGGCACCGAGGTCGCGATCAACGAATCGGCAGCGCCGATACGCGACCGTACGGGCGCGATCGCGGGCGTCGTTCTTGTGCTCCACGACGTGCGCCGCGAGCGCGAGTACGCGACGCAACTTTCCTATCAGGCAAGCCACGACGCGCTCACCGGCCTGATCAACCGACGCGAGTTCGAGCATCGGCTGAGCATCGCGTTGGCAAGCGCGCGCGAGCAGGGCCGGGTGCACGCGATGATGTATCTCGACCTCGACCAGTTCAAGCTGGTCAACGACACATCGGGCCACGCCGCCGGCGACGAGCTGATGCGTCAGATCAGCATGTTGCTGCAGGAGCATCTGCGCGAAGGCGACACGCTGGCGCGGCTGGGGGGCGACGAGTTCGGCGTGCTGCTCGAGAACTGCCCGCTGGAGCACGCTGTGCGCATCGCCGACGTCCTGCGCCAGACCGTCACCGACTTTCATTTTGTCTGGCAGTCGCGCTCGTTCAGCATCGGCGTAAGCATCGGTGTGGTGGCCATTCCCGACGGCGCGATGACGCTCGCCGACGTGCTCAGCGCGGGCGACGCCGCGTGCTACGTCGCCAAGGAAAAGGGCCGCAACCGGGTGCAGGTCTATCACCCCAAGGATACCGAGCTCGCGGTGCGCCACGGCGAGATGGAATGGGTGGCGCGTCTGCACGCCGCGCTCGACGAAGAGCGCTTCTGCCTGTACTCGCAGGAGATCGTCGCCGTCGACGATCCGCAGCGTCCCGCGCATCTGTTCGAGCTGCTGGTGCGCATGGTCGACGAACGCGGGGCCCTGGTCCCGCCGATGGCGTTCATTCCCGCCGCCGAGCGCTACAGCCTGATGTCGTCGATCGATCGCTGGGTGATCCGGACCGCGTTCTCGACGCTCGCCGAAATGCGCGTGCCGTCGCGCGCATCGGCCACATACATGATCAATCTCTCGGGGACGTCGATTGGCGACGAGCGATTTCTCGATTTCGTTCGCGATGAGCTTGCGCGGGCCGGCATCTCGGGCGAAACGATCTGCTTCGAAATCACCGAAACGACCGCGATCGCCAATCTTGGAAAGGCCGCGCATTTCATCGCCGAATTGCGCGCGCTCGGCTGCCGCTTCTCGCTCGACGATTTCGGCGCGGGGATGTCGTCGTTCGGCTACCTCAAGCATCTCCCGGTCGATTTCCTGAAGATCGACGGAAGCTTCGTCACCGACATGCTCACCGATCCGATCGACAGCGCGATGGTCGAGGCGATCAACCGCATCGGTCACGTGATGGGCAAGCGAACGATCGCCGAGTTCGTCGAGAGCGAAACCGTGCTCGCCAGCCTGCGCCGGATCGGGGTCGACTACGCTCAGGGCTTCGGCATCGCCAGACCGCAGGCGTTTCGCGCCAGCAACGTGCGTCGGCGCGGCGCGGCGTAGCGCCACGGTTCGCTAATCGATGCAGGAAAACGCCAGGAATTCGGTCGGGTCGTCCTGAAAAGCGTGACCGAAGCTCACGCGGCCGCGGCCGCGAAGCACGAGTTCCTCGCGGCGCAGCGCGAGCTCGGATTCACCCTCGACCGTGACGTAGGTGCCGTTCGAGCTGTGATCGACGAGCACAAACTTGTCGCGGCGGCGCTCGATGCGCGCGTGCAGGCGCGATGCCTTTCGGTCCGCGATCATCACGTCATTCTGCTGGTCGCGCCCGAGCGTGAGCACCGAGTGCGTGGCACCGAGCACGATGTCGCGCGCGCCATGCGTGAGCTTGACGCTCGCCGCCGCGATCACCTGCCGCGGCGACATCATGGTCATCTCGTCCTCGGAGTCCTGCCAGATGAGCTCGACCACGCCCACGTCCTCTTCCTTGCCGCGCAGCGTGTGCGCGTCCTGGTCGCGCGTTCGTTTTTTCATTGCGGGCGACAACTCGCTGGCCGTACGCACGGAGGTGAAGATCTGCCCGCCTTTGGCGAGATCGGTGAGCCGTGCGGCGACGTTGACGCAGTCGCCGAAAACATCTCCGTCGTCCTCGATCGCCGGCCCCGATTCCATTCCGATATGGATCGCGATAGGTGTGCCACGACTGGTGCGCTGCCTGGACACGTTCTGCTCGATCTCGATCGCCGCCAGCGCCGCCGTCTCGGCGTCCGGGAACGAAGCCATGACCTCGTCACCGATGGTCTTCACCACGCGACCGTTTCCGCTTTCACAGATGCGGCGCACGATTCCGATCACGCGATCGATGGTCGCCTGCGCCTCCGCATTGCCCAATGTGTCGTACAGGCGAGTGCTCGCGGCGATGTCGGCGAACATGACGACGAGATTGCGCGAAGTGGGGGGCATCCAGCGTTTTTCAGCGAAGTATTCGCGCAAGTATAAGGCATCGCGAAGCGCGGGGCTTTCTGCACTCTGCGCGCGCAGTATTCACGTTGACTTGGCAGGGGTCGCAGCCTAGTATGTTTCGCTCTGCGCGCGCAAATCGGTCGTGCGGGCTCGAAATCCCTGAAATGAATATCAGTAGCCTCTGCTTCGGGTGCTTTTGGCTGTTCGCCACGATATCGTGCCTCGCCGCAGACGTCGGCACGGTAACGCTGATCGACGGCAAGCCGCGGCTGCTGCGCGGAACGGCGTGGTACGCATTGGTCGAGGGCGTGCGCATCCGCGATACCGATGTCATCGACGTTCCCGAGAAGGCGCAGTTTCAGCTCGAAATGACCGATGGAGGTGCACTTGGCCTGATTGGTCCGGGCGCGCTGTACGTCGTTTCGATGTCGCCTGGCGACGCGAAGCAGCGTCCCGTAATCGATTTCTGGGTGTCGAGGGGATGGCTCAAGTTCGACACCAAGCCGACGCTTGCGCGCCTGCGCATGCGTTCGGGAATGGGCTCGGTAACTACTTCGGACGCCGCGGCAGTAGTGCACCTGACTGCGGATGCGCTCGAGGTCTTTGTTGAAACCGGGTCGACTCGCGTGGTCGAGCCCGGCAAGCCGGACACCGCCGGCGTCGAGGTGCGCGGTGGCAGCTTCGCCAGCCGCGCGGCCGGCAAGCAGGTGATCACCGCGGAGCGCGCGCCGTCGACGTTCATCGGCGCACTGCCGCGCGACTTCATGGATCCGTTGCCGCTGCGCATGGCGCGCTTCGGCACGCCGCGCGAGCCGGTGCTCGATCACGAGGCAACCTATCCCGAAGTCCAAGCATGGCTGGCGGGACCTTATCGCGTCGCGTTCGGCAAGCGCTTCGAAGCAAAGATCGCGACCGACCCGACGTTCAAGGCAGCCGTCGACGCCACTGCCAAGACCGTTCCCGACGCCGCTGCCGCGAAAGCCGCGACGCCGCCCGCGCCCGCTACCGCTACCGCAGCGAAGGTCGAGCCGCCGAAAGAAGAAAAGAAGGCCGAGCCCGAGCGAACCTGGCGCTGGCCGTGGGAACGCGCGAGCGGAAAATAGGCAAGGACACATGAACCTGATCTGGAAATTCAACGCGGCGCTCGTCGCCATCTTCGCGGTCGGATTCATCATCGCCGGCATCGCCGCATGGGCAGCCCTGCAGCACAACGCGCGCGAGGAAGTGCTGCAGCACGCACGGTTGATGATGGAGGCGGCTTCGTCGACGCGGAACTACACTCAGCACCAGGTGCAGCCGCTGCTCGAGACGCAGCTCAAGTACAAGTTCCTTCCGCAGTCGGTACCGGCGTTCGCGGCGACCGAGCAGTTCAACGACATGCGCAAGAAGTATCCGGAATACGGCTACAAGGAAGCCACGCTCAATCCGACCAATCCTCGCGACCATGCCACCGACTGGGAAGTCGACGTCGTCAACGGCTTTCGGCAAAACCCGACGCGCACCGAATCGAGCGGCGAGCGCGATACGCCGGAGGGCCGCTCGTTGTTTCTCGCGCGTCCCATCAAGATCGTCGATCCTGCCTGTCTGGTGTGCCACAGCACGCCCGATGTGGCGCCACGCACCATGATCGAGACCTACGGCTCGAACAACGGCTTCGGCTGGAAGGTCAACGACGTCATCGGCGCGCAGGTGGTGTCGGTACCCACGGCGATACCGGTGCAGCGAGCGAGCTACACGTTCAAGGTGTTCCTGGCTTCGCTTGCGGGCGTTTTCCTGTTCACCATCGCGATGCTCAACGCGCTGCTCTACTTCGTGGTGATCCGGCGGGTGAAACGGTTGTCCAAGCTGGCCGACGAGGTGAGCCTGGGCAACCTCGAGGCGGGTGACTTCCGCTCGCGCAGCCACGACGAGATCGGCGTGCTCAGCGACGCGCTGAACCGCATGAAGGCGAGCATGGTGCAAGCGATCAAGATGCTGGAGAGCTAGGACTTGCACATGGCGGATCCGGTCAAAATCGGCAAGTACGAAGTCCAGAGCGTACTCGGCAAAGGCGCGATGGGCGTCGTCTACAAGGCGTTCGACCCCGGTATCGAGCGCGTCGTGGCGATCAAGACTGTGCGCAAGGATCTGGTCGACCCCGACCTGGTCGAGCAGTCGATGGCGCGCTTCAAGAACGAGGCGGTCGCCGCCGGCCGGCTGCTGCACCCCAACATCGTCAGCGTCTACGAATACGGCGAGGACGATGCCAACGCGTTCATCGTCATGGAGTTCGTCGAGGGCACGGGCCTGCGCGAATTCCTCAACCGCGGCGCCAACTTCGACCTCGGCCAGATCAGCGCGATGATGACGCAGCTTCTGCAGGCGCTGGACTTCGCGCACGAGCGCGGCGTCGTGCACCGCGACATCAAGCCGGCCAATCTCGTCCTCACCAAGAGTGGCGCACTGAAGGTTGCGGACTTCGGCATTGCGCGCATCGACACGTCGAACCTCACGACCATGGGCATGGTCATGGGCACGCCGTCGTACATGTCGCCCGAGCAGTGCCAGGGGCAGACGGTGGATCGCCGCTCCGATTTGTTCAGCGCGGCAGTCGTGCTCTACGAGTTGCTCGCCGGCGAGAAGCCGTTCTCGGGCGCGCTGGAGACCATCGGCTACAAGATCTGCCACGAGGATCCGCGTCCGCCGTCAAGCGTGTCGCGCATCGCGCTTTCTCCCACCATCGACGCGGTGCTGGCGACGGCACTCGAAAAAAATCCCGAGGCGCGGTTCCAGAATGCGAAAGCGTTCAATCGCGCACTTCGCCAGGCGTGCGACGCGCTGGTCGCCGACGATTCGCAGGGCGCGACCGAGATCAATCTCGCCGCGGTCAGGATGGGACCGCCTCCGTCCGCGACCGATTGGGACGAGACTGTGCTGCGCACGGTCGAGCGCCAGCTCGCGCATCACCTGGGACCGCTGGCCAGGGTGATGCTGCGCAAGGCAGCCGCGCAAACGCGCGACGTGTCGCAGCTCTACGCGATGCTCGCGGAGAGCATCTCCGATCCGGTCGGGCGTCAGCGCTTCATCGACAGTACGCCGGGCGCGTCGACGTCGCCGCACGTGATCGCCACCGGCCAGACGCTGAAGACGCAGGCGCTTCCCCTGAACAAGGATTTCGTCGACCAGACCACCATGCGGCTGGCCGCTTATCTCGGTCCGATCGCCAAGGTGGTGGTTAACCGCGCCGCGCAGAAGGCCGCGAGCCAGCAGGAATTCGTCGAGCTGGTGGCGGGGCATCTCGGCACGCACGAGCGGGGTGCGTTTCTGCGCGAGATCGGCTTCGCCGAACGTTAGGCGCGCCCGATGTTCCCTTCCAACCCTAGCAAGCAATCGCCCGTTTCGCCGAGTCACCTCATGCGGCCAACAGCCGATCCTTCGTTGCGGCCGCTCCTCGCGATGATCTATCAGCGCGCGCGGTCATGAGCGATTTCTACCACGAGGGCAGTCGCGAGCTTCAGGACCGCTTCGACACGCGGCGGCTCGCCGATCGCATCGAGCAGCGCCTGGTGTCGGATCACATCGGCGACGCCGATCGGGCCTTCATCGAGGCGCGCGACATGTTCTTCCTGGCGACGACCGACGAGGATGGACAGCCCGCCTGCTCGTACAAGGGTGGCGATCCGGGTTTCGTTCGCGTGCTCGACGAGAAAACGCTGGCGTTCCCCAATTACGACGGCAACGGCATGTACCTGTCGATGGGCAACGTGATCGTCACGCGCAAGGTGGGACTGCTGTTCATCGACTTCGAGTCGCCCAGCCGGCTGCGCGTTTCAGGCGAAGCCAGCCTGTCCGACGAGGGAGCGCTGTTGCGCCAGTTCCCCGAGGCGCAGTTCATGGTGCGCATCGCGGTGACGCACGTATTTCCCAATTGCCCGCGCTACATCCATCGCTACGCGCGCGTCGAACGCTCGCGATTCGTCCCGCATCCGCCGGAGGCGACGCCGGTGCCCAACTGGAAAAAGAGCGACTGGGCATGCGACGTGCTGCCTACGGAGGATCCGGCACGCACCGATCGCTGAGCGTTCCTGGGGATGGTCGACGAGCACTGCTCGATCGCCTTTTTCTCGCTCGGCAAAGATGCAACAGCGAGGTCGATGCGACGCGCCGCGCAGCGGTGCGCCCTACGCGACTTCGACGCCGCGCCTGCGATGCCAGTCGGCGATCGATTCCTTGGGGTACTCGCGAAAGTGCGTGTGCCCCTTGCCCTTGGGAATCTCGCACCAGGGAGCGGCATAGTCGAGCATGAGCTCGACATGCTCCGCCGGTTTGGGTAGCGGAGTGTCGATCGCCGAGGCGAAGGGATAGATCCACTCCCTCCATCGCGGATCGAATACCCACAGCGCGCTGCCGCATTTCGCACAGAAATTGCGGCGCGCCGGCGATAGCGTCTTACGCGCCGCGCCGGTTTCCTTGATGCGCGCGCGATAGACGCTCACGTTCTTCGCGCCGCGCACCTTCAGCGCAGCCGCCTCGCCCATGATGTTGATCGCATAGCCGCCGCCACCCGCGGTCTTGCGGCAGATCGAGCAATAGCAGCGCATATAGGGCTGCGGCGTGTGCGTTTCGACGCTGAACGCCACCGCGCCGCAGTGGCACGAGCCATCGAGCTTCATGATCGCCTCCTATAGAACGCCAGCGCCTCGGTTGAACGCATGGCGAGAGCCTCAAACGCGGCGCGGATCGAGCGCGTCGCGCAGACCATCCCCGACCAGATTGAACGAGAGCACCAGCAGGAATATCGACAGCCCCGGCCATATCGCCATCCACGGGGCGTTGTCGATGTAGTTCTTCGCGGTGTTGAGCATGCTGCCCCAGCTCGGCGCCGGGGGCTGTTGTCCAAGTCCGAGAAAGGACAGGCTGGCTTCGGCGATGACCGCGGCCGCGATGGCCAGCGTGGCCTGCACGATCAACGGCGATATCGCGTTGGGCAGCACGTGGCGCAGCGCGATGCGCCAGGGCGGGTTGCCGAGCGCGCGGGCCGCCTCGACGTAATCCTCGACCTTGACCGCGAGCACCTGCGCACGCGTGAGCCGTATGAATACCGGGGTCGCCGTGACGCCGATGGCGATCATCGCGTTGGTGAGGCTGGGGCCGAGGAAGGCGGCGAGCGCGATGGCCAGGATCAGGAACGGGCACGCCAGCATTGCGTCGGTCATGCGCGAGATAAGCGCGTCGACGGGACCGCCGACATAGCCGGCGAGCAGTCCAATGGGAACGCCGCAGGCGAGCGAGATGCTCACCGAGACCAGGCCGGCGAGCAGCGACGCGCGCGTGCCCCAGATCACTCGCGAGAGCACGTCGCGCCCGATCTCGTCGGTGCCGAACCAGTGCGCCGCCGACGGCGCCTTGCGCACCGCGCTCCACGACGTCTGCAGCGGATCGTACGGAGCGATCCAAGGCGCGAACAGCGCAAGCAGGATGAATCCGACGACCACCCAGAGGCCGACGATCGCCGCGCGACGCCTTCGCAGTCGGCGTAGGACGCGTGCGCCTGGCGAGGCTTCGCGATGGACAGGCAGTGGCGCGGCGAGGGTGCTCACGTGCGCCCTTCAGCCGCGCAGCCGCGGATTGGCCAGGAAGTAGCCCACGTCGGCGCACAGGTTGAGCGCGATGTACGCCGTGGCGGTGAATAGCACCACACCCTGAACGACTGCGTAATCGCGGTTGAATACCGCGTCGACGATCAGCTTGCCGAACCCGGGAACGCTAAACACCTGCTCGGTGAGCACGGCGCCGGAAAGCAGCGTACCGAATTCGAGTGCGCCCAGCGTGATGATGGGGATCAATGCGTTGCGCAGCGCATGCTTGATCACCACGACGCGCTCGTCGAGTCCCTTGGCGCGTGCCGTGCGCACGTAGTCCGACGAAAGCACCTGCAGCATGGCGCTGCGCGTGTGGCGCATGAGCACTGCCGCGATCGCGTTGCCGAGCACGAACGCCGGCATGATCATCGTGGCCAGGTTGCCCTTGAGGTCCTCGAAGGGACTCACGTAGCCCGAGGCGGGCAGCCACCCGAGCGTCACCGAGAACAGGAGGATCATCATGATTCCCAGCCAGAAGTTGGGCGTCGACAGCCCCCACAAGGCGACGACATTGGCGGCGTAATCCCAGACGCTGTCCTTGGCGACGGCGGAAACGACGCCCGCGGTCACCCCGATCACCAGCGCGATGACCATGGCGATGCATGCCAGCTCGAGCGTGACCGGTAGCTTCTCGAGGATCAGGTCGAGCACCGGCTTCTTGATGCGCTGCGACTCGCCGAGGTCGCCCTTGAGCACGCCGCCCGCCCAGTACGCGTAGCGCACGGGGAACGGCTCGTCGAGATGCATCGTGCTGCGCAGGTGCGCGATGACGGTGGGATCGTTGTCTTCGCCGGCCAGGATCAGCGCCGCGTCGCCGGGCAGGAGTTGCTGCAGCCCGAAGATGAGCACCGACACGAAAAACAGCGTTGGTATGATCGTCGCCAGTCGCTGAACGAGATAATTGAACACGGTCGTGCTACCTAACGTCCCACGTCCACGAAATCATTTCATGCCCGCATCGAACAACCGCTCGCCGGCAAATGACGCGCATCGCGGCTAATTGAGTTTGAGTCCCTGGACGCGCACCAGCCCATCGGGGATCGTGCGCAATCCCGAGAGCTTGGTGCTGTAGGCCCACAGCCAGTGACGATGGAACAAGTAGACGATGGGTCGGTCCTTGAGTGCGATGGCTGCCAGCTGATCGTAGGCTTTCTGGCGCTCGGCCTTTTCGCGCGCAGTGCGCGAACGGTTTAGGATATCGTCGACCTCGGGCTTGCAATAGCCCGCATAGTTGAGCGGCTGCTTGCACGCGTCGAAGCTATAGATGTTGCCGTCGGGATCAGCGCGCCCGCTCCATGCCAGCACGTACGCTTCGAATTGCCCCTTGTCAGCCATGTCGAGCGAGGTGGCGAATTCGGTCGACTGGATCTTCACGTCGAAGCCCGCTTCCTTCACCATCGCCTGCACGACCTGCGCGATTTTCTGCGCGTCGGAAGTGGTCGGCGTGACCAGCGTGAAGCTGGGATTGGCGACGCCCGCCTCGGCGAGCAGCGCCTTCGCCTTCGCCACATCGCGCTTGGGCACCGGCATGTTCTTCGCGTAATAGGGGTTGTCGGGTGCGACCCACTGATTGCCGACCGTGGCCTCGCCTTCCATCACCACCTGGACGATGCCTTCGCGGTCGATCGCCAGCTCGAAAGCCTCACGCACGCGTGGGTCCTTGCCCAGCGGATTCTTCTGCGCGAGGTCGCTCTTGCCGACGTTGATGGTGATGCCCTGGTAGCCGATCTCGGTGATCTTGGCGACGTGGAAGCGCGAATCGGTTTTCAGACCGGCGACGTCGGAGGGCGCCATGCGCTCGATCAGGTCGAGCTGTCCCGATTTGAGGTTGGCCAGACGCACCGTCGCATCGACGATCGGTGTGTAGATCACCTTTTCGAGGAAGATGTTGCCCTTGTTCCAGTAGTTCGGATAGCGCTCGAGCACGATGCGATCCTGCGCCACCCGCTCGACGAAGCGAAACGGCCCCGCGCACACCGGTTTGACGCCGAATTTGTCGCCGGCGTCCTGCGCGGCTTTCGGCGAGACCATCATTCCCGCCCGGTCGGCAAGCTGCGCGAGCAGCGGCGCGAACGGCGCCGACAGATTGAGACGCACCGTCATCGGATCGACAACGTCGACACTCGCCACCGGCGCCAGCTCGCCGCGGCGATTCGAGCCGGGAAGCGTCTTGTGGCGCTCGATGTTGTACTTGACCGCGGCGGCGTCGAGCTTCTCGCCGTCGTGGAAAGTGACTCCGGGTCGCACCTTGATCGTGAGCGACTTGCTGTCGGCGGACCATTCGTAACCGGTCGCGAGCTGCGGCACGATGTTGAGCTTTTCGTCGATGTCGAACAGTTTGTCGCACAGCGCCGCGAACACGACACGGCCCACGAATGTTCGCGCCAGCGTCGGATCGAGCACATCAGGATCCTCGGCCAGTCCGAAACGCAGCGTCTGCGCGCTGGAAATCCCGCCGAACGCGGCGAGTAGCAGGACGGCGAGGCGGGGCATCCAGGAACAGGCGCGCATGATCATCTCCGGTGGGGCGCGCCTCGTCGGCGCATGGTCGATCCGCAACGATCTTAGCTAATTTCCAGGGGTCGCGCGCATTGCCATGCTCCGCCTCGGCCGCGTCAGTTGCCGGCCGCAGCGCCCTCGTCGCCGCCCGCCGTTGCTTTGCGAAAAGCCGCCTGCAGGCGCACAAGGCGTGGATCGGGGCGCGAGCTTGCCGATGCGGACGGCGCCGTCGGCGCGATGTCGCGCCAGTAATGGCACGCGACCGCATGATTGTCGACGACCTCCAGCGCGGGATCGGCTTCGGCGCAGTACGGTCGCGCCCATGGGCAACGCGTGCGAAAGTGGCACCCCGAGGGTGGGTCGCTGGGACTGGGCACGTCGCCCTCGAGCAACATGCGCTGCGAGCGCGCGCCGGGGTCGGGCACCGGAATCGCGGACAGCAGCGCGCGCGTGTATGGGTGGCGCGGCGCAGCGAACAGCGCGCGCGTATCGGCGTGCTCCACGATGCGACCGAGATACATCACCGCCACGCGTGCTGCGATGTGCTTGACGACCGCCAGGTCGTGCGCGATGAATAGGTACGACAGGCCCAGGCGACGCTGCAGGTCGACCAGCAGATTGATGACCTGCGCCTGAATCGAGACATCAAGCGCCGACACCGGCTCGTCGCACACGATGAGCCGCGGCTCGACGGCGAGCGCGCGCGCGATGCCTATGCGCTGGCGCTGGCCGCCGGAAAACTCGTGCGGATAGCGCGCGGCGTGCTGGGGGCTGAGACCAACGGCGCGCAGCAGCTCATCGAGCCGTTGCGCCCGTCGTCCAGGCGCAACTCCGTGCAGCGCCAGCGGCTCCGTCAGTGTCTGCCCGACGGTCATGCGCGGATTGAGCGAGGCGAAGGGATCCTGGAAAATGATCTGCATCGACCGGCGCTGCGATCGCAGCGAGGTCGCGTCGAGCGCGGAAATGTCGACGCCGTCGAACTGCACGCTGCCCGACGTCGGCTCGAGCAGACGCAGCACCAGTCGGCCGGTGGTCGACTTGCCGCATCCCGATTCGCCCACCAGTGCGAGCGTCTCGCCCACGCCCAGGGTGAAGCTCACGCCATCGACCGCGCGCACGGCGCCTTGCTGGCGGGAGAACGTGCCGCGCCGCACCGGGAAATGCTTGACCAGATCGATGACGCGCAGCAGCGGAGCCGTCGCGGTGATGGGTGTCCCCGGAAGTCGCTCGGCGACCTCCTCCCCGGGGCGGACGCCTTGGGGCGGCCCTGCGGTGCTCATGGGTGTCCCCCGAAGTCGCTTCGCGACCTTCCCCTAACCGGCCGGGCGCCTTGAGGCGGCCCCGCGGCGCTCATGCCGCTTCCACCGCGTCGAGCGGCACTTTCCAGCACACCGCCCGATGCCCGCCGCCGACGTCGATAACCGGCGGCTCCTCGCGCGCGCAACGCTCATCGCCGAAGGGACAGCGCGGATGAAAGCGACAACCGCTGACTCGCGCACGCGGGTTCGGCACCTGTCCCTCGATCGCCGCCAGCCGATCCTGCACGAGGTCGAGCCGCGGAATCGACCCCAGCAGCCCGATGGTGTAAGGATGCTGCGGCTCGGCGAACAGCGCGGCCACGCTTGCTCGCTCGACAATGCGCCCGGCGTACATCACGCATACGTCGTCGGCCAGTTCGGCAACCACGCCGAGGTCGTGCGTGATCAGGATGATCGCGGTGCCGGTCTGCGCGCGCAGCATCCGCATCAGGTCGAGGACCTGCGCCTGGATGGTGACGTCGAGCGCGGTCGTCGGCTCGTCGGCGATCAGCAGCTGCGGCTTGCACGCGAGCGCCATGGCGATCATCACCCGCTGGCGCATTCCGCCCGAAAGCCGATGCGGATATTCGTGAAAGCGCTGCTCCGGCGAGGGAATATGCACGTGGCGCAGCATGTCGATTGCGAGCTGCTGCGCTTCGTCACGGTCCATCGCACGGTGCCTGCGTATGCCTTCGACGATCTGATCGCCCACCGTATAGGCGGGGTTCAGCGAGGTCATCGGCTCCTGGAAGATCATCGCGATGCGATCGCCGCGCAGTTCGCGCATCGCGTGCGCGGGAAGGCTCGTGAGATCGACACCTTCGAACACGATCGATCCCGCGGCGATGCGTCCCGGCGGCTGCGGCACCAGGCCCATGACCGACAGCGCGGTGACGCTTTTCCCGCAGCCGGACTCACCGACGATGCCCAGCGTGCGCCCGGGCCAAACGTTGAGGTCGATGCCATCGACTGCGGCAAACTCGACGCCTTCCTCGTCGGCGAAAACAATCCTGAGGTTGCGTATCTCGAGGAGCGCGCTTGGCTGATCGGGCCCGGCGGGGCTCATGAGCCTCCCCGCAGTCGCTGCGCGACCTTCCCCCGAAGGGGGGCGAGCGCCTTCGGGCGGCCCTGCGGCGCTCATCGCCGCGCGCGCGCCATCGTCGCCGCGTGGAAGCGCTCGACTTCCGATTCGATCTGCGCGCGATCGGTCAGGCCCGCGGGCCGCGCGCGCGAGGGCAGGCAGGCCACGAAGGGCTGGTAGCGCTCCAGACTCTTCACATACAGGCGCAGGAGCTCGTCCAGCGGGTCGGGATGGTCATCGACGCGAAGATCGAGAAAGGGATACGACTCGGCGGCGCAGATGAGCAGCGCGGCAGCCTGCTTGCCGCGCTTGTCGCCGCCGGCGGCTTCGCCAGCCTGCATCGCGGCGATGAGACGCTCGGCAAAAGGCAGATCGCTGCCCGCATCGTAGGCTTGCGCGGTGTCTTCGATCACCTGTGGGCCCGCGAGCATGTTGCCGGCCACCGAGAAATCGTCGCCAGTGACGTGACCGCACCACTCGATGCATTCGACGCCGGTGTGCGCGGCGATGTTGCCCTCCGCGTCGATGACGTGCAGCTGCCGGTGCTGGCGCCCTCCGTCGGCATCGGTCAGCGCATAGACGACGTCGGCGGCAGATAACCCCTGCGAGAGCATGTTGAGCCCGCGCGGGCCGTAGAGCGGATTGACCAGCGCCTGCGTGGCGAGCGCACCGATCCCGCTGTGCGCGTGCGGGCAAAGCGCGCCTACGGCGAAAAAGCGGCTGGCGATCGCCACGGCGAAGGCGCCACTCTTCGAACGCGCGACGATCGACCAGGTCAAGAGCGTGGCGCCTCGGACACGCGTGGCTTCGAACCGGACGCGACCGCCGCGGCCGGCGTCATGGTCACATGCGCTCGATGATCGCCGCGATGCCCTGTCCGCCGCCGATGCACATGGTCACCAGTGCATAGCGTCCGCCAGTGCGCTGGAGCTCGTACATCGCCTTGATGGTGAGGATGCATCCGGTCGCCCCGATCGGATGTCCGAGCGCGATCGCGCCGCCGTTGGGATTGACCTTCGCCGCATCGAGGCCCAGTTCCTTGTTGACGCCAAGCGCCTGCGCGGCGAAGGCCTCGTTGGATTCGATCACATCGATCTGCTCGAGCTTGAGCCCGGCCTTGGCGAGCGCGTTTCTTACTGCGCTCACCGGTCCAAGCCCCATGATCTTGGGATCGATGCCGGCGTGACCGTACGCGACCAGGCGCGCCATCGGCTTGAAGCCCTTTTTCTCCGCCGCCCCTCTTTCCATCAGCACCACCGCGGCGGCTGCATCGTTGATGCCTGAGGCGTTGCCCGCGGTCACGCTGCCGTTTTCCTTGACGAACACCGCGCGCAGCTTGCCCATGCCTTCGGCCGTCGAATCGCCGCGCACGTGCTCGTCGGCATCGAACATGATCGAGCCCTTCTTGCTCTTGAGCTCGATGGGCAGGATCTGACTCTTGAAATGGCCCGCCGCGGTCGCCGCCGCAGCTCGCTGGTGACTCTGCACTGCGAACGCGTCCTGCTGGCCACGTGAGATGCCGCATTTGTTGGCGACGTTCTCCGCGGTAACGCCCATGTGCACCGTGTCGAAGGGGTCGGTAAGCGCGCCGACCATCATGTCCATTTCCTTCGCGTCGCCCATGCGCGTGCCCCAGCGCTGCGTGAGGTTGGCGTATGCCGCGCGGCTCATGCTCTCGGCGCCGCCGGCGACCGCGGCGTCGATGTCGCCCAGCATCACGTACTGTGACGCGCTGACGATCGCCTGCAATCCGCTGCCGCACAGACGGTTGAGCGTCAGCGCGCCGGTCTCCACCGGCAGGCCGCCGTTGACGCACGCCACGCGCGACAGATACATGTCCTTTGGCTCAGTGTGGATCACGTTGCCGAACACGCACTGTCCGACGTCCTTCGGGTCGACCTTGGCGCGCGCGAGCGCCTCCTTGACCACGCGAGCCGCAAGGTCCGTGGGCGCTATGTCCTTGAGCGCTCCGCCGTAATCGCCGATCGCGGTGCGCACACCGCTCAGAATGACAACTTCCCGGGTTGCAGCCATGTTCATCTCCTCTGGGGTAACGTCATGATACCGCCAATCGTGCCTGCCATCGCGCGCCCATCCGGCGGCGGCGCCGCTAGTGCGGCAGCGACTGGCTGATGCGGTAGAGTCCCTCGATCACGAGGTTGTCGTGGAGCTCGTAGGGAATCGTGAGGCGGGGCGACAATGCTCTCGCCGCGCCTCCCGAGATCAGGCAGACAAGCCCGGGGAGTCTGGGAGCCTGAAGGTTGTAGACCCGCTCGATCGCGCCCGCCTGCGCGTGCTGGCAGCCGCTGGCAATCGCGTCGACCGTTTGCGTCGGCGTGTCCAAGTACTCACCGTCGGCATCGGGGAGCGCGGCGGTGTGCTGGTGGAGCGCGCGCAGCATGAGGCCCACCCCGGGGAGAATCACGCCGCCGACGAACTCGCCATCGGACTTCATGATGTCGATGGTGGTGGCGGTACCGCAAACGACCACCAGTGACGGGACCGACCCGAGCAGAGCCCGCGCGCCGATGAGCGCCGCCCAGCGGTCGCTGCCAAGCTGCGCAGGGTTGCGGTAACGGTTGACGACGCCGCACGCCTGCTCCTGCGGGATCACCCACGTCGGCGCGGGAGCGTCGGGCCAGACCTCGAGCACGCGGATGATGGTCGAGCGCACGCGCGTGCCGGCGACGTTGGAGATGACGATGCGCGCCGGAGTCCCTAATTTGGAGAATTGCACCGCCAGCGCTGGCATCTCCTCGAGCAGCAGATGGCCGGAATCGAGGCGGTTGTCCTTGGCGACACCCTGCGCGGCGGCGCGGAAAAGACCCCACTTGAGGAACGTGTTGCCGATGTCGATCAGCAGTTCATAGGGGGGCATGGCGGTCTCGTTCGTTGCGGGGGGCCGGGAATGACGCTCTGAAGACGGTGTCTGCGGCATGTGGGCCCATTACGCACGCGCATCGGCGTCGAGCGGCCACAGCGGCCGCTTGAGCTTCTGGTAGCGATACACCCCGAGGTCGGCGTTGGTGACGCCGGCGCCCGCGCACTCGACGATGTGCGCGGCGATGGGATTGAACCCGGCGCGGTAATGGATGCGCGACTTGAGCATGATGAATCGCTTGCGCCGCGGGTCGATGCCGCAGTGCGTGAAAACGCCCAGGTCCATCGGCTCGTGAGCGCGCTCGGTGACGACGATCTGCGCGCGCCCGGTGTCGAGCACGGCGGTTCGGCCGAGAAAGGTGCGGATGCCGGTGTACATCGGACCGGTGATGACGAACTCGCCGTCGGTGATCGCGCGCACGCGCCCGCTGACCGGAAGCGGCGCGCCGGCGAGGCCGATCGCAGGCATCGGCGTGCGCCCGCCCAGTTTCAGCGTGACCTCGCTGCCGACGCCGGCGGCGATCATCTGCGCGACCGCCTGCGCGTCACGAATCGGCGCGATGGCGACGTCGTCGAGCTCCTGGCGCATGATCTCGGCGACGACGTTCATCACGTCCTGCGCGCCGCCCGACCCGCAATTGTCGCAATGGTCGATGAGCAGCACCGGGCCCTTCGCGCCATCGGCGAGCGCGGCGGCGCGCGCGACCGAGTCGGCGAGCGGCGGCGCGACGAACGCGTATTCCTGGCGACGTCTCCACGCCGTGTCGAGCATGCGTTCGCACACTTCGCGCGCGGCGGAAAGGCCGCTGCCGCGCGCGTCGGCGACCACGATCGCGGACAACGCGGTGTGCGGCGTGTCCGCGTGCGGGAACGAGGGCAGCAGCGTCGCCGCCAGCACTCTTCCCGAGTCCTCCATCTCGCGCGCGTAGCGCAGGATGGCGCCCGACGGGCCGTCCTCGGGCGCGTGGCGCATGATCGAAGGCAGCATCGGGCGCGAGCCCCATGCCATCACCGGCTCGATCTCACCGTCGAGCGCGCGCACCAGGATCTCACCAGAGCGCCTGCCCACGTCGTACATGTCGACGTGGGGATAGGTCTTGTAGCCGGTCACGACGCTCGCGTTGTCGACCAGATCGGCGCACAGGTTGGTGTGGTAGTCGAGCGTCACCGCGATCGGAAGCTTCGGCGCGATCGCGCGCAGGCGCTTCACGATCTCGCCCTCCGCATCGTCGCAGTCCTCGATCACCATGGCGCCGTGGAGGTCGAGGAATGCGGCGTCGCATCCGGCGCGCACGGCGTCCTCTAGCGGGCGCACCAGCTGGTCGAAGGTTTCGCGCGTGGCCTTGTTCGACGGCCACGCTTCGGCGGCCACCGGCGTCACCACCTCGGCGCCGCGCTTTCGCGCGATGTCGAGATAGGCTCCCATCGGCGTGTTCGTCCCGGTGAACCGCAGGCGCGCGGCATCGCCGAAGGCGGGCCCGTTGCCGTGACCGAAGGCCTTGAGCGGTGTCGCGATCGGCGAGAAGGTGTTGGTCTCGTGCTTGATCAGCGCGATGACGTAGCGGCGACGCATGCGGGCGGCTTCGCTAGGCGGCCGGCACGAAGGCCGGCCCGTTGGGCTTGAGGCGCAAGCCCTTTCGCAGCCGCGACCAGCGGAACATCGTGGGGTCGGCCTTCGCCGGGCCGGGTGCGACGACGACCAGCACTTCGCGCGCGATGGGCTCGAAGTCGGCGCGAAAATGCACCGAGCTCTTGAGCGCCAGAATGCGCTGCTCGCGCGGCTCGATGCCGACATGGCGGAACATTTCCTGGTCCGCGGCCTGGCATTTCTTCGAGGCGAGCACGACGCGCACGCCATCTCTTTCGAGCACCGCCATCGGTCCGAGCTCCATGCGAAAGCCGCGGAACATCGGGCCGGTGCAGGTGAATCGCCCATCGTTGAGAAACGTCACCCGGAATTCACTTTCGTAGGGATGGTGGCCCGCGACACCCGAAATCTCCCCCAGCGCGAACGGTGCGACGTGGCCGACACCGAGGGCATGCGCCTTGCGCGCTGACACAGGGTCGATCAGCAGACCCAGGACAGACTGAGGTGCGCGCCTGGCCAGCAGCGCCGCCAGCAACCCGGTGGTGTCGCCGTTGCCGCCGGCGCCGGGATTGTCCTGCGTGTCGGCGAGCACGACCGGTGCGCCGGGCTCCCCGCGCGCAAGCGCGCGCGCCACCGCATCGGCGGGCTCGAAGAGTTCCATCGAGAAGTCGCCTTCGGCATCGGCGATGGCGTTGGCGAGCGCCGCCGTCGCAGTCTGCACGCTCGCTTCATCGCCGCCATACCCGGTGACCGCCATGCCGCACTCGGGGAAATCGGCCATCGGAAATCCGGGTGTGAACGAAAGCACGCAGCGATGCTCACGCTCGAGGCGCTCGAGCATCGTGTAGAGACCTCGTGCCGGCTCGATGAGTGTGCATTGCGACGGCAGCCCGGTGAGAAAGTCCAGCGTGCGCAGCGACTTTGCGGGGACGCGCCCCGACGCGATCGTCGCATCGAGGAGCTGCGCCGCGCGCTCGCCGGTCGCCGCCATGTCGACGTGAGGATACGTCCGATAGGCGACCAGTCCATCGCAGTGCTGCATCATCGCCCGCGTCACGTTGGCGTGCAGATCGAGGCTCGCGACAACGGGTACGCGCGCGCCCACGACCTCGCGAACGCGCCGCAGCAGCTCGCCCTCGCCGTCATCGAGGTGCTCGCTCACCATGGCGCCGTGCAAATCCAGATAGACGCCATCGATCCCCGACAGCGCAGACAGTCGCGCGACAAGCTCACCGGCGATGCGCTCGTAGGCATCGCGCGTGACATGCGCCGAAGGCGACGCCGCGCCCCACACCAGCCCCTCGGTGCGGTGTCCCATCGAGTGCAGCGCGGCGATCGCTCCGGCGGCGGGAATGTTGGCACCCGCAAGGCGCGGCGCGATGTCGGCGCCGAAGACCAGCGGGGGCCAGCCGCCGCCATCCTCGAACGCGGCGTAGCCTGCCTTGGTCGGCGCAAAGGTGTTGGTTTCGTGCTGGAACCCGCCGACGGCGATGAACCCCATCGTTACCCCCGCGCCGCGGCGCATGGTACGCTGACGCGGGGCGAGAGTAGCCGGAATTTCGCAGGCGCGCAAACGCATTCCCCACCCCGCCGGCGCACTCACATTCACCGTTTGCAGGCCTTGCATCCTCTATGAGCGATCCGATCTGGCGCTGGAGCGCTACACGCATCGCCGCGGGCATCCGCGCGCGCGACATTTCGGCGCGCGAGGCGCTCGCGGCGTGCATCGAGCGCATGCAGGCGGTCAATCCCAAGCTCAATGCCGTGACGGTGGATCTCTCCGAGGCCGCGCGTACGGCGGCGGAGGAGGCCGATCGCGCCGTGGCGCGCGGCGACGCGCTCGGTTCGCTGCACGGCGTGCCCGTGACGATCAAGGAGAACGTCGACCAGGCGGGCTGCGCCACGACCAACGGCGTAGTCGGCTTCCGTAACGTGATCGCCAAGTCGGACGCACCCATCGTCGCCAACTGGAAACGCGCCGGCGCGATCATCCTCGGCCGCACCAACACGCCCGCGTTCAGCTTTCGCCTCGACACCGTCAACGACCTGCGCGGGCGCACCTACAGTCCGTGGTCGAAGACGCATACGCCCGGAGGATCGTCGGGTGGTGCGTCGTCATCGGTCGCCGCCGGGATCACGCCGCTCGCGCACGGCAACGACATCGCCGGCTCGGTGCGCTTTCCGGCGTACGCGTGCGGGCTCGCAGGGCTGCGGCCCTCGTTCGGGCGCGTGCCCGCTTTCAATCCGACGCAGGCCGCGGAGCGCTCGATGTCTTCGCAGCTGATGTCGGTGCAGGGACCGCTGGCGCGCTGCGTCGCCGACGTCCGGCTCGGCTTGCAGGCGATGGCGGCGCGCGATGCGCGCGACCCGTGGTGGGTGCCCGCGCCGCTCGAAGGCGCGCCGTTGCCGAAGCGCGTCGCCGTCGTCACCGCGGCAGACGATCTCGGAGGCGCGAAGCTCCATCCGCACGTCGCCGCCGCGATCGAGCGCGCCGCGCGATGGCTTGTCGACGCGGGCTATGAAATCGTCAACGAGCCGACCCCCGGTTTCACGCGAGCCAAGGAGCTGTGGTTCGAGATGCAGATGCCGGAGTTTCGCGAATACATGCTGCCGCTCATCGAGAAGGAAGGTGATGAGGGCATCCGCACTGCGGTGCGTTTCAAGCTCGAGAACGTTCCGCCGTCGCCGCCGCTGGCGTACATGAAAGCGCTCGCCGAGCGCAGCCGGCTGGTGCGCGAATGGACGCAGTTCATGGAGCGTGTTCCACTCGTTCTGGCGCCGATCTCCTCGGAGCCCGTGTACGCGCAAGGCTTCGATATCGAGAGCGCGGCGCGCACCGCGGCGCTCTGGCGCGAGTGTGCGACGATGATGGCGGTGCCCGTGCTCGGGCTTCCGGCGATGGCGGTTCCGACGGGCGTCGAGGACGGGTTGCCCATGGGTGTGCAGATCATCGCGCCGCGTTTTCGCGAAGACCTTTGCCTTGCCTGCGCCGAGGCCGTCGAGGCGCGTGCCGGCACCATCACGCCGATCGATCTGCTGTGGTGAGCCGCCAGTCTCGTCCATTGCGTTCCCTGCGGCGCTTGGTTATCGTGCTCCCTCTCGTGCGATCTCCCAAGGAATACTCATGAAACACCGCCGTTGCCTTGACCTCATGCTGGTCACCGCGCTGGCCGCGCTGACGCTTGGCGTGCCCGCCGTTCGCGCGCAGACCACTCTGCGCGTGGTCATGCATTCCGACCTGAAGATCGTCGACCCGATCTGGACGACCGCGTACATCACGCGCAACCACGGCTACATGATCTACGACACGCTGTTCGCCACCGACGCCAACGGCAAGGTGCAACCGCAGATGGTCGACCGTTACGCGGTCACGACCGACGGTCTCGCCTACACCTTGACGCTGCGCGACGGGTTGCTCTGGCACGACGGCACGCCGGTAACCGCCGAAGACTGCGTCGCCTCGATCAAGCGCTGGGGCGCGAAGGACGCGATGGGCCAGAAGATGATGACCTTCGTCAAGGACTTCACCATCATCGACGCCAAGACCTTCCGCATCAACCTCACCTCACCGACCGGGCTCATCCTGAGCGGCCTGGGCAAGCCGTCGTCGGCGGCGCCGTTCATGATGCCCAAGCGCGTCGCGGACACGAGTCCCAACGACCAGATCAGCGATTTCACCGGTAGCGGCCCGTTCGTGTTCAAGAAGGACGAGTGGAAGCCCGGCGACAAGGCGGTGTACGTCAAGTTCGACAAGTACAAGCCGCGCGCTGAGCCGCCGTCTGGCATGGCCGGCGGCAAGGTGGTGAAGGTCGATCGCGTCGAGTGGCGCGCGGTCGCCGATCAGCAGACCGCGGTCAACGCGCTGCTCGCCGGCGAGATCGACTACATCGAGCAGCCTGCACACGACCTGCTGCCGGTGCTCAAGAAGGACGCCGGCGTGAAGCTCGTGGATATCAATCCGTTGGGCAACCAGTATGCGTTCCGCTACAACTCCGCGGTCAAGCCCTTCGACAATCCGAAGATCAAGCAGGCGCTGCTCTACGCGTTCAACCAGGAGGACTTCCTCAAGGCGACCATCGGTGATCCGCAGTACTACAAGGTCTGCCTGGAAATGTTCATCTGCGGCACGCCGCTCGGCTCGACCAAGGGCATGGAAGCATTACTGACGTCGAACTTCGCCAAGGCCAAGCAGTTGCTGACCGAGGCGGGCTACGACGGCACGCCGATCGTGCTGCTGCACTCGACCGACCTGCAGGTACTCACCAATCTCGCGCCGGTGGCCAAGTCGCTGATGGAAAAGGCCGGATTCAAGGTCGACATGCAGGATATGGACTGGCAAACGGTGGTCGCGCGCCGCGCCAAGAAGGACCCGCCTTCGCAGGGCGGCTGGAGCGCGTTCCTCACCTCGTGGGTTTCCGCCGACGTGCTCAACCCGGTGTCGACGGCATTTCTCAACGCGAGCTGCGACAAGGCGCTGTTCGGCTGGCCGTGCGACGCGGAGATCGAGAAGCTGCGCGATCAGTTCGCGCGCGAAACCGATCCCGCGAAGCAGAAAGCGATCGCCGAGGCCGTGGTCGCGCGCTGGACGCAGGATCCGACGCACGTGTTCCTCGGCCAGTGGTACCAGCCCGCCGCCGTGCGCAAGAACATCGATGGCTTCGTGGTCGCACCGGTGACTGTGTTCTGGAACGTCACCAAGACCGGAAAGTGACCCGCCGGTCCGGGCGCGCGGCGAAGGATGACGCGGTGCCCGGACATCGATCCTGAAATGGTGAGCTGATGCTCGCCTATCTCGCACGCCGCGTGCTCGCGACGATCCCCGTGATGGCGATCGTGGCGGTGCTGGTGTTCTCGATGCTGCGCCTCACACCCGGCGATCCCGCCGCGATCATCGCGGGCGCGGCCGCCACCTCGCAGGACATCGTCGACATTCGCGCGCGCCTCGGCCTCGACCGATCGATCGTCGCGCAGTTTTTCCTGTGGATCGGCAACGTCCTCTCCGGCAACCTCGGCGAATCGTTCTTTTTCAAGAAGCCGGTCGCCGAACTGGTCGCCGATCGCATCGGACCGACTTTCGCGCTGGCCACGACCACCATCGTGTTCTCGGTCATCGTCGCGGTTCCGCTGGGCGTGATCGCGGCGTGGAAGCAGGGGCGCTGGATCGACCGGCTGGTGATGGGTTTCTCGGTGCTGGGCTTTTCGGTGCCGGTGTTCGTCGTGGGTTATGTGCTCATTTACGTGTTCGCGATCGAGCTCTCATGGCTTCCGGTGCAAGGCTACCAGCCGATCGGCGAGGGTTTGTGGGGGTTCCTGCAGCGCCTGATCCTGCCCAGCCTCACCTTGTCGGTGATCTACATCGCGCTGATCGCGCGCATTGCTCGCACCAGCGTGATCGAAGTGCTGGGCGAGGACTACATTCGCACCGCGCGCGCCAAGGGTCTTACCGATCGTGTCGTGCTCATGAAACACGCGCTTCGCAACGCCGCGGTGCCGATCGTCACCGTCATCGGCATCGGCGTCGCGCTGCTCATCGGCGGCGTGGTCGTGACCGAAAGCGTGTTCAGCATCCCTGGCCTTGGCCGGCTCACCGTGGATGCGGTTCTGGCGCGCGACTATCCGACGGTGCAGGCAGTGATCCTGCTGTTCTCGGTGGTGTACGTCGTGTTGAACCTGCTCGTCGACGTCGCCTACACGCTGCTCGATCCGCGGATACGCTATTGAGCGCGTCCGCCGAATCGCCAGCGCGCGACGCGCCAACCCACCAGGGCATCGCTGTGCTGCGCCGTTCGATGCACAGCGGGACGGTCGTCGCCGGCATCGTCGTGCTCGCACTCATCGTGGCGATGGGTCTCGCCGCGCCGCTGTTCACCGATTTCGATCCGACGTCGATCAACCCGGTCATGCGCAACAAGACGCCGGGTGCGATCGAAACCCTACGTACGGACGACGGAAAAACAGTCGAGGTCCGGCACTGGATGGGCACCGACTCGCTCGGGCGCGACGTGGCGAGCCGCGTGGTCTACGGCGCGCGCGCATCGCTGCTGGTCGGGCTCTCGGTCGCGCTGATCTCGGTGTGCATCGGCCTCGTGATCGGATTGACCGCTGGCTACGTTCGCTCGCTCGACGGCGTCATCATGCGTTTCATGGATGGGCTGATGGCGATTCCCGCGATCCTGCTCGCCATTGCGGTCGTGTCGCTATCGTCGGCGGGACTGCTCGCGGTGATCGTCGCCATCGTCATTCCCGAAGTCCCGCGCGTGGTACGGCTGGTGCGCGCGGTGGTGCTCTCGGTGCGCGAGGAGCCCTACGTTGAGGCCGCGATCTCGCTCGGTACGCCGACGCTGCCGCTCATCGTTCGCCACATCCTGCCCAACACGCTGCCGCCGCTGATCGTGCAGGCGACCTACGTATGCGCCTCGGCGATCCTGATCGAGGCGATCCTTTCGTTCCTCGGCGTCGGCATTCCGTCGCAGGTGCCGACGTGGGGCAACATCATGGCCGAGGGACGCACGCTTTTTCGCGTCTATCCGCATACGATTCTCTATCCTGGGATCTTCCTGGCGCTCACGGTGCTCGCGGTCAACATGCTCGGCGACGGATTGCGCGACTCCCTCGATCCGCGCCTGCAAAGGCGCCTGTGAGCAGCGTGCCTGCGGCGGGTGTGCCCGCCACCAGCGCTCCCGTGCTCGAGATTCGCGATCTTCGCATCGCGCTTCCGCGCGGTGGGGAGCGCGCGCTGGCGGTCGACGGAGCGAGTCTGACGGTCAACGCCGGCGAGATGGTGTGCCTGGTCGGCGAATCCGGGTCGGGCAAATCGGTCATCGCGCAGGCGACGATGGGCCTCTTGCCAGCGGCGCTCTCGCCTCGCGCAGGCTCGATCCTGCTCGACGGTGAAGACGTGCTGCGCGCGAGCGAAGAGCGCCTGCGCGAGCTGCGTTGTACGCGCATGTCGATGGTGTTCCAGGAGCCGATGACCGCGCTCAACCCGGTGCTCACCTGCGGCGAGCAAATCGACGAGGTTCTGGCTACGCACACGTCGCTGGGTGCAGCCGAGCGTCGGGGCCGCACGTTGGCGATCGTCGCCGACGTAGGGCTTCCGGAGGCGCCGCGCATGATCGCATCGTATCCGCATCAGCTCTCCGGCGGCCAGCGCCAGCGCGTGATGATCGCGATGGCGCTGGTGCTCAATCCGCGGCTTCTGATCGCCGACGAGCCAACCACCGCGCTCGACGTGACCACGCAGGCGCAGATTCTTGCGCTGCTGCGCGAGCTCCGCCGCGCGCACGGCACAGGCGTGCTCTTCATCACGCACGATTTCGGCGTCGTCGCCGAGATCGCCGACCGGGTGGCGGTGCTGCGCCAAGGCGAGGTGGTCGAATTCGGCGAGGTGCGCGCGCTGCTCACCCATCCGCAGCACGAGTACACGCGTCGGCTGATCGCCGCCGTCCCGAGTCTCAAGCCGCGCGAGCGCAGCGTCGCCGCGGACGCGCCGGTGGTGCTGGCCACGCGCGGCCTTTCCAAGAGCTATGCGCGCGGCCGCTGGTGGCGGCGCGGCGGCGACGTCGTGGTTGCGGCGAGAGACGTCACGCTGTCGATACGGCGCGGCGAGACGCTGGGCATCGTCGGCGAATCGGGATCGGGCAAATCCACGGTCGCACGCTGCATCGCACGCCTTGTCGAGCCTTCCACGGGCGTGATCGCGCTCGACGGCGTCGACATCGCAACGCTCGGGGCGGGGACGTTGCGCCCGATGCGACGGCGCGTGCAGATCGTCTTCCAGGACCCTTACCGTTCGCTCAATCCGCGGCGAACTGTCGGGCAGGCGCTCATCGAAGGTCCGATGAACTACGGGCAAACGCGCGAGGCGGCGCTGGAGCGCGCGCGCGCGCTGATGGACCTGGTGAAAATGGACGCGGCGGCACTCGATCGATTTCCGCACCAGTTCTCGGGTGGCCAGCGCCAACGCATCTGCATCGCGCGCGCGCTGGCGATCGAGCCCGATCTGCTGATCGCCGATGAGCCGGTCTCCGCGCTCGACGTCTCGGTGCAGGCGCAGGTGCTCGCGCTGCTCGACCAGATCCGCGAGCGTCTGAACCTGGCGATGCTGTTCATCACGCACGATCTTCGCGTCGCCGCGCAGGTCTGCGATCGGGTCGCGGTGATGCAGCGTGGACGCATCGTCGAAAGCGGGCCGATCGCGGACGTGTACGCGAATCCCCAGCACGCGTACACTCGGGCCTTAATAGCCGCAGCGCCTGGTCGCAGCTGGCAATTCGGCAAAGGCTAGGGAGTCCTTCGAACATTCCGTTACAACTCTCGCCGCATGCGACGGCGGGTTTTGGAACTTTCGGAAGGCGCGTGCCTCGAAAAGCAAGTATCGTGACCACGCGAGCGTTCCATTCGCTCGCATTTCCTCAAAGGCGCAGCTGCCGTGATCAATGCACGCGCAAGACAAGCTCGCAAGATTGTCGCAAGATTCGCGCTGATTATCCCGTGCGGTCTTGGCGCCGCGCTGCCCGCGCACGCGACGCTCGGCGGGATCGAGGCATCGGTGTTCGCCGACCAGTCGCAGATCAGCGCGACGCTGCGCACGATGCCCAACGCGCGTTACACCATCCACGAACTTCGTGCGCCTTCGGGCACCGTGGTGCGCGAGTACGTGGCGCCGACCGGGATCGTGTTTGCCGTGGCCTGGCAGGGACCTTCGATGCCGGACCTTCGGCAGGTGCTCGGGTCGCATTTCGACGAGTATGTCGCGGCTGTTGCTGCGAGCCGCAATAGGCGCGGCCCGGTCTCGGTTCAGCTACCCGGTCTGGTCGTTCAATCCGGCGGGCACATGCGCGGCTTCATCGGCAAAGCCTATGTTCCGGAGACACTGCCACCGGGAGTTTCCTTGGACGACGTACGATGAAATCGTGGTATCTGCGACGCTGCTCGCTTATAGCGTCGCTGGCAGCCCTGCTGATGCTGGCCGGCTGCGGCGGCGGCGGCGGTGGGGACAACGGATCGTCGTCGCCGCAGCCGACGCAGAACGTGCAGCCCATTATCGTCGACGGCGGGCCCGACGGAATACCGGACATCGCATTCACGACGCTCACGATCTGCGCGCCGGGCTCGACAACGAACTGCCAGACCATCGACCACATCCAGGTCGATACCGGCTCGGTGGGACTGCGCATCATCTCGTCGGTACTCTCGCCGGCACTTTCGCTGCCTCGGCAAACCGACGCGAATGGCAACCCGCTTGCGGAATGCGCACAGTTCGCGGATGGTTTCAGCTGGGGGTCGGTGAAAATCGCGGATCTGAGCATCGCCGGCGAGAAAGCGGCCTCGTTGCCCATCCAGGTTATTGGTGACGCTTCGTTGCCGACGATTCCCGCGAGTTGCTCAAGCAGCGGGCCGCCGGAGAATACGGTTACTGCGTTCGGCGCCAACGGACTGCTCGGCGTCGGCCTGTTCCTGCAGGACTGCGGCGCAAGTTGCGCGCAAAGCGCGATTCCCGGCACGTATTACAGCTGTCCCGCAAACGGGTGCGTTCCTGCTGCTGCAGCGTTGAACAAGCAGCTGCAGAACCCGGTCGCATTGTTCAGCAGCGACAACAATGGCGTCGTCATTCAGCTTCCTGCAATCCCTGCGGCGGGCGCTGCGACGGCGAGCGGGTCGCTGATTTTCGGCATCGGCACGCAGTCGGACAACGCGCTCGGCGGCGCAGCGGTTCTCACGGTGGACCCGAATACCGGGTACATCGTCACCAATTTCGGCGGCGCGTCCTATCCGGACAGCTACATCGACAGCGGGTCGAGCCTCCTGTTCTTCGGGTCTCACACATTCCCGATCTGCACCGGCCCGGGCACGGGTCTCTACTGCCCGCCCTCGACACAGGCGCTTTCCGCGACGCTGCAGGGCATCAACAGGGCGACCAGCACTGTCAATTTCAGCGTTGCCAACGCCGACCAGCTCCTCAACGCGAATCCGACCTTCAACGCGTTCACGGGCATCGCGGCGCCGAACCCCGATCCCTTGAGCTTTGCTTGGGGCCTGCCTTTTTTCTTTGGCAGGAGCGTCTATACGGCCATCGAGACGCGCAGCACGCCTGGCGGCACGGGGCCGTATTTCGCTTTTTAGCCAAGGAGACCCGCCGCTCGTATGGTTTTGATCCTGGGCCTGCATCGAGATTCTGCCGCCCATGATTCCTGTTTGCGATCGACCTGCCTGTTCGCGCCTCACTTCCGGAGATTCACCATGACTTTCACCTCCGCGCCACGACATTGTTCCGCCGCTCCGATAGCTGCGGCGTTCACCTTGGCACTGGTCGGGATCGCAGTGCTGGCACTTTGCCCCGGCCAAGCCTCGGCCGCGTCACCTGTGGCTGCGGAGGCATCCGGTCTGCCCGACATGGCGAGTATCGCCGCCCGGCTCGCGCCGGCCGTGGTGAATATCAGCGTAAGCGGGACGCGAACGATCTCGACCGTCGGCGATGCCGCGGACGAAGTAGAGGACGAGGATTTCGGAGCGCAGGATCCCGATGCAATGCGCGATTTTCTGCGCCGCTTTCAGCAGCGCTTCGGCGGGCTGCCGCCACAAATGCGCATGCCGATGCGGGCCGAGGGCTCGGGGTTCATCGTGCGAGCGGATGGCGTCATCCTGACCAATGCGCATGTCGTCAGCGACGCCGAGGAAGTGCTCGTGAAGCTCACCGACCGCCGGGAATTCCGCGCCAAGGTCCTGGGCGCCGACAAGCTGACCGACATCGCCGTGCTCAAGGTCGACGCCGACAATCTGCCGGTGGTATCGCTTGCTACGCCAGGGCATCTTCGCGTCGGAGAGTGGGTACTGGCGATCGGCTCACCGTTCGGGTTCGAGAGTTCGGTGACAGTCGGCGTGATCAGCGCCACCAGGCGGGTCTTGCCTGGAGATGGAGCGGTATCGTTCATTCAAACCGACGCGGCAGTCAATCCCGGCAACTCAGGCGGCCCTTTGATCAACGTGCGCGGCGAGGTGATCGGAATCAACTCGCAGATCTTTACAGCTACCGGCGGTTTCCAGGGATTGTCCTTCGCCGTCCCGATCGAAGTTGCCAAGCGTGCCGAGCAGGACATACTGACCGCCGGTGAGGTCCATCATGCGAAGCTCGGGGTCAAGCTGCAACAACTGGACCAGACCCTTGCCGAGTCGTTCAAGCTCGACAACCTTCGTGGCGCGTTGATCGTGGACGTCAAGAAGGGCGGCGCTGCCGATCGGGCCGGCCTCCAGAGCGGCGACATCGTGCTGGCGATCGACGGCCACCCCGTCGAAGATATCCAGGACCTGTCCGAGAGAGTGGATACGGCCACCGCCGGCGATCGAATCGATATGTCGATATGGCGTCATGGCCAGTCGCAGACTCTTCACGCCGAGTTGGAGGATGGCAGGGTTCGGGCGGTGCAAAATACTGATTTCGAAGGTGCCGAACCGACCATCCGTCTGGGGCTTGCGGTCCGTCCACTGCAGCCCGATGAGAAGCGTCAATCAGGAATCAGCGCAGGATTGCTCATCGAGCATGTCACCGGCGCTGCAGCGCGTGCCGGACTGCAGCCCGGTGATCTTCTGCTTGCGGTCGACGGCCAACCGGTCAACACCGCCGATCAGGCAAACAGCGCAGTGGGCAGCTCCGCCAAATCGGCGGCGCTGCTGATTCAACGAAGTGGTCAGAGAATCTACGTTCCGGTTCGCCTGATCTGACGCTGACACCAATTTCCCGAACCACTATCGCGGGAACCGCCATGGTGCTTGAACAGCACGACAGACCGATACCGGGAGGCGTCGCGTCCGCGGCGACGTCGGCCACGGATTCGAAGCGCTTAGCTCGCGTATTCGTTGAATGATCGATCGCCACAGGCGCTCGCTGATATCGGCTGCGCTTCTCTTGGGGGCCGTCGCGACGGGCGCGAATGCGCAATATGGAGGCCGATCGCGTAAAGGTGGCGACGCAGCATCAAGCCACGCGACGGGGCCTGGGGATTCAAGCACGCGAGGTGTCGCGCCGCAGTTCGACCCGCTCGCAGCCATCGAGCGCGAGTTGCCGTCGCTGCGCATCGATCTCAAGCTAACCGCCGAGCAGGCACCTCTGTTCGACAGCTTCGAGCGTCAGGTACGCGACTCTGCGAATGCAGAACGCATGCGTGCCCGTCACCTCGCGTCGTTCCGCATGGATCAAGGGAACACCGTGACCGCCGACACGGTGCTTGGCACGATCGCGGACGACCACGCGCTGCGCGCCGAATCCACCCGGCTTGCGCTGGAGCGCATGACCGTCCTCTACGCGGCGCTTGCACCTGAGCAGCGAAAGCAATTCGACCGCCGCATCATCCAGTCGCTGCGCGAGCCGCTCGGCACGTCCTAGACCCCGCGTCAGGCGAGCGCGAACGGCCCTCCGCGCTCGAGTGCACGCTGATAGGCAGGTCGCGCGCGGATTCGCTCCAGGTAGGTCATGAGTGTCGGCCGACGCCGGTCGAGTCCGGCGCGCGCAACCGCCGCCTCGACGGGAAAGCTCATCTGGATGTCGGCAGCCGAGAATTCGTTGCCGGCGAACCAGCGGCTCTTGTCGAGCTCACCTTCCAGGAAATCGAGATGGCGCTCGAGCTGCGGCGTAACAAAAGTGGAAAGCACACGCTGTGAAATGCCGCGCGCGACCGGCTTGACGAAGAACGGCATCGGCTGCGTGGCGATGCGGTCGCACACCAGCTTGAGCAGCAGTGGGGGCATCGCAGAGCCCTCGGCGTAGTGCAGCCAATAGGTGTAGCGCAGCCGGTCCGGTGTGCCCGGCGGCGGTGCGAAGCGTCCCTTGCCATAGCGGTCGACGAGGTACTCGATGATGGCGCCCGACTCGGCGATGACGACGCCATCGTCGGAGATCACCGGCGATTTGCCCAGCGGATGCACCGCGCGCAGCGACGGCGGCGCAAGCATCGTCTTCGGGTCGCGCGTATAACGCTGGATCTCGTATTCGGCGCCCAGCTCCTCGAGCAGCCACAATACGCGCTGCGAGCGCGAATTGTTGAGATGGTGAACCAGGATCATCGGCGCTCGGACCTGGAGCCGCCGCGCACGTGAGGATTGAGCCGATCGATGTCGGCCTGCACGTCGGCGCGCGAGCGCTCGTAGATGATCTCGCGACCCATAACGCTGCCTGAATAGGCGAGCGCGTTGCGCGTCGGGGTCAGACCGCAGCGCACGCTATGCACGCCTTCCCCGACCACGACTTCGATGCGGTCTACGCGCTTGGACAGCACGGCGAGCTCGAGCGTCTTGCCGGTTTCGGTGATGCGCACTGTGATCTTTTCGTTGTCCATCGTGCTCGAGGTCCGTAGTCGCGGAATCCGCGAGTCTATCAGTGCGATCGCCTGCGCCCGGGCTCAGCGTGCCGTTGCCCGCGCGCAGACCGTCTCCGGCGATCCGGTAGTGGGGCGCCAGCGCGCTTCGCCCTGCGCTTCCCAGAACAGCGTGCCGTTGCCTTCGTAGCGCGCGCCGCTGCCCGACCGCTGCTCCACCAGGAGGTAACCCTTGTCCTGGATCGTCACCCACGCGAAGCGCGGCGGCACGTTGACGTACGAGATGGCGAGCGGCGCGTCGACGCCTTCGCAGCGAAACGCGAAAGGTCCGAGGCTGGTGCCCTTCGTGTCGGCACTGCGCGCGGCCCGACTGCCGGCGCGAATCGCCGCGATGCGCGAGACATAGAGTTCGCGCAGGCACGGCTCCTGCGTCGTGCTGTTGGCGCATTCGGCGCGACGCGCACCCCACGCCACCTGCTGCTCGCGGATCTGCGAGACAGCCGGCCCGCTGCCCGCGGTCGCCAGCGTTAGCAGGCGATTCATTTCCTGATCCAGGCCGGTAAGCGTCGCCGAGTGGCACATCACCC
>Ga0070713_100000244_pt1 | contig 35860 bp, 22 predicted proteins | sample LARL82metaG_FD_65465 | JGI IMG/M metagenome (GOLD analysis project Ga0070713, IMG submission 65465) | Corn, switchgrass and miscanthus rhizosphere microbial communities from Kellogg Biological Station, Michigan, USA - LAR L8-2 metaG | ecosystem: Host-associated > Plants > Roots > Rhizosphere ... | reverse complement strand
GGTGCTGGTGAGATCTTGCTCACGAGCATCGATCGCGACGGATCGCGTTCCGGATACGACGTGGAGCTCACACGCACGATCGCGAATCACGTGGCCGTTCCGGTGGTCGCATCGGGCGGCGCTGGCAGCTCACAACACGTGCTCGAGGCACTCCGCGATGGCGATGCCGATGCCGCACTCGTCGCGGGCATGGTCCACGACGGCGATACGACGATCCAGGAGATCAAACGCGTGCTCGCGGATGCTGGCGTGCATATTCGCCGGACGGCGGTGTGACGATGCTCTCCTTCGACGTCGATGCACTCGATTTCACGAAGGCTGGCGGCCTCGTGACCGTGGTGGTCCAGGATGCGGTCAGCGGCGCGGTGCTGATGGTCGCTCACGCTGATCGCGAAGCAATGGAGCGGACCATCGCGAGCGGCGAGATGCACTTCCAGTCACGTTCGCGCGGTCTGTGGCGCAAGGGCGCGACCAGCGGCAACATTCAACGGGTGATCTCGCTCTCGGCGGATTGCGACGCCGATGCCGTGCTCGCACGCGTCGCGCCGGCTGGTCCCGCCTGTCATACCGGCGCGACTTCATGTTTCGGCGAGCAATCGATGCCGCATGCGCTCGCCGCCGTCGATGCCGTCATCGCCGCTCGCGCCGCGGAGCTCGAGCACGAGGCGAGGTCATCGAGCGATGGGCAACACCTAACGAGCCATACCAGGCGTCTGCTCGCCGATCGCAACCTGCGCCTCAAGAAGCTCGGCGAGGAAGCAGCGGAGCTGGTGCTCGCCTGCGCCGACGAGGATCGCCCGCGCGCTGTAGAGGAAGCGGCAGACCTCTTCTATCACACCCTCGTGGCTCTCCGCGCGCTCGGCGCAGGGCTCCCGGACGTCGTCAGCGTGCTCGAGGCGCGTCGCAGGAGATAGTTGCTCGATCGCCGAACGGAGGAGAGAATAGTCCGATGATCAAGCACTCTGCCCTCCGCGACGCTGCCGTCCTGGCCGTCATGTCGTCGAGCTTGGCCGCTCAGCAACCCAAGCCGCTCCCGACGCCCGAATCGTCCTTCGGGTTCCCGGTCGGAGCCGACTACAAGTTGTTCGACTACGAGCAATCCGTCGCGTATTTCCGCCGGCTCGCCGCCGCGAGCAACCGCATCAAGCTCATCGACGTCGGCCAGACCTCTTTCGGCCGGACGTTCACCGTCGCGCTCATCTCCTCGCCCGAGAACCTCGCGCACCTCGATCAGATCCGCCGCACCAACTTGCGGCTCGCCCATCCTGAAGGGCTCACCGACAGCGCCGCGCATCGGCTGGCGCGCGACGGCAAGGTCATCGTCGACATCAGCGGCGGCTTGCACGCCTCGGAGATCGCGGGCTCCCAACACACCCCGCTCCTCGCCTACGAGCTGTTGGCGCACGCTGACGATCCGCGCAACAAGGCGATCCTCGACAATGTCGTGCTCTTTCTGTGGCCATCGATCAATCCCGATGGACAGGACATCGTCGTGAACTGGTGCCGTGCCCGTGATGAACAGAAGAGCACCGGCCCGATGGAGCTCTATCAGAAGTACATCGGTCACGACAACAATCGTGATGCATACATGCTCAACGTCGTCGAGTCGCGCGTCATTCAGCGAACCTGGCGCGACTGGGAGCCCGACATCGTTTACGTCCACCATCAATCGCCTCCCTTCCCGCTGCGGATCTGGATTCCGCCCTTCGCCGATCCGGTGGGGCTGCGGGTGCCGCCGATCATGGCGCGCGAGGTGAACGCGATCGGGACGCGCATCGCCGAGGAGCTCGACGCCAATGGCCAACCCGGCGCTGTGCATCAGCTGGCGACTTTCGACGCCTGGTATCCGGGTTACATCGACTACATGCCGATGTATCAGAACATCGCTGCCTGGTGGACGGAGACGCAGGGCGCCAACTGCGCAACGCCGACGACTACCACCCTCGACAGTTTGCCGGCCGAGTTTCGCGATTTGCGGCCGACGACGATGTACTTGAGCCCGTGGACGCAGGGCAAGTGGGGCCTTCGCGACGCTGTCAACTACATGGTTACCGCTTCCCTCGCCACACTCAACTATGCATCCAAGTTCCGCGACGAGATTCTTTACAATCGCTACCAGGCAGGCCGGAACACGATTCAGCAATATCGAACCAGTCCGCCATATGCGTATCTCATTCGTCAGGCGCAATACGATCCGGTAGCACCAGCGCAGCTGCTCCAGCGTCTCGCTTTCATGGGAATTCGCGTGAAGCAGCTCGATCGCGACATGACGTACGACGGTGTCTCGTACCCTAAAGGCAGCTGGGTCATCCCGATGGACCAGGAGTACGCGCAGCTGGTTCGGGAGCTCTTCGAGGCCCAGAAGTACCCGCAAATCAAGGACGACACGCCCTACGATGCCGCCGGCTGGACGCTCCCCTATCAAATGAATGTGGATGTCGTCGAAGGCCGTACTCCGCTGTCGCCCGATTTTCGCGCGGCACTTCTGAACGTGGAAGGCAAGACTGAAGACTGGCATACCGTCGCGGACGCGCCATTCACCACCAATGCCGCCGCGGCGGGTATCGAGCCGCTGCCAGGCGATCTGTCTGGCGACGGCAATGTCGTCGTGCTGGATCCCGCGCAGAACAATTCTTTCCGGCTGATGAATCGCGCCCTCGCCTCGGGTGCGACGCTGCGCTTCGCGCCAGCGACCACCGCACGCGGCGGACGTTGGATCATCCAGGGCGGCGATTCGGCGTCGCTCACCGGCTGGGTGAGCGAGCTCTCGGTGCGAGCAACTCGCGCCACCGCGGCGGAGTTGCCTAACGCGATTCCCGCCCGCGCGCGCATCGCGCTGTACAAGGCCGCTCCGGGCAACATGGATGAGGGATGGACAGAGTGGCTGCTCGATAATTACGACTTCCATTACACACTCATCACGGCATCCGACCTGCAGGCCGGGAGCCTCGGCGCTCGGTTCGACGTCGTGATCGTCGCCTCGCAGGGTTTGACCGCAGCGCGGAGAGGTGGCCGCGGCGCGGCTCCAGCCGACAGCGCGACGATAGCCGAAGACAGTCTTCGCATTCGCGTGTTCGACGAGTTTGTGAAAGCCGGCGGGACGCTGGTCGCGTGGAATCAGGGCGCGAACGCCGTCGTCAACGCGCTGCACCTCCCGGTGCGCAACGTGATTGCCGGCCTGCCACGACACGACTACTTCACCGGCGGCTCGATCATGCAGGTAACCGTCGACTCGACGCACCCTGTCATGGCCGGCATGCCCTCACGCGCCGATGTGTTCGTGTTCAACAGTCCCGTGTTCACGACGCTCGACGGTTTCGAGGGCGCCGTTCTCGCCAAATATCCAACGGACGGCGCGATTTTGCGCTCCGGATATCTCGCCGGTGAGAAATACATGAAGGGCATGGCGGCCGCGCTCGACGTGAAACACGATCGTGGCCACGTCGTGCTGATTGCCTTTCAGCCGCAGTGGCGCGGCCAGTCAACGGGAACGTTCCGGGTCGTCTTCAACGCCGCACTCTTTGGTGCTGACGTCGCCGCGCAAGCCCATGGCGCACCCGGCTTCTGGACCGCCCCGACGTTAGGCACCCAGCACTGAGCGACGAACAGCAATCGGCTGGCCCTCTCGTCCCGCGGCGCCCCCGCTTCGTCCCGGCGCGCCGCGTTTCGTCACCGCGTGGCAGCAAAGCTAGCAGATCCTTCACAACGTATGCCCATGACGGCTCCCTCGCGCGTCGATGCCGGCCCAACCTTAGTCGTTAGGCGAGCGCGCGTCGCGCTGGCCGTGCTCGCGGCCTGGCTCGCCTTCTCCGCCGTCCAGCTGTCGATCGGCGCAGCGGTCGCCCAGGCCGGGGAGATCAAGTGGGGGCGCGATCTGCTCGTCGACGTCACGATGGCCGTGTACTGGTGGATCGTCACCGCGCCCATCGCCCGCTGGCATCGTCACCTCCGAATGACGGGCCGAAACGGCGGCGCGCTAATCCCGATGCACTTTCCGCTGCTGCTGCTCGTTACGCTGGGGGATACGTTCACGACTCGCCTCAGCGTGCGGCTCTTCATGGGCGCAGTTCCCCCCGCGCCATTCATCGCCACGCTCACCTATTTTGCCGACTTCGACACCCTCAGCTATCTCGCCGTCGTCATCATCACCGACGCGATCCTGACGCGCGCGGCGGTGCGCGCGCAGGAAGCACGGGGTCTACGCCTCGAAGGCATGCTGGGTCGCGCCCGGCTCGAGTATCTCGAGGCACAGCTTCAGCCGCACTTTCTCTTCAACGCGCTCGGCGCGGTGAGCGAGCTCGCGTACGAAGCGCCAGCGTCGGCGCTGCGCGTGTTGCGCCAGCTCGCCCTCATCTTTCGGGGCGCCCTCACGACGCGCGCCGGCGAGGTCACGTTAGGCGAGGAGCTCGTCGCCATCGAGCCGTATCTCGACATCCAGCGGCTGCGCTTTCCTGACTGGCTGCGCATCGACTATGACATCGGCGGCGACACCATGGACTGTCTCGTTCCACGCTTCGTGCTCCAGCCGCTCATCGAGAACGCCGTTCGCCATGGTCTCACTGGTCGCGAAGCGGCCGGCTCCATCGAGATCTCGGCGCGTGTCAGCGGCGGCCGACTGTTGCTCCGCGTGGAGGACAATGGCGTGGGCCTGCGGCACTCTGGTGGCCGCGCCGGCTACGGCATCGGACTGACGAATGTCCGAGAGCGCCTGACGACGCTGTACGGTCCCGGGGAGCAGCTGCGCTTGTGTGACGCCGAGGGCGGTGGCGCGGTCGCCGAGCTGATCGTACCGCTCCGTCGCGTTACCGATGCCGCTACGACCGACACCCACGCCACACCGCTCGATGAGCTCAGCGATGGAATGTCCAACTCGGCGGCAGCACACCAACTCGACTATGCGGCCGTGTCGATGACGCGTCGGACGCTTCGCGCGCTCACGATCTGGATCATGTGCGGCGCCCTCTGGACGTTCCAGAGCTACGCCTACCTGCGCATTCGCAATCGCCTGAGCGAATCCACTTTCTGGACGCTGGCGGTGCACGACATGGCCGCGGCGCTCCTGTGGGCGTTGATCGCGCCGGCCATCTTCGTCGCGACGTCGCGCTTTCCACTCACGCGCCCGAGGCTGATTCTCCGCGCGCTCGCCTACGTCACTGGTGTCGTGCTGATCGCCGTCGGCCACGTGGCCATCCTCGGCTGGCTTTTTCGACCCCAGGTTCGGCTCTGGTCGAGCTACAATACCAACAGCTTTGTTTTGAATCTGCTCATCGTCGCCGTGCTCGTTGCCATCGGCCACCGACGGCAGCTCGGAGAATGGATGCGTCAGCGTGCCCGCGACGAGACGATGCTCAGCGCGGAGCTGCGCACTGCACGCCGTCGTGCGTCGCGAATGCAGGAGATCCCGCCGGTCGTCCTCAGCGCGCTCGATCGCGTGATCGCCGCTGTCGCCGATGATCCGTCGCCTCATCGTACGGAGCAGCTGCTGGCGCGTCTCGGCGACTATCTGCGCGTCGCGATCGAGTGTAGCGACGAAGCAGGCATCACGGCGTCGCGCGAGCAGTCGCTCGCGCGAAGTCTCGGCCAGTTCGAGCGAGTCGCGCGGCTCGCTCCGACCACCCACCCCAATCCGATCACCTCCTCATGATTACCGTCATCGTTGTCGACGACGAGAACATCGCACGCCGGCGGCTCGTGCGGCTGCTCGAGGAAACAGGGGAAGCAACCGTCGTCGCGGAATGCGCCGGCGGCCGCGACGCCGTGGCGAAGATCTCGGAGTTGGAGCCCGAGATGGTGTTTCTCGACGTGCAGATGCCGGATCTCGACGGGTTCGGCGTGCTGCGCGAGCTGCGCGATTTCGCGCTTCCCGCAATTGTATTCGTGACGGCGTTCGATCAGTATGCGGTGCGCGCCTTCGACGTCCACGCCGTCGACTATTTATTGAAGCCATATGACACGGCTCGCTTCGGCGAAGCGTTCGCGCGCGCCAAGGAGCGCATTGCGAGCCGTACCCACAGCGACGAAGACCGTCGGCTTCGCTCGCTGCTGCGAGACTACCTCGCCGATGCCGACGGCGGGGACCGCGACTACCTTGACCGAGTCGCGGTGAAGGTCGACGGCGTGCTGCGCATCGTGCGCACGACGGATGTCGATTGGTGGGAGACCGACGGCAACTACATCCGGCTGCACGTGGGTCCGACGAGTCACCTGATTCGCGCGACTGCCACAAGCGTGGAAGCGCGACTCGATCCCAAGCAGTTCCTCCGCATCCACCGGCGCTACATCGTGAATCTGGACCGCGTAGTGGAGGTGCAGCCCTGGTTCGGCGGCGACAGCATCGTTCTGCTCAAAGGCGGAGCGAAGTTGCGACTGTCGCGCACGTACCGGGAAAAGTTGCATTCGCGGTTATTGGGCGTGCGGGGAGAAGGGGTAGAGGCGTAGCGGAGGCCGCGCGGCGTCCTCGACTGCCAGGGCTTTCGATGCAACTGCAATCCATACTGACACAACTGCAATCCGCATCGACGCAACTCCTGCGTGCACCGGCGTATCCGTTTCGTGTATCGGCGCAACTCCACCGCGAATCGACGAAACTCCATCGCGCATCGACGCAACTGTTCGGCGAATCGACGCAACTCCACTGCGTATCGACGCAACTGTTCGGCGAATCGACGCAACTCCATCGCGTATCGACGCAACTGTTCGGCGAATCGGCGCAACTCCACCACGAATCGACGCAACTCCACCACGAATCGGCGCAACTCCACCACGAACCGACGCAACTGTTCCGCGAATCGGCGCAACTCCATCGCGTATCGACGCAACTGTTCGGCGAATCGGCGCAATTCCATCGCGTATCGACGTAACTCCACCGCGAATCGCCGCAACTCCATCGCGAATCGCCGCAACTCCACTACAAATCGACGCAACTGTTCCGCGAATCGACGCAACTCCATCGCGTATCGACGTAACTCCACCGCGAATCGACGCAACTCCATCGCGAATCGCCGCAACTCCACCACGCATCCAAAGAACTCAAGCGCGAACCGACGACCGCGCAGCCCGTATCGGCCGAACTCCCATTCGAATTACCACAACTCACATCCGAATCGCTTCAACTCCCCTTCGCCTCCGCCCAACTCAAATCCGCATCGCTCTCACTCCCATCCGTATCGACCGAACTCACAAGCTCGCGCGCGCTACTCCAACGTCGACTCGCCGAACTCACACGCGACATCGCGCAACTCCAACGCTCACCCGCCGAACTCACACGCACATCGACTGAGCTCACACGCGCATCGGCCATCTGCAGAACGCCGCCGGCTTCACCGCGCAGCCACCACGCCTAACTCACGGTGCCTTCCTCCGGTTCTCGCTGGAGACCGAGGATGCTCATATCACTCCGGCTCTTTGCACCACCACCTCCCCCGCATCGCGCCGGTTCACGGCAGAGGCTCACATCGTACTCGGGGCCTCTCGTTCACACACACGGCCGTTCCCAGACGCCACGCCAAGCAGCAGCTTCGACTCCTGCTCTCCGCCGACGTGATGCGGCCGATCGCCGAGATCGCTCGACGTAATCCCCGCACGACCGCCGGCCGGTGGGGTAGCGACGATGCCGTCGACCGCCTCAGCCACGCCAACCGTGCCGGCGGCGGGTAGCGTGCCGTCGGTTCCCGGTGGCGGCGACTGCCGCCTGAGAGGTCCGGGGGATGCTCACAGGGGCGTTGGCTCCCGTGTGGGCAGCGTCGCCGAAAGGACGTATCGGAGGCGGCTCGGCGCTCGTCTCTCCGCTGATTGCTGCCTCCATGCTATATTCCATCAAGTCGGCGAGCGATTTTCCATCGCTCCATTCCTCGATCGTCTGACACAGGGGTCGAACGCACGGGCCCGAAAGTGCCCGCCCAGGCACCGGTACAGTGGTGCGGCGTTCTGTGTCGGTCGATCATTCAACTCAGCCGGAGCTCGGTCCCTCGCTCTCCCAGCAGGGAGGGCGGATGGCAGTCCCTGCGTCTGTCGCGGAGCGCCAAGACCAAATTCGAGATGACCGGTACGCGGTGATGCTGGCGCGGTCGCGCCCGCTACCGCTTCGGAACCACGGAGGATCATGCGACGCACCATCGAGGCTTTCGAGTTCGAGCACGACGGCCGCACCTACATCTGCGCGCCCGAGGCACGGGCGGGCGGCAAGAAGGAGATGTGGTGGTGGTTCCGGGTGTCCGGTGACGCCCAGCGCTACGCCCCCTTCGAGGTTGTCCCAACGGAATCCAAGGACGCCGTTGCCAAGCGCATCGTTGCCTGGCATGCCGCGATGCTCGAGCGCCGCTCGGCACCGGCCGTCTCTCCGCAGGCTTGGTGGCAGCGTCGGAAGCAAGCGTCGGGAGAGTGAACCAGAATAGGGGCTAGGGTTTAGGGGTTAGGGGCTAGGGGCGTCGGTGGTCATCTGCGCTCCTGTCCCGAGCCCTTCGTCCCTATCCCCTAGGCCTGCTTTCAGCCCACCCGTGAGCGAATTCGAATACGATCTCGTCGTGGTCGGCAGTGGGCCCGCGGGACAGAAGGGCGCCATAGCCGCTGCCAAGCTCGGCAAACGGGTCGCGGTCATCGATCGACGAGAGATGACTGGCGGGGTCTGTGTTCACACCGGCACGATCCCCAGCAAGACGCTCCGCGAAGCGATTCTTTATCTCTCCGGCTTCCGGCAGCGCACCTTCTATGGAAAGGACTATGTCGTCAGCGACCGCATCTCGGCGCGCGATCTCGCCCACCGAGTGCAGCGCGTCGTCGAGCGCGAGGTCGAAGTGGTGCACAACCAGCTGCGGCGGAATGGCGTCACGTCGCTGGCCGGTACAGCACGGTTCGTCGAGCCGCATTCGCTCGAGGTGACGCCAGAGGCGTCGCACGCGTTCCGGGTCAGCGCAGAGCACATCCTCATCGCCTGCGGGACGAGGTCGGCGTGCACCCCGGCTATCCCGCTCGATGGGCGCTACATTTTCGACGCCGATCAACTGCCGGACGTTCAAGAGCTGCCGCGCGATCTCATCGTCGTCGGCGCAGGTGTGATCGGTCTCGAGTACGCGTCGATGCTCACGGCGCTCGACATCAAGGTCACGATCATCGATCAGCGCCCGACGCTCCTGGATTTCGTGGATCGGGAGATGATCGAAGCGCTGAGTTATCACATGCGTCGGCGTGGGGCGACGTTCCGACTCGGCGAGACGGTCACGGCCGTTGAGCGCGACGAGCAGGGGCGCGTCGTCGCTCACCTCGACAGCGGCAAGCGCGTGCATGGCGGCGCCCTGCTCTACACCGTCGGGCGGCAGGCGAACAGCGATCTCCTCGATCTCGGCGCGGCCGGTCTGGCCGCCGATCCGCGAGGACGCATTCCGGTCGATGAGTATTTTCGAACGCCCGTGCCGCACATCTACGCCGCCGGCGATGTCATCGGCTTCCCATCCCTCGCGTCGTCCTCGAGCGAACAGGGGCGGCTCGCGAGCAATCACATGTTCGGCGTGAACCATCGCCGCATCAGCGCCGACCTCTTGCCATATGGCATCTACACCGTGCCGGAGATGTCGATGATCGGCCGCACGGAGCAGCAACTCACCACCGCGAAGGTGCCGTACGAGGTCGGCGTCGCGAAGTACGAAGAGCTGGCCAAGGGTCAGATCCTCGGTGATGAGACGGGCCTTCTCAAGATGCTCTTCGACCCCGAGCGCCTCACACTCTACGGCGTCCACGCGATCGGTGACGGCGCGGCGGAGTTGATTCACATCGCCCAGGCCGTCCTCGCCTTTGGCGGCACCATCGAGTACTTCCGCGATACGGTCTTCAACTATCCGACGCTCGCCGAGGCGTACAAAGTGGCCGCACTCGCTGGATTGAATAGACTCTAACGCGTCAGTCCACAAACGCCCACAGCAGCTCCTTACTCGCCTTATCCAGCTCGCCCACCATCAAGCGATACAGATCGCCGCCGACGTCGCGGATGAGGAGTCCGCCGCCGGGCAGAGACCGCGGCCAGTCATCGAGATGCGTCTGGAACGACCGCGGTCCATGTCTGGTCTCTACGTCCCACTGCCTGATTTCCACCTCCTCGTCGATCGACACGACGCGCGTCACCTCGAGCACGAAGCCAGCCTCGGCGAGCGCGCGCTCGAGAGCCGCACGCGACTCACCGCCTAACGACTTCGGGTCCTCGACGAGCGCTACCTCCTTGTCTTCCGCGTCGCGGATCGAGAGGTGGCGGTACGGCTCCGACCAGGGAAAGCACTGCCGGACCCGCACCGGCAGCGGCCCCCGCGCCGTGTAGGCGATGAGCCGTCCATCCGGCGCGGTGCGCAACCGCAGCGATTCCGCTTGCTCGGTGCCCTCGACTTCAAGTGCCGTCATTGTCTCCTCCATTCTATTGCAGCTGTAACTGAAGCTCGTACAATTTTCGGTAGATCCCGTTAGGCTTCGCCAGCAGCTCGCGATGCGTGCCCGCCTCGGCGAGACGACCCTTCTCGATCACGAACAGCCGGGATGCGCGCCGCAGCGTCGACAGGCGATGCGCGATCGCGAACACCGTGCGTCCTTTGATCAGCCGCTCGAGCGCTTCCTGGATCTGCCGCTCCGTCTCTGTGTCGACACTGCTCGTCGCCTCATCGAGGATGAGAATCCGCGGGTCGTGCAGAATCGCTCGCGCGATCGAGATGCGCTGACGCTCGCCGCCCGAAAGCGTGTGCCCACGCTCGCCGACGACGGTGTCGTAGCCCTGGCCCAGCCGGCAGATGAAGTCGTGCGCATTGGCCGCCTTCGCCGCCGCGACCACCGCGCCTAACGAAGCGCTCGGCAGTCCATAGCGGATGTTGTCCAGCACCGTACCGTGGAACAGATACGGATCCTGGAGCACCATGCCGAGCTGCTCGCGATAGTGACCCGTGTCCAACGTACGCGCATCGATGCCGTCGATCCGCACGGCGCCGCCCGTCGCGTCATAAAAACGCGCGACGAGACTCACGACGGTCGACTTGCCGCCACCGGACGCGCCAACGAGTCCGATCAGCTCACCCGGTTGAACTTCGAAGCTGACGCCCTTGAGGATCTGCCGCACACCATCGTACGCGAACGTCACGTTGTCGAACTCCACCCGGCCGCGCACTGGCGACAGCCGCACCGGGTTCGGGATGTCGCGAACCTCGCGCTCGCTGTCCAGCACCTCGAAGACGCGGTGGGCCGATGACGTCGCACGATTGATCGTCCTCACCATCTGGCCGATGACCTCGATCGGCGCGACGAACATCGTCGTGTACAGCAAGAATGAAACAAACACGCCAGCCGATAATGGATTCCCCATGCCTAACAAGCGCGGCACGGCGAACACCCACACCAGTACCGTTGTCGTGTGCACGGCGAACATCAGCAATGGCCAGAACGTGGTCCACATCCGATGGATCTGGTTGAATTCGGCGGTGACCGCGTCGTTTCTGTCTACGAACCGGCCGATCTCCCGCGTCTCTTGGTTGAACGCCTTCACTACGCGAATGCCTGGTATGGTGTCGCCAAGCACATCCGTGAGGCGTGACCATTTCCGCCACGCACGAATGAAGCGCGCGTTCAGACTCTCGCCGTGCCAGTAGATCATCCAGCAGAAGAGGGGCACCGGCAGTGTCATGACGAGGCCGAGCCGCCAGTCGAGCGTCAACAACACGATGCCAAGGCCGAGCAACATCACGATCGAGAGCGACACGTCCACGACACCGAAGGCTATGAACTCCCACAGGCGATCGGTGTCGGCGGTGACGCGCGTGATCAAGCTCCCCGTCTTCTTCCGGGAGAAGAAGGACAGGCTGAGCCGCTGAATGTGCGCGTATAGCTCCGAGCGGAGATCGCGCGCGACCCACTCACCGAGCACCGACATCAGGCGCAGCCGCATGTGTGCCGCCGCCTGACGCACGACGTAGAGCGCGCCCATCGCCGCCACGGCCAGCCACGCCAGCCGTGTCGCCTCGGCGCGGCCGAGCACGCCGGCCTGTGCGGGCCTAACGACGCGGTCGAGCAGGAAGCCGGCGAGATACGGCGGAACGAGGCTCGTGAGGGTGACGACGGCCGCGGCGAGCAAACCAATCGTTACCTCCCGCCGGTAAGGCGAGAGATAGCCAAGCAGCCGCAAGATCACGGCGCTCTCGCGCCCTGCGACCAACGCCTGTGCATCCCGCACCGGCCGCGCTACCGCATCGGCGTAGACGCGGTCGGCATCTTCGGCTGTCGGCGTCACCGCACGACCCGCGAGCGATTCGTCGAGAACGAAGCGAATGTTCTCGACCGCGCCGCGCTGCCGTTGCGTGTAGCGAACCGTGGCGAGGGGGTTCTCGTCAGGCTCGCCGAGGAGCAACAGGGTGTTGGCGCTCAGGCCTGGCGTCAGCTGCACCGCGCGAATGCGGTTGCGGTGGATGGATTGAATGGTCCATGCCTCGAGCGCTCCCGGTCTCGCGAGCGCGATCTGGCGATCGCCTAACGCGATCCAGGACTCGCCAAGCGTCAGTCCCTCGTCGAGGTCGACCAGGGCATAGAGGAGGATCGGCTCCTCGCCCCAGCTCTGTTCGATGCGCGCGCGAAGCTCGCCCGGCAGCTGCGCCGGCTGGCGTATATATCGACTGATAATCTCGTGATTCATCGTCGTGATCCACTGATGGTGGGCGGGCAAACAAAAAGGCCTTTCGGGTCTGGCGAAGCACCCGAAAGGCCGGATCACGACATCGAATCCTGCGCTTCTAGGGTGTTCGACCTCCGGCGTCGTAGACGCCGAAAATCCGCGTTCCAGGGCACACTACGCCCGGGAGCACCAGCGCGAACGGCCCGGTGCGGCGGATGACAGAGGTGAGCATCGAGAGCTGTATCATGATCGGGATTCGGAGCGCCTCTATTGCAGATTGCGCGATTGCTCAGTATAGCGATTTCGGTCAGATCTTCGCAAGCTGCCGCTCTGGGGCGATGGACGATGGACCTCCATCGCCCGTCTTGCGCATCCGTTCGCCAAACCACAACTTCGCCCCGGCACCACTTCAAATTCTCTAACCCGGTTACTGCCGCATGACAGGTCGTCCAGCGGAGTCCTCCGGTATTTCGTGCAGCCGATGCGGGGAGCTGCTACGAGCCGGTGACCGCTTTTGCACCTTTTGTGGGACGGCGGCCCCTGTTGCCGTTTGTGTGCGGTGTAATGGCCCGCTCGGCGCCGCCGATCGATTCTGTCCGCGCTGCGGAACCGGCACTCGCACTGGAACCGAGAGCGCCGTCGGCGCGGCCACTGGCGAAGAAGTGAATCCGTGGATTCAGGTCGCTGCACGACTCCGAACCGCGACCGCCGGCGAATTCGAGATCCTGCGCGAGCTCGGACGCGGCGGCATGGCTGCCGTGTACCTGGCTCATGAAGTCGCCCTGAATCGAAAGGTCGCGATCAAGGTGATGTCGCCTGCCCTGCTCACCGGTGAGGGCATGGTTCGTCGCTTCCGCCAGGAAGCGGTAACGGTGGCCAACATGAGCCACCCCCACATCATCACGATTCACGCGGTCCGGCAGATTGACGACCTGCATTTCTTCGTCATGAAGTTCGTCGAAGGTCGGTCGCTCGAGCATGTCATTCGATCGAGCGGCCCGCTGCCCGCTCGGACGGTCCGCGGCGTACTATGGATGGTCGGGAATGCACTCGCTTATGCACATCGTCGTGGTGTGGTGCACCGCGATGTGAAGCCGGCCAACATCCTCATCGATGAGGACGGCAACGCCGTCGTCACCGATTTCGGTATCGCCAAGCTAGTGGTGCGCGAAAATGGGGTGCCGCGCGCGTCGCGCGGTGGTGAGACTCAGACGGGCGTCATCGTCGGAACACCGACATATATGAGTCCCGAGCAGTGCCTCGCCCGCCCGGTCTCCGCGGCTTCCGATCAGTACTCGCTCGGTCTGGTCGCGTATGAGTTGCTCACCGGACGGCCGCCGTTCAGCGGATCGCCGTTCGTCGTCATGCACGCCCACACCGAGAAGCCGGCGCCATCCATCCGCGAGGTCCGCCCCGACTGCGAGCCCGAGCTCGACGCCGCCATCCAGCGGATGCTCGCGAAAGACCCGGTCCAGCGCTGGCCAACGGTGCAGCATGCCCTGGCCGCGTTAGGCGCTGCGCCGTTAGGCGACGCCGACCCGGATCGCGCGGTCCTCGCTCAGCAATCGCTGCCGGCGCCCTTCCGTCGCTCCGACGAGGTCCTGACACCGGTCACACCGACGCCGGACTCCCAACCGCCTGCCGATGTGAAACCGTACGTGGCGGCGATCGAGATCTTCGCGCCGCCGAGCGTCGTCGAGGTGGGCGATTCGTTCACGCTGTCCGGATCGCCACGCAATCCGTCCGGCGACACGGTGCCAGGCGTGCGCTTACACTGGACGTCGGGCAATGACCAGATCGCCACCGTGGACGAGGCTCGCGGCGTTGTGAACGCCCTCGCGCCCGGCGAGGTGGAGATCACGGCGAGCGTCAGCGGCGTTCACAATGCCGTACGCATGAACGTCGTTCCCAAGCGCGTGGCGATGATCAGCGTTTCCTTGCCACCTGGCGCTCTGCGCGCTGGCGATCGCGTTCAGCTCGTCGCCACTCCGGAAGACAAGCGACACGATCCCGTGTCGACTGCGGTGCACTGGGCCAGCGCCGACGAATCGATTGCCGTTGTCTCCCAGGATGGCGTTGTCTCGGCGAAAGCGCCGGGTGAAGTGCTCGTCTGGGCCGAGTCGCAGGGCGTCCGCGCCATGACTCGGATCGAGGTCTCTCCCGCGCCTGTCGCCAGGGTCGAGCCGGTGGTACCTGACGTGCTTGAAGTCGGCGAATCGGCCGATCTCTCGGCGAGGCTCTTCGACGCCGTCGGCGTGGAGCTCGAACGTCGCGCGATCCGCTGGACGTCGAGCGACAACTCCGCCGCCGAGATCGTCGGCGACCACGTCGTCAAGGGACGAGGCGCCGGTGTCACGCGGCTCACGTGCAATTGCGAGGGCAAGCTGGCGTCGCGCGACGTCGCGATCGTGCTTCCGGTCGTTTCGAAGATTCTCATCGAGCCGCCGCCCGCACACGTCGACCTCGGCCTGCCCATTCCGTTGCACGCCGAAGTCATCAGCGCCCGGGGCGTCCGCATCGATCGACCGCTGCATTGGAAGGCGGAGCCGCCGCAAATCGCATCCGTCGATGCCAACGGAGTGGTGCTCCCCCTTCGCGAAGGGAACGCGACCATCACCGCGTCCGCCGACGGCGTCGAGACCTCGGTGCGACTCGCGGTCAATCCAGCTCCCGAGCTCGCGATGCCATTGGGCGAGGTCTCGGCGACACAGGTCTTCGAGCTAGAGGAAGCGCGTCGTCTTCTGGCGCAGAGCGATCCGCGTCTGTCGATGATCGGTCTCGCTCCCGAGGCAGGCGCCGCCCCGACAGACACCGAGGCGCGCGAAATCGCAGCCGAGGAGCCTAACGAGCTTCAGCCGATCGGGCCTACCGACGAGGGGCCCGGGACCGATCCGGTTCTGAAAGACAGGCTCTCGAAAGAGACCCTGGAGCCCTGGCGATCCGTATCCCTTCCATCGGTATATGGGGAGATGCCGGCGCCGCATCGACTCGGCATCGTCGATCGAATCGGACGGCGGCGCGCGCTCACGGGTGCAGGTGTTGCCGTGATTCTGATTGCGATCCTGACGTGGAAGCTGTCGTCGTCACCCGGCGACAGTGCCGCGCAGCAGCTGGCCTCGAGCGGCACGCTCGACGCGACCCCCGCCGCGCCCGTCGTAGCGCCGCAGCCAGCCGCGGATACTCAACGCACGGCTGCAGCGCCGGCTGCAGCAACGGATTCGGGCGCGGCAACTACCGTCGCCAAGCTGACCATCGCCGCCGTGAAGCCGATGCGTGTCGGCGACAGCACCGCGTTACGCGCACGCCTGGCCAGCGATGCGAAGGCGAAGCTCGAAGGCGTTACATGGAGCTCCAACGCGCCGCGCATCGCGCGTGTCGATGCCGCAACCGGACGCGTGATCGCGCTCAAGGAAGGCTCGGCAACGATCACGGCTGCGTCGAACGGGGCCACGGGGAGCGTAACGATTCGCGTGCTTTCGGCAGGCAACGTCGTTCTCGCCGGCAAGGTCGCGGTGGCACAGCTCATCACGAGTGAAGTGAAAGGAGCACTGCATCCTGGCGACACCGTCCGCATAACGGCAGCACCCCTTGGTGCGAAAGGCGAGTCATTGCTGGATCGCAAGGTGACGTGGCAGTCGTCGCATGCGGAAGTCGCGACGGTCGACCCGTATGGCCTCGTAACGGCGAAGGCAGGCGGCACGACAGAGATCACCGCGACCTCGGAGCAGCAAACCGCACGAATCCCGGTTACTGTCGCGGCGAGGGTCGTCACTTTCAATGACGGTGCGGCCGCAGTACGCGGTGGCACGGAGCGCTTCATGAACGCAGTCCGCGATCACGACGTGCGCGAGCTGTCGGCGGCCTTCTTCGTCGAGTCGCCGGACGATCAGAAGAATCTCGACTGGCTGCTCGACAAGGTGCGGAGCAGTGATGCGAATTTTCGCATCAAGCCGCCCGCTCAGATCAGCAAGCCAAATGTTCGCGACACGGAAGCAAACGCCGACGTGTTCCTCTCCTTCTCCTGGACGGCGAACGGCCGCAACGTAGAGAAGCGGATGAAGTTCCATGCGCACGCAAAGAAGTCCGGCGACGCGTGGACGATCGGCACGCTGCAGGCGGTCGATCGGCTGGAGTGAGTAAAGGGTTGCGGGTTGTGGGCTGGCCCCTATTCGTACCTCAACGCTTGCATCGGATCCACGCGTGAGGCGCGGAGCGCTGGAATGAGCCCCGCCCCCACCGCGACCATTGCCAGCACGAGCGTCGCGATGGCGATCACCAGTGGGTCCCACCCCTTGAGCTCATACAGCAATGACTGCGCGCCGCGGCCGAGCGCAATCGCCCCGGCGATTCCTATGACGCCGCCGATGAGCGTCATCGTGCCAACCTGCCGCAAGACCATCCCGCCGACATTCCCCGAGGATGCGCCTAACGCCATACGCACCCCGATTTCTCGAGTGCGCTGTGCCACCGAGTAGGCCAACACTCCATAGAGGCCGACCGCGGCGAGCAGCGTCGCCAGAACCGCGAACGCCGCCGAGAGCACGCTGATCATGCGGTCGATCGCCACATTATCGCGAACCTGCTGCGGAAGCGTTTTGAGCTGCTCCACCGGCAAGTTGGCGTCGAGCTTCCTGATTACCTGGGGAATTGCTCGGAGAATCTGATCCTGCGGCAACGCGCTCCGCACGTAGAAGTAGTTCTGACCAATCTCGACCTGTCGCCACGGAACGAAGAAGACAGGTGGGACCTGGTCCTTCACCTCGGAATACTTTGCGTTTTTCGCCAGTCCAATGATCGTGATGTTGAGCGAGTCGTTGCCGATCGACATGTGCCTGCCAACGGCATTCGGTCCCAGCTTGAACTTCTTCGCAAAGGCCTCGTTGACGACGGCGACTTTCATCGAATGGTCGTCGTCCGTCGCGGCGAAATCTCGCCCGGCGAGGAGCGGCACACCGAGGACATGGAAGTAGTTCGCACCCACGGCGTTGAACCGAGAGTCGACGTCCGTGTCGGGATCCTTCTGGAAGCCCTCCACGGACACGCCCCGTCCCCAATTGCTGTTCGACAGCAGGGGCACGGATGCCGACGTCACGCCGGCCACGCCAGGAACTGCCGCGAGCTCTTGCTCGACGCGGCCGAAGAACTGAACCTTGCGAGTGGAGTCATACGCGTTCTTGCCCGGCGAGATCGCGAATGTCGCCACGTTGTCGATTTTGATGCCGAGGTCCACTCGGCTGATGTTTCGCAAGCTTTCGATGAAGAGACCGGCGGCGATGAGCAGGGCCATCGACAGCGCGATCTGCGCCGTGACGAGGCTGGCACGGAACCGCGCCGCGCCGCGACCGCCGGCGAGCTTCCCGGAGTTGTTGCGTAGCTCCGTCACGAGATCCGGCCGCGTGCTCGAGAGGGCCGGCACGATTCCGAAGAGGATTCCCGTGACGATCGACACCGATGCCGTGAACCAGATGACCGGCATGCTCAGTGTAAAATCCAAATCCTTTGCGGTCTGAGCCGGCAAAAGCGCGACGATACCGTTGAGCGTCCAGTGCGCGACAACGATGCTGACCACACCACCGAGGAAGGCCAGCAGCGTCGATTCCGTGAGCACCTGAGCGATCAATTGTCCGCGCGTCGCCCCGAGTGAGAGTCGAACGGCCATCTCCATCGTGCGATTCGCCGCGCGTGCAAGCAGCAGATTCGCAATGTTGGCGCACGCGATCAGTAGAACGATTCCAGTGATCGTAAACAGCATCACGAGCGGCGTGCGCGAGCCTTTGATCATATTGCTCTGGCCCTTTCGGCCATCCGACAACAGGAGCTTCTTTGCCTTGAACTGCGCGAGGTTTTTCTCGCTCACGCCCTTTTGAAGTGGAACCTCGATGTCGTTGATGAGATGGTGGTAAACGGTATTGATGGACGCCGAGGCCTGCTCGATGGTCGCTCCGGGCTTCAGCCGGCCGAAGATGTACACCCAATAGCTCGAGCGATCATCGAATCCTGTCCACCCCTGGTTCATCACGCCGCGCATGGAAATCGGCACGAAGACGTAAGGCCGCTCGCCGAGCGTCGTTCCCGTGAATCCGCTGGGCGCGACGCCAAGAATGGTCATCGGATGGCCGTTGATCACGATCTGTTTGCCGACGACGGATGGATCGCTCCCGAGCTGAGTCTCCCAGAACGGGAAGCTCACGACCGTCACGTAATTGCCGCCAATGGTGTGATCGTCGTTAGGCGTCAAGAGCCTTCCAAGTGCCGCGCGCAGACCGAGGACCGGGAAATACGAGCCCGACACGAACAGCGCTCGGCCGTTGATCGCCGTCTGCCCGGGCATCGCGATGTTCGCTCCAAAGAGGTAGTGGGCGCCAAGACCACTGAACGCAGTGGTCGCCCGCTCGAGATCGCGGAACATCGGATAGCTGAAGACTTCGTCGCAACCGCCAGCGCTATTGCAGGAATTGTTGCCATTCTGTGGCCCGGGTCCCTTGAAGTTCACGAGGCGCTCGGGATGGGACACAGGCAGCGGCTGCAACAGCATCTCGTTGAACAGCGAGTAGATCGCCGCGTTGGCGCCAATGCCGAGTGCGAGCGACAGCACCGCGACGATCGTAACGAACGGCGTACGGAACAGCGTCCGAACGGCGAGCCTCAGATTGCGCATGGGATCCACCGGTGATGGACGGACGACGGCCAGGCGGTTGGTGGAGTTTCGACAGCGCCGCTGAGGGGATGGTTCGGACGTGGGCGGCGGGCGATGGACGATGGGCGATGGCGGAATTCGGAATGAAGCATTGATGGGGGGCTGAGCTCGAGCGCTCGGCACCCCATCGGCGTTTCGTTCCGCATCCCACCCGCCCGGCCGCCCGCCGTCTACCGCCCATCGCCCATCGCCCGCCGCCCATCGTTCACCACGTCACGCTGTCGCCGCGAGCCGATCTCTGGTTTCCTTGACTCGCCGAAGGGAAAGCCCGAGCACCACCTGGGCCCCCCCGAGCGACGCCGCGTAGGTGACGCTGGCGTGGAGAACGATTTCGGCTCTTAGCGGGTGCGCCATGAGAAAAAGAAAGGCGAGCACCAGCTGGGCGGCGCCAAAGTGCGGGATCACACTTCCGGCTCGCGCTCGACGTGAGACGGTGGTCCCGACCAGCACGATGGCGATGCCGCTGACGACAAGCCAGGCAAGCGCAGCCATACGCGTCGATTGTAGTGGCATCGCCAGGAGCGATAGGACGAGCGCTCCAAAGCTGAGACCGAGCAGTCCGAGCGCGCCGATTTTTCGGGCGCTGTTGGCGGATTCTCTTCTGATGGCCGCGGCAATGAACAGGTCCGCGGTCGCGAAGAGCAGGCAGATGATGCCGATGTCGAGGAGTGTGATCGTGAGCGCGAGATCGGGCCAGAGCAGCCCGCAGGTGGCCAGCACGACGAGACCAAGGCCTCGCATGCAGAGCGTCTGCGGGATCGCGCGCCACGCGTCGCGCCGGGTTAGGGGGCGGAAGCGCATGCTGCTAACCTCTTTTGAAGCGATTCGATGCTGACCATTTCGGCCGCTTCGCCACTACCCGGACGATTCACCCGGTCGAGGGTTACGGGCGGCGGGCGGCGGGCGGCGGGGAATTCGGAATGACGCATTGATGGGGTGTCTGAGCTTGAGTACTCGGCACCACATCAAGGTTTTGTTCCGCATTCCACCGCCGCCCGCCGCCCGTCACCCATCGCCCACCTCTTCCAACACCCTGGCCTCGGCGTACGTTGTTCTCTGCGAGTCAGCAAGCAGAATCTCGATACAGGAGGACCACTCTCATGAGACCACAGCGCCTGTCTCTGGTCGTCGCCGGACTATTGGTTGGGATCGCGACGGCATGCAGCAGCGCCGTGCAGTCGGCACAGACCAGCGTACAGGCTGGCGGGACGGCAGCGATGACCCCCGCCGAGCAAGCTCGTGCCGACAGTGGGCGAATGGCCTTCACCGCTGCGGACGTGCACTTCATGCAGGGAATGATTCATCACCACGCCCAGGCCGTGGTCATGGCTGGATGGGCGCAGACTCATGATGCGCGGCCCGATGTGAAAGTGCTGGCCCAGCGCATCGACGTCGCTCAGCGCGACGAGATGGCCTTCATGCAGCGATGGCTGCGGGAGCGCCACCAGGACGTGCCGGAGCCACTCGAGCATTACGCCATGGGACACGACATGGGCACGATGGAAATGATGCCGGGCATGCTGACGCCGGAGCAGATGAAGCAGCTCGACGCGGCGCGTGGACCAGAGTTCGACCGGCTGTTCCTGACCTTCATGATTCAGCACCATCAGGGCGCGATCACGATGGTCGATCAGCTTTTTTCGAGTCCGGGCGCCGGTCAGGAGCTCTACGTCTTTCGCTTTGCCTCCGACGTCAACGCCGACCAGACGACCGAGATCGATCGAATGCGCCTGATGCTGGGCGACAAGTAGTGGCTGGTTGCCGGTGGTTAATGGTTGGTGGATTCGGATGGCCGGCGCTCCGCGCCGGCAGTCCCGGTTCACCAGCCACCAACCACTAGCCACCAATCACCGTCACAACTCCCCTCCCTCTCCCTCCATGCCATCCAAACTCTCGTACGCTTCGTTCGCGATCAGCGTGCTCGCGCTTGCCGCGTGCGCACGATCTTCCTCCGTGAACGGCGTCTCGCTTTCGGGCGCGCCGGACATGTCGCCGACGCCGCCGTCGCCGGATCCACGCGTCGGACTCAGTGCCGGCTGGTTCAACGCCGGCCAGGCCATCTGGAATCTCCGCGCCGTCTCGATGACGCGGCCCTCCAAGGATTTCATCAACGAGAGTACGCCCGGCGATCGCCGATTAGTGAACTCTGATCTCGCCTTCATGGGCAACTACGTCTTCCAGGGCAACTACAGTGGTTGGCAGATGTGGGACATCTCCAATCCGAGCAAGCCGACGCTGAAGACGGCATATGTCTGCCCTGGTTCGCAGAGCGATGTCTCCGCGTATCGTAACCTGCTCTTCGTCTCCGCCGAGGCGACGAACGGTCGCAACGACTGCGGAATGGGAGGGGTGAAGGACACAGTAAGCGACGAGCGCGCGCGCGGGATTCGGGTCATCGACATGAGCGACCCGGAGCACCCGAAATACCTCGCGACGGTGCAAACCTGCCGTGGATCGCACACGCACACCGTCGTGACCGATCCTAACGACAGAGACAACGTATATGTCTACGTCTCCGGCTCGGCTGGTGTTCGTTCATCCCGTGAGCTGGCGGGTTGCTCCGATGCGCTGCCAGAAGAAGATGCGAATAGTGCGCTGTTCCGGATCGAGGTCATTCAGGTGCCGTTGGCGCATCCGGAACAGGCCCACATCGTCAGCTCGCCACGCATCTTCGACAACCTCGCGGCACCGGCGCGCCACGGCGAGATGCCGGCTGATTCCGCCGAGGCCGCACAGCGGCGCGCCGCCTTTGCCCGTCAGGGCGGTGCCGCGCCGCAGCGGCCGGCGCGGAATCCTGCGTTGGCGCATCGCGGGCCGACACAGTGCCACGACATAACGGTTTATCCGGCGATCGGTCTCGCTGGCGGCGCCTGCGCCGGCTACGGCCTGCTCCTCGACATTCACGACCCGGCCCACCCGACCCGCATCGGAGCCGCCGCCGATTCCAATTTCTCCTTCTGGCATTCGGCGACGTTCAACAACGACGGGACGAAGGTGCTCTTCTCCGACGAGTGGGGCGGCGGTTCGCAGCCGCGCTGCCGTGTGACGGATAAGCACGAGTGGGGTGCCGACGCGATCTTCACGATCGAAAACAACCAGATGAATTTCAAGAGTTATTACAAGATGTCCGCGCCGCAGACGGCACAGGAGAACTGCGTCGCGCATAACGGCTCGCTCATTCCCATTCCAGGCCGCGACGTCATGGTCCAGGCGTGGTACCAGGGCGGCATCTCGGTGTTCGACTGGACGGATCCATCGCACGTCTTCGAGATCGCGTACTTCGATCGCGGTCCGATGGACGCGAAGGAGCTCGTCGACGGTGGCTATTGGTCGGCCTACTGGTACAACGGATACATAGTCGGCTCCGAGATCTCGCGAGGTCTCGACCTTTTCGAGCTGAAGCCGAGCGCGTTCATCTCGCAGAACGAGATCGACGCGGCGAAGTCGGTGCACTTCGACTACCTGAATGTTCAGGATCAGCCAAAGCTCGTCTGGCCGGCGACGTTCGCGCTCGCGCGCGCCTACGTGGACCAGCTCGCGCGCGACAAGACCGTCACGAGCGAGCAGGCGTCGCACCTGAACGGTGAGCTCACCCGCGCCGAGCAGGCCAGCGGCAGCGATCGCAAGACAATCCTCTCGCAGCTCTCGTCGCAGCTTCCGACGGGCGCGTCGAACACGGTAGATCAATCGCGCGAGCAGAAGCTCTCGGAGACGGTCTCGAAGTTGAGCAGCTACTGATCGGCGCTCGCCAGTAGGCACAGGGGGCTGTGCACCAGTGCACAGCCCCCTGTGCCTCTACTCCGCCTTGATCGCCTCCATCGCCGACACCCGCGTGGCGCGAAAAGCCGGCATCCACGTCGCGACGACGGCCACCACTGTCAGGGTCACGATCACGATTGCGAACGTCGGCAGGTCGGTGGTGGCGATGCCGAAGACCAGCGCCGAGAGCGCACGCGACAGCAGCGCGGCGATAACGACTCCGAGGGACGTCCCCAGTATGGCGGGCGACGTCATGCGTCGCAGGACGAGCGTATACACCGAACGGCGATCGGCGCCTAACGCGACGCGAATGCCGATCTCGCGACGACGGAGTGCCACGTCGGCCGCGAGGACTCCGTGCACACCAACCGCCGTCAACGCCAGCGCCAGTAGCGCGAAGGCACTCAGGAGCGCGGTGACGAAGCGCTCCTCCGCAAGCCGCTCGTTCACCACGTGCTCGAGCGAGCCCGCGTGGTAAAGCGGAATGGATCCGTCGAGCGATGCGAGTACGGCGCGTAGCGGTTGGACGTATCCGCTTGCGCTTCCGCGCGAAGATCGAACGATGATATCGCGCTCCGAGCTCGGGAAGCGATTGGTCGAGAGATAGGCGGCGGGCCGCGCCGGTGTGCGGATATCACTGTAGTGCACATCTCCGACGACTCCGATTACCACGGCCGTCGTCGTATTGAACAGATCGATCGAAACGCTCTTTCCCACCGGATCCGCGTCACCCCAGAGTGTGTGAGCGAGCGTCCGCGAGATCAGGGCACGCGGGGACCCATCGGAGGCTTCACTTCTCGCGAAGGGCCGACCAGCGATGATCGGGATCCGCAACACCGCGAAATAGCTCGTGTCGACGAAGCGGACGTCGGTCGTGGGAGCCGGTGCTGCGCCGTCGCCCGCGCGCGCGGCATCGCGGACGGTCGTTGCCGGCGCGCAGCACGCAAAGGGGCTCGTTGTCGCGACGCTCACCGAGACAACGCCCGGTATCGCGCTCGCGCGCGCAACCAGTGCATCAAAGAACTGGCCACGCAGCGCGTCCGTCGGATAGCGCGCGCTCGGCAGGGAGACTCGCGCGACGACGACATCGCGAGGCTGGAAGCCAAGGTCGACGCGCCCGAGGTTGAGGAGAGTGCGAACCATGAGCACGGCGAGAACCGTGAGCACCAACCCAACCGCGATCTCGCAAGTCACGAGGCGAGAGCCATCCAGGCGTGCCGTAGCCCGGCCGGTTCCAGCTCCGAGCGAGCGGCCAGGGCGCGGCACGCCGTGCACGGCAGACAACGACCCAATCACAGCGGTCGCAAGACAGGTGACAGCAACCACGAACAACACGACCGTGCTGTCCACGCCAGCGCTGCCGAGTCTTGGCACATCCGGTGGTGCGAGGGAGATCAGGCCGCGCGTTGCCGCGAGCGCGACGGCAATGCCCACGCCCATGCCCAGAAGGCCCAGCATGAGACTCAGCACCAGCTGCTGGCGGAACAACCGGCCACGAGTGGCACCGATCGCCTGGCGGAGCAGCAGCTCCGGCACACGCCGACGCGTGAATGCGGTTACGAGATTGCTCACGTTGACGATCGCCATGAGCAGGAGCAGCGAGACTGCCCCGAATAGCGTCAACAGCGGCCGACGCACGTCACCGATGATCTGCTCTCGCAGGGGCACGATCGTCGCCGACCACTCCCTGTTCTCCGCGTTGTCCTTCGAGAGCCGCGCGCTGAGCGCGACAAGTTCCGCGCGCGCCTGCGCAACCGTGGTGGTCGGGCCCAGCCGGGCGATGACGTGCAGGAATCGGCCCCAGTTTCGATTGTCAGCGGTCGGAGCGAACGGGATCCAGAGCGGATGCTCGGTCATCCAGCCAAAGCTTGGCGGCTCGAGGTCGTGCGGCATGATGCCGACCACGGTGTACGAAACTCCGTCCATGAGGATGGAGCGTCCCACGATAGACGAGTCGGCCCCGTAGCGATCGCGCCAGAGACGATCGCTGAGAATCGCGACATCCGCGCCGCCGTTCAGCTCATCAGCATTCGTGAAATCCCGACCGATCGCGGGATGAACGCCGAGCAGGCGGAAGTACGACGGCGATACCTGGGCGGCGCTGATGCGCTCCGGTATTGAGCCACCCAGGGTACGCGGCGCTGGCGCCATAGCGGCGATGGCACTGAATGAATGCGTGTCGCGGCGCCAGCGCTCGAACATAGGCACGGACACCACGTTCCGATCGACAGCGCGCGGTACGTTGCGCTCCCACAAGGCGACGAGCTTCGATGGCTCGGCATACGGCAACGGGCGAACAAGCACGTCTTCCACCAGCGCGAAAATGGCTGCTGTGCATCCGATACCGAGCGCGAAGGTCAGCACGACCGCGACAGTAAAGCCGGGGCTGCGCCGAAGGAGGCGGCCAGCATATCGCAGATCGCGGCCGATATCGTCGAGAACGCGCAGGCCGAGAACGTCGCGGGCCTCCTCCTTGTAGCGCTGAACGCCGCCGAAGTCGCGCAATGCGAGTCTTGTCGCTTCGGGGCGCGGGACGCCCGCCGCCATGTGCTCGACGATCTCCTGTTCGATGTGGGCCTTCATCTCCGCGTCGACCTCCGCCTCTACGAGATCGCGCCGAGCCCACTGCTTCATGCGCCGAACACCACGAGCGACCCATCGCATGGCACCCTGCCCTTGGTACGAAGTCGACGGCGCCCTTCCTCGGGCGCGATGCTATGTCATTCGACAACACTCTGTGTCGCGTGTTGTCGAATGTCAAGGTATCGACCTCGCCGTTGACCTCGACGCCTCCCATCGCTAGCGTCTTCGCAAAGGCGCTCAGGGCGCCTCCCGTCCGCGGAAAGGACCGAGTCCACCTGATGCCGCTCGACAGTTATCGGTTCTCACGAACCTCCTTTCGCCCGACGCAAGCGGACCACGGGCATTGCACAGAGGAGGCTCGTCATGCCCGCTCGCGACCTGCCCGTCAGGCCGAATCTGGAGCAGCTCAGGCACCAGGCCAAGGATCTCCTTCGCGCTGTCCAGGAGCGCGAGGCGACCGCCATCGCCGAATTCAGAGAGTATCATCCCGAGCTCGCCGACCCGCCGGAGGCCCAGCTGTCGGATGCTCAGCTCGTGCTGGCACGCAGCTATGGCGCGTCGAGCTGGCCGCGGCTCGTCGTCGCCTGCCAGTTGATCGACGCCATCTGGGAGGACGACGTCGAAACGGTGCGGGCGCTCGTGTCCGCGAACACCAGCCTCCGCGACGAGAGTGCTCTGCTCCGCAGCCGGAATTGGGGCCGGCCCATGAGCTACGCGGCCAATTTAGGCCGCGAGGAAATCATCCGCGCGCTGCACGAGCTCGGAGCCACCGATCACCTGTACGCACTGAACCGCGCTCTGCTGCAGGGCCAGATCCCGACGGCGCGACTCATCCATCGGCTCGCCGGCACGCCGCCGCTGCCTAACGATTCGCTCGATGGCGCCGCCTACACGCTGAGTGCGTCCGGCACCGCGCTCGCGTTCGAGCTTGGCGCGCGCGCCGTCGACGACACTGGCCGCACCATCGCTCCGATCGCCATGGCTCTGGAGACCGACTCGCGTAAACCCGGCGAGAAACACGCCATTCTCGAGATGTACGCGCGGCACGGGGCGTCGCTGCCGGACACCGCTCCGATGGCCGTCCACCGCGGCCGCGTCGACTTGCTCGAAGAGCTTCTGCGTCGTGATCCGTCGCTCCTGCGGCGCACCTTCAGCCATGAGGAGATCTTTCCCCCCTCCCTCGGCTGCCACGACGAAGTCCTGGCGACGCATGGCACTCCGCTCAAGGGAGCAACGCTGCTGCACATCGCAATCGATTACGACGAAATGGAAATCGCGCGCTGGCTGCTCGAGCGCGGTATGGACGTGGACGCCCGCGCCGCCGTCGACAGCGATGGCTTCGGCGGGCACACCGCCCTCTTCGCCACGGTCGTGTCGCAGCCGAACTTGAGGATGAATCGCCAGGAGCTCCCGCAGACGGCCCCATTTACGCAACTGCTCCTCGAGCATGGCGCCGATCCAAACGTGCGCGCTTCCCTGCGCAAGCAGTTGCATCCCGGTTACGGCGAGGAGGCGATGCACGAATACCGGAATGTGACGCCGTTAGGCTGGGGCCAGCAGTTTCATCGGAAGATCTTCGTCAGCGAGGCGGCGATGAAGTTGATCGCGGAGCATGGCGGACACTTGTAGCTGGGGCGCGGGTCGCGTTAACGACGAAAAGGGCCGACGGTTTCACCGTCGGCCCTTTCATTCTTCACGCCCAACGCTCAACGCCGAACGCTTCACCCAACAGCGTTAGGCCTTGGATAGATCCCGCACGGCGCTGGCCAGCTTCCTGACCTTCGCGGAGTCGCTCGAGCTGTTCGCGTCACTGTCGATCTGAGACGCCAGCTGCGAGAGCGCGCTGCCGCGCGCCGAGCCACTCGCCTGCTCTGCCGACGACAGCGACTGACGAACCGCCGCGATGCGGCTGGCCGACAAACCACCGGAGCGCTCGAGCTGATCGACATACGCGCGCGCCAGGGAGAACGACGCCGGCCAGACGAACTTCGGCTGCCCCTGCGTGTTCATGTAGTCGAGATGCACCGACTTCGCCGCATCGATCTCATTCTGCGAGATCATCGGGCTCGGCGTCAGCTCGAAAATATCGAGACCACGTGCGATCTCCGAGCTCACCATGACGCCGTTGTACCAGTACACCGACCACGAGCCGCCACTTGCCATGCGCGTGGAATCCACCGGGCCGCGATCGAAAAACGCGATCTCTTTCGGATGCGCCGCATCGGTCCAGTCGAACACCGACACGCCCCCCTGATACCAGGCCTGCACCATGACATCGCGGCCAGGAATCGGAATCAGCGAGCCGTTATGCGCGACGCAATTCTCCTGCGACGTCTGGGGCGCGGGCATCTTGTAGTAGCTCTGGAACTTCAGGCTGTTGCCTTCGATCGTGAAGATGGCATCAGCGCCCCAGTCCTTCGGGTCCGTCGCGCGGCACTTCGGCTGGCCGCCGCCGCCCCACTCGTCGGAGAACAACAGCTTCGTGCCGTCATTGTTGAACGTCGCCGAGTGCCAGTACGAGAAGTTGGAGTCGGAGACCGCCGCAACGCGCACCGGGTGCGCCGGATCATGGATGTCGAGCAGGAAGCCATAGCCCTCGCAGGCGCCGCCCGCGTAACCGACTGCCGGATAGACCGTGATGTCGTGGCACTGTGTAGGTCCACGTCGCGGACCGTTGCTGCCGACCATCTTCTGCACCATTGCCGGGAGGTCGGCACGCAACTGCGCACTGTCCGCCGCCGTCGGCGCGCCGGTTCCGCCGCGTTTCTTTACCAGGCTGTCTAGCAGCTGATTGACGAAACCACCGGGCAATACCATGTCCTGATCGAAGATGTTGACGACGAAGGCACCGCGCGCCCGCGCATTCGCGATTTCCGCCTTGTCCGCGGCAGACGCACCATGCGTCGGCGGCGCCGCGAGATCGTTGAAGATGCGTGGCGAGCTCACGATCGCTGCTTGTTCTGGATGCGCGAGCGGAACCTTGATGACCTCGATGCGGAAACGTGCCGAGTTCGGGTCCTGCGAGGGATCAGCGTTCGAGCAGCCCGGAAGCTCCTGAGCCGAACGAACCGGTGCCGAGCCCGAGACGTACACGTAGACGTTCTCTGGATCCTTGGGATCGACGAGGACGGTGTGCGTATGCGAGCCACGGCAGGTCTGCACGTTCGCGACGTTGCGCGGATGCGCGATATCCGTGATGTCGAAGATGCGGATGCCGCGAATGCGCTCTGTGCTGACCGTCTCCTTCACGCCGGCTCCGCCGCAATCGATGCGGCCGGAATTGCCCTCGGCGGAGACGAACAACAGATTCTTGTAGACGGACACGTCGCTCTGGGATGCCGGACAGTAGTTGCCGAGCCTCAAAGTCGGATGTGACGGATCGGAGATGTCCCAGATCTGATAGCCGTTGTAGTTCCCCTGAATGACGTAGTTACCGAGGAACGCGAGGTCGGAGTTCGTGCTGCCCATGAACTGACCTTGTGGCGGCGTCGTCGACACGAGGCGCATGTTCCACGCGGCCTCGCCGGCGTTGAACAAGCCGGCCTTCAGTCCGACGCGCGGATCGGGGCTCGGTGCCGCATACGAAACAGCGGCGCCCATCGGCGCGGCGACAGGCGAGATGTTGCCGGACGCGGTCGTGGCGGTCGTGCGGGCGCAAGCGGCGGCGGCGACGATCGCCAGCGTGAGAGCGAGCGAGCTACTCGATCTCGCGGTCAAGCGGTGTGTCTGATGCACAGACGGCATAACGCGAATCCTCTGGGGTGGGTGGGATAGAACTTCATGCGGCCAGCGGTCGCACGAAGTCTTCGATATGAAGTCGCCCGCGCTGCTGCGCGCGCTGCTACTGCTCGATACCGAGATCGATCAAAGCCAGCATGCGTTCCATCCGCGCGATCTCGGTGGTTTGATCGACGTTCACGTCCGAGGCGAACTTGAAGACGAGATCGTCCTGTGCAGCACCGTACGAATCGAACAGCTCTTTCACCATCTGAACGGCGCCCTTGTGATGCTGGATCATGTCGGTAAGGAACAACTTGTCGAACTCCTTACCGCGCGCCGCATCGAGCTGTTTCAGCTGTTCTTCACTGAGCATGCCGGGCATGAGCATCGTATGCTCGACTCCGTCCATCACCATCTTCATGCCCATCGGCGATGCTTCGGGCACTGGCTGCTGCCGATCGCGCAGCCACTGTTGCATCGTCGCGATCTCGTCGCGCTGCGCGTTGATGATACGCTCACACAGCGTTCGAACGGCCGGGCTTGCACCGTGCGTCGGCGCCCAGCTCGCCATCTGAATTGCCTGCGCGTGGTGGCCGATCATGCCCGACATGAAATGAATGTCGGCTGTAGTGTATGGACGCCGCGCGCTATCCTCGCGCGCTTTGGCGATGGCCGCCAGGTCGCTTTGCACCCGGGCCGCGGACTGTTGCGAGGCGCTTTGAGCGGAGCCGGGCTGTGCGAAGGCGGCCACGGCCATAAAGCCGAGCAGCACGGCGACCCCACGGGTCACGTGTGGTGGTTTCATCATGGGTTCCTTCTCACTGGGCAGGCGGGGGCGAGAGCCCCGACGGCTTCAACCCGAAGGTACAAAAATACCACCGGGGAAGGCCGTAGTAAGGTGCGTCGACCGTTTAGAAAGTGTTCGGCCGCCCGGCTGGCTCCTTACGCCTTGCTCACCCGGGACCCTTTCGGCAACGCGCCGACACGCACCGCTTCGCAGTTAGCCGCTTTTTTTCTTCGACGAGGCTGTGCTCTTTTTCGAAGGCGTGCCCGCCTGATGCACGCTGGCGGAAGACGAGGAGTGTTTGGCGACTTGCGTCTGCTTGCCCTTCCCTTTCGCAGCGACGCTCTTCGCGGGCTCGTTGAGCATTTGCTCGAGCTGCGCGTCGCTGGCGCCCGAGCGCACACGATCCTCGACGCGGGCCAATGTCTCGTTGGGAGAGGTGCTTGCCGCCGCAAGCTCGGCACTGACGTGCAACGGCACATCGATCGGGCGACCCGCTGCCGCGAATTGTGCGAGCGCGCTGATGCTCGCACTGTCGGCTCCCTCGCCAAGGAGCTGAGCCGCCACGTCGATCTGCGCCGCATTCGGATCCCGATGTCCTGCGGCGGTGAAAATCTGCCGCGCCTTCGCCATGGCGTCCGCGTCGGCCGCAATCGCGTCCTCGATCTCCTTCGGCTTCACATCCTTCGCGGCGTACTTGAGCGCGCGATTCTCCAGCGCCGTCGCGGGAAGCCCCTTCGATCGGGCGGCGGCGATGCTCGCGAGCACACGCTCTGCCGCCGCGCGCGGCAGGACGCTCTTGAGCCGAGCTGACGCCGACCCTTCATCTGCCTTGGACGCGTCGCCGCGGACATCGTAGACGGAGCTCTGCACATCGAACGCGTCGTGACTGGAGGGCGCGAGTCGATCGGTGACCCAATGCTTGCCGTCGACGAGAAAAGCATACTCATAGCGACCAGCCGAGAGGCGGAGCGTCCGGCTCCAACTGCCATTTACGCCACGCACCAGTGGGCTGATCGAGGGATCCCAGTGATTGAAGTCGCCGATTAGCGCGACTGACTTCGCCTCGGGATCATTCAGCGCGAAGCGCGCGAGCACGATCGTGTCTCCACGAACGACGCGAACCGTATCGGTGCGTCTGACGACTTTCGTCACCGGCTTCGACTTGCTTCCCGTGGAGGCTAGCCGTTTCGCGTCGCTGTGTCCGCGGAGGGCGTACCCGGCGCCGAACGCGGCGGCCGACAACCCAAGCGCCATCCCGATGCGGCGGATATTCGTTAGGCTCGGCAACGAGAAGCCGGGCGGAAATAGCGTCGGCTCGGCCATCGTCGCCGGCGACTGCGGTGCCGCCAGGAGTGGCGACTGCGCCGATGCGCCCCCGGTCATCAATCGAGCCGTCGCTGGCGCCTCCGCAACGGTGGCGCTCTCCATTGGTGTCTGGGTCGAGCGCAGGAGCTTCGTCATCAACCGGTCGTCGAAGCTGTCATTGAGCACTTCCGGGCGTCTCAGGGGCGTAGCAACGCGAACGGCGAACGATGGTCCCACACTGCCCATGGAGCCTTCCAGCCCGTCCACCTTGTTGCTTGCTTCGTCCCGCCAACTCGGAAGCAGCTCGCGAAGCCGAGAGACCGCGCGATCGACCTGTCGCTCCAGCGTTATGACACTCGCTCCCGTGAGCGAAGCGATCTGCGGGTACGTCAGCTCCTCGATGTATTGGAGGATGAATGCTTCGCGGTTGATCGGATCGATCTGACCCAGCGCCCGTTGCACATCCGCGCCGTTCTCAGAGCCCTCCACGGCCGCGCGCCAATCCGCGATCGCATCCACTTGCCCGGGCGTCCCGCGCGTACGCACCGCCTGTCGCAGCGCCCGCGCCCGGCATTCGTTGATCACGATTCGAAACAGCCAGTCCTCAAACTGTTCCGGCTCCTTGCACCGCGAGATCGATTGAAAGGCACGCACGAAGGCGGCCTGCAAGGCTTCGTCGGCCACGTCGTAATCGCCCAGCATTCGCATCGCGAACCGAGTCCGGACATCGCGATACCGGCTGACGAGAGTCGAGAATGGGCCAACCTGGCCCTGGGAGGCGGCGGCGATGAGCTCGCGATCGGAGAGCTGGGTCATGCTCAGAGGACGGATGAAGCCCGGGGTTAGGTCACGAGATGGTCACTCCGTACGACGACTTGGGATTCGCGTCGGTCCCAATGACATTCCAATTCCTCCGCACCCTCCAGCTATGAGCCCATTGGATCGATTTGGCGTGTTCCGGGAACTCCACGCCTCCGGATGTTTCGTCATCCCCAACCCATGGGACGTCGGGAGCGCCCGGCTCCTGGCGCAGCTGGGGTTCAAAGCCCTCGCTACCACGAGCTCCGGCTTCGCCTGGTCGCTCGGCCGACGGGACAATCACGTCAGCCTTGCGGAGTCGTTAGGTCATCTGCGGGCAATCAGCACGAGCGTCGAGGCTCCCGTCAACGCCGACTTCGAAGGCGGATTCGCCGTTGCGCCGGAGGACGTCGCGCGCAACGTCGCGCAGGCAGCACGGACTGGCGTGGCAGGTCTGTCGATTGAGGACTCGACTGGTGACGCCAACGACCCGCTCTTCGATTTCACACTGTCCGTCGACCGAATTCGCGCGGCGCGGCAAGCCTTGGACGAAGCAAATCCAGACGTGCTGCTCACTGCACGATCGGAGGGCTTCATTGTCGGCCGACCCGACCTGCACGAGACTATCCGTCGCCTGACGGCATACGCGGAGGCAGGAGCCGAATGCCTCTATGCGCCTGGAATCCGGAGCATGACGGACGTTGGAGCCGTCGTGCAGGCGGTCGCGCCAAAGCCCGTCAACGTCCTCGTCGGCGCCGATTTCACGACCGTCGGCGCACTGGCGGACGCCGGCGTCAGGCGCATAAGCGTTGGTGGAGCGCTCGCGCGCGTCGCGTGGGGAGGATTTCTCCGCGCGGCACGTGAGATCGCCGAGCACGGCACATTCACGGGACTCGGAAGCGCCGTTCCATTCGCCGACATCGAGCGCGCATTCGCGTAGAGCAAATACTTACGGTCCGCCCGAGCGCGAGAGCTTTGCCGCGTCCGGCATGTAAACCTCGAGCCCGAGCGTTGGCAGGGTCCGCGAGTGGCCGGCGATGAGCTGGCGCTGATAGTGATCGTTGTCGAAGTCGAACGGATCGCGCGCGTCCTCGTCCACGACGATCAACTCGGCATCCGTCATGTACAACTTGCCGAAGTGCAGCGTGCCGCCACGATATACCATGTAGTTCGAGAGCGTCGTGTCCGGTACCGACGTCGAAGGCGACGGCGCGCCATCCAGCGCCGGTCCAAAGTACTGTGTGAGCCCGCCATGTTCGACGCGAAGGGCGACGAAGTGACCGCGGATCGTAGGCGGTGGCAGCACCACCAGTGGCTCGAGGATCAGGTCGTTTCCGTCAACTGCCACTCCCTTCGCTTTCGACACGTCGACCATCTTCTTGAGATTCAAGCCCAGGGCGTGCATCAGCGTGAGTCCGTTGACGCTGAAGATGCGCATCTTCGTCGGGTGGATTCGCATCTTCTGATCGGGCGTCAGCGACACGGTGCTGGTGATGTCGAACGGAATGTCGACCCCTTTGTGGAGCGTCCCTTTCAGACCGAGCTGGTCGCCACGGACTGTGACACTCAGATTGCTGAGCGGCGCACCGGAATAGGCGAAGACAAAGTGGTTCATCAGATTGGAGAGATCCGACGGCGCGAGCGTGACCATCCCCGTATCGATGTTCAGGATGTAGCTCCGTTTGTCGTCGAAGTCGACGACGCCATGCTTCACGCTCTGCATATGGCCGTCGAGCATCGCGATGCGTAGCAGCACCCCTTCGGCAACGTGGAAATCGACGTTGCGCATCGTCACGTGTGTCGGAGACGCCGAAACGAGTACCAGCGAATCACGGGCGACGGGGGCCAACGTCGGCGGCATGACGGCCGCGGTCGCGCGCGACAGATGCGCGCCGAGCGCCATTGCGGCACTGAACGCGATCGCGACCACGCTCGCTGCGCTCGCACGAAGCTTATTTGAGGCCGTGCGCGCGATGCGCGCGCCTCCCACCCGACCACCCAGACCGCGCTTCGCGACAGCTGACAGGCCCACAACTCACCCCTTCGCCTCTGCTCCTTCTATGAAGCACGAATGCCGGCCGGTGGTTCCGTACGGTAGAGGCCGACTATTCCCGACCTGGCCGGCGCGTCGCTGCACCTTGAAGTGTCACGGGTTGGACCGCGATCGCTCCATGGGCCTAACGACCCACTCGGCTCGCGGTCAGTCGCTGCGCAGCGCGGCAATTGGGTCGAGGCGCACGGCACGCCGTGCCGGCAGATACGTGGCGACGAGAATCACCAGGGCGAGCGCGAGCGGGGCCAGCGCAAAGGTGACCGGGTCGCTCGGGGACAACCCATACAGCAAACCGCTCAACAGCCTGGCAACGCCAACGGCGCAGAAGAGCCCGATGAGTAAGCCCCACAACCCGAGGCGCGCACCTCCCCTCATTATGAAGGCAAGCACTCCAGCTGGAGTCGCTCCGAGCGCCAGCCGCACACCGATTTCACGGGTGCGCTCCGTGACATTGCTGGACACGACGGCATAGAGTCCGACGGCAGCGATGAGCAGCGCGAGCACGGCAAAGAAACCGGAAACGCCCGCCGCCGTGCGCGATGTCGAGAAGCCGCTCTCGACACTCTGAGCGAGCGTGGACACCCCGAAGATGGGCAGCGCGGGATCGGCCGCGGCCACGACCGCGCGCACCCGCGGCAACGTCAGCATAGGATCGCCGCGTGTGTGTACGATGAGCGTTTCCCAATCGCGATGGTGCTGTCGCAGGGGAACGTAGGCGAGCTCACGACTGCGGTCGCCGAGGGATTCGAACGTCGCGTCCCCGACGACACCGACGACAAGCAGGACGCGGCCATCTGCCCCATTGAGATTGGCACGCTGCCCGACCGCGTTGCGCCCTGGCCAGAGTCGCGTCGCGAGTGCACGGCTCACCACGATGACATCCGGTGCACCGAGCGAGTCGCCGATCGCAAAGGTGCGGCCTTCCTGCAGGCGCAGGCCGAGCGTCTGCAGGAAGTCTTCACTGACGAAGCTGGCGTTCGTCGCGACAGTGCCGTTTCTGGCGTTCGTTCGCGCGCCCGACGTGTAAAGCGTGATGCCTCGTCCATAACTATCGAATGGCACCGGGAACATCCATGACGCCGACACGACATCGGGCAGCATGCGGACGCGTGTGAGCACTTGCTCATAGAATCGCCGGCCGCGCGCTTCGTCGTAGTTCTGCAGACCAACGTTGACCGACAGAAGCAAGCGATTGGCCGGCGCGAAACCCAGATCGATGCTTCGCGCGACGAACAGACTGCGGACAAACAGCGTTCCGCCGACGAGCAACACGACTGACATTGCGAGTTGGACGACCACCAGGGCGCCGCCCTTGCGGCCACGGGGTCGCGTGACCTGGCTTCGCGTACCGATGACGCTCGCGGGCGACGGCGCGAGCTTTGGCCGCGATGCGCGAAGCGCCGGTGCGAGACCAAACAGCACAACCGCGATCAGGGCGACGAACGCCGTAAAAAGCGCGACGCGGTAATCCATCGACGCTCCGAGGCCAACGCGAAATTGCAGGTGCGGCACCATGTACGCCTCGAGCAG